>JABAOF010005211.1_pt5 | contig 67381 bp, 69 predicted proteins | sample 7062171 | NCBI WGS metagenome assembly JABAOF01 (sample SAMN14538628, study PRJNA623070) | marine sediment metagenome | biome: marine biome [ENVO:00000428]; feature: marine pelagic biome [ENVO:01000023]; material: deep marine sediment [ENVO:00002113] | place: India: Gulf of Khambhat ...
TGGGAATGAGTGCGAATAATCATCAAGCAATACCTAATTCCCATGACTTAGCTACTGGAGCAGGTGTTGTGAATGCTACTGCTGCCCTTGCGGCTGTAAATCCTAATGAGGTTAAGACAATCATAATGCGAAAAGGGATTTCCATGTCCGATTATGCTGGTCAGCAATTTAAACCAGATTCCTTTTTCCCTAATTCCACCAATTGTAAAAAAGTATCATAGTAAAACTTGATTTTACAAAAAAGCGAGTCTATCACATGGAAGGTCTCAATCCTATCAATTAGTTTTGTCTAATCCTCCTTTATGTGGAGGGTTTCTAATTTCTAAAAGTGGAAACTGTTGAGTAAACTTGATAATCAGATGAAGCCCATTGATAATTGAGAAGGCGATAATGGATCTCATTGATAAACGTATCATATTCGAACTACTGATTAATTACCGTACCTCGTATCAAGCCATCGCAAAAAAACTCGACCTATCTGTTAACGCTGTGAAGAAACGTTTCGAGAAGTTAAAAAGTGTGGGAATTATCCGTGGAGGTTCTCTGGTACCTTTACCTGTGATGAAAGGAACAGAAGATTGGATGGCAATATTGCGATTAAAAGAGTCTGGTGCCTCCGATGACCTTCTGGATAGCATTGGATCTCATTTATTAGTTCAATCCGGAAGTATCTTGACAGATGGAAGCATTCTCTGTTTCGGCCATTATAGTGGAGCACAGGATCTTCAGGAGATAGGAACATTTCTGCGTCAAGTTAAGGGTGTGACATCAGTTGAATTTCATACAATTCTGAATGCCTTAGGAAAGAAGTGTGACTTAGATGATTCAGATTTGAAAGTGCTTCGTTGTCTTCGAGAAGAACCACGAATCTCAATAAGCAAAATTACTAGGAAAACAGGTATTACTCCTCGTCGAGTAAGTCAGATTCTGAAAAAATTGATAGGAGAGAATGGAGCAGAGCCTACTTTCTATGTAAATTGGGAACCACAGGGAGGAACACAACCTGATGAAGTCAGTTTCTTAATGAGAGTTCATTGGAATCTAAATGCTGGCGGTTATACTGCCTTTATTGTTCAAATTCGTCATAAAGAAGGCATAGAAGAAGGTAAAAGAATTACTGATATTCTGACGGCTAATTATCCATTCGAGTTTTGGTATGCATATGCTTCAGCATTTGAGCCCGTGATTTTCTGTATATTCCTCGTTGAACACATTCATGATTCGATTGATATCATTAACATGATTAAACAAGTTCCGGAGGCGATTGACGTATATCCAATCTTTGGATATCCAACAAGAGTCTTTCGTAGTCAGGTTGATGATTACTTTGAAAGAATCTTCAAACAGCTAGATTTTCCTTGAAGAGTTTTATGAATAATGCTAATTACAATTGAAAATTTCAGACAGGTTTAACACGCGTACAACATTTGCTTTGTGTTCATATTTTTATGTGACCTTTGTATAGTAGGTGTGGATTCGGACCTTTCATACGCTGCGTGGGTGGTGCGGTGATGGTTTCACGACTCCATCTACTATCGATGGCAACCTAGAGTATCTAGGCGTGGTAGATATGGACGAAATTGATAAGAATATTCTTTTTTTTTGAGCTTTCTGTTAACTATAGGGCTTCTTATCAGACTATGGCTAAAAAGTTGAATCTTTCCGTTAATGCAATCAAGAAACGAGTTCAAAAACTTAAAGATGATGGAGTAATTCGTGGGGGGGTGTTGATTCCCTCGAATGCTATGTTGGGTATGGAAGATTGGGTCGCACTTTTACGTACCGAAGATCCGATTCCCTCTGACTCTTTCTTAGATAGTCTGGGAGAGCATGAGTACGTCAATTCTGCAAGCATTTTAACGGATGGAAGCGTTCTCTGCTTCGGGAATTATCCAGGGGCTCAAGGCCTTGAGGAAATTGGAATGTATTTGCGAAGGACACCGGGCGTGTTATCCGTGGAGTTTCATACGATTCTAACTGAACAAGGAAAAAAATGTGAGTTATCTTTATCAGAGTTGAAGGTCCTCCAATGTTTGCGTCAAGAACCACGAATGTCTATTAGTGATTTAGCTGAGAAAACACGTCTTACCCCTCGGCGCATTCGAAAAATTATCCAAAAATTGCTAGGTGAAAATGGATCTGAACCAGGTTATTATATCGAATGGGAGCCAAGAGGCGGAAGCCGAGCTAGTGAAGTAAGTTTTAGGTTAAACGTACATTGGGATTTGAATGCCGGAGGGCATACTGCATTCGTTATTATTATCTGCCATGAGGAGGGCGTTGAATCACGGTCCAAGATTGTAAAGGTGCTCAGAGAACAGTATCCTGTGAAATTCTGGTACGCGTATGCATCAGCCTTTGAGCCGGTCTTTTTCAGTGTCTTTGTGGTCGAGCACATGCGTGAAGCAAGCCAAATTATTGAAACGCTGCGACGGACTCCAGAAGTAATCTCAGCTAATGCAATCTATGGGTATCCTACTAAGGCATTTCTAAGCCCAATTGACAAGTATTTTATGCAGCTTTTCAAAAGGCTTGAAAGTGAATAATTAACCTTTGACACCCACCAATCTGTTTAATGATGTTTTGATTTGCGGTAGCACCCATAACCAAATGCACTCCCGAGAACAAATGGAACCAGAAGCAAAATTGTTAATCCTATGGTTTGGAGGACTTGTTGGGATTGTTCTTCTACGGAGAAAATTCCAAGGCGTCCGAGATTGTTGGTCGTGAGTTCCCTTGTGAATTTGTAGGTATAGATAGCATGTTGAGATGCTAAGAGTTCACTGGTATGCTTGATAAGGATACCCTGGGAGTGGTGGAAGTGCCAGATTTCTCTGGAGAGTTGGTAATCGTCGTCAATTGAGAGCCAGGCAACTGAACTGGCCAGCCAACAGAGATAAGTGCCTGAAGATACGTGAGTGTACTCAGATGAGAGGTGAAACTCACCAGAGTAGGTTGGCACTTGGATTGTATCTCCAAGATGCCATAATGAGGTGTCAACCCATAAAGGAGGTTGGAGTACCTGATCTGTTGCAGAGCCATTGCTCAATAAAATATTCCATGTGGAGATATCGACAGAGAGTAACTGGTGTGTTGAATACTCTTCAGTGGATGAGAAATTTACAATAAGAACGGATTCGCCAAGTTCAGGAGCCCATCGAATGATTTCGTAGCGTTCATTCCATGCATTAAAGGCATCATCAGTGATGTGATAGGTAAGTATGAGGTCAACGGGAAAGGGCGTAGAAGCTGATTTTACGGGAAAGAAAAAACACGGGAGAATAGGAAGGCATAGAAACAAGATTATTGTTTTGCATTGACTTTTCATCGTGAAGCCATTGGTTGTGTGGAATTGAAGCCCAAATAGCTTATCCTTTGAAGAAAAATGCCATTTCTTCAAAAAACCAAAAAAAATCCGCCGGGTCTTCATCGTTCCTTCCCCTCCATTTTGGCACTTCCCGGTCCAAGTTTGTATGGGTGGCATTGGACCTTTTTGGACAACGGATCCGGAGTTGTTGTCCGGTTACCGTGAAGACCCGGCGTCAGTCAGCGTCCAAGGTCCGCGTCCCTGGTGTTGCAATGTCAATACCTGTTGTAAGCGTGATTAGCGTCGTGAAGTGACGATGGCGAAGTTGATTCGATCGCGGGGGGTGCCTTTGGGGTTCTTTGCACCTGTCACAGCGCGTTCTGTGACCGGCATTTTGGGAATGATATTTTTCTTGTGTCCGGTTTCTTTCTTATTGGTCATTTTCTATCACCTTCCTGACGATGCAGGTCAAGTGTGTATAACCCTTAGATTGCCTATTATTCGATGGGAGCTTGTCGGTGCAAAAATCCGACAAAATAATGAGAGTTGAACCATCTTTTGCACTAGTTAGTGCAAAATTTAGATTGGTAACGGTTTTAGTTCGAGAAGGGGGTAAACCGGGTCCGCAGAAGCTCCAGGCCAAAGGAGTCAGAAGGGTAGTAGGTCCGTTGCCGGATCGCTGCTACGCCGATCACCCGACAACGGATGGAGGCGATTGGTGCTTGTGCAGACCCGAGATATTAGGCTGAGAGGAGGACCGGATGGCTTTGTAGTCACCATGGGGATTCCTCACAGTCTAGCGTCGACTAAGGACCAGCATAACTGCGTACCGAGTGCGTGGTTTTGCAATCGGATGGGGGTTGCGGCAGCCAGCGATAGCTCGTTCAGAAGCCGACATTTCAGCGATTTTCTTGTGTTTATACTTGGATTTGGCCATTCTCAAATCCCTCCAATTGTGTTGTCTCCGGGATTCCCGGGGAGAAACCCCGTTGCATGTGAAAGAAGGCGGCCGTTTGATAAGAATCGATGGGAGCCAAGAAGTGCAAATCTTCTCGAAAGAAACCTGTGAAAGATAGTTTTTTTGAACCACATTATGCAAAATTTAGCTTTAAATTAGGAAGTTTTCCGTTTGGGTTGATTTTCACTATCAGAGTTTGTGAATAAGTTTTCTTAAGATTTTTTTGGGGTGTTCTGCGAAGGCTTTTGTGAACTCGGTTATAGTGTAACCTGGTGAGTTGATGATCAAGCAAGAAATGGAGCCGATGGCGGGAATACAGGCGTTACCGGCATTTCCGGTGGTTCTCGTTACTGTGCAGGATAACGTGATGACAGCGGCAGCATTTCATTTCTTTTCTTTTAACCCGCCGAGTGTGATGGTGGGAATTCGTCCACAGGCGCATACATTTAAACTAATTTTAAAGAGTCGTGAATTTGGAATTAATTTACCTCAGAAGGAGCAAATTGATGTGGTTCGAGTTTGTGGTTCAGTGTCAGCGAGAGATGAAGATAAGTTCCAAAAAACAGGGTTGACACCAATGAAAGGAACAGTTATTAATAGCGTGTTGGTGGCAGACTGTCCGGTAAATTTGGAGTGTCGAGTGGTTCATGAGGTTCAGTTTGAGGGAAGCCATCGGTGGTTTGTGGGAGAAGTTGTTGCAGCCCATATTGCGGAGGATTATTCTAAAGATACAATGCTAATGTATTGGGCTCGTGAATATCGTCGTGTTGGGGATGTGTTATTGAGTGTGAAACGCCGTTAATGTGAATTAGTGAATGGAGAGAACTTTTCTTTGAAAGAAGTGTGGTGAAGGTGGAAATTAGGATTTGATTATACTATGAATCCACTACAGGTGTTTCCTTTCAAGAACATGCCTAAAATGGTCGATTTAATCGCTGAAGGCGAAGTAGGTGTAGGCGCTGTTCGGTCTGCGACAGGTATGTGTGGGTTTGATTCCACTGAGGTTTCTGATATGTTAGCGTATTTGACTAGTTTTGGCCGAGTGGAAACGAAGGAAAATGGGTGGATAATCCTAAGGGCGGAAGAGGAAGCAGTATATGGGCGGTTTCGGAAGGCGTATCTGAAAGCGCCGATAGCTATTCTGTCTAATTTGTCTGAAGAAGTGAAATCGGTTGAACAGCTATCACAGGAAACGGGTCTATCAGTGGAGACTGTTGATCTGTATTTGCCGTTCTTAGTTGAGATTACGCGGCTAGGTGTAATTAGTCGATGTGCAACTGAGTATCCGGTGATTTGGTGCCAAAAATCAAAGTAACTGATCGAGTTGTGATAGGATTTCTCTCGCTTTACCAGAAAGGTGAATATCTGTCCCGATTGTGAGCAGTGTTGTTTCGACGTTTACTTCGAGGATTTGCTCCTCGTGTTGCCTGATAATAAGAGGAAATATGACGACAGGTTTGACAGTTGCAGAGGATTACACAGGGAGAGTATCTGCTGGTTGGAGTTTAGCAAACACTTGATCCATGATTTCAAAAGGAAGGCTTTAACCGAACCTGAAAACTTTGAAAAAATGAATGTTTTTTATCTTTTAAAGCACCTAAGATTTTGCCATGACGCGCGTAGTTCATTTTGAAATCGCTGTCGATAGCCCGGATCGAGCAATCAAATTCTATCAGTCAGTTTTTGGTTGGAAAATTGAGAAATGGGAAGGTCCAGTGGATTACTGGATGGCCGTCACTGGTGAAGAAGGTGTACCTGGAATTGATGGTGCCTTTCAACTTCGATCGGATGCTCCACAACCCATTATCAACATTATTAGTACTTCCAATGTCGATCAAACGGTTAATCAAATCGTGAAAGCAAATGGTTCAATTCTTCGCCCAAAAATGGCTGTCCCTGGAGTTGGCTGGGCGGCATATGCCAAGGATACAGAAGGGAACGTTTTCGGGTTGATGCAAAGCGATCCAGAAGCAAAATAGAATAGTTTAGGAATTCCAAGAGAAAGCGTTAAAGCTCCTGACTAGTTGCTCAACCTTCCAATAATTGGAATTCATTGCACCCGCCATCGTCGAATGAATATCCAGAGTATTAAAGCCATTATTATTAGAATACCAAGAGTTAGGATGAGTGGAGCTAGCCAGGGGTTGAATAGAGTTGGTGGCACTAATGTTATTGTGACAGTGATTATGTTGCTCCAAGGGCTAAAGAGATTGTTATTGTCTCGTGCTCGGACTCGAAAATTGTAAGTTCCAGGGGGATGATTAGAAAGAAGTAAGCTTGTGGTGTTGACGTTCCATGTTCTATCGGGAATGTGGAAAAATGGAGTGGTATCCATTTGTATTTCATAGATATCGATTGTACCGTCAGCATCTAATGCATTCGTCCATGATAGGATGAGAGACCCATAAGGATTGAGGATAGTTGGTTCTAGTAATTCCACGGGTCCGGGACTCGTTTCGCCATTGTTGCCAATTTTCACAAGAAAGCCATTTGTTGATTCGGTAAGCCAACCAGAGGTAATTCCTGAAAAATAGTGACCATTATTTCCGCTGGCGAATCCGAAAGGTTGGCAACTTCCTGTTCCCCCCCAAGATCTTTCCCAGTTGAGTGCCCCTGTGACATTATAGTTGAGAAGATTTACTCGGTATCCAGCGTCAGGATCCTCATATTCACTTCCCACATAGATGTTATCTTCAGTGGCGAAAAGGTCGATTCCTTCATGATTTAATCCGGTGTTTTTGATTTCTTCCCAAAGCAAGATGCTGGTGCTATTGTATTTCCGCAAGAAGAGCTCACCGGTACTGCTGGAACTGAAAGATTGAGTGGAGCCGGTAACATACACACTATCATTGTAGACATTTACAGCACGGGCAAGATCTTTCAGAGCTCCACCCCATGTTACATTCCAAATTAGGATACCAGTTGGGGAGAATTTGGCAAGAAATGCATTGTTGTCTGAACCGTCCCATAAATTTCCATAATCACCAACTAGATATACACCATCCGAACCAACAGCAATACCATACCCGCGGTCAACAGGGGCCAAGTCCCAGAGTTCAGACCAAACTTCATTTCCATCAAAATCAAATTTCGCGATCAGTGCATCAGCATCATCGAGTTGAGATCTCTGTATAATTCCACCAACATAAACACCATCGATTCCTATCCCAATGCTTGTAAACCATTCACTCGGAGAATTCCCGAATGAGACATTCCAGAGTTGATTACCATTGAAGTCTAATTTTACGAGCAAGCCATTTGTTCCAAAAAGACCACTAGTGGTCTTCCCAGCAAGATAGACCGCATCCATGGAGGTTGTTAAAGCAGAGGCAGCTTCATCATATGGAGCTTTCCAAGTCTGATTCCACAGGAGTTCCCCTTCGACAGAATATTTAAGCAAGAGTATGTTTTGCTTCATATCTTCTAGGTCCTGTGTGGTCCCCGCTACATAGATGCCACCAGTGCCAGAAGCGACAGAAGAGAAGTTATCGTTTTGTGTTCGCATCCAAAGTAGGCTCCATGGGTCGTTTGGGTCTAAAGGTGATGCGAGAATGCTAATCGGTGGTTGTTCGGCAAAATATGATGAAGTCGTTAACACTAGCACTAGGAGGAAAATGATTAGAAAGGCTACACCCCGTGGTTTCAAGGATACCAAGACCTTTTTCGAATAGTCGATAATCCAGTGATTCGTGTATATGAGGCTTCGTTTCAGGGCAGAATTTATGGTTTAGAGATTTTTGAGGGCATTATGTATTTTTTTGGCCTGGGCTTGCATTTCTTCGGTTGGTGGTGTTGTTCCATAATCAGGCCCTGCTTGGATACGCAATCCGTCACCTTCGAATCGTGGAATAACATGGATGTGTATATGGGGGATTTCTTGAAATGCCGCCTTCCCATCAGCAAGCCAGACGTTAATCCCTTCACAGCGTATTCCGGATTTGCGGAGTGCCGCAGCGATGCGTCCTGCTATTTGGAAAAGGCGGCCACTCAGCTTTGGATCCAGCGCCCCTAAGCTAGCGACGTGGCCCTTAGGAATAACGAGAGTATGACCAGGATTAATTGGTCGAATGTCAAGAAATGCAATGATTTCGTCGTTTTCATAGACTATGCTAGCAGGCAATTTTTTTGCAATGATGTTACAGAAGATACAATCAGTTGAGGATTTACTCATAACTGTGTCTTGGTGCTAACCTTTGATAAATGCCTTTGTGCCAGACGTGTTGGTTAAACTATTTATTATCTCTGGCTTGGTTCAAGAGAGAGTAGATTTGTTCATCGTTGAAAATTATCTCGTCTTTAACTTTGCATTCCTTGATACAAAGGAGAATTACTTGAGTGTGATCTCTCCTACGCTGCCTTGGTTTTCGATTAATTCTTCATATGTAGCCACTGAACTATCAGGAAAAACGAAGCTTATAAGAGTGATTTCATCTGTCCTCGGAAATTCGGCAAGTCGAAGCAATTAATTTACCCATCTCTCTCGGACATCGCTGGGAGTAACAACGGCGTCTGGAGCCCCAGTTTCGCCCATAATAATTTTGCCTTATTCAGAAAGTCGCTGATTTCAATATGATTGAATGCTATTATCTTATTGTTTTTCTGATGATTTCTTAGTTGCGTGTGAATCTGCGAAAACTATTTGTGGAATCTGCTCTGACAGGGTGTCAGATTTGTGTTTGGTGTATTATCGATGAAAGGCTGGACTGGAAAGCTATTACGTGTCAACCTAGCGACTAAGGAAGTAACCCCGGAAGTGTACTCCAAGGATTTTGCCTGGCAATTTGTGGGTGGTCGAGGATTTGCTGTGAAAATCCTATGGGATGAGGTACCTCGGGGGACCGACCCGTTATCACCAGGGAACAAATTCATTGCAGCCGTTGGCCCACTTTCGGGACTCTCAATGCCCAATGTTGGAAAAACGGTTGTGGCATCAAAAAGCCCACTGACAGGCATCTATGGTGACGGAAATATCGGTTCACACTTTGGTTCACAACTCCGTCGATCTGGTTATGATCTTGTTGTAGTTGAAGGAAAAGCAGAGAACCCTGTTTATGTTTTAATTGAAGATTCCGATGTTAATATTCTCGATGCAGGTCAATTATGGGGTAAAGGAGCATTCGAAGCGGAACAGAAACTAGAAGATATCCATGGTAAGAACATCGGCACTCTCATAATTGGTCAGGGTGGCGAAAATCTTGTTAAGTATGCCATTGTCCGCTCCATGATGGGACGTGCAGGTGGTCGCCCAGGAATAGGAGCAGTGATGGGTTCAAAGAAGCTGAAAGCTTTGGTAGCAAGGGGAAGTACCAGCCCTAAGATTGAAGACATTCAAACGTTTCGTCAACTTGGTCGAGATGGTTTCAAAGATATTCGTGAAAAACCAAGTTACGACGAATGGATGACCCAAGGTACCATGTTAATTCATGCGTGGTGTCAGGAGTTTAGTATTCTCCCCAGCTATAATTTCAAGGAAGGGCAATTTGAGCATGCTGAAGCCCTGAGCGGAGACACGATGGAAACCATGAAAGAAAAAACTCGAGGATGCCCTCATTGCACGATGCAGTGTGGTCATTCTATCAAAGATTCAGAAGGCAAACCTGCGGAGCTGGATTATGAGAATGTAGCATTGCTTGGCTCTAATATTGGATTGCGAGACCTACGTGAAGTGGCTACACTGAATCGGTTAGCAGACGAATTTGGGCTTGACACTATTTCACTTGGAAATACCATTGGTTTTGCAATGGAAGCATCAGAAAAGGGGATAATTGATGAAAAGTTAGATTGGGGAGACTTTCAAGCCACAAAGCAGTTGATTTCAGATATCGCTTTTCGTAGAGGTTCCCTCGGACCCTTGCTTGCTGAGGGAACTCGGAATTACGCTTCGAAACTAGGCAAAGAAGCAATGGACTTTGCAATGCAAATTAAAGGATTAGAAATTTCAGGATACGACTGTCACGCAGCCCCAGGTATGGCTCTGTCATTCGGTGTCAGTTCTATTGGAGCACATCACAAGGAAAGTTGGATTATCACCTATGAAGTTGATGTAGGTCGTGAATCCTACGATGAAAGTAAAGTAGACAAAATCATTGAATTACAACGGATTCGTGGCGGAATGTTTGAACAACTTGTTGGTTGTCGATTTCCCTGGATAGAATTGGGATTTAATCTTGAATGGTATCCAAAATATTTTGCAGCTGCCACTGGATTAAAATGGACCCTCGATGATTTTTGGGTTGTTGCAGATCGTATCTATTCTCTAGTTCGAGCATATGGAGTACGTGAATTTAATGGTGAGTGGGATCGCTCAATGGATTATCCACCTACTCGTTGGTTTAAGGAGCCCTTATCGTGTGGCCCGCTAGCCGGAATGAAACTTGACAAAGACGGTTATGAGAAAATGCTTTCTTGGTATTATCAAAAGCGAGGTTGGGATGAACGAGGAATCCCCACGAAGAAACGACTATCTGACCAAGGATTAGCTTGGATTATCCCTGAGCTTGAAGAAGTCACTACACTATCGTGATTTCATAATAATTGAAACCAAATGCTAGTCGGTTTTGTCAGTAAAACTGATGCGAAAAACACAGTTTGCATTCCCTTGCAATCTCCCTTCGGTTTGAGTGACTCGAGCAATATATGGAACCTTCAGATACTCAATCCAATGTTGAAGTAGTCCTTCAAGCATTCCAGAAACCAATTCACAATAGCGTAAATCCAATTCGGCTTCGAAGGTATCCTGCGAGCAGATGGGACAAGAATTTGTTCGAATAAATAGCGTGCGATCGTCGGTGAATTCCATAGAATCAGGCGGATTTCCTGTGGCTAGTTCCCAATTACGTGCGAGATATTCGTCAACCCGATTTAGGAAAAGATCTGGAGAATTAGGAAAGAAATCTTTTTTTGGTTCTCCATAGCGACTTACAAGCCCTAATAACAAAGGGGTAGTCATGGTTTTTCCGAGTGCGTGAAGCGCGCGTTCAATAGCTGTAGGATTACCAGCATGTTCGACGGATAGCACTTCCACTAATCGGAGATAGAAAATCGATAATAGTGGTCCTGAGAAGAGAGGCGGTTTGTCTGGCGGCTCGGCTTCGTCGGAGGTCATATCAATTTCATCCTATTATTTTCTTGACCTAGATTTTTAGAATTTAATTGTCTTCTTCTGATTGCTTTTCTTCTGAAGCAGATTTAGTTGGTTTTCCTTTACCGGCTGCTTTCACACGTTCTCGCCGAGATTCCTTTGCAGGAGCACGTTCACGTAGTTGGCGTTCTGCTTCCGCTAAAGGACCTGGGGGAATTGTTGCAGGCAATGTCGGTGCTTGCCCAGTCAATTCAGCAATTTCAACTGATTTTTCAGCCCAGAGAACTTGTGCAGGATGTACGCCTGCGACTCGCCAGTAGAAGAAGCGGTCCCAGAGCTTTTCCTCAATTGAAAGGACTCCAGCTGATAGAGAGACGAGGTTCAGTCCAAGTCGATTAAATGCTTTTGCAACAACTTTGCGGACCTGATCACGGATTTCGGCTTCATCTCGTAATGCGCTCATAAATTCGTGTTCGGAGAACTGATCTCGCATCACGTTATCGATTAGGGTTTTTAAATATTCAACGAGTTCCTGTGAGTTCATTGGGATGCGTTGCTCATGGAGTGTTGTGATAAGTTCACGGGGATCATCTACAACAAAGGCGAAGAGAAGCCCATAGGGCTCTTGGAGTCGGATTGACCGTTGATAGATGGTTTTCTCCTCTTTACCCAATCCAGTTTTAACTGGAATATCAAATTCTTCTCGACGCCAAGATTTTCCTGTCCATGTAAGTCGAGCAAGATCCGATGTTTGAGTAACACCCGTATTAGCGTAAACGTGAACTCGACCGGTGTAAATATAGACGATATTGGCTTTGAAACCTTGACCACGCCATCCCGTTTTAATCAACGGAGAAGGAAAGGTTTCAATTGAATATGGGGTTTCGCTAGGCTCCCAGACTTCATACACTTTGAATTCCCGATTGCCATTGTTAAATTCTTCACCATATGCACAACAGATCCAATCGGGAGGCACGTATATCTTCGCGTCTTTTTCTAAAATTTCGATTTGTTCCATATCCCGCTCAAGGTCAGGAGGATGATAGATAAATTGAGGTAGTCTAGCATCAGATTCCTGTATTTCAATCCCAGTGGGGAGTGTTCGTGTCATGGTTTTCCCGGTGGAAAACCCACCGAAAGCCGCAATCCGTGTTAGCCGACGAAATGCGCGGATTGCTTGGGCACCCCGATCCTTGTGGGGGGCTTGTATCATTTGAGTCCAATAGGTTTGTCCGCCGACATCACCAATAGGTATGCTAAATTGAGGTCCAATTTGTGGATCTGGTGCCATTAAACAAATTGCTTTTGCCACGATGAAAGCCTCCTTCTCATATTTGCGAATACTTCTAACTTCAAATAACTATTGGTGAGTGGTTAAAATCCAGAGATTTCGTACCGGTCACCAAGTCGTTCTCTTTTTTTATCTTCTTTGCTACGCCATTCCTCTATGAATTGTTGTATTTTTTGTTGTAGTGTACTATTTGGTGATTGGGCTATCCAGTCAAGAGAGATATGGACATGATCACCTCGAAGGACAATGGTTCGGGCTACGGCATCATAGTAGCCTCCTTGCCCTTTCTTGCTAAGGTATGCTATGAAATTAGTAAATTCTGTTTGAGCTTTTTTGCTATAACTTTGAAGCATGCTTTCAGGAACAACCAACATTTGGGTGTTAATCCGTTTCCCAACAAGCTGGTAGATGGCGGTTTCCGTCGTTGCTTCATGTTTAACCCCACTTTCAAGTAATGTGAAGAAGTCGATTGGCCCAGAGAAACAGTTTTTAAAAAAGTCATGGCTAGTGCGTTGAAAATCTAATAGTTCCCCAGTGGCTTTGATGTAGACGACTTCGTTTACGCCATCAGAACGTTCAATAGCTAGATTCATGTGTTTTTTCCATTTAGTATAGCTTTCAGGATGTTCTTGAAGTTCTGGAAGAAAGACTAGGGGGATATTGAAGAACACCTTGCTATGTTTGAGTGCTTTTTCTAATTCTCCACTATATGGTTCTGGGGGTGGTAGACCTTCGATTTCAGCGACAAAAGAAGCCCGGAAGCTTGTGAGTATGAAATGTCCATCTTGTCCTTTCACCATTATTGGTTGGGTACCAGCGCGCACACCTTTCGCTATCTTTGCTTTGGCTACTAAGAGTAGCGTTTCTCCAGCTTTTGGAAGAATACTTTTTACAAGGGTTAATTTTTCAGATGGTTCTAGTTCCCAGGTCAACACGATCAACCTTCATTTCTTTTATTGTAGAGGTCTTGATTATTTGATTATTACCCAAGGAATTGGGTAGCGAATAGTGTGAACTTTTCCATGATTTCTTGTGTTATGCTTGGCTGGGTGGAAGTAATGGCTTCTTGGAAGTGTGACATATTAACAAGTGAGGCTTCGAGGTTTTTACGCAAAACTGCCAAGACTGCTTTACGGCAAACGTTTTGAATATCTGCGCCTGAGAACCCTTCGGTTACCAAAGCTAATTGATCTATTTCTACATCATCGGCTAAAGGCATATTCCGAGTGTGCACGGAGAAAATGGCTTGACGAGTTGCCAAATTGGGAGGGGGGGTAAAAATGAATATATCAAATCGTCCAGGTCGTAATAGAGCTGTATCAATCATGTCAGGGCGATTTGTCGCGGCTAAAACTACGACGCCTTCAAGTTCTTCCATTCCGTCCATTTCAACCAGCAATTGATTAACGATACGTTCACTAACTCGACTATCATATCCAGATCCACGGCGTGGAGCGATGTTATCAAGTTCATCAATAAATAGGATAGATGGTGCCGCCTGACGTGCGCGTCTAAAAATTTCAGCGATGATTTTTTCTGATTCACCCACCCATTTACTCATTACCTCTGCACCGCGGATACTGATGAAATTTGCCTGACTTTCAGTAGCTACTGCTTTTGCAAGAAGGGTTTTTCCAGTTCCAGGAGGACCAAAGAGAAGAACGCCTTTTGGAGGATTGATATTGAAACGGGAAAAAACATCGGGTCGACTAATTGGTAATTCGACAGCTTCACGTAACGCCTGTTTTGCCTCTTCCATGCCTCCAACATCATCCCATCGAACCATAGGAACATCAATAGCAATTTCCCGAAGGGCCGATGGTTCGATAACTTGACGTGCAGATTTGAAATCGTTGGATGAAACAACAATCTGGTTTATCACATCTGGAGGGACCTGCATTTGCTGTTCCTCGATTTTTGGTAGCATTCGCCGAAGCGCACCCAATGCAGCTTCCTTAACTAAAAAGGCTAAATCTGAACCCACAAACCCATAGGTGCCTTGAGCGATTTGCTCTAAATCCACGGATTCGTCAAGAGGCACTCCGCGTGTATGGACTCGAAGAATATCGTACCGCCCACGAGTATCAGGAACTGTAATGTGGATCTCACGGTCAAACCGGCCTGGTCGTCGAAGTGCGGGATCAACAGCTTCTAACCGATTAGTGGCCGCGAGTACAAAAACTTGATCTCGATCTTGAAGCCCATCCATAAGAGTCAAAAGTTGTGCAACAATACGACTTTCCATACCTCCCGATTCTCGTCTAGCAGCAATAGCATCAATTTCATCGATAAAAATAATTGCAGGCTTGTTCTTTTCGGCTTCCTGAAAGGCGTCTCTTAGAAATTTTTCGGATTCCCCGTAGTATTGACTAACGATTTCTGGACCGTTTATAGCACGAAAGAAAGCTTCACTTTCTGTTGCAACAGTTTTTGCCAAAAGAGTTTTACCACAACCTGGAGGTCCATGGAGAAGAATACCACGGGGAGGTTGAATTTTTAATCGCGCAAATAACTCAGGGTGACGAATCGGAAGTTCGACAATCTCTCGTATTCGTGATATTGCGTCATCCAGTCCTCCTATATCATCGTAAGTTGTCGTAGCTATAATCTGCATTTCCTCAGGAGCCTCCTTTCGGAGCTGAATGTCGGTATTTAAATTTACGAGTACATTACCAAGAGGGACCGTCTTCGCCACATAGAACTTGGCTTCACTTAGAGCAAACGCCGCTCTGCCAATTGCAATAATAGTATCCTTTTTGATAGGTTTGTCAAGAAGATTCGATTTTAACAAGGAAGTGGCTAACTCTTGCCGATATTCAATTTCTTCACCCTTGAGTGGGGTTAAAATTACACTCTGGGCAGGTTGTGCTTCGATGCCATGTAGCGTCACTACATCACCGATATGAACCCCTGCGTTTAGACGGGTTAGACCATCCATTTTAATGACATTCTGATCTTGAATACTAGGGTCACGAACCGCGAGGGCACATACGCTTTTCTTGCCTACAATCTCAACTAGCGAACCATCCGTGAGTTGTAACTGCGCTAACACGGCGGGGTCAATTCGTACTGTGAATCGACCCACGTCTACGGCACTCGCTTCTACCACACGTACCGATACTACACTCATTTTAACCACACCTCACTTGTGTTTGGGATGCATGAGTTATTGGTATTACCCACGCGAGTAGCATATTTAACTCCGGCGCCTGATAGAAGAATATGGGTCGTAAAATTATGTCCACCCCAAAGCCATCTGCAATTCTTTTTCATACTGGTCACAATGAAGAACTTGCCCTCGACGAACCTGAACTCACTCATTTAGTGAAATTACTTGAAGCAAATGGAATGGCACCGCATTCTTCGAATATCCCGATATCAGGTGAGGAACTTTCAAAATTTCGAGTAGTAGTGCTAGGTAATCCCTTGGATATGAAATTCGATTCTCACGAAATAACCTCATTAGTTTCCTTCGTTGAAGCGGGCGGTGGCCTACTATTACTAAGTGGTGCTACAATATTTGGAAAAGGAGGGGATGCGGCGCGAAAAACGAACCTTAATGAAATCGCAAAACATTTCCAATTTAAATTTTCTACAAAGGCAATTGAACGTCCTAAAGATTCCCCAGATGAAATGATTACAGCAGTTCCGGCTAAAGACCATCCATCCAATGAAGGAATTCATAATCTGCAATTTACATCAGGAGTTAGTCTACTCGCAGAGGATGCAGGAATCCATCTTTTCCGAGTTTCTAATATTGCAGGTAATCCCACAATAGCTATAGCTACTGATGTAAAGAAGGGACGGGTTATCGCTTTTGGGGGAGGAACTTTCTTTTTCAATGACTATATTGGCATAGGTGACCATGAACAACTCATTGTTCAACTATTCCGATGGCTTTCAGATGAACCTTTGAACCTCCCTTTTACGAAAATCTCAATCCCACCCCTAATCCATGATGAAGCATCCGCCAATGAAGCAATTGTCGAACTTCGACAACAGCTTGATAGGATAGAGGAAGAACTTGCCAGCCTTAAAGAAATTATTAGCTCAAGTGTCAAAGAAATGGAAAAACTAATGCGAAAAATCCAAAATGACGCTAAGGAGACCTAGTTTGTATAGGTCACCAATTGTTCGATAGTGATTCGACGTTCTAATTGTGCGGCTCCATAGTTTTGGAGAGAAAAGTAATCTAGCATCACCTGAAAAACTGGTTGTTGGAGTATTTGAGCGAGTTCTTTTATAGACTTTTTTCCATCAATAGCCTCTAGGAGAGAATGTAATTTCACTGGAACCTGGCTTTTAGGAACTGTATGTACGCGGATTGGGGTGTAGTCTTCAGAAACAGCAAATGGACGAAAGAGCAATTCGATTTGTGGAGCAATTTCTCGAAAGGGACTTAAATCACCAAGCCAGTTTTCTAACATTTCGCCATGTTCTCGTTCCATGATGTTAATGAGGGCACGCATGCGTTCACGAATGGCCACTAAGTCATCTGTAGAGAATACGGCGACGTAGATATTCTGCCCGTATTCTAAGAGAATTTTGACGTCCTCACGGTCAATGATGCGTAATCGACCATCCTCTCGTTCAAGGGCTCGTAATTTTTGACCAACCTCTGAGATTCGACCAACAAGATCAGAAAGAAACATGCTCACAGCAGAAAGGAAGCCAGTAACAAGATCAGGTTCCATGTTCTCGATTTGGAAATCTTTTTGGAGGAGGGTTCGACCATCACGATATACGACGTAAAGACTATACAATTGAGCCATTCGAACTCAACCTTTGGTAATACTTCACTCATGACACCAATAGAGAAAAGCTTTGCGAGACATCATCTAACTCGTTGTGCAATTCGATGGATTTCGCTAATGATTTCTGTAGGAGAGGTTAATTCATCGCCGAGATACGTTCGACCCCGAGTGATGTACGCCATATAGAATGCCAAAAAAGGTATGAGTTTGTCATCTTTAATTCCGACTTCGATGTAATTGGGAATGTTCAATTCATGAGCTCGCTTTCGAGTCCATTCTAAGATGACGTCATGATGTTGTTTTTGTTTAATTGGAAAGAATTCGTGGTGTAGGTTAATTGTCACTAAGGGTATGCGATCATTGCTGAGAAGGTGACATTGATGCAAAACATCGGCGATGGCTTCTGGTAATCCGAGATCAGGCGTATTTGATTTACTCAACTGGATATTAGGGAGAAAATCGCTAAATACCACGATGATCGGAAGGGTGCCGGGATTTCGTCGACGTTCGCGTTTGATAGTTTCGTGGGCACGTTTCAATCCAGCCGCGAGGGGTGTATAGCCAGAGAGTCGGAGGGTCATGAGCTTTGAAACCAAACGGGTCCAATTTGTAGTTGGAGCTTGTACTTCCATGGCGCCCCAGTCTTTAAGTGCGATGAGCCCTACGCGATCTCTTGTGCCTTCCAGACAGCTTTTAAACGCAATTAATGAGAGTTGAAGTTTGTCGAAACTTTTGAGCATTGAAACACTCAAATCGACTACAAAGATAACCGTGAGGGGTGTCCGACTTTGAAAGCGTTTCTCTCGAACGTCGGGTGGCTGAATACGTACGCGAGGAATTTGTGGTCTTTCTGGATTGGTGTGGAGTGCAGCGGCTTTGATGGTGGCGGGAATATGAATGTTTCGTGGAGATCCTTGTGGAAGCCCTGATCCGAGAAGCACTCCACCCTCGGTTTCTCGAGAATGGATTGATCCTGCTCGTCGTCCGACTTGGCGGATTGACCATTTAGGAGCTCTTTGACGTCCAAAATATCGGGGTTCGAGAAAGTCCTTAAAATCAAATAGTGGTTTTCCTTCATCCATTCGAATCAATGAAGAAGACGATACTGGTTTGCTAGAAACAGAGGGAGGTGAGGAGCTTTGAGATTTTTGAGGTGGTGCAGTACTTGTAATGGGTGGTGCTGTGGATTCCCCCTGATGTTTGGCACGGCGATATTTTCCCTTATAGTCGGGTGGTCGATCTCCTTGTGACAGCGCTGGCATGACTGAGCCGGGTCGCCTTTGAAGGCGAAATAATCGTTCGAGGAAAACGACTAGACCTGCTGAAATTAATCCGCCAACAACGAAATTGATAGGAGGAGGGAGCGGTAAAAGAAGGCCGATTGCTCCAGCGACTACCATGAAGAAACATACAAAACCTGTGTAGGAACAGCGTCCACCCGTGCTTCTCCTAGGCGGTGTTCCAAAAAACTGTTCACCATCTTGATTGCTATCCAACGGATGATACTGTTTGAATTTGTTAGTGAGTTTCTGATGCTCATCTTTTGTGTACGGATCTTTGTCCTTGGACTGAGGTGTCTGTGTTTTAGCTTTTTTTCTTGCCTCTTTCATAACGTCATGAATTTCGTTACCCGTAGGAGGTTCTAAAATTCCACGTTGTCGAGTTCGATGGCTAAGAGCAAGCGGGGCGACAGTTTCAATATCATCCGCAGTGACTGTTGTTCGTCCATCAAAAGCAGCAAATGCCATTGCCGTTTTTGCTATCACAATATCAGGGCGAGCGCCATCTACTTGGAGTTCAGTAGTCAAATGGGCGATGACTTGCATAATGTCTTCAGATATCATTACGGTTTTCATTCGTTCACGGGCAGCTGTAATTTCATCTCGGAGTTTGTCTTCTTTAGGAGCCCATTTCTTTTGGAGAGCTCTAGGATCTCGTTCAAAGTCTATGTTTATCTGGATAATTTCGACTCGCTCTTCTTGTGAGAAAGGACGCTGGATTGCGACATGAAGCGGAAACCGATCAAGTAGTTGGGGGCGGAGTTCCCCTTCTTCAGGATTCATTGATCCGACGAAAATAAATCGAGCGGGATGGCTCACAGATATTCCTTCTCTTTCCACGACATTAATTCCTGTTGCGGCTGCATCAAGAAGCGAATCAACAATATGATCAGGAAGAAGATTGACTTCATCAACGTAAAGGATGTTTTGATTGGCATCGGCAAGAATCCCAGGCTTTAAGGCAGCTTCTCCTTCACGAATGGCTCGTTCAACATCTAAACTGCCAACGACACGATCTTCGGTAGCACTCAGGGGGAGGTTGACTACGCGCATCTTTTGCATTTTGGTGTTTAATTTCTTAGTCTTTTCAAATTTTGCTGTACAAGCCGTGCAGAGTTCAGTGGCATTATCGGGATCACAACGAAACTTACAGCCTTTTACTACAGGGATTTCTGGTAAGAGCGCTGCGAGCGAACGAACAACCGTTGTTTTCCCTGTACCTTTCGGACCCGTGATTAAGAGTCCTCCAATGCTGGGATTAATGGCATTGAGAAGTAGGGCAAGTTTCAACTCGTCATGATTAACTAAAGCTGTGAAAGGAAGAACATTGCGAGTGCCGATGTTCACTTCCGGTGCCAATCCACGAACCTCTACAATTCCTGCGCCCATTCCTCTTATGAAATTTTCCGAAGATGCACCATATATGATCCAAATTAGTTGCTCTTGAGATTAAATGGCTAGGTAAAAGCTTTAGCCTGTGAGACTTTACCTTGTAGCTATGATAGGTCAGATGCCAACGGATTTTCGAAGTGGGCTAATAGAAGCCTATGAAGCCGCACGCAATCATCTTCGCTACATCGTTTCGGATTTAACACCAAAACAGGCTGCTAGAGAGCCTACTCCTGAATCACGTACAATTCTTTATTATTTGACTCACATTGCGAATTCTGAGCTCTATTGGTTATCTGCATCAGGGCGAAAGGTCGTTGTATACGCAAAGACGGTCCCCCTTGATATTGCATTAGACTTGTTAGAAGATGTCCGGAAACGAATGATACGTGAACTTAAAGACTGCCCACCAGAAGAACTTGTATTTCAACCACCAACGAAGAAATCAAAACCAAGTCTGGGTTGGGTTATATCTCGAATCACCCTACACACACTTTATCATAGCGGCGAAATCATTTACGCTCGCTACGCTGTTGGAGGATCTGATTTACCAAATGATCAACTTGAAGAATATTGGGGGCGTATGATGGATGCCATCGCCCACCTAATTTTTTTGCAGAGCAATACATGAGTTTACTTTCTTTATCAAAAATCCATTGAGTTCTTATTTTCAAGCTGAAATCATTTCGATGAAAGCTTGTTCAAAAATCGAGTAGGAAGCAGGATCAAAGAGACAAAAGATTATTCTGCGAAGTGATGTTCGTGAATCACGAATGAAGTCTAGTGTGGTGGAAAGAATGATTTTTGCTGCTCGTTCTTTGGGAAATCCAAAGATGCCTGTACTGATGGCTGGCAATGCTATGCTGCGTAAATGTTTACTATCAGCGAGTTTTAACGTATTTTGAACTACACTAGCGAGTTTCTCATCTTCTTCACCTTCACCCCATTGAGGTCCCACTGCATGAATGACATAACGTGCTTTGAGATTTCCCCCAGATGTAAGAACAGCCGTTCCAACCGGTGTTCCCCCAATATCATTACACTCTCGTTGGATTGAAGGCCCTCCGCGGCGGCGAATTGCTCCAGCAACCCCACCTCCCATTTGGAGTGATTCGTTGGCAGCATTAACGATTGCATCTGTAGCTAGGTCTGTAATATCGCCTTGGACGAGTTCGATAGTGACGTTATTAATAACCCGCCGCATGCTCCATCACCCATTCGATCATCCACTATCAGCAAAGGGTCTAACATCTCAGCTTAAAGGTTTCCCCTCCTAACCTTTCCCAACAGAAACCTTGAAAGTTCTTGTTTGTTATATTTGTTTTTCCTTCTCCATAGCAGAATAGCCTAGAGAATCACAGCTAGGGGAGAAGTGGACCCATCAGCAAGCCAGTTAACCCTGCAACGATTATTAATCCCCAAGAGATGAGAATGAGAATTAGGCAGCTGTATAACAGACCACGATGACCAGACACATTGACAAGATTCAGGTGCTCATCAAGATATGTGGCTTTGAAAGTCGCACGCGCATAAAAAACCGCAGCTAGTCCCAGCGGTACCCAAATTAGGTCAATAATAGTCCAAATTGATCCAACCAAAACCGCGGCAATCCCCCCAAAAATCCCACCAATCATTGCAAACAAGTAAAAGTCTGCTAAAACGAAACCGGTGGTTTCCCACAAAACTCCAGTTACCATTGCACTTGGTTCACCATATCGACTAGAAGCAAATCTTCTCCCGAAATAACCTACTACGTAGGCTTCAATGCCACGTACCGCGACAACACCGGGAATGTACACAGCAGGTAAGCCAGCATAGGTGATAAGGAGACCCTTTCCCACAAGCTGACCGATTACAGTAATAATTAAACCAATCTCAGGACCATACAAGATTGCAGCAGCAAAGATTAACACAGAAGAAGCATCAATACTTCCCAAAGGAGTTGGAACAACAATGCTTGCATAGGCTAATACAGCCATAAGCGCACTGAGGATTCCAATCGTAGCAAAATACATTGATCGTGGCGAGGGGGGTTCAGACATTACAGTTCCCTCTTTTGAAGCAATTGCGATGATAAACGGGATGTATATAAGATTTGTGTAAAATGCCGTAGACTCAAAAGGAAGAATTATCAAGAATTTGGAAGGTTCAGCTCAGTGAGGGTTTGTGATGGGCGACGATCCTGCGAAATTGATTCAGCAGTTACATACTAACATTATTGCCCTTACTCGGACCCCCAATTTTGCGCGATTAGTCCCAGAAGTTGGCAGTAATTTCGTAGTATGTTTAACCGGTGCCACCAAACTTTCGCAGGTTGCCGGATTAACCGGTCGCATTATTCTTGTTCGAGGAAAACCGGAGCCAGTTGGCGAAGTAGATTTTGGGGGGGCACCATTCATGGGTCCTGTGATACTCAAGGCGCATCAATTAAATGAAACAATCCATGCAGCTTTATCATTACGATATTCAAATGACATTGTTGAGGCAGCTCGTCGAGCGAAATTACAAGTTGTGGGATTTCGCCTTGGAAAACTCAAGCCAATCCCAGATTGTATGACATTGGAGGGATTATCAAAATTTGGCTTTGTCCCAGAAGTTCTCTTTGATTGGGGAGCACATGGAGTAGAACCGCTTGTAGTTGTGTTTGGTTCAACACCGAAAGGTGTTACCCAACGAGCACGAGCAATTTTAACGGAATTACTAACTGATGTGTGACTAAAGCGTGACAACCATCTTAGAAAAAAATGGGAAGAACAAGCAAGCTGTTAGTCTAGCTTTTGGATCAATTGCAGCTCTTTATGATTCATGGTATGAGACGCCCATGGGAAGCTATGTGTGGTCAGTGGAAACAGACGCAGTTAAAGCATTAATTCCTAAGCGAGTTCATGGAGTGTCGCTTGAAGTTGGCGTTGGAACAGGAATGGCGCTGCCTCTTCTTCAAAACATTTCGCTACAGCTTATTGGAATAGATATTGCTTGGCAAATGCTCGCTATAGCCCATAAAAAAGTCCTGAAGAACACCAATGCACATCTAATTCTTTCAGACGGTACAAGCCTTCCAATTCGGAAAGAATGCCTTGATCTAGTTTTGGGCATGACAGTATTAGAGTTCATTCCAGATCGCGACGAATTTTTACAAGAAATTCATCGATGCCTTCAACCAATTGGTCATATCATTTTGGGAGTACTAACATCGACAAACCTCTGGGCTGTTGAGAGACGTGTACGGAGTCTTTTTCAGCACAATATCTTCAAATTAGCAAGATTCCCGAGCCCCTGGCAGGTAATGCGTATTTTATATCGGAATGGATTTTCAAAATCAACTTATCGAGGATCGGTGTATGCACTTCCCTTTTCTCCGAATAGGTGTCTTCGAGTTTTCTCCCATCTTGATGCTTATCTGGGCACTCGATGGTTATGCCGTGCTCTTGGAGCATTTCTTGTTTTCCATGCGAGGCGGAATGGTTCTACTTGACGCGGGTCGTAAAGCGCTTGTAAGGATCTTCTCCAGGTTTAAGGCGTTTGGATTTTTCGTCAGATTCAATGAGAATATGTTTCCTTTTTGTAAATGTACCAATAATCGATGATTGTCTGTTGAAGCTGCTAATAGTTTGGATTATTTCATTTGCAGCTTCACTTTCTGTGATTATCAGAAAGCTTCCAAAAGAAGAACAATGAATGGGGTTCCATCTCAAGTAGCGAAAGAGTTTGATACCAACGTCATCCCAAGGAATTTCGTTAAATTGAACAGTGATTCCTAGCCCTGTTGTTTTTTGGAGTTCAAATAATGCTGTTGCTAATCCTCCCTCAGCTAGATCGTGTAGTAAAGTAATTCTTTCTTGTGGTAGAGCTTTCACTAATGAAACTACTTCGAATGGGCTCAAGTCGTTTGCTAGTTCTTCACGCTGCGATCGTGGGAGAATTGCATCGACGCTGGAGGGTTCCACGTTAGCTAGAAACCATAAGGTTTCACGAGCAATAGGTCCCACGGCGATTATGATATCTCCAGGTTTCACCTGAGGAATAGAAACTAAATCATCTGGTAAAATTCCAAAACAAGTTGTGGTAATGAGAGGGACTTCTAGTCCGTCATATCCTCCAGTGTGTCCCCCAATGACTTTGAGGTTGAGTTTCTGGGCTTCTTCTCCTAGTTGTTTTATGGTTGCAGTAAGCCAATCCACTTCGGTATTTGGTGGATAGTATATTCCCAAGGAGAGATATTGGGGTGTAGCCCATGCCATTGCAACATCAGTGGCCGAATAATGAACTGCAAAAAACCCATAGAACTGTAGTGGTATCCCAAGAACGGGATCCGAAGCAACCACAACACGACCATCGAAACTGGTTGATCCATAGTCAAGGAGTACTGAGCGCGTGTCATCGACACGGGGTAAATGAGGGAAAACAAATCGTTCTAAATCGGTTAATGAAAGTTTGCCTTTGGGGAGGGTCATGACATTGTCACCTCTGTTGAATTTGCATCGTTGCAGGTTATAATGCATACGGTTCAAATACCCAGAGGCACCAGTTCAATCCCTAACATATTATCGTTTTTGGTGGCGCGGTTCTAATGCAATTAGGATGGTTGCAAGAAAGATTAGTGCCGCCCCAAATCCTTGCCAAATAGCTACAGGCTGCCCAAGGAAAATGAAGCCAAAAAGTACCGCACTAATCGGATCCAGTAACAGAATTATGGATGCTGCGGACGCGTCAACCTTCTGAACTCCAACATTGGTTAACAAATAAGGGATAGTGGTAGAAATTAATGAAAACCCAAGTAAGAGCAGCCAAGCGGGGAGTGGTAAAAAGAGTATGATTCCAACAATTCTGGGATCATTTACAAAGAGGCTGATTATGAAAATTATTGGGACCATCCAGATCATGGCAAAGAAAAAGCCCCAAAAAGTTGTCACAGAAGGACGATACCCTTCATAACCACCCCATTTTCGACCCAAAACCATGTAAACCGCAGCAAAAATTGCATTTGATAATGCCAGGACTATTCCTGCAAGAGGAACAACGATAACATGGGGAATTATTGGCAACGACACGATCACAGCACCCGCAATCGAAAGCGGTACGGCAATAAACCGAAGTCGTGTTAAGGGCTCTGCGAGGAATATGCGGCCTAAGAGAAGGGTTATTGCAGGATAAAGATAGGTGAGGGAAACGGCTACCACGACAGGTGTCCCAATGGCAATAGCTGTAATGTATACAATGAGCCCCAATGCGATTCCAATTAGCCCATAAACCACAAATTGGGTCAGATGTTTTCGCTGGATGGTAATATTTCGAAAGGAATAGACAACACCGAGACCAATGAAAATATATAGAACAGAAAATGTTGTGCGAAAGAGCGCTTGTTGGAGTGAGGAAACACCGAGAAGAGTTAGATAAAAAGAAAAAACAGGAATAGTGCCAAAACAAATAGCAGCAATAATTAAGCTCACATAACTGTATTTAAATGAATTAGACATCCAAACTCGCTCGATGATTCGTTCCAAGATTCATATGAATGTTACATAAGTGTTTATGGCTTATGTTCTAAGACCGCTTTGGCTCCACCATGAAGTGCACTGATATTATCCTTCTCGTAGCGATGAAGTTTGCTATCGGTCTTAATTGCCACTTCGAGCATTTTCAAATCGACACGATTATCAATAACCGCTAGAGCTCCAAGAGAAGCAATCCCCATATACCTTACATGTCCTAGCTTGTCCGCTAGTTTCCGAATTTCAACCTGATAGATGGTAGTGCCATTTTGTTGTACTAAATCTGCGAGTCCCATTTTTACCGTGGGATCATTAATAATCCCAGCTTCAATTAGAAGAAGATCACTGCTCAAGTCAGGACTTATTGAACAGCATTTCTTGAATGCCGGTGCAGAGAGGACGATAAGGATATTTGGTTTTTCAAATTTTAACTCGTAAATGGGGTCAGAGGAAATAATGAGGTCTGTTGTGCAAGCATCACCCCGGGCGGCTGCACCGTGAGTTTCAGTTTGTAACACATGAAATCCTTTTTGCGCAAAGGTGGAACCGAGAATTCGACTAGCAGTGACAACACCATAACCACCGTATCCTGCAAATCGAACCGTAAAGTACATCTTAAGCAACCTTCTTTTGCTATTCCCACAGTTTTTGTAAATATTCGATTAATGTAGGTCGCTGTTCTCGCTTGAAGACACCTAAATCAATGAGCTTATCTTTCAAAGTTAATTGATAGCGTGGATGATTGAAGCGTTCACCCGTCTTTTTCCCTTTCAATGCTTTAAGCATCCATGCGCCAGGAAGCCGTTTGAATTGGTCTAGTTCGATAGCTGATAGAGTGGATTGAAATTCCGTCAGAAATCGAGCAGCATAGGTGGGACACTGTGAAATGATTTCAATGAAAGCGAATCCCGGATGAAGCATAGCTTCTTTAATCGAGGCTATGATTTCATTAACATAGAATGTTGTCCATCGTGCAACATAGCTAGCCCCAGCCCCAGAAACGAGGTGGACAAGATCAAAAGGTGCTTCTGGATTCTGAGAGTAGGTCGAAGTGTGGACATTGAGAGGAGTTGTTGGAGCTGATTGCCCCCCCGTCATACCATAATTTAGATTGTTGACAAGAATTACCGTCATAGGTATGTTTCGCCGCGCGGCATGAATAAGATGATTTCCACCAATGGCAACTCCATCACCATCTCCAGTGAAAACTACAACGCGTAATTTTGGATTCATGACCTTTGCGCCAGTGGCAAAAGCAATAGCACGTCCATGGGTCGTGTGCAGCGTATCACCTTGAAAGTATGGACTTGGAATCCATGCAGAACAACCAATACCAGAAACTCCCAAGATTTCTTGATGTTGAAGCTTTTTAGAATTTATTAACTCATCAATGGCACGTACAAATGCATTGAGTATTGTGCCGTTCCCACAGCCTGCACAAAAAGCATTGGGGAGATTACGGAGGTATTTATCGCGATAATATTTTTGGGGTTTCCCAAGCTTTGTGTCGCGTTTGGTTATTTCGACTCACCCTCCATAATGTAGTTAAGAATTTCATTCGAATGATGAACTTCTCCAGCCACCTTGGGTACACTTACAATAGTTGCTTGGCTCGCTAACCGCGCGATTTCATTTACCATCATTCCCATATTCATTTCCACTACATAAATTCTGGAAATATCTTTGAGTAACTCAATAAGATGAGTTTCTGGGAGCGGCCAAAGTGTTTTCAATCGTATGAATCCGACATCATATCCATGCTTTCGTGCGATTTGCACGGCTTGGTATGCGGGTCGGGCTGATGCACCAAAACTTAACACAACTGTTGGTGATGATTCAAGATGTCTTTTTTCTAAATCAAGCCCTTCTTTTCGGAGAGTATGTCCAGCTTGCCGATTCTTTTCGAAAATCCATTCGATTGTTGCTCGGTGGAACCGAGGCGTATAATCACGAACACCAGTTGGTCGGTGCGCTGACCCTGTTACAAGAAGGTTTAACCCATCCCCGAACCGCGGCATCTCATACCGTAAGAAACTTTCTTCGGGGTTTGGGTGTTTTTTTGTGAGCCGTTCACGATTGATAATAGGCAACCCACCTCGTTTTGGAATAGTTAGAGGTTCACGCATATAGCTGATTTCTCCATCTGTCATGAGGAGTGTGGGAGTCCGGAAACGTTCAGCATAATTGAATGCATGAATTGTGAAGTCAAACATTTCCTGTACTGACCAGGGACTAAAAGCAAGAGGTGCAATATCACCATGAGTACCAAATCGGGCTTGCATGATGTCTTGTTGTCCAGGCATAGTAGCTTGACCTGTACTGGGACCTGATCGTTGGGCATCGACAATTACAGCAGGAGTTTCAGTGATGTATGCATACCCAAGATTTTCTTGCATAAGGCTGAAGCCAGGTCCAGAGGTAGCCGTCATTGCCTTTCCGCCTGCCCATGACGCACCAATGATTGCGGCTATTGAAGCGATTTCGTCTTCCATTTGCAAATAATAACCGTTGACTTCAGGTAGACGTTTAGCCATCCATTCAACAATACTTGTTGCGGGAGTGATGGGATATCCTGCGAAAAACCGGCAACCAGCATAAATCGCACCCTCAGCACAAGCTGTGCCACCATCAACGAAATGCAATCCAGCTTTCATTTTTCTTGCACCTCAATCATTATTGCCGCATCGGGACACCGTTTTTCACACAGCCGGCACGTAACACTTTTTTTTCCTCGGACAAGTATACATTTGGTTTCACCATCCATAATGAGGCGTGGATTATTTCCCCCCCATGCCGTTGGTTTATCTTCTTCCAAGATTTTCGTGGGACAAAAGAGGATACAGATACCACACCCTTTGCAAAGGTTTTCATTCACGGTAAGTTTGATATGCCGCGGGATTCTACATTCCTCCTAAGGTGCGGTGGGTGTTTTCCATCGTCCGTGAATTTGCTTGAGGACCTAAAGCTTTATGGAAAGACGATACAAACGATGAAGCTATGTCGAGCTCCATAAACCGAAGATTTCCACGCTGGTTAACCGCCATCTTCATGTTTGTCATTTCCTTGGTACTCGTCATTATAACATATTTCAGTGATATAGTGGGAGCTCTCTACTATTTTATTACCATACTCATAGCTTTCGCTCTCTGGACCTATGTCGATAAGCAACCTATTGAGAAGTTAGGCTTTCGCTTTGTTTCCCGATGGTGGCTACAACTGCTTCTGGGTATTCTCCTCGCTAGCATAGTTCTTGGACTCACTATCTGGCTTGAAGCTCTTTTAGGGTGGGTTATTCTTGCACCTGTTTTTCTGAGTGTACCCTGGTGGGTTATTGCTGGCACACTTGCCTATTACGCAATTTGGCAAGCTCTTGTTGCGGGCGCAGAAGAGTTTGTAAGTCGAGGATATATTCAACAAAACCTAACTACACGATTGACGATGCCTCTAGCAATCCTTAGTTCAGCGATCTTGTTTGCAACATTTCACGTTCCAAGTATAATATATTACATGCTTCCTCCTGTGCAGGCAATTAGCATGTTTGTTAACCTATTTTTAGGGGGAATTATGTTAGGCCTAGCCTTTGCCCGAACACGTGCTCTCTGGTTGCCAATCGGACTTCATTTTGGTTGGAACTATATGCTTTATCATATTGCGGGGTTTGGTGGGAATGGATTATTCGAAGCTCAAGACACAGGTCCGACAATCCTAACTGGGGGTACAATGGGTCCGGAGGCAGGATTGTTAGGTACAATTGTCTTCTTGTTTCTGATCTTCATCGTTTGGATTGGAACGAAAGAAGCGGATGGGCAGCTTATGCGCACCTTTGATCGAAAAGCTCTTCTGATGTTCGCTTTTGGCTTTCTGGTAGTAGGAGTCCCTGTGGTTTTGGGTCTTTTAGTCATGGGTCTGTGGGTGTTTCTCATAATCTGGATTATCTATGCGATATTCTTTCTTCAGATTTGGGAAAATCGAATATTGTGTAGCCATTGTCCGCATTATGGCTCTGAAGGACGAATCCTTCGATGCCATGCAAATTACGGGCTTTACAAACTTTGGAAATATAACCCAACACCAATGAGTCGATCTGAACAAATCCAGATGATCATCGGAGTGTCATTTATGATAGGATTACCCTTCCCCTTTTTAGTTTTGAGTCAATCATGGTTTTTCCTAATATTCGCATTATTTGGAGCTATTGTATTCGCCGTCATTCTTTTTGGCTGGTTATGTCTTCGCTGTGTGAATTTTTCTTGTCCTTTTAATCGGGTGCCCAAGAAAGAGGTGGACACATTCTTAAGGCAGCATCCTGAGATGCAGAAAGCATGGGAAGGGAAAGGCTACAAACTTGACTGAACCGAAAAAATTGCCTAACCCTTGTGGAACTTGATTGCAAGAGCGGCAACTCGTTGTCCGACTAATTGACTATTCCGAATACCAATTTCATCTTTAGATGTCCACCGCCAAGTGAAGCCTTCACTCTGCAAACCTGTTATTCCTGCCCATCCTTCTTTAACGGGATCACCAACTCCACCGACAACAATCATGCCTTGTCCGAGAGCATAATTGATTATGGTTGTCGCGGTTGATTCTTGACCACCTTGCCTTAGACCAGCGGCGACAAGGATTCCGACTATTTTGTCACGTAAGCGATGATCATGCATTTTTCGTGTTCGTGAGCGGTCAATGAGATTTTTAAGCAGACCGGGAACGGAAGAGAAGTATGATGGACTAGCAAAGATTATACCATGGGCAGTTTCCATTTTATCTAAGACCTTTGGAACATCATCTTTACTATCTTCCGGGCAGGGTTTTTGACGTACACAGTTATCACATCCTGTACAGGGAAGAATGCTGTAATCTGCTAGGCGTAGCAATTCCGTTTCTATTTCACCAGAAGATTTGGCGGAAGCAAGGGCTTGCGCTAGTAGAAATTCTGAGCTGGATTTTTCTTTTTTAGGAGAACCACATATACCTAAGACTATAGTTGACATTGTAACACGCTTCTGAAATCTTAGTTCTTCACTATGAAAGAACCCCTTTTCAGCCTTATTGTATCCATAAATATGTGTAAAATCATCGTCGAATATTCCTTCGAAGGCTCTGCTCAATGCGATAAAGATCTGCAGGAGTGTTAACATTGGAAAATGTGAGAAGTTTCTTATCAAATCGTTTGAGAGCATTTGTCGATAAATAAATTACATGGCCAATATTGTCAATCAGGCATTGCATTCTTGGTTTCTGTTCTTCCAAACACTGAGACGCCACTTCTTGTGCAATTTCTGTTGCAAAGACTGAGTGTAAAGGCTCAACCCAACCATTAGGCCATCGTGGAACAGCCGCATGATGACTTTCTACCATACTCCACATTATATCGAAAAACATGTTATGGATTAAAGGTGAATCACAGGGCAGAAGCTGAGTATATGGATTCTGAGCGTGTTGAAAAGCTGTCAACGCACCAACTAGTGGGCACCGTAGTTCTGTGGGGATATCCGTAATTATTTGCTCTTCTGGGAAGTGTTCAGCATATAATTCGCGATCATTCCTAGCATGAACAACAATGAAAACCTCTTGAGCGTAGGCTTCACAGGCGTCAACAACATGGAGGAAAAGAGGTTTGCCAGCAACCTGCACGAGCGCCTTGGTTGGTTTAAACCGATCACTTTGACCCCCAGCTAGTATCGCTACGCTAACAGGTTGCACTTCTATTCCTCTCAATAGGGTATTGTAGGTTCTTATGCGGCATGAGCGAACATCAGAACTAAAAATTTACTGTAAAACCAAAACTTGGCTTAAATCAAGAAACGCACTATCGTTTGCAAAAAAAGGGGTTTGGTCTCCCCTCCAGATTCAAACTAACATTCCTCTAAGAACCTATAAAGTAGAAAAAGAAGGATTAAGAACGGTTTAAATTTCCTTAAATTACGATTTTTGTAATATTTTGAGAATAAAAGCTAAAATAACAAAGAAAATAGAAAAACATAGGTTTTAAACAGTTTAAACGAAATTCTAGTACAAACCCTTTAGAAAATATAACAATAAAATAGAACAAAGTAACATAAAAGTCGCATTCATAGCCTTGAATGACATTCCACTGGATTCGTTGTTAGATTAAAATCATTGAGGTTTATTTATGGCAATTGCTTCTGAGGAGTTCCTAGATAGGGTGGAAAACCGTATTCTGAACCGTTTGGTTCCCCAGGAAAGGAGTCCTGTTAGGAGCCTGTTACAGAATGTGATAATTCTAATTAAACGTGTTAGGGGCCAACAACTAAGTGAGGATGAAAGAGTATATCCACTACATCCTCTTTTAGCTGTTATCGGTCAAAAAGCAGGAGAGATGACGCTACAAACCCTTCTTTATCGATTACATCTAGTTGACAGATATGAATTTAATAAATCAAAGGATATTATTAGTGTTCTAACTCGAAAAATTCCCATTGGAATTAACGAATCATTATCAGCTCGCAAAGCCCAAATTCTTTGGCATTTATTCCAAAATCCTTCACTCCCCAAATATCAATTAGCCAAGGAACTAGGCACAACACCACGCACCATATCAAAAGAATTAACTGAATTGCATCAGGATTTGGCGTTTAACATTTGGACAACGCTTGATGCTCATAAATTCCATTTTGTTGTGAAAACCATTATATTCAGAACACGATCAATAGAACACACAAAACGGCTGGAGAATTTCATTTCTAAAGGACAAGGATTTCTCCGCACATTTCATCTTGATCAAGATATACGAAGCGGTGAAATTGTTTATCGATATCCTGATCAACCAGAAGCCCATAAGATGTTTAAAGAGCGATATCGTTGGCTTCAAGATGAGTTCTTTATCGAATCTCATTTAGTTCAAATTCTTGGGTTATTCCAATCGATTTCGCTTGAGACATATAATCCAGCAACGAATTCCTTTTCAATTGAACCGGAAATAGTCTCAGAAGCACCGTTCGGCTACTTTAAAGGGCATCTTGATACACTCCCCCAACCTCAGGGAATAGACTACACACAACCATTTAGGTTCGACAAAGCAGATTTTCTTTTAGCTGATACCCTATATTCATCTGGACCTTTTAGGAAATCCGATTACAAACGAAATCTTTTGAACCGACATGGTATCAACTACTCAATGAAAACAGTCTGGAAGAAAGAACAACGACTTCGAAGAGAGAATGCCGCAATTCCAATGATTGATCTACAAATTCCAGGTTTTGACGAAGATTTACTCTTTGTTGTGTTTTGTACACCAGACGCAACTAAGTCGATTCATGCGATCTCAGCATTTCTTCCATTTGTTATGACTTTTAACACAGATTCAGGCTGTTTTTTGAGAATCCAACGTCCAATTCATACATCTACTCTTACGGGACAGCTGATTCGTAAAATCAATCATCAAAAAGGAGTTTTTGATGTAAAATTGCTTCGTTTTCAATGGAGAATCCAGATGCCGATATTACCGAAAATTGTTGATTGCTGGAATATCGAGGAACAGAAATGGTTGATACAGGAAGACGCCATTTGAGCTATGGAGGAAGGTCAAATAATGACACGCGGGAAAAGACAGCTCAAACAAAAAGAGGATATCACTCAAGAGTTTATTGAACGTATCATTACCCGTTCTAGACCAGAAGACGATCACGAGGAACTGCGGATTTTTCTTACTAATGTGCGTCTATTCATTAAGCGTGTTGAAGGTTTCGATTTAACTGAGGATGAAAAAGAATATCCGCCTCATTCACAATTCACACATCATACCTTGAGGAAGGGACGAAGTACAGCGGACGGTTTGAAGTATCGATTGAGAACAATTGACCGATACAAGATAACCAACGTCCAACAAATAATCAACATAATAGCATCAACCGCGGTTTCAAGTCCAAAAGGAAAATTAACTCTCCGACAGATACAGATAATCCAAGAACTACACAAAAACCCCCTATTACCTCAATACGAACTCGTACAGCGACTCTCTACAACTTCCTCAATCATTCGGAACGAACTAAAATTTCTTCGGCGACGTTTTTCGATGGGCATAATTAACAATTTAGATTACAATAAATTCAAGTTAGGACTATTTGAGATTGATTTTCGCACCATGTCCTTAGATGCCTCTGAAAAACTTGAAATGCATTATCGACGAACTCCACCTCCATTTCTACGACGGATTAGTTTTGACCATAACTACCGCGATGGTTTCATTCACTATTTAATTCCAGATCAACCTTCGAGCCATCAAAAGCTTGCTGAACGGATTGCTTGGTTAAACTCAAACTTCTTACAGGAATCGGCTTGTTTTCGAACACATGGTTTTCGAGTTGACTTGTCATTTGAAAATTACAATATTCCCACCGGAACTTGGATGCTTGATGCAAATACATTTTCAGTCGACATGTTAGAATTCCTATCTCGTCAAAAACGTGATCAACCCCAACCGCGGGAACGTACATACACGAATCCGATTCACTTTGATAGGGTTGACTATATTCTTGCGTCTACCCCCTATCTTTTTGGAGAAAAGCAGCGTATTGAAGTTCGACAAAAGGTGTTAAAACGCCACGGGTACACAATATCCAAGAAAACGATTTGGAACCGTGAAAAGAAATTACAGCAGGCAGATGTTTTTTATCCGTCAGTTTGGTATGATTCCCCTGAGTTGGAGGAGCTTGTGAAATTCACTATAAACTGTACAAATAATGCACTCGAAAAGATTTACCGTCTTATTTCCATCCTACCATACACTTATTCGGTGCCAACGGACGTCGGTGTGACCTTCACGTTCCAACGACCGAGTCGATGTTCTTCGATAACTGGATTATTAACGAAAGCGTTTGACAAAATTGATGGAGTCTCAAATATTTGGGTGATCCGATATGAGCCTACATTCAGTCCACAGTTGTTTACCCAAGTTGTAGATCGATGGGATGAAAGTCATCAACGTTGGTTACTACAAAAAGGCGACATTTAATCCGTATAGCTCATTTGTGTGAAGCGTGGATTATTGTGTAGAAATGGTCAACGAGTTGTTCGGCAATATTGATTTCAGTAACTTGCTGTAAACCTTGCCAGCCGCTACTACTATTAACTTCAGTGACAACAGGTCCGTTCTTTGTTTCTAATATGTCAACGCCAGTATAAGCTAACCCAATCGTTTCCGCACATTTTTCTGCGATATCGGCAAGCCCGGGTGAAAGGTGAAGGGGTTTGGGCTCGGCTCCTTGTCGGAGAGTTGTTTTCCAGTTATCCCCAACACGAGTCATTGCAGCAATGGCTTTATTTCCTATGACAAAAACACGGATATCCCGATTCCCGTGCTCAAGATATTCTTGGACATACATGACATATCGACTTGCCTCAAGCGCTCGAAACACTCTTCGGGCAATTTCATGATCAGTTATTCGAGTCATTCCTACACCACCGGACCCGAAAAGTGGTTTTACCACGATATCTTTGTATCGTCGAAAGGCGTGGAGTGCATCACGCGCATATTGAGTAATTGTTGTTGAAGGAACAGGGATTCCAGCTAATTCAAGTAAACGTAGAGTATAGTACTTGTCCACAGCTTTTTCGATGGCATGAGGGCGATTCATAAAAGGAATACCAAGGCGTTCGAGGCAGTGAAGAGTATCCATTCGCAAAATTACTTGCTCTAGGGATCCGCCGGGAACAGCCCGAGTGAACACGCCTTCAAGGGTGGTTAAATCTTCTCTTTTGAACTGAACACGAGGACGTTTTCCTCCAACTCTGACGATGGTTTCGGTTACATCGAATACGACGCATTTTGTGTCTCGTCTCTGAATCTCACTAACAAGACGACTTGTCTCCCAGCCTTCAGGTTCCGTTGAAGCAACACCCACCCGACGAACTCTCCTTCGCAACATGTTTCACCTTCGAAAAATATCTCGTTCTTCTTCCCGAATAAGGATCTTTGCTGATCCTTTGCCCTTCTCATAGCGGTATCCGCGAATCACAATAACCGCATTTCCTTCATCAGCCTCACCCATTAGTAATTCTGCGGCAGAGGCTAGTTCATCAGCAATAGCAACTTTTGTGCTTCGTAATTCATATCCAAAGAGATCGGTTAGACCGACATAACTTTTCATGGGGATGAGGCCGGCGATTCCAATTGCGACATTAATGGCACCATCTCGGAATGGTCGCCCATGGGTATCGGAAATTATAACACCAACATCTATTCCCAAACACGCTTTGATTGTACTCCGAATTTTTTCCGCAGAAGCGTCAGGGTTTTGTGGAAGCAGCGTCACACAATCGGGGTTCGGAACATTCGATGAATCGATGCCCGCATTTGCACAAACATAGCCATGGTGAGTTTCTACTATGAGATGCCCTTGCTCAGCTCGTACCACTTTGCGTGATGCTTGTAAAATTACCTCAACAAGTTCAGGACGTTTGTCCAACTTCTTAGCAAGTTCTTTAGCCTCCGAGGAGGGCGTAACAGTTGAAAGGTTGATAGTTCGCCCTTCAGCACGAGATATTATTGTTTGTGCGATAACTAAGATGTCGCCGTTTACAATTGCGAATCCACTTTTCTTACTTGCTTCAATAATTTTAGCGCCAACATCATCGCCTACTTTGATAATTTCTAAACGGGGTAAGGAATGGACGGAATATGATAATGAATCACTTGGTTTAGATGAAGGCATGTTCGAGTCGTTCGGGATTCCGTTTTTCCAGCTTAAGAGTTTGCCGACTCGAAAGATGACGCCCGAAGGAAAGCTATAAAGACGAGAACCACTGCAGCAATCTTATCATCTAACCAATGCCATTGATCTAATGCTTCGAGTGTGCAAAGTATGCATGATAAATTCATTAAATACCATGTTCAAAAGGGTCAACTGGTTCGGGTTCCCCGAGACTACGAGAACGAGTTTGGGACAGGAGATGTGTATCTGGTAGATACCGGACCCATCATCTATTCTTGGATTGGAAAAAAGTCGTCTCCTGATGATCGGTTCATTGGAGCCATTACCTCTGTTTGGAAAGACCATGATCGAAAGGGAGCTGCGAAACTTGTGACTGTGAATGAGGGCGAGGAATCTAAAGAATTCTTGGAGCTCTTCCAGGGAAACATCATAATTACAGAACAAGATACTGAGGGAATTTTGAAACGGATAGCTCTCAAGCAACGCGACTTTAAGCTCTTCCGGGTCCACATTGAGGGCGAACTGAACATGTATTATGAAGTGGACCGATCTAAAGAATCCCTTACAACGGATGATGTCTTCCTTTTGGATACCTATAATAAAATCTACATTTGGCGAGGGCGAGAAGCTACAGCCTTCGAACGATGGGAAGCAATGCACATCGCAGAATTGTATGATTCTCAACGCACGGGGCATCAAGAAATCATCATCGTGGAAGAAGATAGTGAGCCTAAAGAATTCTTCAAGCATCTCAAATGAGACACATAAAAATTGGTGGAGTTAACCAAGAAGGGGGAAGAAATCCCAGTTTTATAATAATACAGTAGGCCCCAAAGCCCTTCTTGGTCAGTTCCCCGCTGGTCTTTTTCTACCAATTCCTGATGGTGCCGGTTTAACCCAGCTGAACTCTGCCCCGATGCAGGCGAGAGACAACGGGGCAGAGCCATATGACTGGTTAAGTGGCTTCATCGAGGACTAGGCTAACAAATTGCCCCAATCGACCGGTGTGCTGGATGGCTTTGATGAGTCGAGCCTCGTGCGACGCTTTTTTGACGAGAAGATGATTCTCGCGGACGACAGCGAGTTCCGTAAGAAGGTCATAGAGCCGACGTAGTTCCATACGGTCGACTTGCTGAGAAAGGCGTTCCAGGAGGCGGAACACGTCGTTCAGTGCAACCTTCTCGAGCTGGACAAGGTTGTCCGTGACATTTCGCGACCGCAAATAGGATCGGGCCAAGCGTAAAACTGGGTCGCTTTTGTCTTCTGTCCCTGTGGTCACGGCAATTCCCCTCAGTGTCGCCATACTAAGCACCCCCAACGCTGGCGACGCTTGAGACTTCGCTACCATTCGGTTCAACGCGGACGCGAACTCCGCTAGGAGTTGCCTCAACGATGAGCCGACCAGTTAGACCGCAGGTATCCTTGACTAATTCTATTAGCAAGGTACCTATCGCTCCAATTTCTCGGAGGTTTTCACACCCCGTCTTCGGGGTAATATCGATATCGAATGGATAGGCATCCTTGACGCCAATCATTCGCTGGGTTTCTTCCATCAGTTCTGTAGCCACTTTTATCTCCACCTTTCTAAACACAACTGGGAAAAACGAGAGAACGTGAAACCGATACTAATGCATTCAAGGGACAACTGAGAAAGCCAAACTCAGATTAGTCGTATGCTAGTACGGGAACGGATTCGTCTTGTAGGGGGGATCCATTGTTCGGTTTTCACTTCCGGGCTGTTTTTCCCTTGGCGAGTGTGTTTGCTGGAATCTATTACAATCAATGGGCACAAGCCTTTAAGTAGCCCTTTATGAAGCGTGTAACGGAGCTGACAAAAAAGCCATTTTAGCCAAAAAAAGCAGCCAAAGCGTAGGATGGACTTTAAACTCATAAACGAGAATGCATTTTCGCAAACAAGAATTAAGTCATCCTGTTCAAAACAGTAATTTCGTCAAAAGGAAACTTTTTATGCCAGTTTCTTTCTTTCTGACGATGGTGTGGCGCGCGTGGCATCTGCTATCGAAGCATCCGATTTGCTCTCCACCTTGAAACATAACATGCATGAATCCATGCGCCCAAGTGAAGAACTTTTCCAAATTGAGTGTCTGATAGATAACCTAAGAGTGTTTGCAAAAAGGTCAAGGGGGATTCCTCTTAGTGAAGACGATCACAGGATTCAACCTCACCCTGAATTTGATGGAATGACTGTAGTACCTCGCGAAAGAACATACAACTCCCTACTCCGTCGTCTGAAAGTATTACTCCGGTTCAACATAACTTCTTACGAAAAAGTTTCTCGGGATTTGTTACAGGGACTGGTTTCGGATGAAACTGACCGGCTGACCGGTAGAGAAATTCGACTAATGTCTTTACTTTATCAACGCCCAAATACTCCTCAAGCACAAATGGCAAAGGAATTAAAAATAAGCTTGCCCACGATGCGAAAAGACATTCGAACACTTGAAGAAAAAATCGGCCTTCGTTTTGCTAATCTAGTTGACTGGGGACGTTTCAAGCTACGCCATTATGGTATTTTCTTTATTTCCATGGGAGTTGATGCATCTCGACGCCTTGAAAAAATCTTCAATGAAGAGATGTCAACATATCTTACATCGGCTGTGTTTGACACAACATTACTGCGAGGTTTTGTGGGATTTAGACTTCCAGATCAGGGTCGACCACTTCAGCTTTTTTATGAGCAGGTTGAAATTTTGAAAGAGAATTTCTTTGAAGTTTGCCAGGTGCATGAGATAAAGCAATATTACCAAGCAATTTGCTTTGATCATTTTGACTACGAAACCGGCTCATGGCTCATTGAAGGAGATGTTTCTACCTTAGGTCTTCTGAATTTTGTTCGAGAGAATTGGACTGTTCTTCCGAAGCCACGAGGATTATCGAACACTTTAGCACGATCATTCGATCAGCTTGACTATTATTTGGCTTCATTTCTGGTAGGCGATGGTCGGGCACAAATGAAAAAAATTCAAAATAGGTTGCGTTCCGTGAATATTGATGCTCCTCGAACAACTGTCTCGACCCGGAAGAGCCGACTTTTAAAGGAGAGAACTCTTGAACCCTATTTTGTATTTGGTACACCACAACTACCGTTTTTCATTACATTTGCAGTCGAATGTGAGCCATATATTGCTGAACAGCTGGCTGTGGGAGTAGCCCAAATGCCGATGTCATTCGCTACGATATCTAATATTGGTTGCGTTGTAAATGTGAGTGTTCCATCTCGGAATCTTGGTCAAATTCTTAATCTTCTCTCCCTCACTCGCGAAGAAGAGGCCGTGAATGAGATCTGGCAAATGCAACAATACCGCAATATTGGCTCAGTCGACCCAGCCCAACTTGCTTCTAAGTGGAATGGATCATATTGGAATTGGTCTGAAGAAGAATTTGCCATTCCGTCGTTGGGTTTGGAGCATTAGACTGAGATTGCGAAAGGATTTTGTCTGCCCGTATTTATTCTATGACTCCTTTCTGTGATAGGTGGTGTAAATCATTAGCAGTAGCATTGTTTTCCGGGAAGGCGATTTTGTTGAAACTACCGAGGGGTTGATTTTTGATGTGAAGGGAGTAGTTCATCCACCGGATAGAGTGATTGCATTCTTACGATATTATCCTTCACCAAATGGGAAACGGGAAAGAGATGGACAACGGTATGACAAAGTATATCATTTGGCAGAGCGTTTTGATTATCTTAAGCAATATTATTCTCAGTATCTTTATGAGGATGCGATATTTGGACGAGAGCTTCAAGGAATTCCTCACTCTTTTGTAAAAAAAATTTACCGGCCTAAGGAAAGTCTTGTAAAGTTGAGGGAATTAGAGAAACGGGATTCGTTGCAGCAAGATGTTGTGACCTTTACAGAAATGATAGAAGAGGCAGCCCGAATACCATCTAAATCACTAGGCGTTTCAGGAAGTATTCAGGTGGATCTACATGGACCAGCTTCAGATATTGATTTAATTGTATATGGTCGTAGAAATGCAAGATCGTTACAACTAGCATTACGTCGGGCGCATATGGTTCCCGAAGAAGGAATTTCTGCTTATCGGCTAGACACCTATCAACCTGTGTATAATCTTCGGTGGAGTGGAACAGGGATCCCGATTGATACTATGCTTTTGGTGGATGGCTTGAAGTCAATGCATGGGATTTTTGGCGGGCATCATTATTTCATCAGAGCGGTGTTGAGTTGGGATGAGGTGCATGAAAAATATGGTGACCTAATTTATCGGCAATTGGGTCATGCCCGAGCACGATGTATGGTTACAGATGACCGTGATGGTTTATTTACGCCATGTCGTTATGAAATTGATGACGTGACCTTTCTGAAAGGAACGAAAGCAAAAAACGTTCGTGAAATTGTAAGTTTTCGAGGGCGATTTGCTGAGCATGTGCGGCAAGATGAGGAAGTCATTGTGCAAGGTGCATTGGAAAGTGTCGAACATGGCAATGAGAAATGGACGCGGTTTTTACTAGGAGATACTCCAACAGATATCTTATTACCCAATAGTTTGCTTTGAGTAATATGTTGGTGGTATTGGGGTGGCGCGTCTTCCAAAGGATAAAGATTTTGTGGAAACTAAAGAGGGATTATTCTTCACAATTGTGGGCTATTTACATCCACCCGATTCATATACAGCCTATCTGAAGTACCGTCCAAATCAGAAAGGGAAATGGGAACGAGAAGGAGTTCACTACCAGCGAATGATGCAAGTATATAGCGCGGCAGAGGTACAAACTAGCAGTAATTGGCTGTTGGAAAATCACCCAGAGTACATCAAGCTTGATCCAGTGCGAGCAATTAAACTTCCTTTAATTCCCAGAGAGAATATTGTAGCACATTATTTACCTGAAATTCGAATGACCGAAATTATCCATAGCCCTCAAGATTCATTGGAATCCAAAACCAAAGCCCTAGTGACATTGCTATCAGAGGCTAGTGGTGTAGAGAAGACCCGGTTCGGAATTTCAGGATCTATTCTTTTAGAAATTCATAATCCCATGTTTTCGGATATTGATCTACTCGTCTATGGTCAGGATAATGCGCAACATGTTCGAGCTGTGATGGACGAGTTATTTGGCGAAAACAAAGTTAAGCCGTATTCAGGCGAGGAGATTCAAGCGTGGCAGTTAAGGCAAGTTCGAACCCTAGGAATACCTGCACGCTATGCCGAACAAATCGCCTGGTCACATTGGCAGCGTGGTCGTTTTAGTAAAACCGCCTTTTCAATTACCCCGGTTCGGATGGATGGGGAAATTATGAATCAATATGGCGATGAAACGTTTTCTCCTGTAGAGAGTGTTGAATTTACAGCCACTATCATAGAAGATGAGTCAAACCTGTTCGTTCCTGCTAGATACCTTGTCAGTGATATCAACATAGAGGAAGGATATACAGAATTGCCAGCTTTAACTGAGGTAGTTTGTTTTGAGGGAATATTTTCAGCAGTTTTTCATAAGAACGATAGGGTAAGAATTAGAGGAATGGTTGAAGCTGTTCGTGACAAGAATGGCAATGTTCTTCGAAATCATGTAATTGTTGGAACCTTGTCAGCGCAAGGTTGGATTATTCGTTTGCCATCATCATGAATTGTCGATAGGAGTTTTTAATGCCTTGGGCTTCAGCAAGAGATTTATTAAAGGTCATTTGTTATCGATTGCAACCAGAAGTGGAGTGATGTAGATCAATGCCTAGCTTGGAAGTCGTGTTATTAACCGGTCGGACTCGTCGTCAGGGTGTGGGCCTTGAAGCGGGAAAACTTAGTGAAATTTACCATGAAGCTACGACTCAAATTCGCCTTGATCCCACTGATTTAGAGAAATTACAAATTGAACCTGGCGATACCGTTGAGGTTACTACTGAAAATGGAAGTGTTGTGTTGCGAGCAGAACTTGCGCCACGGGCTAGTGAGGGGATTGGGTTCATCCCCTATGGTCCTTGGGCTAACTGTATAATTAGTGGAGACACAGATAGCACAGGGATGCCCACAATGAAAGGGTTGAAGGCAAAAATTACACCCGCCCCTGAAAAGCAGGTTTTAACACTTCAAGAACTGTTTGCTACTATGCATCGTTCCACAACTTAATTTGGTTGGATTTCAACGAATTTGGGAGATTCTATGATTACGATCATCATCCTAAGTGTTGCAATTTTCATTGGATTATTAGCAATTCTCGTCGCTTTGGTATTTTATCAACTAGTAATGCGAGAAGATGAAGGCAACGAGCGAATGCAAGAGGTGAGCAAACTCATCGAGGATGGAGCCCAATCGTTTCTTCGCGTTCAATATCGGATTATCGCAGTCTTCACCATTGTTATGGCCGTGCTCATTGGAGTTTCTGAGTTTTTATTCGGTGCTACTGGAATTACCACTGTTGCTCTTGCGCTGGCTGTTTCATTCATCATTGGCTGTTTTTCGAGCATGCTAGCAGGTTATATCGGAATGTTGGTCGCAACACGGGCAAACCGACGTACTGCAGCAGGCGCAGAAGCAGGTGGGATGAATCCTGCTTTTCGTGTGGCGTTTAGGGCAGGATCGGTAATGGGCCTAATCATCAGTGGACTCGCCCTTTTGGGAATTGCGTCTTTGTATTTACTCTGGAATTTCGTGTTTCCCGTTCTTGGATTAAATGGCGGTATTGCGCTATGGGAGATAATCATTGGATTTTCCTTTGGGGCAAGCAGTGTAGCACTTTTTGCACGGGCAGGAGGAGGAATTTTCACAAAAACTGCAGATATCGCGGCAGATATTGTTGGAAAGGTAGAGTATGATATTCCAGAGGATGATCCACGAAATCCGGCAGCAATTGCAGATGCAGTCGGTGATAATGTCGGAGACGTGGCAGGAACGGGTGCTGATATTTTCGATAGTAATATCGCTGCGATTTTAGCAGCCGCGATTTTGGGAGCAACAATTGATTTGGTTCTAATTACTAGTGGGATTTACGTGCTCATTCCCTACGGATTGATTCCGCTGATAATTACAACTCTAGGCGGGATAGCGGCCATAGTGGGTGTCTTTACGGTTCGGACTAGTGATACTTGTGAACCTGATTGTTCGCTCAACAATGGCACCTATTATTCTACAATCCTATTTGGTGTACTTATTGTGGTTGTATTGTTCCTTCTCCAAGTACCCATTGTCATTGCAATTGCTGGCATACTTGGACTTCTTGCAGGAGTTCTCATAGGATTCGTATCGAATATATTCACCAATGATTATGGCTTTGGACGTTTCCAACCCGTTCAAAGTATGGTCCGATCGGCGGAAACCAGTACAGGCACATTGGCCTTATCTGGCTTTTCATATGGTCTTCTAAGTGTTGTTCCTTCGGTGGTGGGCATTGTTGTAGCATTAGTTGCAGCATTTATTCTTGGAACCCTAATTCCTATACCTGGACCAGTTGGTTTCTGGCAAGCGGGAGTTTTTGCAGTATCAATTTCCGCAGTGGGGCTATTAGCCACGAACGGTCTAGTTGTGAGCGCAGATGCGTATGGTCCTATTGTAGATAATGCCCGAGGAATCATTGAGCAATCCGGGGCATCAAAGGAAGCAATTGAGGAATGCGACAAACTTGACGCAATTGGAAATACAACAAAGGCAATCACCAAAGGTTTTGCCATTGGTGCTACGGCATTAACCGTTTTTGCCCTTTTTGCAGCGTATATTGAACTTGCCACTCAAATAACTGGAACAATCATATTCATCGACCTTCTTAACCCAGTTGTCCTTGCAGGAGCTCTAATTGGTGGAATATTACCAGCAGCGTTCTCTGCAATTTTAATACTCGGCGTTCAAAAAAATGCTGACAAACTTATTATCGAAATTCGTCGACAGTTTCGAGAGAACCCCGGGATACTTGAAGGTAAGTCAATGCCCAATTATGACCGAGGGATCAAAATTGCCACACAAGGGGCCTTACGGGAGCTTTTACCTGCCACGATTATTGCAATCATTACTACAGTAATTACCGGTATAATATTGGGTCTAGAAGCTCTTGCAGCCTATCTAGCTGGAGCAGTAATTGTTGGCCTTATCCTTGCACTATTCATGGATAATTCAGGTGGCGCCTGGGATAATACCAAGAAATTCATTGAATCGCCAGCTTATGATCATGATAAACCAAACTATCATAGAATTCATTCTGCATCCGTAGTCGGTGATACTATCGGTGATCCCTTTAAAGACACGGCAGGACCTTCAATTAATACCCTTCTCACTGTAACTAGTCTTACAGCTACGATTTTTCTCCCTTTGATTTGGACAGGACATCTTTGGCTCATAATCCTACTTTTACCGTGATTTGAAACCAAGTCCATAATCCAGAAAAAAATGTTCTATGAAAGACATTGGCTAGATTTTTCATCCGATTAAAATGTCAAAATCTATTGAAGTCAACATAATGTTACATGCAATCAGACTTCCACTGCGTAAGCGTGCCATCCATAGATATTAAGGTGATAAATCAGAAATTCCGAACTAACTAGTTCGGAATCACTCTTTTTTCTCTAATCTTCTGCGAAAATATTAACTAACCGGGTTCCATGAATTCAAAAGTGTTTAGCCACTTTCACATTCAACCTCTGACCAAGGTTAGGGTATGATTACTATGTCTGAATCCGATATGGTTCGTAAACCCTTGATACCTCCAATTCTATTGTCAATTTTGTTTTTTATAATTGCCATGATTTTCCGTATCATCGACATATTTGTACTACAGCTCCATTTAACAAATTGGAGCATAATTACATCCAAAGTAATTCCTCTAGTTTTGCTTCTCATCTATGTCGGTGTTGTATACCGCACCTTCTCCGTACTTGGCATTCACATAAAATATTTGATCACTAACATCGTGCTAGGTATTCTGACTTATCTTGTCTACTTTGTTCTTCCATACATTTTAGAATATTACATCGAAGTTGTCCTAGGACTAGGACCCAGACTATCGTTGACTACAGCCCCCGTATTCTTAATCGCCTACTTTCTAGTTTTCTATATCATCAATTCATTCATGGAAGAAGGTGTTTTCCGTGGGCTCATGATGCGCTGTTTCATGACCAAGACCAACGTCAACATTGCCAACGTCATTCAGTCCGTCTTCTTTGGCTTCTGGCACATTGTTTGGCCCATCAATGCTCTATTCAGTGGGATGAACCCAATTAGCGCAGGATGGTACGCAGCCTACTACGTGGCTTCAACTTTTGTTTTTGGTATTGTCACTGGTTACATGTTTCAAAAAACCAGTAGCCTATGGGGCCCAATCATTTTACACACTCTCTGGAATTTTACACTCTTCATGATAACACTGACCTATCTATTTCCTCCGAATGAAACAATGACACTAATCATTTATGGCACAACCATCGCAACAGAAATTGTTGGTGCCATCATTACCATTGTTCTCATCAAATTCATTAGTCAACGACAGAAACTCCCCGAACTAACACCTTGGAATACTCCGCTTCCCTAAATACACATTCAGAAACCATCTTAGAATGAAAAGACAGTAGTGTGGGCGAACCGCTTAAATGACAGAACCGCCTTGTACAACAACACCTTATGTTAGGTGCTAAATGAGGTTCAGTTCATGGCTACCAAAGACACCGACGCTATTCTCTCCACTCCAAGATCGCGTATCACGAAACATGTCATCTGCCCATTTTGTGGTTGCCTATGTGACGACATAGAAGTTGCTGTGACACTAACTGGTCCTCTGCCTCGTGTTCCTGAAGGAACAATTGTGGAGGCTTTGAATGCCTGTCGAATTGGACATACTAAATTTCTGAAGGTACGGGACGAGTTTCGAATTTACAAACCGGAGTTGCGGTCGGGTCCAAATAAGTCAGAGGTTCGGCAAGTTTCCTTGGAAGAAGCGGTAAAAGTTGCAGCAAAAATCCTAGTAGATGCAAAACGGCCTGTGATTTATGGATTAGCCAGTACTTCCAATGAAGCGAATGCTAAAGCATTAGAACTAGCGGAGGTGTCTGGTGCAATAGTCGATAACACTTCATCTGTATGTCATGGTCCCGGTATTGAAGCAGTACAACGTGTTGGGATTGGTACATGTACACTAGGTAAAATCAAAAATTATTCAGATTTGATTATATACTGGGGCTGTAATCCGGTTGCCGCTCACCCACGACATACTAGACGCTATTCTCAATTTATTGAAGGATTATTCCAGCAAGTGGAAGATCGAAAAATCTACCATATCGACGTCCGACCTACAAGATTCACAGATCAGGTTACAAATTCGATTATTGTTAAACCAAATAAGGACTATGAACTTATCCAAGCTATACGAGCACTTTTACATGGATACGAGTTGCAGGCTTCAGAGGTAGCTGGTGTCCCAATGCGCCAAATTCGCGAATTTGCCAATGATTTGAAGAGTGCTAAATTCACGACAATTTTCTTCGGATTAGGACTGACACAAACCCATGGTAAGGATCACAATGTATCAGCAGCTATCGATCTTACTGCAGATTTGAACCATCACACAAAAGCAGTTATTATGCCCTTGCGAGGACATTTCAATGTCACTGGTTCAAACCATGTGTCCACATGGACCTATGGATATCCGTTTTCTGTGAGTTTAGAGCAGGGCGCGCCGTACTATATGCCCGGTGAAACTAGCGCAGTTGATGTGCTAGCTCGAGGAGAAGCTGATGCGTTCTTTGCAGTTGCTGCGGATCCCGCAGCGTCATTTCCCATGGCGGCTGTTAAAGAAATGATGAAAATGCCAGTTATTGTGTTAGATCCCAAGCGATGTGCAACAACCGAAATCGCAGATGTAGTTCTTCCTTCAGCTTATGTTGGCATTGAAGCAGAGGGAGTACAAACGGCGTACCGAATGGACGGAATTCCACTTCAACTTGACAAGATTGTGGATCCTCCAGAAGGAATCAAAACTGATGAGCAAATTCTCGATATGATGGTTCGTGAAGTGTGCAAATTAAAGGGGATTAAACGCTATTCTCATTAGTTCGCGCGCTAATTTGTTTCCCCAGTTTTTCGCTGATTGAGTGAATCGTAAAACCCTGGAAATTCGAAATAACCAAGTCCGCGTGTGCAAGATCCTCAGCTGGATTTGTGGTTGTGAGGGCAACACAGGTCATATTTGCAGATTTTGCGGCCGTGACACCTTTTGGTGAATCCTCAAATACAAGACAATGCTCTGGGCTAACGGCTAGGGTTTCGGCGCCCAATAAATATGGTTCAGGATCTGGTTTAATCTTGGTCACTCGGGTAACATCGATTACCGGATGCTTACCTAACAGCCCCAAGTGTTTCAAAGCGGCATTCAAACTGACAGGATGACCTGTACTGACAAACGCAATAGGAATTTTTGCCATATATACCGATTCATAAAATGTAATAAACCCAGGAACTGGTTGAAGTTCGCCGTTTTCAACGCGTTCTCGATAAAGGAATCGACGTTGTTTAATTAACGGGTCTGGATCATCGTGTATGCCCTTTTCTTGAAAAAGGGAGTTCATAATGGCATCCGATCCCGCACCAAGAAACCGTGTTTTCCATTCTTCTTCCGAGATATGAATTCCGAAGGGCTTTAAGATTTCATTGAAGGTTTGGAGATGCAGAAGTTCACTTTCAACTACGACACCATCAATATCAAAGAGCACCGCTTCAATTGGCGAGGAGGGCGATAACATGTTTAATCATCCTAATCTATGAATCAAATAGAAACCGTTCAAGATCTTGTAGATTCCCAAATCCGTCAATTCGATATGCGAATTCTTGACTTTTTTCTGCTGAATTCCCTACTTCCTTGGAAAGCACACCTAAGCGTCCTTTCTCTTGATCTAAATTTACAAGAAACGTTTGTATTCCAAGTTCTGAAGCCGCCATATCACTAATAGGATCATTACCCGCCATAATACAATCTTCAGGTTTTTGGTGAATCATGTCCAAAATGGTTTGATAGTATTCAGGACGAGGTTTACAATAAGACATATTTTCAGCGTGTGTCATGAGAGCTATATCCAAATCTGAAAGATTAGCCCAGCCTAACCGAATTTTAGTAGCGAGCTCTGGGAAAATAGGATTTGTTGCGATAACTACTTGCAACCCTTTTTCTATGACATGTTCGAGAAGCTTTCGCCCATATGGTACAGAGCTAACAATTGACTCAAGTTGATGAAAGGATTCTTCATAAAATTTTGTGAATCGATTAATACACTCATCAAAGCTGAGGGACGGCGTATTAGAAATGAAATGGTGGGTAAATGCTTCCACATTGGTCATGCGACCGTCATTGTGGATCATTTTTCGTGTGGATTGGAGGAGCCTTTGAAAGAAGGTGGATTCATCAAAAAAATCTTGCAGGTAAGGATAAGCAAGTTTGGCATAGGAATAAAGAAAGTGGTCTTCATTGAAAAGCACGAGAGTATTGTCGAAGTCAATTAATAGTGCATTTTTTACCAAGGAATCTGCTCCATTGTCAATTGATTCTTTAAAAGATCAGCTATTTTTTCTGATTTTTTATTCCACTAGGCCCTTCACCTTGATTTGGAGTTTCGGTGCAATGTTTACGATAAAATATGACACGGCAAAGGGTAGGGCATTATATTCTTCTTGAAATCCTTCGAAACTAAGGGAGGCTATCCCTTCATGCCCAATAACTCCAACGGCGCCTTGATCTGTTATAAAATATTTAATTTCAGCGAGTTGTCCATTTGCCTCAAGTAGGCTCCTGTAGAGTTTACCTTTATCGACGTTTTTGAGTTCATCTGCTTCAACAATGATGATGAAAAACCGTACCCACTTATCGCTACGATCAACGATTAAGAGAAATCTACGGTCATCAATAGTGTATGGAAGAATAATTCTGTCTTCGGCAGGAATGACACGGTATGTTAGACTCATCTGTTTTAGATAACTTTCAATTGTTTCCATTGTTGTGGGCATAATTCTAACCTCGATTAGATTGAACAACTCAACGGCAGGATTCAGAAAAATCTTCTTCTTTCTTTGCTTTTAGATTGAATTCAAGTATAAATGGAAAGTTCATCTCGAGTGGGCAGTTTTAGGGTAAGGTTTAGTTTTTTAGCAATGACAGTTAGAAAATAGGTTATCCCATAAGGAATCGCCCGAAATTCCTCACGGAAACTATCCACTGTTAACACTTTGATCCCTTCGTGACCAACAATTCCAATATCTCCTTTTTTAGTAATAAAATATTTGACTTCAGCGAGATGTCCGTTAGCAACTAAAAGCTCGTAATAGAGTTTTTCCTGCTTTTTCTTATCAGACACTTTCTCTGCGAGCATTATTAGAACCCAAAACCGAACAAATTGACCTGAAACATCAATGATGACATCAAAATTCAAAGATTCTTCAGGTACAGAAAAGGGGACACGAATTCGTTGAATCTCGCCATTAATGGGTTTAATTTCATAGGATAGGTTCATCGACTTCAAGTGCATTATCACTTGGTCAAGGATTTCTGCCATAGCGGATACTCCAAGGATACCCAGTGTTCCAATAAAACTCAACCCATTAGAAAAAACTATCTCCCACTCGAAATAATTTAAACAAAAAGGAGTGATACCATCAGAAAATTGAACTAGCTAAGAAAAGAGGAGAATTAAGTTTGTTTTTGCAAAGTTCAGATGGGAGTAATTTCAAGGCGATCAAAAAGCAAAGGTGCAATGATCATTGCGCTCGAAGAGGTATTGATCGTCCGCAGTGACGACATCGTGCCTGTTTTTCCTTTGAAAGAAGCCAGTTGTAGAGTTTGCCTTTAATAAGGTTAAGTTGTCCACAGGCTGGACAAGTAACTGTTTTGGTGGTCGAGCGCTGCACGGTTGTTACCGCGCCTGACTCCATAACGGTCGTTTTCATCACGTTCCTATTTATTGCTCATGTGTACCGCACTAAAAAAGATATTTAAACCCTTGGATTTCGTTATAGGGCGACAATATCTTCTAAAATCCCCATATTAGACATATATTATTTTTTTACGAGTTTTAAGGCATTTAAGCTGAGTTATAGGAGGATTAGAGGATTAAGGAATTCTAAAAGCTCATTTATATTAGTGGTATTACCCAGTAGGGGCTCCAAATCTTACACAGCTCAAGACAACCGACGAGCTATTATACAGCTAAGTTAGGAGTAAGACTACCCTATCAAATTGAGCTGAAGAGGAGTCAACAATGTCAATTGATGATGATCAACTCGTTGAACATGCCCGCGACGCCCAAAAAAACGCTTATGCGCCTTATTCAGAATTTAATGTAGGAGCGGCGCTACTCACTGAGGATAACCAGGTTTTTTCAGGATGCAATGTTGAGAATGCGACCTTTGGTGCAACGATTTGTGCCGAGCAAACAGCTGTGTTTAATGCCGTGTGTCATGGTGCTAGACAATTCACTAAGATAGCAATCGTAACAGATAATGATGCCCCCGTGATGCCTTGTGGAATTTGTCGAAGCGTTCTTTTTGAATTCTCACCCGATATGGAAATCATTGCTGTAGGATCATCAGGTAGGATGGAAAAAATACGGCTTTCCCAACTGTATCCGAAGGGATTTCGGCTAAAATCTAAAGTATGAGGACTACTAGCTACGATTAGGCATTTCGAGTCATGACTTGCCGAATGTATTTGAATACTAACACAAGGAGTTCATAGTCCATGACGGGACCGAATGCGATACGTTGGCTATCGTTGGGTTCCGCGTAAAGGAAAACATTGGAGTTCTTTTTGACGATAACACTGGCTTGGTTGGCTTCTGCGTAAACATCCATACCTTGAAAGAATTGTTTGACGTATTCGATGTCTAGAGGTCGACTGATTTGCACATTAGCATAACCAGATTCAGTGCAATGAATCTTCATTTTACCAAGGAATAAGGCATCATCGGAGACGGCGGGTTCAGCTTCTTGTAGAAGGGAGAGGAGGGTTTGTTTAACCAAGTCTTTCCTCGTCATTGTGCGATCCGCCACTCTTTTTATTTAATTCCTATTGTATTGGTAAGCGTGTGTTTGCGACCAATTAAGTCTTCTCGTATTTTAGCAGTTGGGGTCAAAAACACCTGCATTCTTTAAGCAAATATTTATTTTGGAAAAGGGTTGCGGCTGCAACCAAGCGAACGAAAGGAAAGTGGAAGGTTGATACGCTGACATAATTTAATCCGACAATTTGTAAACCCCCAACGGAATGGAGTTCACCGAAATGCTTAGCTAAATTTCTCATTTCGCGTTTAGGATTTGTGAGCCGACCCATTTGGGGGCCAATATCTCTCTCAAGTTTTTCTGAATCCTCTGAAGTCCTCATCTCCTTCCATATACAACTTCCTTGCAGTTTCAATCATCTGTTCCTTTTGATGGTCAAAATAATTCTCTAGTAATCTTTTGTTTGCTTCAAAGAGATAGTGATAATATTCCTCATCGGAAAGAGGTGTGAAATTCACAGCCAGAAGATCTGAATTTGTATGCTTATTTTCATAGAAATCCTCAGCATCCTTAAGCAAACCTTTTTCAATTGCATAGTAATACAAATCTGACCCTGGATATGGTGTGACTGGTCGAATTGTTCTCATTTGAGAATGGTCATCATATTTCAGCAGAAACTGTACTCCCTTTTCAAGCACTTTCTCATCCTCGTCGATATTCCCCCAGATGATATTGAAACCAGGTGAGATACCTGCAGCCAATGTATTTTCAATTCCCAATGTAATTTGTTCGACGGTCAAAATCTTGTTCATCTTTTTCAATGACTCATCATCATAACTCTCGATTCCATAATTAATGAACACACAACCTGCCTTCTTCATGAGTTCAAGGATTTCGGGTTTTGCAAAATTAAGCCGACCATTGCAATCCCATCGAATATCTAAACCTGAAGCCATGAAAGCTTCACAAAGAGCCCGTGCTCTCTTTTCAGAGACCATCAAAAGCTCATCTGCAAAAGCAAAATATGTAATTCCATAATCATTATGCAATAGACGCATCTCTTCTACGACATTCTCGGGACTCCGAAATCTGATTCCTTTGTCCATACGATAGCAGAAATTACACTTGTATGGACATCCTCGAGAGCTAAGTATTGGTAAGCATCGATCGCTAGTCCTGATGTGGGGCATTCTCAGCAGGGAGTAGTAATTCATCGGAAATAGATCATAAGCTGGAAATGGAATCGAATCCAAGTCCCTAATTAGCGGTTGTTCCTCTGTGATGATGAATTCTCCCTTTTCATCTCGAAAAGCTATTCCCTTAACACTTCGAAGATCTTCACTTTTTTCGAAAGATTCCATAAGGTTAGTAGTACTGATCTCGCCTTCTCCAATAACAACAACATCGGCTCTAGTTTTTTTTAAGAAGTATTCTGGTTCAGGTGATGGGCCATGCCCTCCAATTATATATCGAGGTCTATCAGGAACTTCGGAAATCGCATCTGAAATTTTCAGAAGTTTTTGATATTGATAATAACCTCCGATAACACCTACCCCGACAACATCGAACTGATTATTGGTCAGATGCTCCGTTAGGTGAGACTCCGGAAAGTGGTATACATCTTGATTGTAGATTGTGATATCATGACCTGCATTTCTAAGGACCGCAGCAAGATAAGCAATTCCTTGAGGGAACCAGTGAATATAGGAATCGTTGTCATACACTATGAAACAGATCTTCATAGAACCACTAAATGTTCGACAATTGTTTGCGATATAAATCAATCTGTTGACTGACACTAATCATGAAGCATACATCTCTCAACTAAGAGTTTCGTGACTTCGGTTTACGATTTTCCTAGCAAGTTGTAGACCGTACTAAAAAGAGCCCAATATAATTGAATTTTGACTTAATTGGCGTTCACCGGATTTTAGTACAACAGGATTATGTAGAGCTTCTCCATGTAGTATTGTTCTTTAAGATTTGAATACTTGGTGAGAATATCATGATTGCTGGTCGATTTGATGAGCGGCCTGAAGAACAGGTGACCCAATACGGTTCGCAAGGTACAACGATTCGCTGGTTGATTAATCGAGATAACGGAGCCCAAACCTTTGCGATGCGCCGGTTTGAGGTTCAACCAAAAGGTGAAATCCCCCTTCATGCCCACAGTGCAGATCATGAGATATACATCCTCTCAGGAGAAGGGAAGGCGTTTACCAAAGAAAAAGAAATCGCCATTGAACAGGATATGTTTCTCTATGTTACTCCTAATGAAGAACATGGATACAGGAACACTGGTGATACCCCATTGGTGTTCATTTGCGTGATCCCTATTATCGATTAAGTTCAAAGCCACAATACAAATCTGAAAGCGGAATATCTTGAGATGACTTGTGAACCTGGGTTTGAACTGGGTGAATGTATTGGAAATATCTAGAGCATGATAAGTGAAGATTGGAAATACGAGAAAGGATACTGATCTTGAAATTAAATGGATATTTTCGTCTACCGATGCCAAAGCTCGTCTCGTCGTTTTTTATCTAATTGTGGCAAATCATGCCAGAAGATAGATTTACTTTTGATTGGAGCTACTTGCTTAAGTTTGAAAACTCCCATAGCAACGATGTTGATAAAGAGGATATTCAGAAGCACCAAAAGGGAACTAAGTCCTGCAATTGCCAGTGCAATGCCATACAGTACAAGGTTTCCAGCGGCAAGCAGAAAGAAAGCGAAAACCAGATTTATTCCAGCATTGACGGCGGGAGGCATTAGCGAGGCAGCAATGGCCACACCAACAAGGCTTCCAATGTCACCGCGTGTAGCGGCAAGGGCAACTCCTGCACCAGAAGCGGCGGCAACCACAATACCTAGACCGAGGAGCCAAAGGGAAGCCCTGGCAATCATTTCAGCCGTGGGCCAAGACCAAGGCCAAGCGGGGTGAAGACTAAGAGGCAGTAGAACGGCACCCATGATGAGACCCATTATTAACGCAATTGCTAGACCTAATGCTTCATTTTTGATTCCTGTTACGACAAGTCGTCGATCTTGGATTACTGCACCGAAGCTTAAACCGAGAATTGGACCCATTAGAGGTGCGAGAAGCATGCTGGCGACGATGATTACAGGGCTATTGGTTGCTAATCCAATTGAAGCGATAATACAAGAAACAACTAGAAGTGCTAAGAAATCAAATGATAGTCGTGTTCCGGTTGCGATTTTACTATAGATTTCTTCTACGGAGAGACGCTCGGTTGGTTTTATGGTGACTTCTTCCTCAGCTATTGGTTTGCTAGCTTCTACAGGGAGTACGTCAATAATTCCATAATGTACACCAACACCAATGGTTTCAAGGTCGGTGAGAATTTTTGAGCTTCTTGCTGGTGAGACACGGAAAATGAGCATGAAACCAGGGGCAGTATGGATTTTTGCGATATTGCGAACTTGAGCTTGCTCTTCAAGGAATTCCATGACTTGACCGACTTTTTCTTCGGGGATTGTTATCTGAAATTGACGCATAATGAATTCCCCGCTCTATTATGAGCGATAACTCTCCTCAGAGTATCTGCGTATAAGGCTTACGATTTTGACCAGAATATGAAAGCATTCTGTGAAAATCGGAACGGCAGAACGCTTAATTAGCTGTGCACAGTATTGCGTTGTATCCGCACAAACCCTGTACAGAAACTAGCAACCAATGGTGAAAAAATCGTGCGCTCCCAGAACTTGCTTATCAAGAATGGCTTTGTCGTTGATCCAAAAAACGATATCTTTGAAGTAAAGGATATTGCCATCAAAAATGGAAAAATTGTTGAATCTATTGATCCTGAATCATCTGAGATCATTAATGCTGAAGGACGCATGATTGTTGCTGGTGGGGTTGAAATTCATGCACATTTAGCTACACCAAAAGTCGACTCGGGCAGGGTTCTTAGGTGTGATCAATCTAGAATGGATCCTTATACCTATTCAGATATCTGTCGCGCTGGAGTCTGGGCTAGTGTTCCCCCCACCTTTATGACAGGGTACAAATATTCACAAATGGGTTATACCTTTGTTACAGAGGCAGCTTCAGCTGGCCTTGTAGCTCGACACACACATGAAGAGCTTGCAGAAATACAACCCCATGATAAGATTATGTTTCCTCTTTTTGGCAATTATCAGCTTATCATGGATTATTCTCGTGACAAAGAATATGAGAAGCTCGCTGGTTTTGTAACATGGATGCTTTCGGCTACTAAGGGCTGGGCAATTAAAGCCGTGAATCCCACTGGTGTGTGTGATTGGAGTTGGGGTGGAAATGTTGAGAACTTAGATGAGCAAATTGCATGTTTTGATGTTACTCCTCGCGATGCCATTACTGGTTTGCTTGAAGGGGCTGAAAGCCTAGTTCTACCACATCCGCTTCATTTGCATGCTAACATGTTAGGGCGTCCTGGTAACGCAGATATCACGATTGAGACCATGGAAATTGCAAGTAATCGTCCTGCAACAAAACGTGCTTCGGGATATAATCTCCACATGACCCACATTCAGTTCCACTCTTATGGTGGAGATAGTTTTGTAACATTCAAGAGCGGAGCAGAACCGATTGCAAAATACATTAAAAGCCATAAAAACGTCAGCTGCGACTTAGGGCAGATTGTATTTTCCGACACCACAACTATGACTGCAGATGGCCCTTGGGAATGGATTCTTCGCGGAATCTCAGGAAGCCGATGGGTTAATGATGACATCGAGGTTGAATGCGGTGGAGGAGTTGTCCCCTATGTATTCAAGAAAAGCTCACGAGTCAACGCCATTCAATGGGGGATTGGACTCGAAATTGCTCTTATGGTTAATGATCCTTGGCGAGTGATTCCCAGCACCGATCACCCCAATGCTGGAACCTTCATCAACTATCCATCAATTGCCGCCTGGCTAATGAGTAAAAAAGCTCGAGAAGACATTCTAGCAGACATCAAACAATCAGCCAAGAAACGATTGGACCTTCCTGCCATTGATACCGAATGGACAATGAAAGAGTATATCATCTCAACACGAGCAGGACCAGCAAGAATTCTGGGATTACCCAATAAGGGCCATCTTGGTATTGGAGCTGATGCTGACATCGCATTTTATGACCTTAATCCCGAAGAAGACTATGCCAAGAAACCTGATAAATTAGTCCGCGGGCTTTCGCAAGCTTGGATGACTATCAAAGATGGTCGCATAGTTCAAAAAGAAGGAAAAATGATCGCAACACCTAAAGGAAGCACTTATTGGATTGACGCAGAAGTTGAACCTGATTTAGCGAAAGAAGTTGAAAAAGACATTCGTCAGAAATTCATGAGTTCCTACACCATTGCCTATGAGAACTATCCCGTTTCTAAACGATACTTACATCGTTCTGCGGCAGTCAAATTGGAAGCGAGTAGCTAAAAATAACGCGAAATTTTTCGTCAAATTTATAACAACAAGAGCTATGCTTTCAATCGTTCCTGCAATAGTCTAAGAACATGTGAGCGAGAACGAGAGTGCAAGTAATGTCAAAAGTTCGAGAATTTACACCAGCCGATGCCGCAGGATTAGCTAGGTGCATCAATGAAAGTGAAGGAGGCTGGCCTGGCGGAATTACCGGAGGAGTTGATCATACAGCAGAACATATACTCGAAGACTTTGAACGTGAAGAGAAACTTACCTGGTTAGTCGCAATAAGCGAAGATGCACAGGTTGCAGGGATTTCTACATTATTACCATATTATGAAGATCCTGAGGCCGCATATCTTGGATTTTTAAACGTTAGTGATGCCCACCGAAAAAAAGGATTAGGGAAAGCACTTTTAGTCGAATCAGTGAATCGGGTTAAGACTGAGGGGTATAAACGCCTTTTCTTACATACTTGGGCTGGAAACCTAAATGCTGTTCCTGTCTATAAGCGAACAGGATTCTTTTGGCGTCCAGATACTCAAGTATTAATGGAGAATTACATTCCGACCATTCTCAAATTACCAATTGCACAAGCTTTTTTCAAGCAACATGATTGGTATGAGTCCTACGTTCGGAAGATTGAGCTCAAACCCGATGAAATGAAACATCGCGGTCTCAATGTATATGAGTACCGGTGGAAGAAACAAGGAGATTTTCTTCGGATTATGATTGATCGAGAAAGTCGTGGACCGACACTAATTGAAAATAACAACCTATTAGTAGAATGCTGGGTTGCTGATGCAGAACCAGCGTTGGGTTTACCCATACCAGTTCGGTGGAGAATTCAGAATAAGAGCCCCACTAGCTCCTTGGACTGTAACCTAATTGTAACACTTCCTAAAGGATTTAAGTTAGTCGAGGCACCCACAACAAAAATTACAGTTCCACCTAAAAAATCGATTACACTTAATGGAGTGATTGAAGGGCAAGTCACTGTTATTCCACCAGAAGAAGAGAAACGTGCGTTGACTATTATTTCCAAACTATTAATTGACAAAATACCTATCCAGCTCGAAACAGGTATCCGTGCAAAGCATCAGATTCAAGTGTCTACAGTTCCTCCATCCGTATGGTGTCGACCTGGAAATCGGTTTACAATAGCCATTGCTATTAAGAGCAATCTTAAGAAGCTAGCAAAGGGCCGTCTTTTTGTACGAACTCCTCGAGGCCTTAAAACAAAGCAGAAAAAATTTGACATTCAATTAGAACCGGAGAGTTATTCCGGAGTAGAGCTAGACGTCGTTGCGAATTCGTCTTTAGGCACGAAAGCTTTGCCCCTCAAGATTCATGCAAAACTTGAGGTTAAAGGACATTTGATCAAAACTAGAACTGAAAAGATATTCGTGCACTGCTTAGGTCATGGTGGAATTTTAGTCACACCCCATCAGGATAACCGTCGTTTACAAGTTCACACCGAAACCTTACAATTCACCATAAATCTGTCAAAGGGAGCCCATATCGATAATCTTACAAACCGATTGACCAACAGAGTTCAGATAAGATCTCATTGCCGAAGTAGTTTAGGTCCACCATTTTGGCCTTCAGAACAGATGAACACCCACTTTAAGCATAGGATCGAACATTTAGAAGACGGAACTACGCGAATTATTACCTGGATGATCTCTAATCGATATGCAGGTTTAGTATTTTCAAAAACCTTTGTATTGACTGGCAATTCATCCATTCTTGGTATCGAATATGGATTTGAAAATACTAACCCAAAGAAGACCTATCAAATTAGGTTAATGCGGGGTAGTATTTCTGGGGTTTGGGATCATCTTCATGTCCTTCCACTAAAGAAAGGTTTGCTCCGTGAAGAATTCATTGAGGATGAGTTCTTCGCTTCAGACAGGGAACTTCCGAAAAAACGAGAAGAGTGGGCTGAAACTTGGTATTGCCAAGAATTACCACATAAAGGTGAAGTAATTGGCGTGTTATGCCCCCCGTCAATCTTTTACGAGGCTCGTGGGTTCACATTCATCGATTTTCAGGTACAGGTTCCGCCAATACCCCCGAAAAAGGAAGTTGTTTTGCCATATCTTTATCTAGTGACGGGATTAGGAACTTGGCGACATATACGAAGGCTTTGGCATTATTACTACTCAGATGAACCTGAAAAAGCACTCCAGACCGAGTTAAAACCCTACAAGGTTGTGGATATTCGAACAGAAGAGTATCCGATGCTTCAAGAAGTTAAACCAGAAATTATGGTCCCCCTCAAAGTTCACCACCTTGTTCACCGTCCAATCCGTGGAACCCTTCGCTTCGCGGCACCAAAGGGTTGGAAAATCATCCCCCGAACCACTAATTTCAGAGATCTCAAAGGAGATAAGCCCCTATCCGTTCCGGTCAAACTACAAGCAACTGCAAAGACAAAGTTAGAACCAGATCTTCTTACCATCTCAGCCCAAGTTGAAACTAGACTTCAAACCAGAGATTTTCAAATTCCAGTCATTTTACACCGGAAATCAGGTAAAATAACGATTTCACACACTACTATCGAAAATCATGAGATCTGCATTATCGATAACGGAAAATTCCTGCTTAAAATCGCTCCTGGCTTTGCAGGAAGTGTGTTTGCCTGGATTAACAAGGAAACGGATACTAATTTACTTGAGTCGAATTTTCCGCAGGCAGGTCCCAGAGTGTGGTTTAATCCGTGGTATGGGGGTATTCGTTTTGAGCCATTTTCAGGAAAACAGCCCGGTTGGTTTCCAACAAAACTTGACCGTGAGAGTTGGATACTAGAAGAAACTCAACGGAGCGGTTGGAAGGGAGTGACCTTAAGCGTCAAACCTGATATGGAAGAACGTACACTCAGAGGTTTCCGGTTGGCGCTTCAGGTTTTAACACAGCCAAAAAGCAATATTGTTGCGCTCATCGGTCAGGTTATTAATCAATCTCAGGCACCAAGAATAATCAACCATCGATTTCGAATAGCACTTCCTTCTCGGGAGACTTCACCTAACCTAGAGACTATCATTCCCCGAGCAACAACCACCTATCGTCGTCATCGTGTCCAAACCCATGCATGGCCCACATCAACACAACCGTATATTGGTATTGAACATGGACCAGATGATGCAACAATTGTGTTCAGTAGTAAATTAAGACCAAAGACGGAATTATATTTAGGAGACTTGAACCCCGAATTCATTGCTATCCAAACTCAAGAACCTATCGAGCTTGGTCCAAACGAAAGGGTCGAACGTACAGGGTTTTTAGTAACTTCAAATTTACCATGGAAGCAAGCAAAAGCCTATGGCGTACTCTCAGAGCTCATTATCTAAAATGTCAAAAGAGTTCATAATGTTTATTGAGTTTTTGTGGAATAGAAGGTATACCATCGTTCTAAGGTGACTTCCAGCCGTCTTTCCGCCTTCACATTGTAGGGAGGAATTGGTCCTGCATCTTTCTCTTTTTTCAATAATTCCAAAGAATATCCTTGACGAATTTTCTCTTTTATCCACTTTTCGAGTTTTTTAAAGTATGACAGATGTGTGTGGATTTCCCCTTTGTCACAAAGAGGCCCATGGCCTGGCACAATTGTTTTCACAGGCATTTCAAGAATCGATTCGAATGCCTTAATCCATGCAGGAGGGTTATTTGTGGGATCACCAGCATACGGGTATTCTTGGCTGAATACTAGGTCACCTGCAAAAAGAACTCTTTCTGGGTTGAAATAGACAATAGAATGTCCAGCGGTATGACCGCCAGTATATTGAATCGTAATTTCGTTTTTTTCTCCAAGAACAAATGATTCTTCGAAAGTTTGTGTAGGTGTAATAATGCTAAGGTTTTTGAGTTGACGGCTGAGTTCAGGTTCAGTTTCAGCATAGAACTCTCTCATCTCTTCAATCCTTCTTGGAGACCAATGATCTGCCAAAAGAGTGGGGTACTGTTCTACCATTTTTGAAGAAGCCATTAATAGATATTGTTGAAATTCTTGAGCACCAAACACATGGTCAGAATGATAATGTGTTAGGATGACGGCTGTGATTGGTGTGTCGATTTTTTGTTGAATTTGGTCATGGAATTCTTTTGCGACGGCTGGTGTCATTCCAGTATCGATGACAATGGTTTGGTTGGGGATTTGAATGCATCCAACATTTCCATAGGTTGATCCATCAACAATAGCCCATGTGGAGCTACTTACTTGTTCAAGTAGCATTGTCGATATTTCCTTTCATTTTGATGATATCTGATTATTGGGAAGAAGGCACCTTTAGGTGTTCAGCTTTGGTAAGATGGAAAGATGTTAAGAGGTGTTGGTATTCAGTATTGGACGATGAATTCAAAGGAGATTTCTCATATGTCCAAGGTTTCAAAAAAACGTCAACCATTCAGGCTTCAGCTTATGGATTTACTTCTTCAACTGCCGGTATCAGCCGAGATTGCCCAAGAAGTTGCCAGCGAAGTGGTGAAAAACTCATCTGTTGAAACTCCTCCTGAGACTATTCGCATCATGATTTTGGATAGTTTGCGAAAACGTGATTCGACTGCAGCTGAAAAGCTCTCTTTTCGGTTTAAATTCGTTGAGCATTGCTTAGCAACTGTCCAGCGTGAAACTGTAGGACCGGCAGGTGAAATCTATGATGAAGAAGCCTTGGATGAGCTCCTAGAGGCAGATGAAATTACTGCGGCTGAATTATATTTCATGGAGGGTCGTGAAGGGCGAGCGTGGCTGCGTAAAGTAGAGCATTTTGATAGTGTTTCTACTGAATTAGCCCGAGATGACAGATATGAAGACTGAGGACAAGGGGATAAGTGATGAAACCTTTGAAACAATTAGATTTCCCGACAATGATGTTTCTAAAACTAGACTCCGCCTATTTATTACAATTATAGTGACTGGGCTTATTGGAGTTCTTGTCTTTTTTGACCAGTTATTAGGGCTTTGGCCTCTTGGGATGTATTGGATTCTGTTTATATTAGGTCTGGGTATGTGTGGCATCTTTGTCTGGGTTCTTCTTAGATGGAATGAAAGACACCGAAAAGATGATGAAAAAACCTTTCTGGAGCGATGGGGGGATGAGATTGGTTGGCCCCTTATGATTCTTGCATTCACTATTCAATTCTTAGTTCCTCAGATACGACCAATACTCCTAGGAGCTATTCTTGGAGGAAGTTGGTTCCTTGTCCTCTGGAATAGGCAAAAAGAGAATTCTTAGTAAAACACTTCAGTTGTCTTCTGCGATCATTTCAATGATTCTAAAAAGTTCTTTTGCCCGAACGGGCTTCACTTGGAATACTGCCGCACCAGCTTCAATGGCTTCTGAACGAACGGTCTCATCTGCACTTACAAAGATAATTTTACTATGAGCGTTGATTTCTTGAATCATTTTCGTAGCGCTTATTCCATCCATGCGTGGCATGCGATGATCCATTATTATGACATCTGGCTTAGGATTCATCTTTAGAAAAAGTTGAACTGCTTCGTTACCATCGAAGGCAGAGCCTACTACCTTGTGACCTTTCATCGTGAAGAGAGCTTTGTAAATTTGGTGAAGGTTTTCTTCGTCATCAACGATGAAGATTGAAGCCATTGAATGCACTGTCCATTTCACTTTGGTATTTTTTGGCATACGATGTAGTTTTAGCAGTATATCCCCGCGGCGTTGTCCAGTGAGTTTTGTGTTAAATCCGGTTATGAATTTTGTGTTTGCCCCGTATGTCCTCCGTATTCTATTTCGGATTTCTGCACTAATTTTTAGAACCAGTGTGCCCATTGATACTCACATCATAAACGATGTGTAACTTATGGCAATTGATCCAATCTATAAAATGGAAGTTAATGAAAGAACTGCAAAATTAACTTCCAAGTATAAAAGTAAAACATACTATTTCAGCGCACATAACGGCAAAACCGAATTTGATAGAAATCCAGAAAAGTATGCTACCTAGTTGAAAATTTCAAAGATAGCCCAGAATTATGCATTCTAAGTTTCTTCTATCGGAAGAAAGATACGAAACGCCGCCCCTTTTCTAGCTGGCATAGAGAGTAGTTCGATTGAACCGCCATAGGCATCAAGGACCCGCTTACTCAGGTTTAAACCCAACCCACTGCCTGTAGTAGTCATACCACGCTCGAAGAGTTTGGCTTGAAGGTTTTTAGGGATACCAGGACCATTATCCACGATATCGATTTGAATTTGATTCTCTTTTTGAACGATTCTGACATTCACCACTGGTTTGGGCCCCGCATGTTGGGCAGAGTTGCGGAAGAGATTAATAAAAACAAGGGGGAGTAGACGTCCACTCGCAACGTGAATACCTTTAGGTTTTGGAGGAAAGTCGATCTTGATTGTTAAGTCTTTGTAGGTTTTCATTGCTTGGTTTGCAACCCGTTGAATAAGAGCTTTAATTTCCTTTTCAGCTTCTTTGTCGGGACGTCCAAAGACATCGAGAAGACGCGCCATGCGATCAGCAGCGGCTCGTGTAGCTTCGATGAACTCGGTAAGTTCAGAATTTTCTGAAAGCATCATTTGCGCAACTTCAGTGGTGCTAAATATTACTTGTAAATCATTTCCGAGGTCATGTCGAAGAAGCGAGGCATAAAGTTCGAGGTCTCGGTTGGTATTTTTCAGTTTAATTTCTGTGAGCTTACGGTCATGAATATCTCGAACAATCGAGTAAAGTGCCACTACTTCACCATTTCGAATGACCTGTTTGCTGCTCACTTCACCCCAAACTCGCGAACCATCTTTTGCTATAAATGGATATTCTGTTGATGGAACTGAGTCTCCAGCCAATAGTCGCTTCGAATTTTCAAGGGCTTGAGGAAGTAGCTCAGCAGGAATTAGTCCCAAACTAGGATAGAGTTTACCCTTCAATTCGTCAGGATGATAACCTAAATGGTTTTCAACAGATGGGGAGACATCTAAAATGGTCAGATCTTGGTCTAGATGGAGAAAAACATCAGTGAGATTCTCAAAAAATAGCCGATATCTTTCTTCACTCTCAGCTAAAGCTTCTTGAGCATGTTTTCTTTCAGTAATATCTTCAATGGTTCCTTCATGGTGGATAACTTTGCCCTGTGAGTTGCGAACTGCACGACTACTAATGAGAACCCAGATGAGCCGTTCATCGAGTCTACGAAATTGAGCTTCAAAGCCTACAACTACATCCTTTTGAGCAACCTTGCGTTCCCACTGGCGCCGAACATTAGGATCAACATAAAATGAGGATACCCTACGCTTTATGAGCGATTCTTTATCAGGAAACCCCAACATCTTGACAAAGGCTGGATTTGCATCGAGAATTTCTCCAACCCTAGGTTTTGTACGAAAAAGCCCAATAGGAACCCTTTCGAAAAGCTGGTAATATTCAGCTTCGGCTTCTTTCAATTTAGTGATATCAGTTTTGGTGGTGGGCATTATATTCCACCTATGAATTTTTATTAATGGAGAAATGACTGTTTCCCCAACCTCTTCTCACCTTCAGATTCCATGAAATTGAGATAAGTGTCTTTCGTTATAGATGTATAACGTCTTAGCTTGATTGCGGAAAAGGAAGAGACAGAGGGAAATAATTGTTAATCTAATCAAGAAGTGCTTTGAGATGGAGTTTGTGTTTACCGAGTTTGCCTTCGAAATTAACAGCTGTGACTTTGACAAGCCCAGGAACTTTTGCAGCAGCGTTTAAAGCTGCACGCATGCCGTCTTGAACTGCATTCTTGCTCAACCCGTTGAATACGATTTCTAATACGCTGTTTACATCCGAGGGAACAAGAGAATCTGGTATATGTTCCCTTAAAGTGGGACAGAGCCGCACATTAGTTGAAGCTTTTAGGAAGTCGTATTTTGAGCCCACTTGGCTTCCACTGCGACAAATACCTCCAGGGAATGGTGCAACGCAACCATCGACATCTTGAATAGCTTCAACGGCATCTTCAGCGGCTTTAAGTGTTATTTTAGGAGTTTTACCCATGAGAATAAGGTTTCCACCACCCACGCCTTTTTTAATTCCAAATTTCTCCTCGATAACAAACTCGCCCTCAATAACGGGAATTCGCCAAGCCAGCAGTTTGTCTCCAACACGTTTTCGATCTTCGAATCCGTCGCCAAAATAGCGGAGTTGATTCCCAACGTCTACCCATTCTTCGGCATCATCCAATGCATTATAAACGTTGGTAGTCGGACATGTGAGAATGCATTGCCCTGTTCGCTTACGAAGCTGTTTTGCTAGATCCTTTGTTTTCAAGCCAGCAAAGAGCAGTGTGATTCCTGGACGTTTATCGGGTGTCTCAGTTTTGGGGATAATTCGGTCAATTCCGACTTCAACTTTGCATTCAATTACAGATGTGGCAAATCCGGCTGTAGAAAGGGCACAGGTTTTTGCCCATTTTGCCGATTCTGCAGTCATCAGTATTCGAGCGACTTGCATATCGAAGGCTTCAGCAAAGGTATCTTCAATTTCTACTCCATTCAGTTCCATTGTATAAACCCCGAACCAGAGTCGTAATGATTAATAATAACGTTACTGTACAACCTAAATCTGTTTATGATAGTTTCACGAATTGCGAACATCCCCTCAAAGTGTTTTTAACAGGTAGAATGGAGCGACAACGAATATGCCTACATCAAAACTCGTACTTCGACCCAACTTTGATTCCGCAGAAAAAATTCCACTTGATTTGAAGTCTGTTTCACCAAATACATTTGCTGGAAAAACAATTGACAAGATTAAGAAGATAAAAATCTGGCACGGAAACCGTCGAACCACACTAGAAAAATTCTTTGAAGTGGCTGGAAAAACGAATAAAGCGCCTGAGAAGACGGTGATAGAAATTGCAGGAGCAATACCGCAGGTTCGACATCTTGGTCAAGATATGACCGCAGGAACTATCATTGTAAAAGGAGATGTAGGGATGCATTTAGGCGCTCGGATGAGGGCAGGAACAATTGAAGTCAAAGGGAATGCAGATCATTGGTTGGGAGCAGAGATGTCCGGAGGCAGCATCCGTGTCAGAGGAAATGTTGGAGATAAGGCTGCCTCCTCGTACCTTGGAAGTAGGTATGGAATGAATGGAGGAACCCTTCATATTAAAGGAAATGCTGGACATGAACTAGGAATGGGTATGCGGAGAGGAATTATAGTGGTAGATGGGAACACAGAATCCTATACTGGAACTCGTATGCTCGCAGGAACGATTATTGTACGGGGCCAATTAGGTGACCGGGCAGGCGCGGCAATGGGATACAAAGGAACAATTATTGCTTTGGGAAAGGCAAAACCACCGATGCCCACTCATTTATTCAACGGCGAATACTCAGACATGGTCTTTCTCCGCCTCCTCATGGATGCCATTGAAACCGAAATCCCAGGCGTCACTTTCACTGAACAGGAGCGGATTGGCCCATATCTTCGGTTTACAGGCGATTTTGGTTCGGGTGGGCGAGGTGAGCTACTCCTATTCAAGCCAAAAAACAGTCATGTTCTTGAGGTAGCGAATAATGGTGAATAAAACTCAACTTAGTGTCAACAAGCTTGCAATGCCCTTGGTAAAGCGTCTTATCGCGGAAAGTGATATACTTCAAGTCAAGGTGCACAAAACCAAAAACAAAACCACAATTATCGATTGTGGAATCGATGTTCCTGGAAGCCTTGAAGCGGGCCGTCTCGTCTCGGAAGCGTGCATGGGTGCACTAGGAACTGTTGAATTGGACACCACCATTATTGGAGGTTCTACATTTCCTACAGCACGAGTAACTTGTGATAATGCAGCGCTTGCCTGTATTGGATCCCAAGCCGCTGGGTGGAACATAAAGGTAGAGGGATTCTTCGCCCTCGGATCTGGTCCCGCTCGAGCACGGGCTCGCGTTGAAAGTAAACTCTTTGATAAACTCAACTATGAAGACAAGCACAAAGAAGCAATTCTCTTGTTAGAAACGCGAACACTTCCTAATCCTGCAGTGAGTGAATATATTGCAGAAGCTTGTAAAATTGACGAAAGAGACCTCTATCTTCTCGTAGCGCCAACCGCCAGTATTGTTGGCTCGGTTCAGATTTCTGCACGGATAGTCGAAACCGGAATTCACAAACTCAAAATTCTTGGTTATGATTTTCGAAAAGTGCTCAGTGGAATCGGATTATGCCCAATTGCGCCTGTGGCTCGTAAAGATACGTGGGCAATGGGCATCACAAATGATGCGATTCTTATGATGGGAGAAACCTTCCTTTTTATTCAATCGACTGAGGATGATGGCTTAGCAGATCACATCAAAGAAGCACCTTCCTCAACTTCATCGGATTACGGAAAACCCTTTCGCCAAATTTTCAAAGATGCAGAAGGCGATTTTTATCGGATTGACAAGATGCTCTTTGCTCCTGCACGAATTGCTATCAATGATTTACGAACGGGGCTTTTCTATACAGCAGGGAAACTCGATCCAAAACTGTTTCTTGAGGCAATAAAATCAACTCTTAAGTGATTGGACCCTTCTTTGACAAAATCCTAAAAACGTAAGAAAACACCGTTAGAGGAAGAATTTATTCGAGGAGGATTATTCATGAAAAAAGGAAAGGGACGCCAATGGCACTTGAATTTACCCTACTCATCGTAATCTTTGCTGTAATCGTTGTAGGTTCTACTTTTTTGTCACACATTTTTTCTGAGCTAACTCGGCTTCCTCGATTGGTTTTTTACATCATCGTTGGTCTCGTGATTGGACCACTTTTTTTGAACTTGCTAAATCCAGATTAGACAATAACCATTGTATTCTGTCAAAAAGTGTCACAATAACATGCAAAAGTG
>JABAOF010002703.1_pt6 | contig 67319 bp, 23 predicted proteins | sample 7062171 | NCBI WGS metagenome assembly JABAOF01 (sample SAMN14538628, study PRJNA623070) | marine sediment metagenome | biome: marine biome [ENVO:00000428]; feature: marine pelagic biome [ENVO:01000023]; material: deep marine sediment [ENVO:00002113] | place: India: Gulf of Khambhat ...
GTTGATCAAACTGTAAAACGCAGAGGGGGTTTGATTCAACACAGTTACCTGCCAGGTTTTCAAAATATGCAAGTACTCCCGTGTATCCTTGGCTGTCCACTTGGGAATCACCAGCAATTTCCCACCATACAACAATGCCCCGTATATTTCCCATACGGAAAAATCAAAACAATAGGAGTGAAACATTGTCCATACATCACGGTCGTCAAAATCAAAAGTAAACTTGTCGTTAACCATCAGCCGGACAACATTTCGATGTTCTATCATGACGCCCTTGGGTCTGCCAGTGGTGCCAGAGGTGTAGATGACGTAGCATAGGTGAGTGGGGTGAGTGAGGTGAGTAAGGTGAGCAGGTTCTGCATCTTCGTTCTCTACAATTAATGAAGGCAAATCGATCACTTCAGTTTCCCCACTTACCTCACTCACCTCACTCAACAAAATCCTGGCATTGCAGTCTGCCAGCATATATCTTTTTCGTTCTTGCGGGTAATCCGGATCAATGGGCAAATAGGCACCGCCTGCCTTTAATATCCCTAAAATTCCAATGATCATCTCCACCGAGCGTTCCAACATAATTGCCACAATTGGGTTCGTATCAGTCGTGACACCCTTCTGCCGCAAATAATGGGCCAGTTGATTGGATTTTTGGTTTAATTCATTGTACGTAACATAAATGTAATCCACGTCAAAGGGCACAGTATGCCGTGCCCCTTCGCTCCGCGCTGCGACAGCAACGCCGTCAGGTCTTTTCTCTGCCTGTTCCTCAAACAGGTCATGAATGAACTTATCCCGGGGATATTCCACTGCGGCATTGTTAAAATCCTTTAACAATTGTTTTCTCTCTTCCACTGTAGTAATGTCAACATCAGATAACCGTATGTCCACATTGAAAAGCACCTGTTGAAGCAGTCGAATAAAATGAGCACCAATCCGTTCAACAGTCGCTCGCTCGTACAGGGAAGCATTATATTGCACCTCCAATTCCATAGAATCTTCTGACTTGCGAAAACAGAAGATCATATTTATGTTTACCGGGTGGAGGTAACTGATGTCATGAATATCTTCCATTAAAACAGCAACATCAAAAAGCGGAAAATCATGTTCCGACATAGACATATTCAACTGGGACACCAGTATTTCAATGGGATAGTTCTTATATTCATCCGCCTCCAACATGGTTTCCCGGATCTGGCCCAACAACTCTTTAAAAGTCATATCGTCTTTCAGGTGAACTCTCAAGGCCAATACGGTATTGATAAATTCCGTATCCGCATCGATCTCTTGCTTATAGATGGGGGCCCCAACAGCAATATCTTTATTACTGTTATTGGCATACCTATCCAGTAAAACCACAACCCCCGCTGCAGCGATCATATGCAAGGCATAATCATGCCCCCGGGCTAACTTCATTAACCGTGAAGACACGTCACCTGGAAAACTTGTAGCTACAGAATCTTTCTTTACAATTAAAGAATCCGTGGTTTTGGTTTTGCTGTGGTCATAAGGAAAATAGCTTTTGATTAATTCACCGGATAGTTTGTTCAGCCAGTAATCTCTTTCCTTAAAAAACTGACCGGAAGCAATAGTAGCATCTTTAGAAATAGCAGCAGTCTGTGCTTCCATAAATTTATACTCCTTTTTATTTTTATCTTTTATCTCTAATTAATTAAATTCATTCTAATAACCGAAAAGGGTTTCTTCTTTATTGATAACCACTGGTGCAGCCGATAATTTATGAGAAAGGTGGATATCCCCCAATTTAACTTTCCTGTTTTCCAACACTTGCTGCAAAACCTCCTGGTAATGTTGGGACATCTTTTCGGCTGTAGATCGTTTGAACAGCTTTGTGGAGTAAGACAAGCTCAAATATATTTTCCCCTGGCCCTCCCCTGCTTGAAGCACCAGGTCAAATTTAGTTTTTTCAATTTCAATGGCTTCAAAGGGTCTCAATTGGATATCGGGTATACTTATGTTCATTTCCACGGCTTCTGTATTTTGCAAGGTAAACTCGACATCAAATATGGGGTTCCTGCTGGAATCCCTGGGTATATCCAGCTTGTCAACCAGCTCTTCAAATTGATATTCCTGGTTTTCAAAGGCATCGACAGCATTCTTTTTGACTTCCTGTAAAAATTCATTAAAGCATTTTTCTTCCCGGGGATAGTTTCGCATGGGCAGCATGTTAACAAACATGCCAATAAGATTTTGCAGGTCTGCATGCCGCCTGCCTGCCACACCGGTTCCCACTACGATATCGTCCTGGATGCTGTATTTTGAAAGCAAAATATTAAATATCGCCAGCAGCACCATGTAAATGGTGGTTCCGGTTTCCCTTACCAGCTCTCTTATCTCTGCTGTCCAATGCGTATCAATCTCAAAGACAATGGTATTACCTTCAAAACTCTGAACAGGGGGTCTGGGAAAATCCGTGGACATTGCCAATTGCGGAATATCCCCTTCAAACTGTTTGAGCCAGTACTGTTCCTGTTTTTTCATGGATTTATCTAAATCTTCACTGCGCTGAACACCGGTCTGCCATTCTGCAAAATCTTTGTACCGGAGTCTTAATTCCGGCAATTGCTGACCGGAATAAAAAGCCAACAATTCCCTTACAAATATCCCCAGGGAAGTTCCATCTGTGATGATATGGTGCATATCCACCACCAGTACATGATTTTTTTCATCGGTCTTAATCAATCCCACCCGCATCAATGGCGCCCGGGAAAGGTCGAAGGGACGAATAAAGTCTTTTACAGTGGACGCCGGTGAGTCCAGGTATTCTATGTATTCAATAGCAAATGATATTTCATCGACAGGATGAATTCGCTGTCGGGGTTCCCGATGGATAGTATGAAAGGAGGTTCTCAAAATTTCCTGCCTCCGGATCAACTGACGCAAGGCGGCTTCCAGCCAATCTAAATGAATAACACCTTCCAATCCTACAATAGAGGGAATGTTATAGGTGATACTGTTTTCGTCTACCTGGCTCAAAATAAATATCCGCCTTTGTGCCGAAGATAAAATATAGTGCTCTTTCTCTTCTACTGGCTGAATAGATACAAAGGCCTCTTCAACAGATTCTTCGATATGCTGCGCCAACCCCCGGATGGTGGGCGTTCTGAATACCTCTGCCAACTGCACTCTTGCATTAAACTCCTTGTGGATGTTGGACACCAGCAAAGTAGCTTTCAAAGAATGCCCCCCCAATTGGAAAAAATTGTCATCAGTCCCAATGGCAGATAACTCAATCCCCAATATCTCCGACCACAATTCTGCCAGCTTCTTCTCAATGGGATTCTGCGGTGCTGCCGCCGCACCCTCCTTAAGCGCCTCTACCTGGGGTTCAGGAAGAACTCGCTTGTTTACCTTGCCGTTAGAGGTTAAAGGTATCTTTTCCATAGGTATAAAATGAGCAGGTATCATGTAATCCGGCAGCGTTCGTGAGAGGTACTCTCTTAATTCCGCTGCACCGACATTATTCATATTGGCAACATAAGCACAAAGGTATTTTTCACCGCCCTCCCTTTGCCTGTCCACTACCACCGCTTCTTTAACATGAGGATGACTTAATAATTGACTCTCGATTTCTCCCAGTTCAACCCTGAATCCCCGGATTTTCACCTGGCGGTCCCTTCGCCCCAGGAATTCGATATTACCGTCCGCCAACCATCGCGCCAAATCACCGGTTTTGTAGATTTGTTTAGAGATATAGGTCTTATAGGACCTATAGGACTTATAGGCAGTAAAGAGAAATTTTTCTGCTGTTAACTGCGGGTTGTTCAAATACCCCCGGGCCACCTGGAACCCTCCGATTAATAATTCACCGACCACCCCCACCGGCTGTAAATGACCTGCCGGATCGATAATGTATATACCGGTATTGGATAACGGTTTCCCAATGGAGGGAATATCTGCGATATCTTCGCCAGGGGCCATGGATAAAGCGGTTACTACATGCGTCTCCGATGGACCGTAATGGTTGTGAAGATGAATACGATGAGTACGTAAGTAATCCTTAAGTCCCCGGTTCACTATCAACTGTTCGCCAGCCATAACAATATGATCCACACCGGCCGGTATGCATTTGAGATAATCATCATTACCCTGGATAAATTTCAAGAAAGCAGTGGGCAAGAAAAGAGTCTTAATATAATGCTGCCGCACATACGTAAATAATTCCGTTACGTTACTTCGCATGTCTTTGTGAATAAGGTAAAGGGTACCACCGCAGCCCAGGGTGGAACTGATCTCCTGGAATGAAACATCAAACGTGAGGGCAGCGAATTGCAGCACCCTGGAAAAATCAATAGAGGTGAACCGGTACTGGTATTCCGTGAGATTCACCAGGGTTCGATGCTCCAGTACGACTCCCTTTGGCTTTCCAGTGGTCCCGGAAGTGTAGATAACGTAACATAGGTGAGTAGGGTGAGTAAGGTGGGTAAGGTGAGTAAGATGAGTAGTGAGTTCCTCGCTCAATTCACTCAACTGAACCAACTCAGTTCCCTCACTCACCTTACTCACCTCACTCAACAAAATCTTTACCTTGCTCTCAGCCAACATATAATCGATACGCTCCGTGGGATAATCGGGATCAATGGGTAAACAGGCACCACCGGCCTTTAATATTGCCAATATACCGATAATCATCTCCAGGGAACGTTCCACCATAATTCCAACTATCGTGTCAGGACCCACACCTTTTTCTCTTAATAAATGGGACAATTGCTCGGATTTTTGATTTATTTCTCCATAGGTAACGGATGCAATAGATCGGGTTCTTACACTTTTCCCAACAACTGCAATATTGTCAGGTCTTTTCTCTGCTTGTTCTGCAAATAATCGATGGACGGTTTTATCTATGCTGTAATCAACCTGTGTATCATTAAATTCTTCCAGGATTTGCCTCCTTTCGTCTTCAGTGATAATTTCAATATCCGCTGTCTTCACGGTTGGGTCTGCGACAATTGCGGACACAATCTTTCTGAAATACCCGATAAACCGCTGAATGGTCTCTTCTTTAAAGAGTTTTGTACTGTACTCGATGCGGCACAGTAATCGGTCATCGTCATCGTTATCAGCTTCCAGGCAATACAGCGATAGATCAAATATAGCAACAATCCTCTTCGAATCAAAAGGTTTCAATGCCAACCCCGGCATTTTAATTTTAGGTATGTTCACATTTTCAAAAGAAAAGAACAGGTCAAATATAGGATTACGAGACACATCCCGTTGAAGGCGACCTTGAGCTGTCACGATTTCCACCAGTTCTTCAAAGGGATATTCCTGGTTATCAAAGGCTGCCAGGGTACGCTTTTTTACCTGTTCCAGGAAACGGTTAAAGGGTAGATTTCCGTTGGGATAATTTCGCATCGCCAGGGTGTTGACAAACACCCCTGCGATCTGTTGGAGGTCCGGGTGACTGCGACCAGCCACAGGTGTACCCACCACAATGTCCTCCTGGCCGGTCAATTTTGCAATAAAAATATTAAAAAGCGTCAGCACTACCATGTATAATGTAGCATCCGCTTCTTTTGCATATTTTTTCAATACGTTTGTCTCTGTGCGTTCCAATAAAAAAGGAATGGTGTTCCCGGCAAAACCCTGGAACTCAGGCCTGGGAAAATCACAGGGCAAATCCATCACCGGTACATCGGTTTCAAATTGCGTCAACCAATATTGTTTCTCCTTCTCTACCCGCGCCATTCCATCTTGTACCAGCCACTGACAAAAATCCCTGTATCGAAAGTTTAAAGGCGGTAATGTTCCACCTTTATAAAGAATTGTAAATTCTCTTATAACGATCGCCAGGGAAGTACCATCCGTGATAATGTGATGCATGTCCACCATAAAAATGTGCTTCTCTTCTTCTTCCTTTATCAGGCCTACTCGAAGCAGCGGTGCCCGGGATAGGTCAAACGGACGAGTGAAGTTTTTAATGATACGCTCAGCGTTTTGTGCGGTGCGTCCTGCCTCATGATACTCGATTTCAAATTCCACATCATCGTGTATCCTCTGGATCGGCTCCTTTTCTATCATAATAAAGGAAGTACGAAAGCTTTCATGACGTTTGATAAGCTTCTTAAAGATTTTTTCAAATTTCTCTTTGTCAAGAATTCCTTCCAGGGTTACTACTGCGCCCAGGTTGTATCCGACACTATCCGGGCTCATTTGCTGAAGAATATAGTTACGCTTCTGGGCTGGGGATAAGGGATAGTATTTTTTTTCTTCTGTGGTGTTAATAAATTGGAACGCCTCTTTGTCTGCGGTCTCAATGTATTCTGACAGCACCCGGATGGTGGACCGTTTAAAAAATTCTTCCAGGGGAACCCTGACATCGGTTTCCCGGTGGATGCGGTTCACCATGTGGACCGCTTTAAGAGAATCACCCCCCATATCGAAGAAATCGTCATCGATGCCCACCTGCCGGAGACCAAAAAAATCCTGCCATAGATCCACCAGTTGGTATTCGAGGGCGCTGCGCGGAGCGGCATAAGCAGTGGACCTGCCCTGGTCAGAATATTCATACAGGGTTTCAGGGGGTGGTTGCATTGCCGTCCCGGGTTCCGGGCCTGCAGACGCCAATCCCTGAATATGAACCTCTTTGCCGCTCAACATATCGGCAATGAACCGGAAAATCTTTGTATCCATTTGATACTTGTAAGCATCGAAAGAATAGGTGGGCAGCGAGACGCGGAAACGCTTTTCGGTTTTATAATATCCTTGCCAGTCGATGGGAACGCCAGACAGCCATAAACGCCCAATTCTTTCCAATAAATAATAATCATCCGGGATTTCTTGCTGTTGCGGTCTCACCAGGTTGACGGCCTGCTGCCCGGCTTTTTCGTCGATATAACGTTTAACCATCACGGTCAGATCGCGGCCCGGACCTACTTCGATAAATACGGGATTCTTTTCCTTTTTGATCTCGAGCAAATTCCTGATCCCCCTGGAAAAACGTACCGTATCATGTAACAGCCTGCTCCAGGAGACCGGGTCCTGCACGTCTTTTGCCGTCACCCATTCCCCGGTTACACAGGATATAAAGGGAATACCGGGCTCTTTTATATTCAATTGCCGGATTTTCTGCTGGAATTCTGCCAGGGCTGTATCCGTCATCACCCAATGCGTGGCCTGGGGAACATCCACCCACATAGACAGCACCCGCTTCTCCTTTAAGCGGTTTTTCAACCTCTCAATGGCTTCCCTGGAACCCGCTGCAATACAGGAGGGTTCATTGACCACGGCAATGGATACATCATCAAATCCGTCTTCCTTCAACAATACCTGTAATTCTTCTTCCGCCAGGGGTACATTTAACATCACCCGTTCCGGCTGCTGAGCGGTCAAACGACCCCTGAAAACCACCAGGTCCAGCGCTTCTTCCAGCGACAGCACACCGGACAAACAGACCGCCGGGTACTCCCCAAGACTGTAACCGATCATAGCCTGAGGCCGAATACCCCAGGCCATTAATAATTGCGCCAGCGAATATTCAAAGGTAAAGATAAACGGCTGGATAATCTCTGCCTGTTTCACCCGCTCCAGGGATGACCACTCCTTTATCGACGAGCTCATATCGTAACCCAGCAGCGGTTTGAGCAGAGTAAAACATCGATCCATGGTCTCACGGAATACCGGCTCAGTGCGGTACAAATCCCGCCCCATATCCACATACTGGGCTCCCTGCCCGGGAAACATAAAAATAACCTCCCAGTGATCGACTCGCTTGAAAAATGTTCTTAATTTTTCGGATTTGTGATACGCCTCATAAGTTTTCCCTTCTTTAAGCGTAAGGCTTTCGACAGCCTCTCCCAGACTGGAACACACCAGCATGCGCCGGCAGTCGAATTCACCCCTGCCCACCTGTAAGGTATAGGCCGCATCAGCCAGTCTGAAGCCAGGATTTATAGGATTGCCGGGATTACCATGATTATCTTTTAAATAATTCCCCAGGTTTTCTGTCATTCGATCCAGGGCAGAAGGGGTTTTGGCGGAAAGAAGTATTAATTGGGGGCGCTCAGCCTTCTGAGCGTCTGTCTTCTGACCGTCTGACCGTCTAATCTCCGGCCATTCCTCCAAGATTACGTGGGCATTGGTGCCGCCGATGCCAAAGGAACTGACCCCTGCCCGCCGCGGGTAACCCTCAGGGCGTTTCCATGGAACCAATTCCGTATTAACATAAAACGGACTGTTTTCAAAATCGATCTCGGGATTGGGGGTTTCAAAGTGCAAAGTGGGGGGAATCACGTTATATTTTAAAGCTAAAACCGCTTTGATTAAACCTGCGGCCCCGGCTGCCGCATCGGTGTGACCGATATTGGTTTTTACTGAGCCCAGGGCACAAAATCCCTTTTTATCAGTATTAAATACCATCTTCAACGCCTCTATTTCTACCGGGTCACCCATTATGGTGCCGGTGCCGTGGGTTTCGATATAGCTGATACTTTCCGGGGAGACATCTGCCATACGAAATGTCGCTTTGATCACTTCCAACTGGCCTTTAATACTGGGAGCTGTAAAACCCACTTTTCTTTTCCCATCGTTATTGACAGCAGAGCCTTTTATTACACCATAAATATTGTCCCTGTCCCGAAGGGCATCGCCCAGCCGTTTCAACACCACCACAGCCGCACCTTCACCGCCAACGGTTCCTCCTGCTTTTGCATCAAACGCCCGGCAGTGACCGTCAGGGGAATACACCATCCCTTCCTGGTACAGATAACCGGTTTCCCGGGGGTAGGTAACTCTAACACCCCCGGCCGCAGCCATATCGCATTCCCCACCCAGCAGCGCCTGGACACCCAGGTGAATGGCCACCAGGGAGGTAGAGCAAGTCGTATATACCGGGAAACTGGGCCCTTTTAAATCCAATTTATAAGATACCCGTGTGCAAAGATAGTCTTTATCACTCAGTTGGGCGGCCGAAAAAGTGTCTAGCGAACTTTTCCCTTTCATCCCGGCCAGCAGCGTTTGAATTTCCCATAAACTATTAGGCGCGGCCCCAGCATATAACCCGATCAACCCCGGGTATCTTTGTGCATCATAACCTGCATCCTCCAACGCCTTCCAGGTGATTTCATGAAATATGCGCACCTGGGGGTCCATTACTTCTGCCTCTCGATGGGTATAGTCAAAAAAAGGCGCATCAAAAACATCAGCGTTCTCCAACACACCGCCGGCCCTGACATAGTTGGAATTCTCCAGTAATCTGGGATTCACCCCGGCCTCTTCCAGTTCCCGGTCAGTAAAAAAACAAAGGGATTCCACCCCACTCTTTAAATTAGTCCAGAATCGGCCGATGTCGGCTGTACCGGGAAAACGCGCTGCCATCCCTATAACTGCTGTCTCCAATCCGGTTTGACCGCTGTCTATCGCGTTTTTATCTTTATCCATTATTCATTACCCATTTGTATTCTCTGCAGCCTGTTTCGCAGCCGAATTCGACCATCATCGATTACTTCTGTCCGGTCTATTTCCTCTGGCGCCTGCGGTGATTCCTCTCCACTTACTTTAGAGTCGAAATGCCGGGCCAGGTGATCGATGGTGGAATTTAAAAATATTACCGCTGTAGGCACGTTCTGCTTGAATACGTCCTTCAATCGACGACTCATTTTTATAACTCCCAGGGAATTGCCCCCCAGGTCGAAAAAATTATCATGAATGCCGATTTTTCCCACACCCAGTATCTCTTTCCAGATTTCAGCGATAACCTTCTCCACATCGGTTTCCGGTGCCACATATCGCATGCTCGACTTTACTTCCGGCTCCGGCAGCCCATTCCGGTCCACTTTCCCATTGGGGGTCAACGGCAGGCTTTTCAACGGCACAAAGTAGGAAGGAATCATGTAATCCGGTAGTATACGGAACAGGTATTCTCTTAATTCCCTGCTGCCAGGCACATCTTCCTGCGTCCCCGGTTTTCCCGTAACAATATAAGCGCACAGGTATCTATTGCCATTTTTGTCTTCCCTGTCCACTACACAGGCATCACGAATCGGTCGAACAAAATACCCGATTTCTTTAAGAATCCTGTTTACCTTTGTCACGTCCGGCTCAAACTCAATTTCCGCCAGCGCTTCTTTCCGGGTAATCTTGCCCAAACGACAGTCCCAACTCAAAGGAGCCGCATAGTTATGATAACCGTATGCACAAAGATAGGCATAGATCCCCACGTCATTGATGATGCAGTTGCTGGAACAAAACCCCGTATCCCCAGGCTGCTGCCAGTAAATATCCTTACTTTTTAAGTACGATTTGATCTCATAAACAGAAGCATTATCATACCTGAAGAAATCCACAAAATGGATATCCTGGAAAACCTCATCCCCAAATGTCCCAATAGGAATTTCACCCCATTCTTCACGCGGCTCCTCACCCACTGCATCCTTTCGATAGGTATAAGTACTCAATAAACGCGAAATCTTGTCTCCCCCGGAATGATATATCTTCCTGAATAACACAAGCTTCTCTTCCACTTCTGCTGCATCGAGTATTCCCTGGCTGTAAAGCCCCTGGAGCTTCGTATCGAAAATCTGCCCCCGGGATAAACCCGTAATCACCATATTGATTCCTTTCTCTACGGCAATCCGGGTACTAATCGTGGTAAGCGCTTTAAAACACCCGGTGCAAACCGTATGCTCGTGACTTAAACTTTCAACAAATATCTCCTTCATCCTGGGAGCCTTGCAAACAATGCTATCTACGTTCCCACCCAGGCGCGTGGTTATCCGCTTGATGTTCTCAAAGGCCGTGTCGGAAATATAACCGTTATCAAAGGTAAAAGCCAGCACCTTCAACCCTATTTCCACCAATCGGTACAATACATAAGAACTGTCTTTACCGCCGCTAAAAAGCAGCAAACAGTCATATTCACCCCGCTTCGATGCGTCGGCTTTTTCCACCAACTGTTGAAAATCCCCCATTGTCTTAAAATAGTTGTCTGCATAGGTTTCATATTTTTCGTATTCCCGGCAGATGTTACAAACACCCTGAGAATCAAAATAAATCCCGGGATAGTGCGAAGAAAGCACACACCGGCTGCAATACCTGGTTTCGCCGCCAGAAAGCTCGTGCCTTTTGTCATCGTAATTGTAGGTGTAACTTTTTAATTGATTCTCGATTTCCTCCAATTCGATCCGGAAACCCCTTATTTTTACCTGGTGATCGATTCGACCTAAAAATTCAATATTACCGTCCGCCAACCAACGAGCCAGGTCACCGGTTTTGTAGAGGCAGCTCATAGCTGATAGCTGATAGCTCATAGGGAGCTCTACAGAACTGCTTGCTTTCTTCTCCCTCCTATCAGCTATGAGCCATGAGCTATGAGCTAAAACAAATTTCTCTGCGGTTAATTCCGGTTGGTTTAAATATCCTCTGCCAACCCCGTCACCACTAATGCACAATTCTCCGGGAACCCCAATGGGCTGCCATTGCCCCTGCTGATTTACAATATATATTTGCTCATTGGGCATGGGTTTGCCAATGGGAATGGTATGAATTTCATTAACGGTTTCCTTTGAAATTTCATACCATGTAGAATCCACACAACATTCGGTGGGACCGTAAACATTGGTAATCTTAGGTACCGGTTTCTCAAATCTATTTAAAAAATCCTCCACCAATGACTGCGGCAGGGCTTCCCCACCAATAATGAAATGTTTCAAATAAAGCCCGGCAAATCCAGATTGTAAACCATGTCCCTCCCTACTGTCATCCATATCCTCCACCATCAACCGCAAATGGGTAGGGGTGCCATCTGAAATGTCAATACAATATTTCCGGTAATATTCTTTTAACGCCTCACCATCGATGCGGATTTCTTCCGGCACGACATATAGTGTATGACCCAGCAGCAGCGCTGCAAATATCTGCTGCACAGAAGCATCAAACACACACGGAGAAACCAATACAACCTTTAAATTTCCTTGATATTGACTGTAAATGTTCCGGTGTAAACCGGAAACCAGGTTAATGACATTTCGATGTTCCACCATGGCGCCCTTGGGCCTGCCGGTGGTACCTGAGGTGTAGATGACGTAGGCAAGATTGGTAGGGGCACAGCATGCTGTGCCATTACATATGGAGGCACGGCATGCCGTGCCCCTACAAACGTCCAACAAATCACGGGCGGTCAACAGAAGCGCGGCATTGCTGTCTTCCAGCATGTATTTTCTACGTTCTTCCGGGTAATTCGGATCAATGGGCAAATAAGCACCGCCTGCTTTTAATATACCCAGTATTCCTATCATCATCTCCACAGAACGTTCCACCATAATTCCCACTATCGTGTCAGGACCCACACCTTTTTCTCTTAATAAATGAGCCAATTGATTAGACTTTTGATTTAATTCCCTGTAGATTAATTGCACCGTTTCCCCAATTTTTTCTCCTTTGCCAACTACAGCAATGCCGTCAGGCGTTCCTTCTGCCTGTTCTGCAAACAACTGAACAATGGTCCTGTCTTCAAAATATGGCACAGCAGTATCATTAAATTCTTCCAATAATTGTCTTCTCTTCTTTTCCGTAAGAATCTCAACATCGGATAACCGCAGGTCTACATCAACTAGTAGCTGCTGAAGCAGTACAGTAAAATGGTCCACCATTCGCTGAACCGTGGTTTTTTTATACCTCATGGGATTGTAATGCACCTCCATTTCCACTGATTCTCCCGTTCTCAGAAAACTAAAAATCATATTAAGATTCACCGGATGGAGGTAATCAAGGTCATGGATATTCTCTAACAGAACCGCTGCATCAAATAACGGGAAATCATGTTCGGACATGCTCATGTTCAACTGGGACACCAGGACTTCAATGGGATAATTTTTATGTTTATCCGCCTCCAGAATGGTCTTACGCACCTGGAACAGCAATTCCTTGAAGGTCATATTATCTTTCAACTGCTCCCTCAATACCAGGACAGTATTTACAAACTCCGTACAGGCATCATTATCTTCTTTCTTATAAATGGGCGCCCCTACAATAATGTCTTTATTGCTGCCGTACGTGTATTTGTACAGCAATACTACGGTCACTGCCACCGCAATCATATGCAAGGTATAATCAAATCCATTACTTACTTCCATTAAACGAGTAAACAATTTCCCTGTAAATCGAGTTTTTACCAGGTCTTTGCTTGACAAATCAAAAAATTTACTTTTGGCTTCTCCATTATAGTCATAAGGAAAAAAACTTTTGTTTAATTCCCCAGCCCCGGACAGTTTGTCCAGCCAATACTCTCTTTCTTTCACATACTGATTGGAAGCAATGAATACATCCTGGGATATAACACGTTTTTCCATGATATTATCTCTTTAATTATCCGCCTCTGATCTAAATCCCAAAAAGGGTTTCTTCCTCATTAATGTCTACCGGAGCAGCAGACAATTTATGGGAAAGTCGAATATCTTTCAATTTGATTTCCCTGTTCTCCAGGACCTGCTGTAAGATTTCAATATAATGATCTACCATTTTTTCAGCGGTGGAACGCTTAAAAAGCGCCGTAGAGTAATTCAGTATCATAGATATCCCATTGGGCCCTTCCATCGCTTCAAGGCTGAGGTCAAACTTTGTATTCTGAACCTCAATCGTATCATACGATTTTATTTGGATTCCCGGGACTTTGTACTTCATTTCCATTACCGCAGTATTTTGCAGGGTAAATTCAACGTCAAATATGGGATTCCTGCCGGTGCCCCGGGGTATATCCAGTTTTTCTACCAATTCTTCGAATTGATAGTCCTGGTTTTCAAACCCATCGATGGCATTTTTTTTAACTTCTTGCAAAAACTCTGTAAATCGCTTTTCTGCTCCGGGTTGGTTTCGCATAGAAAGCATATTGACAAACATACCGATGATATTTTCCAGGTCTGCATGCCGCCTGCCTGCCACACCGGTGCCTACTACGATATCCTCCTGCAGCGTATATTTTGAAAGTAAAATATTAAATACAGCCAATAATACCATATAAACAGTGGTTTCGGTTCCCGAGGCAAGTTGACTCACTTCTACTGCCAGTTGTTTATCAATCGTAGAAATAATGACGTTACCCTCGAATTCCTGGACAGGGGGCCTGGAAAAATCAGTGGGCAGCGCCAATTGGGGAATATCTCCCTCGAATCGCCCAAGCCAGTACTGTTCCTGGCGTTTGATGGAATTGTCCTGGTCTTCATCCTGTTGAATGCTGTTTTGCCACTCTGAAAAATCTTTGTACTGGAGTCTTAATTCCGGTAATTGTTTGTCCGAATAAAGGAACAGCAGTTCCCTGAGAAATATCCCCAACGAAGTACCGTCCGTAATGATGTGGTGCATGTCCACCATAAGGATATGTTTCTCCTCTGCCAATTTTATCAATCCGAACCGCATCAAAGGGGCCCAAGACAGATCAAACGGACGAATGAAATTCTTTACATCGTCTCCTGGTGAGTCCCCACCCTTCAGGTATTCGATGGCAAAAGAGATATTCCCGGCTGAGTGAACCCGCTGGCAGGCCTCCTGGTTTATAGTTTGAAAAGAGGTTCTCAATATCTCATGCCGTCGGATTAGCTTACTTAAAGCACCTTCCAGTCGATCCCGGTGAAGGACCCCCTCCAATTCCACAACCATCGGAATGTTGTAGTTGATACTGTTTTCATCCAACTGGCTTGCGACAAAAACTCGCTCCTCCGCTGAAGAGATTCTATAATATTCCTTCTCTTCTACGGCATCAATAAACTCATATTTATCTCCCGATGCATTCTTTATGAATTTCGCCAACCCCCTGACGGTCGGTGTCCTGAATACTTCTGGAAGAGGTATTTTAACACCCAGCGCTCGATGTATCCTGGCGGTCAATATACTGGCTTTCAATGAATGCCCACCCAGATCAAAAAAGTTGCTGTCTATTCCAACCAATTCTTCCATCCCCTCATTCGATGCGTCCCTACCAAAACCCAATACATCTAACCATATCTCTACCAATGTCTTCTCAACCTCGTCCCTGGCGGGGCTGTAACTTTCTGTGGTTATCACCTCAGGCTCAGGCAAAGCCTTCCGGTCAACTTTGCCGTTGGGGGTTAAGGGAATCTTATCCAAAATCACAATATGCGCGGGTACCATGTAATCCGGCAAATCCCCTGACAAATACTCTTTTAATTCCCGGTCTCCGATTTCCTGCCGGGCAACAATATACGCACAAAGATATTTCTCCCCGGTTTTACTTTCCCTGACCACCACTACAGCCTCGTTTACTTTGTCGTGTCCCCGTAATCGATGGGTGATTTCACCGGGTTCGATGCGAAATCCCCTTATCTTTACCTGGTCATCGATCCGCCCAAAAAATTCAATGCTTCCCTCCGGCAGCCATCGGGCCAGGTCTCCGGTAAGATATAAACAATGAATGATGAATGATGAATGATGAATACTGATAAATTTTTCTGCTGTTAATTCCGGACGGTTTAAATAACCCCGCGCGACCCCGTCTCCTCCGATGCATATCTCCCCATGTATACCGATAGGAACCGGTTTCAAACCTTTATCCAGAATATAAACTGCTGTATTGGATATCGGCCTGCCAATGGGAATCGTACTCGCGGATTCATCGATGTGATCGATGAAATAATAAGTGGCGTAAACTGTTGTCTCGGTGGGACCGTAAACATGGATAATTTTACTCGCTCCCAGACCGGCCAACGCCTTTTTACAATGTTCCACAGAAACACGTTCTCCACCGAACAGGACTTTTCTTATATGAGCCAGACATCCCGGTTTTAATTCCACTAACGTATTAAATAATGCAGTAGTTACAAAAAATACGGTTATCGATTCTTTCTCTATCACGCTTGCCAGTCGATCCACCGCCACCCCTCTCTCCCGCTCCATCACCACCAACGAAGCTCCATTCAAGAGCGCGCCGTATATATCGAATACGGAACCATCAAACGCATAATTCGATAATTGTAATATCCTGTCGTTCGGTTTTAACTCGATGTAATTGGTATTATTAACCACTCGTAATACATTGTGATGGGTGGTAAGCGAACCCCTGGGATTACCGGTCGTACCGGACGTGTATATGATATAGGCCAGGTTACCCGGTTTACTGCGTGCAGCCGGATTACCGGTATCGCCCATAAAATAATCATCCGACTCCAGGTCGATGATTTCAACCTCATAATCGCACCTGTTTTTATACTTCTGCCCGGTTAGTAGTATAAAAGCGCCGCTGTCCGTAAGCATATATTTAATTCTTGCCTCCGGGTGGCCGGGGTCTAAGGGTAAATAGGCACCCCCTGCTTTCAATATTGCCAGGATTCCCACGATCATCTCTCCCGATGGTTCGGTCATAAGCCCTACAACGGTGTCAGGCGCGACGCCTTTTGCCCGCAGCAAATGAGCCAGGCGATTGGATTTTTCGTTTAACATGCGGTAGGTAATGGATGTTGTGCAGGCCAGCCGGCTCCTCCCAACCGCGGCAATGCGGTCCGGGGCTGCGGCCGCTTGCGTTTCGAATAACTCATGAATTGTTCGGTCGATATATTCCTTAAACGTATCGTTAAACTCCACCAGGAGCTGCTGTTTTTCCTCTTTTGAAATGATTTCTATATGCGATATCCTCTTCCGTGGATCCTCCGCCACCTGCGTGATGATTTTCTTGGAAAAATTGGCAAACCGCTCAATCGTTTCTTCCTTGAAGAGTTTTGAACAATATTCAAAGGTAAACCCCAACCAATCTTCGATTTCATAACTCAACAACATTAAATCAAATTTTGCGGTTCCTCGTTTAAATTCATAAGGTTTTAATGTTAAGCCGGGGATTTTGAGATCTGAGAATTCCATGTTCTGTAATGAAAACATCACATCAAATAACGGGTTGCGGCTGGTGTCCCGGTTTATCTCCTCCCCCAACTTTTCTACCAGGTCCTCGAACTGGTAATCCTGGTTCTCAAAGGCCTTCAAAACGTTCTGTTTTACTTTCCTTAAAAATACGGTAAACGTATCTTCCCACACGATATTATTCCGGAGGGCCAGGGTATTAACAAACATTCCTATCATCTGCTGCAAATCCGCATGTCTTCGCCCGGCCGTGGGTGAACCGATAATAATATCATCCTGATTGCTTAATTTCGCTGAGAGAACAAAAAATACAGCCAATAATACCATATACAACGTAGCTCCTTCCTGTTGGGCAATCCGTCTCAATGCCGCTGTTTCTTTGCTTCCCACTTTAAAATGCAGCTTGTCACCCTCAAAACTCTGAAATGCCGGCCTTGCATAATCAGTGGGCAAATGAAGTACCGGGATCTCCTCCTTGAATTGCTCCAACCAGAATGCTTCCTGGCTTCCTAAATAATCGCTGCCTTTACCATGATTATGCAATTCAGAATAATCCTTATATTGAAGCCTCACCGGTGATAATTCTTTCCCCGCATACAACTCCATAAACTCTCGTAAAAATATTCCGTAAGAAGTTGCATCGATAATAATATGATGTGTATCCTCGATCAAAATGTATCCCTGGGTTTTCTCTTTTATCAATCCCACCCGGATAAGTGGCGCCTGAGACAGATCAAAGGGACGAATGAAATCCCGGATAACCTTCTCTTGAGAAAATTGACGGTCGTCGTTCCATCCCCCTGACTCCACGCTCTCTAAATCCCCTGTGGTTAAATCAAAATATTCGATTTTAAAGTCCACTTCCTGGTGTATCTGCTGCACCGCTTCCTCACCCATCATCTCAAAGGAAGTCCTGAAATTTTCATAACGCTCGACCAGTTTTTTGTAGGTGGTCTCTATTTTTCCCTTTTCAACCCGCCCCTCCAACCGGACTATCTCCGGGAGATTGTAAGTCGTACTCTCCAGGTCCAACTGCTGTATAAAAAACAGTCGTTTTTGAGCGGATGATAACAAATAATATTCCTTTTTTTCCGATGGTTCAATGGGAGTATATAAACGTTTACCGGAGCCAGCGATAATATCAGCCATCCCGCGAATAAAGGGACTGTTAAAAAAATCTGTTAATGAAACATCCGAGTGGAACTCTTTTTGAATTTTCGTTAACAGTGAGAGCGCTTTTAATGAATCGCCTCCCAATTCAAAGAAATCATCAAAAACACCGATTTGTTGGATCCCGAAAAATTCCTGCCAGGTATTGGCAAGGGCCTGTTCGGTCTCGTTTCCCGGTGCTGCATAGGCCCTGCTCAATTCCGGCCGGGGATGTAAAGGCAAAGAATCCGGTTTATCACTCAAATCAAGGGCTTCCTCTAAACCCGATATGCTAAAATTTTCAGCTTTTTCATACACAGCCGGGAAATCCGCTGTGGATACCAGTACCTGGGGATATGCTGCCGATAAAATACGATTAATTACCTCGATCCCTTCTGCAGGTCGAATCGCATTTTTAAGGGGGTCTTGTTTTGGCGATTCAACCCGGGAATGCCCATCAAACGATTTGACTTCCAGGTCGGCACTTCTGTCTCTTGAGACCACCACCAGCGTATAACCCTCAATGCTGACCAATTCAACCCCTTGCTCATCCATAATGGTGATATTAAATTCCAGGTTCTTTTCCCGGGATTTTTTCTTCTCTATATACAGGGAATGGCTGTAAATTTTAGTTGGCACCGGTGCTTTAATTCGAACTTTCTTGAAGGAAAAGGGCAAATAGGGATTATTGTCTTGATATTCATCAATTAAAAAGGAAACCGCTGCATCCACTAGAGCGGGGTGCAGTTTATAATCCCGGACATCAGAGGCAAATGCCGGGGGGAGTTCCAGGAGGGCCAAACCTTGTCCTTCACCGGTTTTGATCTGCTTAAAATTTTCCCACCTGGGACCTGCGGAAATAACCCCACCAGAGACCGGCTGATTTTTCTCGGTATAGATTTTTTCCTTTTTATTACATCCTGCTGCGATTTCTTCTATATGGTACGGTGTTGATGGTTCTGCACTGACATCGAGGGCAGAAATCTTTCCCGCGGCATGGGTCTGCCATTGATTATCACCAGGAGCCCCCCGGCTGATGATGGAAAATTCAAATTCATTTCCCTTTTCCTGGTTTTCAAGAATAGTGTGTACCTCCTTTTGCTCCTCATCTTCTACCATCAAGGGATTCAGGAAATATATTTCTCTCATTTCCATCCGGGTATTGCCCACATGATGCTCAAAGGCAGCCCTGGCCATTTCCAGGTAGGCTGTTCCGGGTAGTACGGCTTTGCCCAGGATGCGATGCTCTTCCAGTACCCAATGTTTGTCCACACGAAAATCAGAAACAAATACCCTCCGGTGCGGGTTTTCTTCAATACATCCATCAAAAAGAGGATGTTCTACGTCCCCGGGCTGAGAGGTGGGCCGCGCTATTCCCTCGACTCCGGCGCTGACGAATTTTTCAACAGCCTGGACAGCCATGCCCACTTCCCGCCAGGAATCCCAATTTATGGATACTGTAAACGTCTTGCCCTTAAGGTTTTTCCGGATGGCAAAGGCGTCCAGGAAGGCATTGGCCGCTGTGTAGGCCACCTGACCAAAGGGTGCAATAAATGAACTGAGGGATGAACAGAAAACAAGAAAATCCGGTTCCAATTTCGCATCCTCTAACAATTCATCCAGCACCAGCGTACCTTTTAATTTGGGCGCCAGTACTGCATCAGACTGTTCCTGTTTCCTGAGGTGAATCACACCGGCATAATCACCGATTCCAGCAGTATGGAACACACCGTTAATCCCACCAAATTGTTCTACTGCCTGGTTGAATACGTCTTTCATTTGCTGATAATTTGCAATATCGGCACTGAATGCCAGGACATTTGCGCCGCGGTTTTCAAGCTCCTGCACCTTGCGGATATTGAAACCGATGCGGCTGTCTTTGCTGCTGCCGGGCGAATTCAGCCAATCCTGCCACTGGTCCCGGGGAGGTAAGACCGGTTTATCCACCAAAATCAACCGGGCCTGGAGCGTTTCAGCCAGGTATCCCGCAAACGTCAAGCCCATACCGCCAAATCCACCGGTAATTAAGTATACGCCTTTCTTTTTTAAGCGCGGCAAACCGGTTTTAGGTTGTTCCAGGTGAACCGGTTCAAAATGCTGTACCCAGCGGTGCCGCCCCCGAAGCGCCACAATCCTATCAGACGAATGAGTATAGAGCTCTGCTCTTAACCGGCTTACAAGCTCTTCCTGGACATGGTTCCCGGTTGCTGGGAGCTCAATATCTATACTGCGGCAGCGTATTTGGGGATATTCTTTGGGAATTACCCGAACGGCTCCCAGTACAAGCGCCTTCTCTGCCTGCAATTCCTCTGTGCCAACCACCTCCTGGAGATGATCGGTAACCACATCTACCCGGAGGGTTTTATCGTAATTCTGCAGCCCCACTGCCCGGGCTGTATTTAAAAGACTGTAAAATCCCCTATCCAGGATGTCTCCCATACGCTTTACCTGTTCCATTCCTGCTTTCGTTTCTGTTACCGGGTCTAATTCATGCATACCATTCCCGGTAACGCCCCACAAATGGACCATGCGTTGGGGCATCCGGTTCTGTTGGGAAAGTTCTGCAAATAACCTATCATAGTGGCCTGGCTGTCCAGTATCTATAACAAACGTAATGGGTTCCCCTTTGCCCCCTTCTTGCTTCTTAAACTGCTTCCCCGGTTTCACAACCGTCACATCCTGTCCTGTTTCTTTTAACTGGTCTGCCAACCACTGCCCTACACCACAGTCATCAATAAAAACAACCCAGTTATAATGATCCTGGTTCACGTCAACATCACCATCGATATCAACACGCTTCCATGAGGGGACATAAAACCAATCATCAATACCGGCCCGTTCACCCGCTGCTTTAATCCCGGGCTGCAATTCCGAAAAAATTTTAGACATATCTCCTTCAACTGAAAAACGTCGTTTTTCAAAGGGATACGTCGGTAACGGAATCCGATGCCTCTTTTCTCCGCCGTGGAATTCATGCCAGTCTATTTTTAAACCACTACCCCACAGTCGGCCGATTTTATCCAGTAAAAAATAGGTATCGGAAACCTTTTCATCAGGATGTCTTACCAGGTTCAATACCGGTTGTCCCGGTAATTTATCGGCATGCTGCCTGACAAATGTGCTGAGCACTTTACCAGGCCCAATCTCAATAAAAACAGCATTTTTCTTCTCCAGTAATTTACCAAGACCAGTGGAAAATTGAACAGTACGACGCAGATGATCCGCCCAATACCCGGGGTCCACTGCTTGTTCAACCGTTATCCAGGTACCGGTGACATTTGATATATAGGGGATTTGGGGACTATTCAAGGCAGCCTGGGCGACATTTTTTTCAAACCCTGATAAAATCGGGTCCATCATCCGGGAATGAAACGCATGGGAGGTGTGCAGTTTTCGGGTTTTGCTGCCTTTTTTCTCTAATAAAGCGGCAAAGTCGTTAATGGCACCGTGGGGACCGGAAACCACACACCGCCCCGTCGTATTGACCGCCGCCAGGGCAATGTCTTCATATCCCGTAAGTAATTGTTTTAACGCTTCTTCAGAAAGCGGTACACTCAACATTGACCCGGGGGGTACGGACTGCATCAATTTTCCCCTTAACGCCACCAGCTTTAACGCATCCTCTAAAGAAAAAACCCCGGCTAAACAAGCAACCACATATTCACCGATACTGTGTCCAATCATGGCATCGGCTTTTATCCCCCATTTCATCAGCAACCTGGCCAATGCATATTCAATGGCAAAAATCAGCGGTTGGGTGATTTCAGTCTGGTTGATCTTAGCAGAACTGGCTGCGAGTTGCGAATTGCGGGTTTTGGGTTCTCTTTCTTCCTTTATGATTTCTTCATCACCATCCGGGTATAGAATCGCTTTCACATCACACCCCACCAAAGGGTCTAAGATTTCAAGACATCGATCCATTGTTTCATGGAATACAGGTTCAGTTCGGTACAGTTCCAATCCCATATTTACGTACTGGGATCCCTGACCGGGAAACATGAATACAACATGCTTCTTACCCTCTTCTGCAAAAAAAGTATGAATGTAAGGTTTACCTGGCTCCGGTTCCCTGGGTGACGGTTCATCCATAGATTCCAGGGCATCAATCGCTTCATCGATGCTTGAATCCCGGCAGACCAGCATTCTCCTGTGCTTAAATTGGCCTCTACCTAACTGGAGCGTATAAGCCGCATCCGCCAGGCTTAGACCAGGATTTTCCTTGAAAAATTCCCTCAGGTTTCGGGTGGCCCGGTCCAGGGCAGAAGAGGTTTTGGCAGAAAGAAGTATTAATTGGGGACGCCCTTCGAGACCCCCTGCCCCCTGCTCCCTGCCCCCTGCCTTATCCGGCCATTCTTCCAGTATTACATGGGCATTGGTTCCACCAATACCAAAGGAACTGACTCCTGCTCTCAAGGGATGGGTATGTTCATTACTCTTCCATTCAGCCAATTCCGTATTGACATAAAAAGGACTATTCTCAAAATCGATTTTTGGATTTGGTTTTTTAAAATGCAAACTGGGAGGGATTAATCGATGCGTTAATGCCTGGACAGCTTTTATGAAACCGGCAACACCCGCAGCGCAGTCCAGGTGACCCACATTGGTTTTCACAGAACCGATAGAGCAAAAACCTTTTTTGTTCGTATTAAATGCTAGTTTCAACGCTTCGATTTCAATGGGATCGCCCAGGCTGGTCCCGGTGCCATGGGTTTCAACATAAGTAATGCTTTCAGGCTCCACCTCAGCCATCTCAAGCGCAGCAGTGATAACCTCTACCTGCCCCTCCACACTGGGAGCAGTATACCCGACTTTTCGGTCCCCATCATTATTCGCCGCAGACCCTTTAATAATTGCATGAATATAATCCCCATCATCCAGGGCACGGACAAGGGGTTTTAAAATAACGATTCCCACACCTTCTCCACCAATAGTACCGGTTGATTCGGCAGCAAACGCACGACAGTGCCCATCAGCAGACAAGATCATGCCTTCCTGGTACTGATAACCAGTTTTTTGAGGAATGTTCACGGTTATCCCACCTGCCAATGCCATATCTACTTCCCCTGTTAATAACGACCGGCAGGCAAAGTGAATCGCCACTAATGAAGTGGAACAGGCAGTTTGAACCGTTAGGGAAGACCCTTTTAAATTTAATTTATAAGAAATTAACGTACTAAAAAAATTGCTGTTCAGATTATTGGCAGAAAATCTATCCGCACCACCCCTGATTTGAATTAAATTTTTCCCCACCCAGAGAACATTGGCGGCAGACCCGGCATAAAGACCTATTAAACCGCTGTAAGACCCCGGGTCATAACCCGCATTCTCCAGTGCTTCCCACGCACATTCATGGAAGATCCGTATCTGCGGGTCCATGATCTCTGCTTCTTTTGGAGTATATCCAAAAAATGATGAATCAAAATTTTCAATATCTTGAAGTATTCCTTTTGCTTTTACATACCCGGGTTCTCTAAAAGTTCCCGGTGCTGTGCCTTCTGCTTCCAGTTCCTCATCTGAAAAAAATGTAATGGATTCAACTCCGTTTTTTATATTTTCCCAGAATTCATCAACATTTTGGGCACCAGGAAACCGTAAGGCCATTCCAATAACAGCTATTTCCAGGCCGGTTCGGTCGTTCGCTTCATTTACTTCAGTCAATTCAATGCCTCCTTCTCACGTTCATCATTCATCATTCATAACTAAATCTGCTGCCTCCTTCTTTTCTGAATGGAACGTCTCATCATGTTCTTGCCCTTCGCCACTACCTCGGACCGCTCCTTACCAGTCACGCCTATTTTTGCCTTTTCTTTCTCTTCATTCTCTCCCATACCATCTAAATATTCTAAAAAAGTAGTGATTTTGGGAAACCGAAACAGGGTTACAGTGGGAATATCCCTTCCCAGGACTTTTTTTAACTTGCTGGCCAATTGAACAATATTCAGGGAATTTCCACCCAATTCGAAAAAATTATCATTGATCCCTGCTTTATCTACCCCCAACACCTCTTTCCAGGTGTCTGCCACAATTTTTTCCATTTCCGTTTCAGGTTGCACATAGGTGGTTTTTAAATAAGAACGTGTGTTCTCAGGTACTGGCAATACTTTCCTGTCTACTTTTCCATTGGGTGTTAAGGGTATACTATCCAGTCGGATGAAATAGGAGGGTATCATGTGGCCCGGTAATTCTCGGGTTAGGTATTCCCTGAGTTCGGATACGTCAAAGGAACGAGAACGATCCGTTATTGAGGATTGGGGAACAATATAGGCGCAAATATATCTATCTTTTCCTCCTCCTGGATCCCTCGCCACGACAACGGCTTCTCTCACACTGGCATGATTCAACAGTCGTTTTTCTATTTCTCCCAATTCGATCCTGTAACCTCTTATTTTGACCTGTTGATCGATGCGCCCCAAAAATTCTATGGTACCATCCGGCAGCCACCGCACCAAATCGCCGGTACGATATAAACGATGAATGATGAATGATGAATAGTAACTCCCCCTGCGGGGGGAGCCGATCTCTGACCTTCTAACCTTCTTCTCTTCTTCGTGTTCCTTCGTGTCCTTCGTGGCTTCGTGGTTTAACAAATTAACAAACTTCTCTTTTGTTAATTCCGGGTTATTTAAATAACCGCGAGATACACCATCGCCGCCAACCGACAGTTCTCCCACTACTCCTAACGGAACCAATTGATTCCAACGGTCCACAATATAAGCGGTAGAATTGGCAATGGGTTTACCTATGGGTATGCGTTCTGTATAGTTTCTTTTTATTGAATAGGTCGTGGAAAACGTGGTGTTCTCTGTAGGGCCATAACCATTGATAACATTTAATTCAAGAAATCTCTCCCTTACCATATTGATGTACACCGGCGACAACACATCGCCTCCCACCAGGAGATTCTTCAATCCTGCAAATATTTCCACATCTTCCCCGCACAACTGGTTAAAAAGAGGAGATGTTAACCACATCGTGGAAATATCAAATTTCCGTATATTCTGTTTCAACGTCCCGGGATTCAATATGTCATCTTCAGGCACGAGATACAAAGTTAACCCATTTAATAATGATCCCCATATCTCAAAGGTAGAGGCATCAAACTCCAATGCACCGGTTTGGAGTATTCGTTCATTTTCCCTGAACTCGATATAATTGGTATTCTTTACTAACCTCACCACATTCTGCTGTCCCACCAGCACACCCTTAGGCCTCCCAGTAGAACCCGAGGTGTAGATGACGTAAGCCAGCCTGTCTGCTGAGTCAACCTGGCTGGAGGTTGAGGTTAAAGTTAAGGTTGATGAAGACAATTCTTTAGAAATATTGATTACCTCAATTAATTCCCTCTTATCTTTAACCTTAACCTGAGCTTCTGGCGCAGCCAGTAATATCCTTATATTACTGTCTTCCAGCATGTATTTTTTGTGTTCTTCCGGATAATCCGGGTCAATGGGCAGGTAAGCACCACCTGCTTTTAATATACCCAGGATTCCAATAATCATTTCCACAGAACGTTCCACCATAATTCCCACTATGGTGTCAGGACCCACACCTTTTGACCGCAGCCCATAAGCCAATTGATCTGACTCTTTATTTAATTCCCTGTAGCTTAATTGCACCGTTTCCCCTGTTATTTCCTCCTTATTGGCCGGGGGCGCCACCCCCTGCCAACTGCCAACTACAGCAGCGCCGTCAGGCGTTCGTTCTGCCTGTTCTTCAAATAATTCATGAATTGTTTTATCATTGGGATACGCTGTCCGGGTATCGTTGAACCGATACATTACCTGTTCCTTCTCTTCTTCAGTGATGATCTCGATATCCTGTATGGTTACCTCCGGGTATTCCAGGATAAAAGCGACTATTTTCTTAAAATACCCGGTTAACCGATTCATGGTTTCCATCTTAAATAATTTCGTACAGTAGTTGACTGCAAAAAAGATACCCTTTTCTGATTCGGTGGCGGTCCAGGTCATATCAAATTTCGATATTTTATTCTCATATGCAACCGGGCTCAGCTTCAAACCTGGTATTTGTATTTCCGAGATATCCAGGTTTTGCATGACCAATACAACATCAAACAACGGGTTCCGGCTGGCATCCCTGTTCACTGCCAATTGGTCAACCAGGTCTTCAAACTGGTATTCCTGGTTTTCAAAGGCGGTCAATGTTCTCTCCCTGATTTCTCTAAAGAATTCGTTAAGGCGTTTTTCTCCTGCGGGATAATTTCTCAGCGCCAGGGTATTGACAAACATCCCGATTACATTCTCCAGGTCTCCATGCCTCCTACCCGCCACCGGACACCCCACAACGATGTCCTCCTGGCCGCTTAACTTTGATAAAAGGATATTATATAGGGTTAATAAAACCATATATAGACTTGCGTCTTCCTTCCCAGCCAAAATTTTCAGTTTCTGCGCTTGTTCCCGGTCGATCTGGAATGTCATTGTTTTTCCTGTAAAATCTTGAATCACCGGTCTTGCATAATCGCTAGAAAAATTCAACACCGGGATTTCCCCGGCAAATTCTTTCAACCAATACCTTTCCTGCTCTTTTATTGCTTTTTTCTCCCTCTCGCTGTTTTGCCATCCCGAGAAATCTTTATACTGTATCCTGACCGGTGGTAAATCTTCTCCTTCATAAAGGGCCATAAATTCCCTGATCATAACGCCTACCGAGGTCCCATCCGATATGATATGATGCATATCCACCATCAGGATATGTTTATCCCCAGTAATCCCCTCTTGAGAGGGGTGGCCGTAGGCCGGGGTGTGTATGAGCCCCACTCGAAACAGTGGTGCCTGAGATAAATCAAAAGGTCGAATTAAATCAGTAGGCAATTGGCAGTTGGCAGTTGGCAATTTCTGATCATTATAATCGATGGCAAACTCTACCTCATCGTGTATTCGCTGCAGCGGATCATCTCCTATCATTTCAAAACAAGTCCTTAAACTCTCATGTCTGGCGATTAATTCGTTAAATGTACACTCCAATCTATCGGTTTTAAGGTTACCTGCCAGGGCCATAAATTCAGGTATATTGTAGGCAGTACTGTCCACATCCAGTTGTTGAAGAATATACAATCGCTTCTGTGCGGATGATAAAGGATAATAATCCTTCAGTTCTGTAGGCTCTATGGACAGGTATTTATCCTGTTTCGCTGCTCCAATGTACCTGGCCAGCTCCCGTATGGTTGGCCGCGTAAAAATCTCCGCCAACGGCACGTCTACAGCAAATGCCTTGTGTATCTTTGATACCAATAAAGTTGCTTTTAATGAATGTCCTCCCATTTCAATAAAGTTGGCATCTATACCCAAATGTTTATGGTTTACCTTTAACACGTCCGACCATAACTCAACGAGCTTTTGCTCCAACCGATTCCTGGGCGCTGTATATCCATGTTGAGCAGCCTCACCCACTTCCGGTATAGGCAGTGCAGCGCGGTCCACCTTGCCATTAGCGGTTAAGGGCATCTTATCCAGGGTTACAATATACCCGGGTACCATGTAATCCGGCAAATCCCGTGATAAATATTCTCTTAATTCCAACACATTAAAAACTTGTTGTGATGCTGGAACAGCAACAACGTAAGCACAGAGATATTTATCGCCGCTGCTGTCTTCCCTGACCAGTACGACTGCCTCGTTTACCGCTTCATGATTCAGCAGCAGGCTCTCGATCTCCCCCAACTCAATCCTGAATCCCCTGATTTTGACCTGGTGGTCCATTCGTCCCAGGAATTCAATATTTCCTTCCGGCAACCAACGAGCCAAATCGCCTGTTCTGTATATTTTTTGTTTTGCTTTGTTCCCTCTCCCCTTTTTTTTCTCATCCTGGTAATCCTGAAAATCCCATAAATCATGGTCAAATTTCTCAGTCGTCAATTCCGGCTGGTTTAAGTACCCTCGTCCGACTCCTTCGCCTCCCACACACAATTCACCTGCAGTCCCCATGGGCAACAGCTTCAGGTGAGTATCCACTATATAGGTGGTCAGCGTGGGAATGGGACCACCAATATTACTAATATTTTTCTCAATTTCTTTATCGGTAATCTCTTTAAAGGTAACGTGAACCGTGGTTTCTGTTATTCCATACATGTTGATCAAACGGGTATGGGGATACCGCTGCTTCCACTGCTTAAGTTTCCCAGGTGCTAACGCTTCGCCACCAAAAATAATATACCTTAATGACAATCCACAACTATCAGATGAAAGCTCCTCGTTGATCAAACTGTAAAACGCAGAGGGGGTCTGATTCAACACAGTTACCTGCCAGGCTTTCAAAATATGCAAGTACTGCCGTGTATCCCTGGCTGTCCACCTGGGAATCACCAGCAATTTCCCACCATACAACAATGCCCCGTACATTTCCCATACGGAAAAATCAAAACAAAAGGAGTGAAACATCGTCCATACATCACGGTTGTCAAAATCAAAAGTAAACTTGTCGTTAACCATCAGCCGGACAACATTTCGATGTTCTATCATGACGCCCTTGGGTCTGCCGGTGGTGCCAGAGGTGTAGATGACGTAAGCCAGGAAGGCGGCAGGTGCAGGGGACAGGTGCAGGTGGTCTTCGGCTGCGGAACAGGCAAGCCTGTTCCCTACTGCTGAATTTACCTCAATCACCTCAATTCCCTCAATCACCTTACTCACCTTACTTAACCCACTCACCAGAACCCTGGCATTGCTGTCCTTCAACATATAATTGATTCGTTCCTGTGGGTAATCCAGGTCAATGGGCAAATAAGCACCCCCTGCTTTTAATATACCCAGGATTCCAATGATCATCTCCACAGAACGTTCCACCATAATTCCCACTATGGTGTCAGGACCCACACCTTTTGACCGCAGCCCATAAGCCAATTGATCTGACTCTTTATTTAATTCCCTGTAGCTTAATTGCACCGTTTCCCCTGTTATTTCCTCCTTATTGGCCGGGGGCGCCACCCCCTGCCAACTGCCAACTACAGCAGCGCCGTCAGGCGTTCGTTCTGCCTGTTCTTCAAATAATTCATGAATTGTTTTATCCCGGGGATATTCCACTGATGTATCGTTAAAATCTACTAATAATTGCTTTTTCTCTTTCTCTGATATTATATCGATATCGGATAATGGGATATCCGAATTGGCAACCGCTTCCCGGAGAAGATGCTTATAACGGCTGATAATTTGCTCTATAGTGGTTTCCCGGTACAATAACGGATTGTATTCCAGCCGGCCTTTTATAGAAGTTTCGCAGCGAGTAAAGGAAAAAATCATATCAAGGTTCACGTAATTAAGATATTTTCTGTCATGAATATTCTCCAATAATAGGGCGATGTCAAATAAGGGGAAATCATCTTCCGAAGAAAGGGGCAAGTTTAACTGTCTTATCAATACTTCTAAGGGATAATTCATGTTTTCAATTGCTTCGGCGACCGTTTGCCTGGTCTCCAGCACCAGTTCCTTGAACGTCATACCAGAGTTTACAGGATTTCGTAATACCAGGAGGGTGTTGATAAGATTCGCTTCTTTACCGGATTTTAAAATAGGTGTACCCACTACAATATCAGTACCACCGGCAAAGATTTTTCTATTTGCCTCTGGCTCCCTGTCTGAATGAGTAAATATACTCATACACATATATCGATGCAGCAGGGCATTTAAGCCTGCCACCAGGACTATATGCAGCCGGGAATCCGACCCCCTGCTCAATTGAATCAAGCGTGAAGAGAGTTTATGGGAAAATTCAAAGACCTCAACCTCCAACTGGCGATTCCCAGCATTTGTATGGTAATAGTCGTGAGGAAAACAACTTTTCTTCCACTCCCCAGACAACTTATTTAACCAGTAGTCCTTCTCCTTAGCCCGTTGACTGGCTGCTACGGCCAACTGATACAACGCTTTATTATCTTTCATCACTCAAATTTCCTCTCTAGAACCAAAAAACGTCATATATCCCTTCCTGTGTTGGTATTAATGCAAGGACATTCTGAATAGTGTAATGGTATTGGCTGTTTGCAAACAATAAAAAATTAAGAGTGGATGCTAATATTCTTTCGCTCATGAGGGCTTTTAGAAAACCTCCGGTTGTTTAAAAGTTATTAAGTTACAGGAAAAAGTAGGAGGTGTACTGCCTATTTAGAGAAGAACAATAATCCCCTCTGTCAAAGTTTCAACGTGTCAATATCATGTGTCATGTCAACGTATCAATATCTCAATGTGTCAATATGAATCAAAAAATAGATAAGCTTCCGCCTTCAAATTTCAAAGGTTACCACCAATAGAGCGAAGCCCAGCATTTTTTCTTTTGGATTAGCAGTTAACAGGTTGAGAATAGTGTGATAACACAAAAAAATGCCCCTGTAAATACACAAACATGTCACCTTTCCATCCCCAAAAAGTTTGCCATACATGGAATTTTTATAGATATATATAAAAATGTTACCCACAATGCTTGAATAGTTAATTAACTTCTTAACTTCTACATCATTTCTTATGCGGGTATTTCAACATTGAACCGAGAACCCTGTGGGACGTTATCCTCCACGAAAATGATGCCGTTGTGCTCTTCGATAATATTATGGGCAATGGCAAGGCCCAAACCAGTGCCTGTACTTTTATTGGAAAAATAGGGGATAAACAATTTTTGTTTGTCTTCATCACTGATCCCCGGACCGCTGTCCGCAATCTCAATCCGGATAAATTGACTCTCTTTGTTGTATCTGGAAACAATTTCAATCGTTCCTTTCTCGCCCATGGATTCAACCGCATTATCGATGATATTGACAAATATGCGTTTTATTTGCTCAACATCCACTTTTACCAATATAGGCATATCCACATCCAGGTTGACTCTAAAGTCGATATGACTGTAAATGGATGAATAGACGGATATTAATTTCTCCAGGATCTGATTAATATCTCCTTTGGTAAATTTCATTTCCGGGAGTCGGGCAAAATTGGAGAACTCTTCAGCGAGTTTTTTTATGGAATCCAGCTCTTGTTGGATGATATTAAAGCTGTCTTCTACGATTCTCCTGAAATTATTGTCTGGTAGTTCAAGGGCTTTTAATACCCGCTGCGCGGAAATGGTAATCGGGGTTAAGGGGTTTTTGATTTCATGGGCAATCCGTTTGGCCACTTCCCGCCACACCAGCAGACGCTGCGCCTTGATTAACTCGGTCAAATCGGTTAATACTACCAATATCCCGGAAAACCGATTGTTAATCGGGTTGCGAATTTGTGTGATTTTAACGGCCAGATTCAATATATTACCCCTGACTTTGATATTTGCCTCTTTTTCAATTATTTTAAAGTTTGTGCTGTAGGCCTTTTCAATCAATTGGTTGATATCCATATACGAATCCCCGCATATGACTTCTGAAAAATGCTTTCTAACAGCATCATCTAAGCTCAACGACAGCATCCTTTCGGCCCCGGGGTTTATTTCAACGATTTCTCCTTTGGAATTTAGAGCAATGACACCAGTAGTAATATGTTTTAAAATGGTTTCCGTAATACTGCGGCGCTGCCGCAATTCAATGGTACGTTTATTTAATTTGTCCCGGTTTTCCTTTAAATCCGATACCATCCGGTTAAATTCTTTAATCAATGTATTAAACTCGTCTTTTGACTGGTAATCAATGCGTACATCCAGGTTCCCTTTGGTGATTTCCGAAGCCGCTGCCACTACTTTTTCAATGGGAACTGAAATTCCCCTGGCCAAATAAAGTCCCAACCACGATGCAGAGAAAATTACCAATATAGTAATAAAAATAAAAAGCAGCATATAGGTGGTTTTTACTTCGTCTTTTATGGACTTAAGCTGAGAGTACTTATTCACCATTGCAGACAATGTATTCAGGTTTTTGATATACCTTTCCGGGAAAAACTTACCGATAATGACCTGAACTCTGTCCCCCTCTTTGGTTTCAAAATTCACTCCATTGCGGATCAAGAGTCCATTTTTCATTTGGTCCGTCTGGATAGGGTTGACTCCTCCCAATTCGCTGTATAAAAATTTCTGCGGTAAATCTTTGTACTCCTGGAGCGGAATGGTAGGCCGCAATAACGAAACTTCTTCTACCCTGTTGATGTAAATATTCACCACATCCAGGTTATAATCCTTCATCATGTTTTTAGTAGACGTGCCCAAAAAGATCCGGTTTTCAGGGGTGTGCTTTTTATAATATCTAATATCCTCGGCCATGATTTTTGAAAAATAGCCCAAATCATCCTTGGCCCTGTCAAAATAGCTCTCTTTCAAATCCTCAAACTTGGTCATAATGGACTCGATATCCGCTTTGAACCATTTATCGATCCCATTGGTAATCAGGTCGGTGGCGAAAAAGAAAAGCAGCAGCGTGGGAACGATAGAAAAAGAGATAAAGAAAAAAACCAGCCGGTTCTTAAACCGTCCACCTTTATACGTTTTACTCTTGTCATAATAGAGCTTAATGAGATTGCGGATAAGGATAAACAGGAAGGTAAGAGTGAACAGGATGATAATTACCCACAACACCATAAACATGGTGGTATTGTTGATTAGCGGAAGGGAAAAGTTTTTACTTTCATCCAAAAAAATGCGCAGCATGACAAAAAATACAAAGAAAATCGCTATCCCGGTAATAATTAAGCGGATACCTTTTATATTGCTTTTATTATTCATTGATCTTCCCCTTTAAGATCGTTCTTAAATCCAAACCTTCGTGGTCTATATACTTAGCCATGACACAAATATCCATATAGTTAAAATTAAACTGAGAGTAAATTATATCATGAATACTCAATATTTTAAATGCGAGTTTCCTGTTTTATGCTAAAATATTACGCCCAGACCGGTTCCGGTTTGGAATCCTCCAAATTTAACATCTCGGGCAAAAATGGTTTCCGATCTTCCATTATCCTTACCTATATGGTTATTTCAGAGGATTTCCCGGCAATCCTACCGCTGCTGTCATAGGCTTTTACCTGGTAGGTGCAGTTTCCCATGCCGTCCAGGTAGTAATCCTCATAGGTATATTTACCATTTGAAAGTTCATTAATTGGGATTTGCTGAAGTTCGTGATAGTCACCAAAATCTATTTTTCGCAGGAGAACAACGTGCGATAGACTCAGTCCCGGTGTATCTTCGATGGTAAAGGAGATTTCCCCATACTCACGCCTAATAATCCAGGCGCGCAAAACGTTTCGTTTCCCCTGGAGAGAAATATGGACCGGTGGGAATTCCGTATAGGCTTTGATGCATACATTGGCATCGGGCATTAATCCTGTTACGTCATCCCACTGGATTCCATCGCGGCTGACATAACTTTCCCCCGGGTTTGCCGCGGCCCCGGAGGAGTGCCGATCAATGGGAATTTCCAGGGGAACCGCAAACCGATAATTGGGATTGATAAATCGAACCACCACAGAAAATGTTTCCCCTATTTCCAGGGGAACCGGTGTATCCAATTGAACCGTATAGTACCCGGCATAAATAAAATTTCCTGTTTTGGCAGCGGCCAGTGTTCCGCTGTGTGGGTTATGGTCATTGGGGTCATTGGAGTTGGTGTTATTAACATTTTTATAAACATAAATTTCATACCGGGCATTGGCATCGTTGGTATAGAACCCCACCGCCGTTAACGGCCGAGTATCTACTGCAGTAAACACATTGGCACCCCAGGAATCCCGTTTCCCCCAGGAGCTGGTCCATCCTAACGGATCATGCTGGTAGATGCTGTCGTAATTATTGACCGGTTTGGCATTATTAAAACAGGTAAATTCCTCCAATGACATGTCATAGTAAGAAATATAACAGTAACCGTTTATTCCCCAGCGTGTTCCCCAACTGTTCCTGGCAATAAACGCACCATTACCCGGGGGTTTGATATTAAAGTTCTCCGCCGGGTAATGATCGTCCCACCCGGCTATGGCCAGGCGGTGATTTTGAGAATGGTCACCCGGCCGGTATTGGCTGCTGGTTCCATAATTGTAAGTATTAAAATCCCAATACATAGCGAAATCCACGGCCCCGTAATTGACCAGGAAATACTTGATGGTGTTATTGTCCAATGGACCGGTTCGTTCAGGAAGAAAGATAACCTGCTGGACATGCTTGGCCGGGGGAAAGCTGCCCTGGGGGGCGGGTGCACCAGACTTCTGGGGGTAAGGCACCAACCACTCATCCACCGGCCCACCCCAACGGATTAAATACGCGGTGGTCATCCAGGAATTTCCGGCTCCATATACATCATAATCAAACCCATGGGTATTGGCCAGGTGCCACTCGGAAAAATCCCTGGCTTCTTCCGGCAGCAGGCAGGATTCCAGGGATGAATACGCTGCAAATATCCAGCACGTTGGGTAAGACCGCTGATCCTTCACCAGGGGCACTCGTTGATAATCCTGTAAATTGTAATAAGCAGGATATTCAACATTAACAGCAGGATCAACGGTTCCTTTAATATGAGAAAGCGTTACCGGTGAGGGAACGTAACCATACCGATATCCATACTCCGAACCTTGAGCGCTTTTACTTTCCATATATTTGAGAAAATCGGGGTTGATGGGTGCCACACCAACCTGCGATTCTCCCTCGGACGCAGACGTAAAAAGGAAACCGACCCCTGAAACAATCATAAACACAGCTAAAATATAAGCCGCTTTAATGTCTTTCTTCATTATTATTCCTCCTCAGGAGCATATTTTACACTATTTTTCATTAAATTCAAATCCTTTTCTCATTTTTTTGCCTTTTAAGGTCTGTCTGCATCCCGCGAATTATTCCGGATCACAAAATACCGGCTCCCGATTCCTTCGGTATTTCCTGCACTGTCAGTGACCGTCCACTGGATGGTATGCACACCGTCTTCATACTGCGTGGTGTCCAGGTAAAAATAACCCACAGCCCCGTTACTGTTGGCATAACCGGGGAATAATGCGGCAATATCGGGCCGATAGATGTTATAGGTGGGATGGCCAATATGAACACCATCCACTAAAACATTTATGGTTGAGCCGTCTGTAGGAATGCTGTTGGGTCGGGGTGTGAGTACCCAGCCCCAATTGATGAAATTGCTGCCGGACGCTGTACCTCCCTGTGCAGGGGTATCGATAGCGCCAAAGGGTTTTACTGCATTGGCATTGTCGCAGGTGATGGTTTTGGTCCCTAAAGTGACAGTATGGCCGGACACATCTTTTGCGATTGCATGAAGTGTGAACATCCCATTTCCCCCATTGGGAAGGAAATTGGTAAGCATCATATAGCCCCAGCCGGCTTTGTGGTTCATGGGGTAAGTGGGGTATGCCTGTTCAACATCCGGACGTGCACCTTCCACCAGTACCGCATCACCAATATAAATGAGATCATTCCCCGGATCATTTCCTTCGCGGTATATTTTTACGCTTTCTACTCCCACATCATCCAGTACCCAGCCGGTAACAGCCACACTGCTGCGTACCGTCGAACCATCCAGCGGTGTATCAAAACTGCCAAAGGGTTCCTCATCATTTCCCCCCGGGATCACAAAATCCGGTGGTGTGGTGGTCAACCGGTTTAACGGCCGCCGGGTAGCATAGGCAATAAAACCTTCGGCTGCTGCTTTTTGATACACAGCATCCGCCTGCTGCACCGCATAATCACACACAAACACCGGGAACCCGGCTGCCTGGTAAGCCCTTAAACGGGTTAAATAATAACCGGTGCAGCAGCTGGCCTGGTCATAACCGTCCGGGTTGGTCCAATCATCATCGATGGCATTACCATCCCACCACACCCCTTCCTGGGCAATGGCATCCACCGTATTCTTCAATGCATTGGCTCCTACTTCGTTAATCAGTTGGGAAGAGTTTTGCTGGATCACAATGAAATCCGGATTGTACTGTTTTCCATAGGTTCGCATCTCTTTGATGAAGTTCAACATTTCCTGCCCCGGGTCTTTGCCTTCGTTTTGAGCACGGGTTTGAACCGTATCCATTTCCCAGGCTTCTACCCAATCCAGGTAGATACCGTCAAACCCATCCTGGATAACCTCATCCAGCATACTGTCGAAGTAGAGCCCCAGGTGGGAACCCAGGGCTGTGCCGTGAATCACGATATCTTTCCAATCGTTTTCCCAGAAAGCCACCGGGTAATTGCCTGCCCATCCGTCCGGGTCACAGGCCACCACCCATGGTGCCCAGGTTTGAATCGCCTGGACATAACTATTCTTACATTCCCCTTTCTCCTCGTACGTGGTATGGCCGTCCCAGTACCAGCGCCATTCCTCTGCTTGGCCGATGTCAATATAAGCGATTACCAATTTGCGGTGAACACCGTCGCTGGCTTTGGATGCCTTAATCCGGTTGACCATGTCTTTGGTATCAAAGGAATAGTCATGGGACACCATGGGGTCGATCACCACCATGTCGTACGTTGAATCCACAATCTTTTGAATCGCACCGCCGGTATCCAGGTCCTGTATCTGGTACGCCCAGTAACGCACGCTGGATAAAGGCATGGGACTATTTTGGGAAAAGGACAGGTTAAAAAATAAGCCACAGAGGACACAGAGGACACAGAGGTTGTTGTTCCTGTTGTCTCGTTTCATAGGAATATAGTAACAGATAGAACGATTTTTTTCTACTTTTTTTATTAATACCCTGGAAAAGTTTGCAAAAAAAACAACGTTTTCCCGGTTGGTATCCTTCAAATGTCATGAACGACGCCTATAGGCTGGGGACGCCGTCCCCTTTTGACAAAACCAGGTAATAAAACGGAAAATCATTCCTCCCCTTGAATGGAAATTACCAGGCTTGAATGATTTGTTATACTTCCCAACTTAGATTGAATTGATTTTTATATGCATAACGAATGCTGTTTACCAACCTCCGAATCATTTTTATGCCATAATATAGGCAGACAGATTGTTTGACATGTTGACATAAAAAATCAAATGATCAAACGGCTGAAGACCTTGATCAGGTTTTGGTGTGGGAGAGTTGGGGTGGAAAGCATATGCCGCCTGCACAGCGACATATGTCTTACCATATTTTGCCTAGCAACTTGAAAACACATAATAATATAGTATAGGAGATTAAAAATGTCACAAGTATCTGATATCACAGTAGAAAACAAACTTGTAAAGGAAAAAAGAGGAATTAATGTTTACCATCACTCCACCCGGAGTGCTCATCTTATTAGTCACAACAGCTCGATTACCCTGCCCCTGGGAACTGTGGGTAAAGACGATTACCTCCATATTTCCCTGGTCAGCGGTCCCGGTAATTTATGGAAGGATTGTGTAATAAACGTACCGTCATGGGCTGATTTCGAGTTTTCTTCAGAAGGAAAGATAACATTAATCCACCGGGGAGACAGAACTATATTTACAATTCCTCCGGGTCCCCCCACATGGCAATTGAAAATAACACGGCCAAACGGAACCCTTATTGCACAGGCACCGCAGGCAATGGATAATGTAACTGTCAGTGATAATGAGCTGGGTTACCGGGAGAGCGATTAACAAATCAACAGCAAATCTTTCATTGATTTTTTGTCTTGAATGTGATATGCTTTCCTTTTAATAGGTGAAATGCCTGGAAGAGAAATTAGCCCGGCCAAAATAAGGAAAAAGTGGCTGTGTGGCTGCGCACCAGGTAGAAAAGACCTTATGAAACATGTGTGGCTATTTTAGAGATATCTTTTTTTTCTTTGTTTCAATGTTCCTGGGGCTGCTTTTATGGTCAGACTGCGACCTATTTTCCCAGGAGATCGGTTTCAAGTATATAATAAATTACACTCCCAAAGATTATGGCAACAGCCCGCAAAACTGGTGTATCGTACAGGACAAACGCGGGTTTATTTATGCGGCCAACGGTGGCGGACTGCTGGAATATGACGGGGTTTCCTGGCGGTTGATTGGCGTACCTAACAAAGCGGTATTCTCATTGGCCATCGATGAGGCCGGAACGATTTACATCGGCGGACTTGGTGAAATCGGGTTCTTAGCCCCGGATTCAAAAGGTGCACTGCAATATGTGTCCTTGTGTGACAGGCTAGCGGATGATCAAAAAAAATTTTCCTCTGTATGGAAAACATATTCAACAAAGAAGGGAGTATACTTCCAGAGCGCGCAATTTTTGTTCCATTGGGATGGTAAACAAATAAATGTAGTGACTCAGGGTGTCAATGCTCTCTTTATTTGTGGAGAGAAATTATACATCCGCCGGCAGGGAATCGGGATCCAACACATGGTTGGCGATTCGTTCCCACCGATTCCCGGAGGTGAAACCTTTGCGGATAAAAAAGTTTTCATGATGGTTCAATACGACGGTTCCCAAAAACTACTAATTGGAACACGTTTTGAGGGACTTTACCTTTATGACGGTTCCAAAGCAGAACCTTTTCAAAAGGAATTGGATGAGTATGTAAAAAAAAATGAACTATATCATGGTATTCGGTTATCCTCTGGTGATTTTGCCCTGGCCACAGTTAGCGGGGGACTCGTTATCACTGATTCCAATGGACATTTAAAATACATTTTTAATGAAGACTCCGGTTTACATGATAATAGTGTAAAGCATGTTTTCGAAGATATCCAGGGTAACTTATGGCTCAGTCTGGACAGTGGAATATCCAAAATCGAATACAAGTCCCCCTTTTCCATCTTTAATAAACGAGCGAAACTACCCGGATCGGTTCTGGCGGTTGCCAGGCACGGTCCTCGCCGGACTTTATATGCCGGAACCACCAGGGGCTTATATTCTATTTCACCTCCTTTTAAACACTTCCAACTGGTACCAGGAATACCTGGTTACTGTCGGTCCCTTCTTTCCATCGGTGACTCCTTACTGAGTGCCACCAGTAGGGGTGTGTTCCAGATTAGCAGCAATAAAAAACAAAAGATCATTAAAGCTCCCTCTTATACGTTACATCCCTCCAGAAGGGACGATAAACGCATCTGGGTGGGAACGGGCAATGGATTGGTTTCCTTATTCTCAAAAAACCACCAATGGGTAAAGGAACTTACATTTGATGATATAAAACAGGAAATAAGAACTATCATTGAAGATAAAAAAGGAAATTTGTGGCTGGGAACTGTGGCAAAAGGAGTTATAAAAGTCGATTTTCTAAAAGATGGGGAGATTATTAATTATAAAATAGCGTCGTATGATACATCTCACGGGCTGCCTGACGGATGGGTTTATGTTTTTATGGCAGTAGAACATGTCATGTTTGCCACTGAAGAAGGGATATATCAATTTGATGAGAAAAGGGGCGAATTTCTTCCTGACGATACATTAGGGAAAGAATTTGCAGGTGGTCCTAACGGGAAAAGTGTGTTCCGTATTGTTGAAGACAGGGAACAAAATATCTGGCTCTATTCCAGGGATATAAGGAATATCCAGGCCATTCCTCAGCCGGGCGGAACCTATATCCTAAAAAGAAAGCCCTTTCTTAGAATCCCTCCTGCACAGTTGAATGTAATATATCTCGATCCTGATGGGGATACTGTCTGGTTTGGGGGTAATGACGGCCTTATCAGCTACGATAAAACAGTAAAGAAAGATTATGACCTTGACTTTCAAACCTTTATCCGCAGGGTAGTGGCTAATGAGAACCTGATTTTTGACGGTTATATATCCAAACCGGGAGTTGACGCCAAATCGAAAGGGAAATACCCCTTTCCTATCATCCACTACAAAGATGGAAATCTCCACTTTGAGTTTGCTGTTCCATTTTTTGAAGCAGAAAACAGCACCCTTTATCGATATCGACTGGAAAGACATGATGATAACTGGTCTGAGTGGATGTTGAAAACCAAAAAAGATTACTTCAATCTCGATTCCGGCCTGTATTCGCTCCGAGTTCAAGGAAAAAATGTTTATGGGAACATTGGCCACGAAGCTGTCTTTACTTTTAAAATTTTGCTCCCCTGGTACAGGACATGGTGGGCGTTTTTGTCTTATGCCATCGTGTTTTTACTGCTCACATACCTTATTGTCAAATGGCGCCATGCGATCAAACTAAAACTGGAGAAACAAAAACTTGAACGAGTCGTTAAACAAAGAACAAAGGAGATCGAAGAAAAAAATCAACAATTGCAGGAGCAAACCGAGCAGTTAAAAGAACAGTCCCAAAAACTCAAAGAGATAGATAAAATGAAATCCCGGTTTTTCGCTAACATCTCCCATGAATTCCGCACACCCCTCACGTTGATTATGGGCCCCCTGGAGCAAATGCTTACCGCCAACCACGATAGAGAACAACAAAAGACCCTGAATTTAATGCTGCGAAATTCCCAACGGTTACTGAGTTTAATCAACCAACTGCTGGAACTCTCGAAATTTGACAGCGGCAAAATGAAGTTCCAGGCCTGCCAACAAAATATTATTCCTTTTTTAAAGGGAATCGTGGCTTCCTTTGAGCCCATTGCCGCTAAAAATGAATTGAACCTCACTTTCCACGCGGAAGAAAAAAATATCACCCTTTATTTTGACCCGGAAAAACTGGAAGAAATTATATTTAATCTTCTAGCAAATGCTGTGAAATTTACCCCTGCCGGGGGGATGGTGACGGTTACGGTAAACACAACAGAGGCCCGTCCGGGGGAAGAGGATTTTCCTGCGGGTTCGCTGGACATATCGGTTGGCGATACCGGCCCCGGGATTCCCAGGGACCAATTGGCACATATTTTCGACCGCTTTTACCAGTCGGACAGCACCTTTGAACATCACCGGAAAGGCTCCGGTATCGGACTGGCCATCGCCAAAGAATTAGTTGAACTCCACTATGGAAGAATCGATGCCCACAGCCGTGAAGGCAAAGGAACAGAATTCATTATCCGGCTGCCAATGGGAAAGGCGCACCTGAAACCCGAGGAAATTGTCGAAATCTCCGCCCCCCCTTCCCCCCACAAAACCCCTGCTGAAATTCCCAGCCTTTATATGAGTGGGGAAGAAGATGTGGAACCGGAACCGGAGGCGATGGATACCGACAACCGCGATGTTGCCAAAACCGGTAAAGACATTGTCCTGGTAGTAGAAGACAGTGCTGATGTCCGGCAATACATCAAGCGCTCTCTTGAAACGCATTACCATGTTGTGGAAGCCAGGGGCGGACAGGAAGGTATGCAAAAAGCACAGGAAATCATCCCTGATCTCATTATCAGCGATGTCATGATGCCGGAAACGGATGGATATGAATTGTGCCGCCAATTAAAAAACAACGTTATTACCAGCCACATCCCTGTCATATTACTAACCGCAAAAGCATCGGAGGAAAATATTATCCAGGGCCTGGAAACCGGGGCCGACGATTATATCACCAAACCTTTCAATACCCGGATATTGTGCGCACGGATCAAAAACCTGATCGACCTGCGCCGCCATATACAGGAAACTCTAAACCGGGAAATGACCCTGCAGCCAGCTAAAATCTCTGTATCACAGATCGATAAAAGGTTTCTTAAAAAACTAAAAGAAGCGATAGAAAAAAACATATCAGACACAGAATTTAATATCGACCAATTGTGCAGGATATTGGACATGAGCCAGCCTACCCTGTACAGGAAAATCCATGCCTTAACCGGCGAATCACCCACGGATTTTATCCGCACTTGCCGTCTTAAACGGGGGGCAGAGCTGCTGAAAGACAATTTCGGCTCCGTCCTGGAAGTGGCATTTGAAGTGGGCTTTTCCAGTGCTTCCTACTTCACCAAATGTTTTAAAAAGAAATTTCACCAACTGCCTTCAACATACAAAGAATCCGAAGGATGAGGGCAGCTTGAATGGAAATTACCAGGGATGAATGATTTGTTCTACCTCTTCATTTAATTTGAATTGATTTTTATATCTATTTTACAAGATTAAAATTATTTTTATATTATAATATAGATAGAATGTTTAACGTTACGCATTTAAATGAGGAAAATAAAAACAGGAGGTTTAAAATGGAAGAGAAAAAGATGATGGCTCAAGCTGATCCAACGCCCCAGGAGGAGAACTCCGGCGGTGATGTGCCAATCCAGAATGATAACCCTGGAGAGGATTAAGGATTAGATTATTAACGTAGATAAAACCCATAAACCGGTTTTGCTGGTTTGACGTTGAAGGTAGGCAAAGGGACGGGAAATTAATAGGGTGAGAGAAAGAGGAAAGGCATTGGGTAAGGAGTGAGAAATGGAAAGAGGAGGAGCTTTAGAAGGTGAGAAGGTAGGAAGGTAAGAAAGTTGGAGGGTTGGGGGACCTTGAAAACTTTTTTAAGACATTACCTTCTTGCCTTCTTTTCTCCCTACTTTACATGAATGATTCTTCCAATGTCATGTCAATGCTGAAATAACGGACAAGAATAATAAATTCGAAATCCGAATATCGAAATTCGAAACAAATTCGAAATTCAAATGTTCAAAATTCAAAACAAAGAAGGTATGATGCTCAGATAGGTGAGGTTTTGTTTTGGTCATTGTAATTTGTGATTTGTAATTTGTTTGTAATTTGGAATTTGGAATTTTCTTTTTTTGGTCATTTGAATTTGTTTCGGATTTCGTGCTTCGTGCTTCGAATTTAGGACGACTTTAACGTCGCCCTATAGAGTGGGGACGCCGTCCCCTTCTTACAGATAATTTGATAAATAGGTATCTCTTTCTGCAAAAACATGGATTCAAAAAGTGTCCTGTATTCCCGCTGCTCTACCTTATCCGGTAAACGGTCAACAATGGTAAAGTTGCACTGCGGCGCAAAATCCGAAACAGCTTCATAATACTCCTGGTGGTCTGTTTTTATCCAGATAAATCCACCCCTGGATAGCCTGGAAAACAGCTCCCGGAAAAATTCCTCGTTTAAAAAACGAAATTTATGGTGCCTGATCTTTATCCAGGGGTCTGGAAAAAAAATAAGCATGCCGAACACAGAACCCTCCGGCAGAATCGGCACCAGTTCCCGGATATCGCAAATAGCAATTTTTGCATTGGTTAACTGTTCTCTTTTTATTTTACGGCAGCTCTTAACCACCCGTTTGTATTTGACATCCAATCCCAATACATTGATCCCCGGGTTGTGTTTTGCCAACTCAATCACGGTATGCCCCATATAACATCCCACATCCAACACCAGGGGGAGTGCTGAGTTTTTAAAAATACCAGGAAATTCGCTCTCCAACTCCGGCTGCGTATACAATAACCCCCTTAATTCCACCGCTTCAAATAAATAATGGTTAGTGGGCCTGAAATCAGGTTTTTTTCCTTCTCTCAACTGGATCAGCCACTTGCCAATCGCACTCTTACCACATTTTTCCATATTCATTGCAATTCTTTATGTATCAGGTAATCTTTATTTTATTATATAACCGAGCCGATGTCAAAATCAGTCATTCTATTTCAGCAATTCTAATTTTGTCCATTAAAGTGCGGGCAAACACAAGGTTTGCCCCTACAAAAGCATAAAAAGGGGCATCAAATGTAGGGGTGAACCTTGTGTTCACCCAAAAATAGCTTAAAAATGAATTGTCGGACAAGCCAGCCCGAAAATCTTGTATTTTGGGCGACTTTGACGGGGCCATGATTCCTTTCCCTTTTTGGGATTGACATTTGCGGCCATTTATATTAAAATAAAAACTCCCCGTTTTTCAATCACGTCGGTTAAAATTTAATATAAAGGAGATAGAAACATGAAGGCTAAAAGCTTTAAGAGGAAATTAGTATTAAAAAGAGAAACCGTTGCCCACCTCAAGGTTGATGACATGAAGGTCCTTTATGGAGGAACTTATATTAGCAGGTGTGGTACGTGTTACTGTCCCCAAACCATTCATTTAACGAATTGCATATTCTGCTGAAACTGAAAAATTTCTTAACGTTTATTTTGTGAAATTGCGTGGGGGATTTCTGCCGCCTAATGCTTGCAAAAATGCGGTAAACGTATTATCGAATAAAGTGCCAGGTAAGTTATCCAACCACGAAACACCGGTTATTGAGCAGGCAGTCAAATTTGTTTCCTGTCAGGAAATATTTGTCCGCTGACGGGCGGAGCCAGTATCCCGATGAGAAAAATTTGTTTCTAAACAGGGAGAAAAATCGTTCCAATAGGAAAGATTTAACACGCTGATCCCCATGCTTGTTTCCTGATAGGAAATAATTGTTTTCTAATAAGGTGAGCTATTATTCACTAAAAAAATGGTTGTTTTCCGGTAAGGGGAGCTTTGACACAAACAGGAAATGATTGTTTCCAGGTACGGGGAGTTGTGCCACCGATAGGAAATAATTGTTTGCCGGTAAGGAGACTTTTTTTGCTTTTTTCCCTGGAAAAGTAAACCTTTTACCGGGAATTTTCGTATACTATATTTCAGAAATATCAGGAAGGAGGTAAGCGATGCCAAAACCCGGAAAAGAATTTATGCAGAACTTGGGAAGACGGCTGCGAACCATTCGCCGCCAGCTTAATTATAACCAACAGGAAATGGCTTCCGCGTTAGGACTTAAGAGAAGCGGGTATTTCAAGAACGAGGAGGGCGAAACCTTTCCCGGTGTGAGCACGTTGTTCCGGCTGCAAAAAAATTACGACATATCCATGGATTGGTTGATATTTAACAAAGGTCCTATGGTTTTTAAAGAGAAGCAGCAGGAAGAAAAACCGGCAGGACTGGAAGAGCGCTCCCCGGAGGTGAGAGAGTTAGTGGACGTCATGGAACAGGACCCCCAGTTGAAGCACGAGATATTGGCCTATTTTTACAAGTATAAAAGCAAAAAGAAACCAACGGAAGCATGAATTCATAAAAAAAGAAAAAAAGGGGGCAGGTGCTCCAGGTCAAGAAACATGCCTTTATTTTAGCAAATTAGAGGGTGGCTAAATAAATTATTTTTATTGAAATTTATGGGGAATTATATATATATATTAATATATATAATAGAGAGGTAAAAGATGAAAAGACGTATATTTATGGTATTATGTTTTTTAATTGTGATTTTTAGCCAGTCGCACAAAACCGCCCGGACGGAATCCCCCTGGTATAACATGGGTGCAGTACTTCCCGATTCGTCTGAACTGGCAGTGGATTATTTAAAGACAACAATGGATGCCTTTCACAACACACTTGATATTTATACCGATCTTGGTGCTGCCGGCAACCACTTCAATGCCCCCGGGATGATGCCTGATGAAACCGCAGCAGTGAGCATGGACCAATGCTGCACAGAAAATCCCCTATCCGGTAGTACTTGTATCCAATGCACCTTTCAGTCCCAGTGGTATAATTACGGCGGCTATTATTTTCTCAATGGCACGCTCACAGGCGATGAAACAAAACCTCAGTGCAATTGGGGAGATATACCAGATGCAGGTTTTGATCTCAGCGGAGCCACCAGTATTACCTTCTATGCCAGGGGAGAAACCGGTGGAGAGAGAGTCGAATTTATTGTTGGCGGCGTCGGGTGGGCCGTTGATAGTCAAGGCAATTCCACTTTCCCGGAACAACCCTATCCTGACTCTTTTCCAAAGTTGAGAACCGGTACTATTACCCTTACCAGTCAGTGGGAACAATACAGTATCGATCTTCAAGGCAATGATCTGAGCTATGTATTAAGTGGTTTTGGCTGGGTAGCCACTGCTGTTGATAATAATCATCAAAATATCACCTTTTATCTGGATGACATCTATTGGAATAAACCGCGGCTGGAGGAACTTCGGCTTTTGCTCAGCTATGAAACCAACCCCACACAAGAAGAGGACTTTGATGTGGTCATGCGAAATGTTGCCTTTAGTTATGATAATGCATTGGCACTGCTGGTGTTTTTAGCCCGTGGTACTGAAGATGATTTGAGTCGCGCCGCTGTATTGGCCGACAGCTTCGTGCATGCCATTCATAACGATCGCTATTATACCGGGATATGGCTGCGGAATGGATATATGGCCGGGGATTTGAAACAGTTTCCCGGATGGACTCCCAATAACAATGAAAACACCGCACGAATGCCGGGATTTTGGAATTGTGAAGATGATTCATGGTATGAAGACAACTTCCAGATCAGCACCCATACAGGAAATGTAGGTTGGGTTATTATTGCACTTCTTTCATCGTACCAGGTATTAGGAGACAGCGATTACCTTCAGGCTGCCCAGGAACTGGGGGAGTGGGTGGAGATTCACTGCAAAGACAATCGAGGTAATGGCGGCTATACCGGAGGGTATGAAGGATGGGAACCGGAAACCGAAACCTTATTGTACAAATCAACAGAACATAATCTTGACCTGTATGTTGCGTTTTATCGATTATTTGAAATTACATCGGATGAAACGTGGCTCCAACGGGCGGTCCATGCGGAAATTTTTGTTAAATCCATGTGGGATGAAACTGAAGGGAAATTCTATACTGGCACCGATGATACCGGTATCACAATAAACCAGGAGGTAATCCCCCTGGATGCCCAAACATGGGCGATCATGGTGTTTCGGGATGAACAAGATCTATATTTAAGAGCATTGGAGTATGCTGAGGCGCACCATCGTGTAGATAATGGTTTTGATTTTAATACCGATCAAGATGGTATCTGGTATGAAGGAACCGCCCAAATGGCAGTGGCTTACCAGGCCGTGGGTGAAACAGGAAAAGCCGCGACCCTTGTAACAGCGGTTGAGGACGCACAATTTGAAAATGGTGCCATACCCGCGGCATCTAAAGATGGTTTAACCACAGGTTTTTATCTGCCGGATAATTCACCCTGGTTATACTATCAACGCGGACATGTGGGCGCCTCTTCCTGGTATTTATTCGCGAAGTTGGGAGTGAATCCCTATTGGATTGGTGCAGAAACCTCAGAACCGACATTAACCGTTACCTCTCCCAACGGTGGTGAAAGCTGGGAAATCGGTTCCCAACATACCATTACCTGGAACAGCAGCGGTTCGGTGGGCAATGTTGATATCGAATATTCCACCAATAACGGTGAGAGTTGGATAGAAATTGCCACCGGCACCCCCAATGACGGTTCCCGTCTATGGACCGTACCGGATACGGTTTCCAACCAATGTTTGATTCGAGTCTTCGAACCCGACGGCAGCCCGGTGGATACCAGCGACGACGTATTTTCCATCACCCCACCCCCCACCATCACGGTTACCTCTCCCAACGGCGGTGAAAGATGGCTGGTAGGGACTTGGCAAACCATTACCTGGACCTGTGAAGGAAATGTGGAGACCGTAATGATCGAGTGTTCTTTCAACGGGGGGACTGCCTGGAAAACCATTGCCGTATCCACTGAAAATGACGGTCAATTCATTTGGAAAATACCGAATCAACCCTCGGATAATTGTTTGATCCGGGTGAGTGCCAGTGATGTGGATGAAGGCCCAGCGGATGTTAGCGATGAGGTATTTGCAATTTTTTCCCCTATAACCGCAGCCATTACCGTTAACTCTCCCAACGGCGGCGAAAGCTGGGGCGCGGGTTCTTCCCAGGAAATCAAGTGGAACAGCAGCGGTGATATTAGTAATGTCACCATCAAATACTCCATAGATAACGGGACCACCTGGAAGACCATTGTGCAAACAACGGCCAATGACGGCAGTTACAATTGGGTTGTACCGGGTACCGTGTCGGATCAATGCCTGGTCCAGGTTACGGGAAATGACAGCGACCTGGACCCCAAACCCTCGGATGTCAGCGATGAGGTATTTTCAATTGTATCACCTATAACCGCGGCCATTACTGTCAACTCTCCCAATGGCGGCGAAAGTTGGGTCACGGGTTCTTCGCAGGAAATCAAGTGGACCAGTACCGGTGATATTAATAATGTCACTATTAAATATTCGACAGATAACGGGACCACCTGGAAAACCATTGTTCAAACCACGGCCAATGACGGCAGCTTTAATTGGAATGTGCCGGGTACCGCGTCAGATGAGTGCCTGGTTCAGGTTATAGGGAATGATAATGACCTGGACCCCAACCCGTCGGATGTCAGCGACGGGGTATTCTCAATCGTTCTTTCCTCCCCGCCAACCATAACGGTCACCGCTCCCAATGGCGGAGAACAATTGCTGGTTGGTTCCTGGTTTGATATTACCTGGTTCAGCAATGGAACCAGGGAGGAAGTAAAAATCGAATATTCCGTCAACAGCGGGCAAACCTGGACGGAAATCACCGGTGCTGCGGAAAATAACGGCAGTTATGATTGGACAGTACCGGATACGCCGTCGGAAACCTGCCTGGTTCGGGTCAGTGAAATTGACGGCCAGCCGGAGGATGTGAGCGATGCGGTATTTTCCATTGTTTCGCCATTACCTGATGGCATCATTGTCAAGTCTCCCAACGGCGGCGAAAGCTGGACCGTGGGCTCCTTGCAGGAAATCACCTGGATCGGCAGCGGCGATATTAATAATGTCACCATCGAATATTCCTACGATAATGGAATCACCTGGAAAGTGATTGTTCAAACGACGACAAATGACGGCAGTTATGATTGGACAGTGCCGGATACCGTGTCGGATGAATGCCTGGTTCGAGTTACCGCCATCGATGGGGCCGGTGATCCCAGGCCGTCGGATGTCAGTGATAAAGTATTCTCAATCGTTCTTCCCCCTCCGCCCATCATAACGGTCACCGCTCCCAATGGTGGAGAACAATTGGTGGTCGGTTCCCGGTTTGATATTACCTGGTTCAGCAGCGAAGCCGGGGAGAAAGTATTAATCGAATATTCTGTCACCGGCGGAGAAACCTGGCCAGTAATTACCGATGCCACGGAAAATGACGGTCATTATGATTGGATCGTACCGGATGAACCGTCGGAGACCTGCCTGGTCCGGATCAGTGAAATTGACGGCCGGCTGATAGATATCAGCGATGCGGTATTTTCCATTGTTTCGCCGCAGCCCTTCGACATTACCATCATCTCTCCCAATGGCGGTGAAAACTGGACCGCGGGTTCCTGGCAAGAAATCAAGTGGACCAGTACCGGTGATATTAATAATGTCACCATCGAATATTCGGCGGATAACGGCACCACCTGGAAAGTGATCGTTCAAACCACGCCCAATGACGGCAGCTGTGATTGGACTGTACCGGATACGGTGTCGGATGAATGCCTGGTTCGGGTTACCGCCAATGATAATGACCTGGACCCTAAACCGTGGGATGTCAGCGATGAGGTATTTTCGATTGTGTCATCGTCCCCCGGTGCCTTTAGAGTGACTTCCCCCAACGGCGGTGAAGACTGGGAAGTAGGTTCAGTTCAGACCATTACCTGGGACAGAGTCGGGGATATTGGCAGTGTAAAAATTGATTATTCTTTTGATAACGGCAGCACCTGGAAAACCGTCGTGTCTTCCACCAATAACAGCGGCAGTTATAATTGGCTTTTACCGGACACGGTGTCGGATGAATGCCTGGTTCGAATTACTGCCAATGATGGGGGAGGTGAACCCAAACCATCGGATGTGAGTGATGAGGTATTCTCGATTGTTCGTCCTTCAGAACCCTTCATAAAGGTTATCTCTCCCAATGGCGGAGAGCAATTGGTGGTTGGTTCCCGGTTTCCTATCACCTGGTATGCCACCGACTCCAGGGAAGAAGTAAAAATTGAGTATTCCATCAACGGTGGGGAAACCTGGACGGTAATTACTGGCGCCACGGAAAATGACGGCGAATATGACTGGATTGTAGCGGGTGAAACGTCGGAAATCTGCCTGGTTCGGATCAGTGAAATCGACGGTCAACCGTTGGATGTGAGCGATGCGGTATTTTCAATCGTTTTCCCAACACCCGGGATCATCACCGTCATCTCTCCCAACGGTGGCGAAAACTGGGTCGCGAATTCTTCGCAAGAAATCAAGTGGACCTGTAGCGGTGATATTAATAATGTCTTCATCGAATATTCGACGGATAACGGGACCACCTGGAAGGCAATTGTTAAAACCACACCCAATGACGGCAGTTATGATTGGACTGCAGCGGATACGGTGTCGGATGACTGCCTGGTTCGGGTTACAGCCAATGATGATGACCTGGACCCCAAACCGTGGGATATAAGCGACGAGGTATTTTCAATTGTTTCAGCGCTGCCTGGCGCTGTCAGGATTACCTCCCCCAATGGCGGTGAAGAGTGGGAAGTGGCTTCGATTCAGCCCATTACCTGGACCAGTACCGGGAATATTAGCAGTGTAAAAATTGATTATTCCCCTGATAACGGTAACACCTGGTCAACCATTGTTTCCTCTGCCAATAACAGCGGCAGTTATAATTGGCTTGTACCGGACACGGTGTCGGAAGAATGCCTGGTTCGAATAACCGGAGATGATGGCGGCGGCGATCCCAAACCGTCGGATGTGAGTGATGAGGTATTCTCGATTGTTCGTCCTTCAGAACCCTTCATAAAGGTTATCTCTCCCAATGGCGGAGAAGAATTGCCTGTCGGTTCCCGGTTTAATATCACCTGGTACGCAACCGACTCCAGGGAGGACGTAACAATTGCATATTCCAGCAACGGTGGTGAAACCTGGACAGGGATCAATGAATCCACCCCTAATAGCGGGAACTTTGATTGGATAATCCCGGATGATCCTTCAGATAACTGTCTGGTACGGATCAGTGAAATCGACGGAGAGCCGGTGGATGTAAGCGATGCTGTATTTTCAATTGTTTCTCCTTCCGGCGATATCAAAGTCATTTCTCCCAACGGCGGAGAAAACCTGGAAGCCGGGTACGAGTATGTTATTACCTGGGAGAGCAGCGGAGTCGATAACGTTGTGATCAAGTACTCCATTGATAATGGTGTTACCTGGACAACCATCGGTACAGCCCCGGCGGCTGAAGGCATTTACACCTGGCTTGTACCGGAGACGCCGTCGGAAACCTGCCGGGTCCAGGTCACGGCAATCGATGCGGCTCTTGATCCCAGGCCGTCGGATATGAGCGACCAGGTATTTTCCATTGTATTGCCCTACAGCGGCGCCATCCGGGTGGATTCTCCCAATGGAGGAGAAACCTTAACCGCGGGTGCGGAATATGATATCACCTGGACCAGTACCGATGTTAACAATGTCATCATAGAATACTCTATAGACAACGGGGCCGAATGGATATCTATCGATACCGTCGCAGCGGGCGATGGCCGTTACACCTGGACCGTACCGCAAACGCCCTCTCAAACCTGCCTGGTCCGTATCAGCGGAAACACCCCCGGTGAAGACCCCTTCGATGTCAGCGATTCTGTATTCTCAATAATCTGACATACGTGATCACTTGCGCCGCCTAAATCCACCGTCAGATTCTTCTATTTTTCCCGTAAAGCCGCATGGGTAGGGGTGAACCTTGTGTTCATCCCAAAATGATTTTCCGATTTATTTAAAGAATTAGAAGGGCGAATACAAGATTCGCCCCTACCTATCCTCTTCCTATACCCCTTTTGGGATAATCCATTAAATTTGACGGTGGATTTAGGGCCGTTAAAGGTGTTGACAAAAATCAACGATTTATACTATACTATTAATTCATAGATGATAAAAGGAGGCTTTATCATCATGCTGATTGCCAATCCCATTAACGATATTGTTTTCAAGTACGTGATGGAAGGATGATCGAATTTAACAATCATTAAATGAAAAAAATAAAATTGAATCAATTTAAACTGAAAAACAAGGCCATATCCTATGCCTTCATGATTATCCTGGTGATCATTGTGTTTTTTTCTCTTTGGATGCTGATTGAGCAGCATAAATCCCAACTAAAAGCAAGACAGGCCAATTACGATTTTGCCCGGGGGTTAAAACAAAAAGCCGTTATGCATGCGAAAAATAACCGGTTACGCCTGGCAAAGCTTTTCGCAGTCAATTCAATACTGTACCAGGTAAAAGCAAAAAAATACCTGTCCATGGACGATATCAAATTACCGGATGAATTTCGCAAACAACTGTTAAAATACTGCCTGGACAAATCCATTTTTAATGTAAAGGAAGTCAACAAATTCGTAAAAGAAGTGGAAAAACAAACCAGCCTGGTATTGGACGGCAGTACACCTGTGAATACTAAAATTTACTACAGCCTTGACCTGGATTACTATAAAAACTGCGGCCTGTATAACACGGCTGTTGATGCCTATCAAGCCGCCGAGTATTTTTATATCATGGGCTCGGATTATTTGAAAAATCGAAAATACCCCAAAGCCATAACCGCCTATAAAGAGGCGTTGAAAATCAGACCGCGATTTAAAGAAGCATTGAATGAATTGGGGTGGACCTATCACTTTATCGGCGAGAAAAGGAAAGCAAAAAATATATATAAAAAAGCAAAAGCAGTAGATGTTGCTTTTTACATTCAATGGAATTCCAATCAATGGGCGGATGTCGCTGATATCCAAAAGAACAGCAGCGATTATATCAATGCTGCGAAATCATATAATAATGCACTTAAAATAAATCCCAAATACTATCGCGCCTGGAACAGCCTGGGGGAGATGTACGAGCCCATAAACGAATTTGATAAAGCTATTAAGGTTTATAACAAAGCAATAGAAGTAACTCCCAATTTATCACGGGAATGGAAAAGTAAAATAGCCTATAATTGTGGGCTTAAACATATCCGTGAAAGCCAGTACAGCAGAGCCATTGATGCCCTTAAAGAATCAATCCGATTGTATCCCCAATTGGACCGGGCCTGGCTGAAATTATCAGATGCGTATAATAAAGGGGAAAACGTCAAGTACAGGGGGGAACCCTGGGATTTATATTTTAATAATATCGATTTGAAGCAGGCATTAATATTCATTGCCAGGCAGGTACGTGTAAGCTTTCTTATCGACCCGGAAGTCAGCGGTAAAATCACCTGTGAATTGGATCAGGTAAAATGGGATAAGGCCCTGGACGTGTTTCTTAAGATAAATGGCTGCAAAATGTGTAAAGTTGCCGATATCATCCGGATCGGTAAAGCCGATGTCATTGAAGAATTTTTCCAGGAGAAAGGAAAAAGCGAGGGGAAAAACAAAAACATAAAAACGTTTACCGGCAACCCCCTGGATTTTTCGTTTCCTGGAGATGATATCCAATTTGTTCTACAAATGATAGCCGCTAAAGCTAAATTAAAGATTATTGTTGATCCTGGTATTAATCACAGTATTACCTGTGAATTTTTCCAGGTCCCCTGGGATATGGCGATTGATGTGATGTTAGAAGTGCATGACCTTGCCCGGTTCCAGTTGGGGAATCTCTTGCGGATAGGGAGAAGAGATTTCATTGAAGCGATGCGTGAGCGTGAGCAAGGACTTTTATCGTTAGTTCGCTCGTTGTTGAGATTGGACCGCGGCCAGGTGAATGTCGCCGATGAAAAGGGAAAAACCTTGCTCTCTTTTGCAGCTCAAAAAGGTTTTTCCAGGTTGGCAACATTTTTGATCTCCCGGGGGGCTGACGTAAACGCCAAGGATAAGTGGAATTTCACACCGCTGCACGAAGCAAAAAACCAGGAGACCGCAGAGGTTTTAATTAATGCCGGTGCGAATCTGCATGCCCGTTCCAATACCGGCTTAACGCCCTTACGAGCAGCAGTATACAGTATGAGGTTGGATGTGGCTAAACTATTAGCCAGCAAAGGGGCAAGAAGCAATTTTTTTATGGATGCAGCCATGGGAAGGCTTAAGCAAATTAAACATGTGGTGCAAAGGAATCGCGAAATTATTAATACCATTGATGCGGATGGCTGGACACCCCTTCATCATGCAGCATCTGCCGGTCAATTTGAGGTGGCGGCGTTTTTGATTGAAAAAGGTGCGGATTTAAACGCCAGCAGCAATAAAGGAGACACCCCCCTGCATATAGCTGTTTCGCGGGGTGGGAAAAAGGTGGTAAAGCTGTTTATCATGAACCGCGCCAATGTGAACAGCAAAAACAAATACGGCAGCACGCCCCTCAGCATCGCCAAAAGTAATGGTTATAAAAAAATAATCAACCTCCTTAAAAAATACGGAGGACACGAATAGAACAATAAAAACCATATAATAAAAGGAGGAGAATAAATGAAACCCATAAGAAGATTCTTTTATCTTGCTTTATTGGTATTTTTCATTGGCAGTGGTTTCACCGGTTTAGATGCGGCCGCAGTGAAAACCATCGAAGGGCTGCGTTACATCGATTTTGATACACCTTATGGAAAAATCGGCGTCGGTTTACCGGATGATATGGCAATGGGGGATATAATTTCAGGACAACTTGCTGTAGAACCTTCTGGACGCAGTGAAAAAAAACGGGCCAAAAATGAAAAACAGCTTAACCGGTACTCGGTGGATATTGGCGGGCAAAAAGCAGCGGTGGGCAATAACTGGGGCAAATGGACAATACCGCCGGCAGACAATGTGTCTGTGGCTCTCCTGGACCCCAACGGCAAAGTGGTTGACACCCTTCAAACCCCGGTAAATCCTCACCCGCCGGCGGGTGGAGCCGGAGATTTCCAGTGTCCCAAAGTCACCCAGGGCGGCCGGTTGTGGCGTATGGATGGAAAATTTGACGGCGACTTCTCTAATACCGATGTCAGTATGGGCGGCAAGGAAGTAGAAAAATGGGCGGAATCTCCACGAAAGGTAATCCTGGAAACCCCGATGGATGTAGTTGGCAATACAACCATCCAATACACAGAGGGCAGTTATAAAGGCACGTGTCAATGTCGAAATATTGTAGTGACGCTCCATGCGGACAAACTCAAACTACATAAAGGCGAAACAACGGAATTATCCGTAACCGTGACGGGAGTCGAGGGCTTAGAGGAGGCGGTCCCCCTTAGTATCAAAAACAAAACCCCCACTATCGTCAGTCTAAAAGACGAAGGGACCTTTTTTATCCAACCTGCAGATGTGAAACCCGGGGGCATTTATATTTACCGGACTGTGGTTACCGGTATTATGCCCGGCAATTTTAATATTTCCGCACGGGTTGTTTATGAGTCTCCGCCGGCAGTGGGAAAACCCGATACGTCAGATACGGTAAAGCCCACACCTGAGGAAGTAGATCATGTGGTTAACCGGGCCGTTGATGGGAAAAAATTGGGAAAGCAGTTGCTCCGGGAAATAGAGAATTTCAAGGACGAGATCAAGCTGGAAACCAGCAATTTATCCGAGCATATTTCCAATTTACTGGATGAACACCAGATTTTAGAAGAGGATATCCGGGTAATGGACTGGCAAAAACTGGAATTGATCCGGCGGGAGGGGATAACCACGGAGAACACCGAAAAAGAATGGTACCGGGAGGGCCAGGCCTGCGCCCAGGACCTGATAGAGCGAACCCACAGCCTGCAAACCGGCATCGAATCTCTGGGCACGGAAATGCTGTCCGGTATGGCCCAAATGGAAGTGAAAATCGACGAGTTTCCCCGGATCACGGGAGCCATCGATAAGGTGGTCAAAGGTCTTGATGATGCCGGGGTGAGGGGGCATGACATGCAAGAAGAAATGCCCCAAAAGATGGAGCTGGTCCAACTGGAATTGGAAGTGATGGACCTTTGCAGTGAACTCAATGAGCTGCGTAAGGATATATTGAGCCTTCGTATCGACATCCATCATATTATCCATAAGCTGCTCTTGCATAAAATACTTGTCATGCAAAATAAGCAGGCGGTCATGCAGCTTCAGATGTTGTTTATGAAGTGGTTTCCTCCTGCAGCGCCGCCGATTCGCCCACCGGGGCTGCGGCCGAAGCCCCCGGTTTTTCCCCGTGCTCCCCGGCGTCCTTATGGTGCTGCGCCTTCCCAACCTCCAAAAGTCACTGCTAAACCCAATTGTGCTTTGATAGGCTTTTATGTGCGCGGCGGAATCGGGCCGGGCCAGGGGGGTACCATTGTTGATGTAGTGGGTAAAGCAGGCTCCGTACCCGGCGGCGCAAACGTTTTGATTACCCTGCCCAAAGTGGGGAGCTTTAATGTCACAGCCAAACCGGATGGAAGTTTTGCTTTAAGCAAAAATACCGGGATTGTCATACCTTTTAACGCCCGTGTACAGATTGTTACACCCTCCGGACCGGGACCTGCCTGTGTGGTGACCTCACCCCTGCCAAAAGGTGTAAAAACACCGACATATCCGGCACGTAAGCCCAATTGCGGACTCATCAAGTTCGTTCGCAGAGGCGGCGTCGGTCCCAGGGGTGGAGGCTTTATCATCGATGTTGTTGGACAACCCGGGGCAGTAATGCCGGGAGCCCAGGTACAACTTAAAATCGGGGGCGTTGGAATTATTCGTATAGTTGCCAACCCTGACGGCAGTTTTGCATACAGTAAAAATACCGGTTTGGTTATCCCTGCTTATGTAGAAGTGGCCCAGTATGGAGCCGGAGGTCAACTGAGTGCCAGCTGCCGGATTCTCCCGTCCAAGTAAAAGGTAAAAGGCATTTACTACACTTCTTTGGACCGGATGTCAATTATTCGCAGGAAAAACGTGAAGAATTTTACGTTTTTCCTTGGAATTTTGTGAAGATTTGCCAATTATTCCTGCGAATAAAGTGCTGAGATATACTCCCCTATTTCTCACTGTTTACCCACAACCAGGTGGTTCCCATGCTGCAGTTAGAAGGTGGAACAGGCATCACCCGACTGTGCGGCGCTAAAGGCTAAAAAATTTTTTTTCTTAACCCGGGATTGAAAAAACGCTAGAATGGTAGTACAATGAGAGTATGATATTAATACAAAAAGAATGTCCCTGGAGTTATTGCCAATCGCGTCAGTATCAAAATCCAGGAAGAATGGATATAGGTAAGCGAAAATTTTTAAGGAGGTGCGACCTACGATGAAAAGACGAATTTGTATATTTGTATGGTTAGCGGTTATGGTTGTATACCTGGCAGGCACAACGCTGGTGGCGGACAGCCAGGGATGGCTCAACAATTCCCTTACGTTCAAAATCAATCCGAAATTTTCACTAAGGCTTTCCAACGAAACACGGTGCAATGAATTGACCTATACGGACCCATATTTGAAAAACTGGCAGGGAGGAATCGTCTATAATCCTGGCAAAAACCTCTATGTGTCCTTCCTTTACAAACGGGAAGACACAAAAAAAACGTCGTATATACTGCATGAAAACCGGTTTAACCTTGAATCGGGCTGGAAACTCAATTTAAGCAAGAAAGTAGCGTTTGATATCCGTTTCCGCATAGAAATCCGGCGTTATGAAGATGATCTGGCAAAGGATCACCTGAGGTTCCGTCTCCGTGTCCGGGTAAAGACCAAAATGAAAATCGGACAATTGGAGTTGGAGCCATTTATTGCCATGGAACCCTTTGCCGACACCATCGTCGATGAAATCTTTCGTTACCGGTTTTATGCGGGGTTTGTTTTTCCCATGGGCAAGCATGCGGGATTTGTGATCAATTACATCCGGCAGGGCACCAAAAATAAAGAATCCATTAATATCCTGAACACCGGTGTGGAATTGAAATTTTGAAATCCTTGACAATCGATTTCCAAAGGATTATATTATTGAGGGTTAGTTGAGTGAGTTGAGTGAGGTAAGTGGGTAAGTGAGTAAATTCATGAGCTCTTCCTTACTCACCATACTCAACCTACTCACCTTTTTTAAAAGGAGGACAGTATGAATAGGAAATCGATAATTTTTATTTTTTTAATATTCTCTGTGATGTTTTTTTTAAATCAATGCGGCAAAAGCGAAACACCGCAGAAGCAAGAACAACAGGCGGAAAAGGCCGTGCCTGTCCAGGAAACTAAACCGGAAGCGGCTCCATATTACCAGGCTTTGTTAAAGGAGCTCAAAGATTCTACCAAATTTGAAGCGGATATTATCAGTTATGAACACATTGTCAAAGGCAAGGGTGTTCCAGGATTCAAAGCTCATACCGGGGCCAAATATAAACCCGGTTTCAACGAAGACCCGGCCATACCCGTGCAGTGCTGGATCGAAACCGGTTACGGCACCCAGAATGCCTGTAAATATTGCCATACCAATTATATGGCCGAAAAAAAACACGGCAACAACTTTCCCATCGGCGAAGACCAGGTATTGTTCAGTTTCCCGTCTCCCAATTTAAACAAAATCAACTGGAAAAACGTCACCCACCCACAGGAAATTATCCAACGGCTGAAAGATGAAAAAATAAACGTCCCCCAGCCGGATGACGCGGAAAACCTGGCGTATGTGCGAACGGACAACTGGGCCGACGTTTATAAAAAAGCCCGTCCTGACGGCGATACCACCTGGGACAACATGAAGCAGGCAGGAAGCGAGTTCCAACTGTTCCCTGCCCTGAACCCGCAGGACCTTTTCTCCTACAAAGCAGACAATCCCACCGGTAACAACCGGCACGGGTACATCGATCAGGAAGGATTTATTAAAGACAAACAGGATCAGTATACCGGGTGGCGGGCGGTTAACTTCTTCCCCTATGCTATTTTCACGCCCTTAACCGGTTCGGTGAGCGGGATTTACATCAGGCTGCCCAAACCCTTTATGCAAAAGCAAGGGAAAATAGATATCGACGTTTACAAAAAGAACCTGGACCTGCTGGAGCGGAATATCAAAATGGACAATCCTTCGGAACAGGATTATTATGGTGATGCGGCCAACATCCCGGTTAAAAAGGGATTCTATCCTGTGGGAGCGGAATTTGCCCATCCGCTGCACTACGTGGATTTAAACGCCGACGGTGAAACCGGCAAGAGCCTGGACGGGGTGAACAACAATGAAACCCCGGATTACGAATTCCCCGGTACCCGTTCCAAACGGGTCAAAGAAATTCGTTACATGTACAAATGGAAAGATGTGGGCCTGGAAGATATCGGTGCCGTAGAAATCGAAGAGGAATATGCAAAAGTCATCGGCAAAGAGTGGCAGGGTTGGATCGACAACAAAGCCGGTTGGATATTGGCCGCTTATATTGAAAACCGCCAGGGAAAACTGCGGCCCCAGACCACGGAAGAGCTGCTGCAGTGTTTGGGTTGTCACTCCTCTGTGGGCAACACCATCGATGCGGTGTGGTCGTTCCAGAGAAAACTACCCGGTGATACCGGATGGCAAGAGATGAATTACGGCCATTACAAAAAAGCGGAAGCGGAGAAAACTCGTCTTAATGATTATCAAAATGAAAACATCGACATGGGCGAACTGGAATATTTTTATTATTCCGTGGTGGGTGCCGACCTGTTCGGCGTCATGCCGGATGAAATCAAAACAGAGCTGCTGGCATATGTCAACGCCAACAACCTGCAAAAGGAACTCCAATTGAAAACAGACCTGGCCTTGATCTTCGACGATGAAACATTGAAATCAACTCCAAAAGAGAAGCGGGAAGGGGTTTTACAGGAACGGGCCAAAATCATGCGTCATTATGCTAAAAACCGGTCGTATCTCTATTACGATAAGGATACCGGTGAGCATTTCATCAAAGGCAACATCTTTTATCCCACGGAAAAAACCATGAAAGCCAACATTGCCGGTTATCGCCGCATCGTATTGGATCAAAGTTTCAACCTGGGCAAAGGCACGTTTGGCACGCAGCCTGAGGCCATTCCCTTTACATTCCGTTCCGACGGCACGGTAAAGGATGGCAAAAACAAGCTTATCCCGGTGGGGGCTGTGATTACCAGCAGGCCCTGGGGGCCGGATGGGGTTGGTATTACGCCCACGGGTCTGGTAAAAGTCAATGATAAAGGTGAGCCTGTAGATGCCAATGGCAATGTGGTGGATGTTGAAAAGGAACCGCAGAAGGCTGTGGGCCATGTCAGCATTGGTGGTACCTTTGACACCCTGTACACGCCTGTTATTAAGAAGAAAGTAGGAATTAAGAAGTAAGAAGTAAAAAGTCAAAAGAATGGGGGCAAATCTTTCATTATTGCATTATTGCGATGCGTTAATGAAAGATTCGCCCCCAGATTTCATGTGTGGCCTCTAAATTGCATTCTATTCTTACTTTACTTTAAATTGAACAGTGAAGCTGCACACTTCGCTGTCATTCTTGAACGCCCTTACGGTCACATCAAAAGTATCACCCGGCTTATAATTAGCTCCTTCATTGGTCACCACAAGGGAGTGTGTCATTGGGACTCCTTGTTTTACTGTTAGTTTCGTCAGCGCCTTTACCACAGGCATTTCCTCTACCGGTCCTTCATTCAACTCTTCGCTAACGATACGTGCCCCAATACCAGGGGGCGTATCAATCTTAAAGGTCAGGTCACCATCTAACTCCCTAAAATCCACTGTAATGGGAACAACGAAGTACTTGAACGGCCATATAATATGTAATATTTTTAGATTTATAAAGCAGTAGTTGTTCCTCAGGTTTGTATCACAGGGATGGAAAACTCTTACAGAGTAGCAGATAGAGGTCCCAATAGTACCCCCGCCAAGAACGAAACTCCACGGGCTGCGGACATATTTGGTTTCGTTTGCCTTTAGATCGACTCCAACCGAACCTATTGGCGTTCCCCTATCGAAAAGGCCAAAGGATGCCCAGTAAAAAGCAGCCATTACTCCTCGAACCGGGACATTGGAGAAGTTGGTTACTTTTACTTTCATAAGGTAGGGGCGCAATGGTTGGAGAGGAGTCCCGGTAACATCCAGGTCCGTGTGCCGCGGAAACAAGGTAATTGGTTGCCATGTCAAGAGTCGGAAGCCTGTGCATCCGCACTGCCGATGAGGCGGTGGCTCCTTGCAGAATCCTACCTCAATACTCGGTGAACAGCATTTCTTACAGCAGTCTGTGACTGCAAACGTGAGCGCCAATACCATGACACTCAAAACGACGATCTTAATACCTTTCATCGTCTACCTCCTTTTATTTTGATTTTTGTATTTACTAATGTTCATCTTTCTCTCCTTATCGTAAGATGATCTGCCTGTATTATAGTATAAAATTCAAAAGGAGGTTATAACTGACGTTCCAAAATGGGATAAAAATCGTTCCAAAATGATTGAAAATCTCAAATTCACTGTCTACGTTTGTTTCAGGACTGCGCTTGAAACAAAAACCACCTGCAAAATGGCGTGGGATATGCAATATCTAAAACATGTTGCCTATTACCGCACTGTAAGTGCCTATTGATTTTTAGCGGATAACATGATATAAATGTGCCAGATATATCATGTTGAAAAATAAAAAATTGTTGACAGCCATTTTGCTAATGATTGTTTACGCGTTGCTCCTATGCCAGGAAGTCGTTTTAATCCAGGTATTATGCTATAAAGACAACGGCTGCGTGGACCTGGAACTGGCAGCGTTCAGCATTCAGTGCCACTGCCAAAGCCATAAACATCATTCCCATCCGTCCCTTATTGCACAATCCGAAAAATGCAGCCAATTTTCCTCTAAATTTGACTTTGATTGCTGTTACGATCAACTTCTCAACAGCCCATGGCTGGAACGAAATATAACCGATAATATCTTCGCTGTAAATCTTATTAAACAACATGATTTAACCTATCAAAACAATACGCAATTAACCGAACCCTTCAGGCAGCTTCCTGAAGCGGTACCGGTGAGCAAATTTCTTTATCCCTCCCCATTCCCAAATGGCAGCGTCATCCTTCGCTGTTGATTCCTCTTTTTTAGCCACAGAGGCGGTGGTCGACCGCGCGACCGCAGCCCAAAGGCAGAGAACACAGATAATATCTATATCTTTATAAGGAGGAATCATTGAAAACAATAAATAAAAAATGGACATATTTGTTTTTGGTGCTGTTTATGATGAATTGGTTTGCCATGCGGTTGACTGCGGAAAATGAAAAAACATATACGCTGAACCAATTGATTCAATTGCTTAAACAAAACAACCTGCTGCTGAAAGTTGCGGAACTGGATAAACGTATTGCTAAAGAGGAATATCGGGAGGTCCGGGCTTTGCCCAACCCAGCGTTCGAGTATGCCCGGGGCAAAGGAGAAATACCCGGAGAAGTAGAAAAACCTGATATCTGGGAGATTGGACTGAAATGGTCCATGCCCAATCCCATCCACCGGTATTTTTTCCTCAAATCCATGAAAATTCATCTCAGCGAAGCGGAAATCCAGGCAGAAATAAATAAACGTGAGATCGTCAAAGGCCTGAAAACTCATTTCTACAGGCTTCAATTCTATAAAAAGGTAAAAACCTTCCTGGAAGAAAAATTACGAATTCTAAATGAAGTTAGCAAAATTACCAAAGCAAAAGTCAGCATCGGCGAATCAAAGGAGATCGATTTTCTTCGTTCTTCGGTAGAAATCCAGAAAAACAAAACTGCCCTTTTCCGCATCGAAAAAACCATTGCTTATGAGCGGACCAGTCTGAACGAATTCCTGAACTACATCTTACCGGAGGATTTCACCGCGGCAGAGGATTTCAGTTTTACTCCCCTGCCGGACATTGAAAGTCAAATCAACCGTTTGATTGAAGCATCCCCGTTTATTCGCCTCAAATTCACTCAACTAAAACGGGAAAAAGCGCACCTTCATGCCGCGCGTTCTTCCATCATTGAAGAAATAGAGATATTCGCTGAGAAGGAAAAGGAGGTGGAGGGCGAGAAATGGAAAGTGGGTATCGGCATTTCCATTCCTCTTTTCAATCAAAAATCAGCCCACATCCGCAAAGCCAAACTCCAAAAACAGCGAGCGCAAACCGAATTCGAGCACGCCAAAAAGCATTTCTTTGCCGACATCCAGCGGATGGCAGCGGAAATCCGCTCTTTGGAAAAAGAAATCGAAACGTTTAAAGGCGCTATATTAGAGGAAGGCAGGCAAAACATAGAACTGTCGGAAAAACTATACAAAGAGGGAGAGGTTCCACTGGTGGTTTTCCTGGATTCGCAGAACAGTTTCTTTGAAGTGCAGGAACGGTACTATGAAGCCATCAGCGAATGGAACATTTTAAAAGCAGAGCTCGAAGCCCTGTTAGGAGGTGACTGATGAAAAAAGGATTTTTTGTAGTTTTAAGTGTAAGTTTCCTGGCGTTGATTTTTTCGGGACTTTTTATCCACTGTGGAAAAAAATCAGGTTCTCAAGCACCTGCAAGTACACATGCTGACGACGGACATACCCACGAAGGCGAGGCAGCCGATCATTCCAGTACAACCGGGCACCGGCATTTGCAGGTAAGCCCGGAGATCATTAAACAGTGGGGCATTCAATACACCGAAGCCGGGGAAAGGGATTACATTGAAACCGTCGCCCTTACCGGCGTGGTCAAAGAAAATAAAAAAACCTCGTTTATTATCAATACACTGGTTCCGGGTATTGTCACGGATATCAAGAAAGATATTGGTGACCCGGTGAAAAAGGGAGATATCCTTTGTATCTTAAACTCAACCGCACTCCTGGAACTCAAAACCAGGTACATCAAAGCGTTCCAGGGGTACCGTTTAAGCAAAGAAAATTATGAGCGGGCCAAAAGCCTTTTTAAGATCAAAGCGATTGAAAAAAAGCAGCTCATTAGCAGAGAAACGGATTATAAAACGGCCATGGCCGAGTACTTTTCCCTGGAAGCTGAGTTGGATACTCTTTGTTTTGAGAAACAAAAGCTTCAATCTATCAAAGCGGCAGTTAAGAATGATGAAACAGGAGCAATCAAAGCGTTTCTTTCACCGTACTGCGACATTCTTTCTCCTGGCCCCGGTAAGGTAATGGTACGAAATTTGAGCCTGGGAGAACGGGTAGAGACTACCACTGCCATTTTCGAGATTTCCGATACCCGCAAAATGTGGGTTATGCTGGATGCCCTGGAGAAAGACCTTCCTTACATTGACAAAAACAAAATCGTGCAGATCGAAACGGATGTATATCCGGGTGAATATTTTGACGGCAGGGTATTAACCCTTATGGAACGAATCGATCCTGAATTGCGTACCCTGAAGGTTCGGGTGGAAGTGGACAATCTTGATGGGCGTCTCAAACCGGAAATGTATGTTCGCGGACGCATCGATAAATTAATCAAAAATATACTCCCGGCTGTGCCGGTGGATGCGCTGGTGAAATTATCCGGGGTTGACGGCGTGTTTGTTATCGAGGAAGGAGAATTCTTGTTTAAAGCGGTCCAATTAGTGGATACCGATTCCGCCGGGTTTGCCTTCTTAAAGGGAATTAAGCCTGGAGACATGATAGTTACTACAGGTGCTTTTTATCTTAAAGCAGAGTATGAAATCCAGCGCGGCGGTTCAGAGACCCAATCCGGTCACGGACATTCTCATTGATAAAGATTTTAGCCACAGAGGAAAAATCTTTTTTAGCCACGAAGGACACGAAGGAACACGAAGAAAGAGAATGATACCAATGGGAAATACCCTTACGAAGCGTGGTACGATGACTGACCTTGTATTAAAAGCTTTTGCGGGGGGTCCAGGGGGGCAGTTTTCTCGAAAAGAGCCCCCCTGGCTGGAGGTATAAAACAATGAAAAAATTAATTATAATGACACTGGGAAAGCGAGTATTTACCTTTCTTATTATAGCGTTTATTATTACAGCCGGTATTTTGGCGTACCGGAATCTTAAAATCGATGTGTTTCCTGATCCGTCGCCGGTATTGGTGCAACTGCACTGTGATGCTGAAGGCATGGCGCCGGAGGAGGTGGAGAAATTCGTTTCTTATCCTCTTGAGACCTCTTTATATGGTCTTCCTCATATTGAGAAAGTCACGTCTTTTTCTACCTTTGGGTTATCTACTGTTAACGTATACTTTGATGACAGCATTGATATTCATTTTGCACGGCAATTGGTGGCGGCGCAGTTGCCGGCTATCCAGGAGAAATTGCCGGACTTTGTGGAGGCGCCGGAATTGGGACCCATTACTACCGGGCTGGGCATGGTATACATTTATGCGCTTAGCGGCGACCAACCGGGAATTGAATTAAGGACCCTGCAGGACTGGGTGATAAAATTCCAATTACAAACCATTCCCGGTATTGCCGCGGTGCTGAGTCAGGGAGGGGATGTCAAACAATTCCAGGTGATCGTGGATGCGGAGATGTTGATCAAATATAAGGTGGGTCTTCATACGGTGATTGAGAGTATCAAAAAAAGCTCTAAAAACATCACTGCCGGTTATATCGTTAAAAACAGGGAGGAGTATATTATTCGCGGCATTGGCTTGATGGAACATATGGACGCGTTGAAAAAAGTATTGATAAAAGTATCCGGTGCTACGCCTATCTACCTGGAGAATGTCGCAGAGATCAAAATCGGCAATGAGATCAAGCGGGGCGATGCCATGGTGAACACCGAGGATACCACAGTATCCGGTATTGTTATGAAACTAATCGGTGTCAACACCGCTGAACTGATCGATAAAATCAATCAACGGGTGGAGGAGATCAATGCCGGGCTGCCTGAAGGCATCCGTGTGGTCCCGGTTTACAATCAAGCAGCCATTATTAAAGCTGCGTTTCGCACCGTATCCGAAGCCTTGCTTATCGGTATCATCCTGGTCTCTCTCATTCTTTTCCTTTTTATCAACGACTTTTCTTCTTCGCTGGTGTCCACGTTAGCCATTCCTTTTTCCGTATTTGTCACCTTTATCGTTATGAGGCTCACGGATATGACTGCTGATCTTATGTCTTTCGGTGGGCTGGCTATAGGTATCGGGCTGCTGGTGGATGCCACGGTGGTGGTGGTGGAAAACATCTCCAGGAACCGGGAAGAGCTCAAAAAAGCCAAAAATGATATCGACGTTATTATATCCTCTGTAACCCAGGTGCTGCGACCCCTGACTTATGCCATGATCATGATCATTGCCTCCTTTCTCCCTATTCTCACGCTTCAGGGTGTGGAAGGGAAATTATTTAGACCCTTTGGTTTTACTTTGCTCATTGCCATTGTATCTGCCATTTTCTATGCGGTTTTTTTCTCACCGGTCCTGATGAACGTATTAGGGAAACGGAAAGTGAATGCCACCGGGTTTATCTTTGAATACCTCAAAAAAGCCTATTTGCACGTATTTGATTTCTTTTACCGGAGGGAGAATCTCACTATCCTGGTTTTCCTGGTGGTGTTTATCCTCAGCCTGGTTGTGTTGTTCACTACAGGGTCGGAGTTTATTCCTGCTCTCAATGAGCAAACCATCCAATTAGAAATAAACCTGCCCCAGAGCACCACGTTAAAAGAAACCTCGAATTTCGTGAACATCATCCACAAGGAGGTGATTCGCTTACCTGAGGTAAAATCCGCGTACGGCCGCATCGGGCGGGGTGAAGGGGGCACCCATCCCCATCCTGTCAATATCGGTCATACCATTATTAACTTGAAGCAGCGAAAACACTGGCAAGTCCATTCGTTTGAGGAACTGATCGAGAAAATCAGGGTCATGGTTAAACAGCGGGTTCCGGGTGTATTGTTGAATTTTACCCAGCCCATCAAGCACAACCTGGATCACCTGATAACCGGTGTCCGCGCCGACCTGGCCATTAAAGTTTTTGGCGACGATTACCATCAATTACTGATTATGGCGGAGAATGTTAAATTCTTGATGGGGTCTATTAAAGGCGTTGCGGATGTCCAGGTAACCCGGGTATCCGGTCAAAATGAAATCGCGATTAAACTGGACCGTGAAAAAATGGCCCGTTACGGGTTGAATCCCGAAGACGTACTGGAGGAATTGGAAGCCTCTGTGGGCGGTAAAAACGTGTCTAAAATTTACCAGGGCGATGTGGTATACGATGTGTTTGTCCGGTATTCTCCCCAATACCGTAAAAGTATAAGAGACCTGAATAATGTGCTGGTACACACAGAAAATGGCCAGATGATTCCCCTTTCTTTTGTGGCATCTGTCAAGGAAGCCACTGGTTTCAGCAACATTAACCGGGAGAACGGCAAGCGTTATATTACGGTTCAATGCAATGTCCGGGGCAGGGACATCGGCAGCATTGTCACAGAATCCAAACGCAAGATATATAGTCAACTGAGTCTTCCTTTTGGTTACTATCTTACCTGGGGCGGTCAGTTCGAGTTGAAGCAGCGCGCGGAAAAGCGGCTTTACATTGTTCTTTTTATAACCTTTTTCCTTATTGTGGTGCTGCTGTTTGATTACCTTAAATGCTGGAGAGACATTATTGTTATTCTGATTAATCTCCCGGTCTCGTTAAGCGGTGGAATCGTTTCGTTGTGGTTAGCCGGTGCTTATTTGTCGGTTCCTTCGACCATCGGGTTCCTGGCGCTGCTGGGCATTGCGTTGGAGAACACCTTAATCTTAATTTCCTTTTTCAAACGTATGACCGGGGAAATCAAAGATTTTGATGCTGCCATTCGTGAGAGTGTGGGGCTGCGTCTGCGTCCCATATTGATGACCAAGTTCACCACTATTATTGGTTTGTTTCCTTTGCTGTTCAGCACCGGTATCGGCTCAGAAATCCAGAAACCCTTAGTGATTGTGGTCATTGGCGGTATTTTCTTTTCTATTTTCACCACACTTTTGTTGATGCCGGTGATTTATAAGAAGTTTTATAAGAGTTAAAGGTGTCCTCAGCAACCAGGGGGGCTCTTTTCGAGAAAACTGCC
>JABAOF010002608.1_pt1 | contig 67099 bp, 58 predicted proteins | sample 7062171 | NCBI WGS metagenome assembly JABAOF01 (sample SAMN14538628, study PRJNA623070) | marine sediment metagenome | biome: marine biome [ENVO:00000428]; feature: marine pelagic biome [ENVO:01000023]; material: deep marine sediment [ENVO:00002113] | place: India: Gulf of Khambhat ...
ACAATCTCTGGGCCGAGGAAGCGGAGGCGCTTCCAGCATCCCTGCCAGAGGCCGTGCGCAACGACCTGGTGCGCAACTGGACCCGCTTGCTGGAGCGGGGCTATCAACCCGACGGCGAGCTGCTGAGCGGATCCGTCGGTCACCGCTCGAGCGACTATCGGACGGTCACGTTGGAGGGCGGGGTGCCGTATGCGATCCTGGCCGTGTGTGACGAGGAGTGCTACGACATCGACCTCGTGCTGTCCGACGGCGCCGACTCAACGCTGGCCAGGGACACGCGGCCCGACGACACCCCGGTACTCGAGTTCACGGCTCCCGTGACCGGCCAGTACCGGCTGGAAGCCGTCATGTTCACGTGCCGAGTGAGTAGCTGCGCCTGGAGCGGGCGGATTTTCAGGCGCTAGGCGCTGCCGGTCGGCAGCGATATTGGCCGAATCCGCAGTGGTGCAGGGGCTCGGGCGAGCGCTCGGGCCAGGGCGGCGTCTCGCCGCTCAGCGCCGCGGAGTCACTTCCACGGGGCGATTCGGTGCGGTGCCCCACTCCTCGAACGAGCCGTCGTACAGGCGGATGTCGTGCCCCAGCGTGCGGGCTGCCAGCAGTACCGGCGCGGCCGCCATCCCCGTGTGGCAGTAGGCTACGACAGTATCCCCGGTCTCAACGCCAGCCTCTCTGAACAGTCGCTCGAGTTCGCTAGCTTTGCGTAGACGACCTGCCTCATCCCACAGATCCGAGTAAGGCAGATTACCCGCTCCCGGAACGTGTCCCGCCGCCACGCCCGCTGAAGCCTCAGCGCCGGAAAAGAGCTCGGCGGGCCGGGCATCCACGATGGCGTAACCCGGAAGACCCAGGTGCTCGGCCACCCAATCGGCGTTGACCACGATGCCCCGAACCGGCCTGGAGCTCAACCGACCAACCTCGAACGGCGTCACTGCGGCAGTTACGGTACGTCCTTCGTCCCGCCAGAGGCGGAGGCCTCCATCTAGTACGGAGCTCTGTGCCCCCAGGCCGATGTAGTCCAGGGCGAGAGCGACGCGGGCCGTCATGACACGCCAGTCGTTCCCGCAGTACACGACGATGCGCGAGTCATCGGAGACTCCCACAGCCTCGAAACTCGCCCTCAGCGCTTCCGGAGTCGGGAACTCGTTACGTAGACCACTGCTGGCACGCTGCACTAGAATGTCGGAGGTTCGCACGTATCGAGCGCCCGGAATGTGCTCGGCGTCGTACTCCGATTGCTCGCCGATATGGAGCAGAACGAGCTTCTCGTCGCCTAGGTGCTGCGCCAGCCATGTGGTCGTGACGAGCGGTCTTGTCCGGTCCGTGACCGGTGACTGTTGGCCCCAGGCCTGTTGAGGCTGCGTACTCAGCGTCAGGGCCGCCACCAGGCTCGGAGCCAGGCTGCAAGCGATGTGCGGTTTCACGGCTATCCTCCCGAGGCTCACTGATCGTGCTCTACGGTGCCTCGTCTGTGTGCACCGCCGGGAGCACTTCGTTCACGATCACTCCTATGATCTCCGACCAGTGCTGGCGGGCCTGCGCCTCGGGCACCCACCAATCGCACGTGGCCACCACGACGAGGTCCAGCGTGGGCACGATGACGATGAACTGGCCACCCCATCCGGTCGCGAAGTGGAAGTCGATCCCGTCGGCCTGTCCGATCCACCAGTAGTATCCGTAGTGTGAGCCGTATGGCACGGCCTGGTTCGTGCTGGTGTGCACCGATGTCGACGACGCCACCCAGTCCGCGGGCACGAGTTGCCGGTCCTCGTACGCTCCACCGTTCAGATACAGCAAGCCGAAGGCCACCATGTCCCGCGGGGTCACAATCAGACCGACGCCACCCAGATTGTAGCCGCGGTTGTCGGTCAGCCATTGTCTCTCACCGATCCCGAGGTCGCCGAAGAGATGCTGCTCGGCGAACGCCAGCGCGCTCATGCCCACCGCTTCTTGCAGGATTGCCGCCATCAGGTGAGCGGTGCCGTCGCTGTAGGCGAAGCGGGTGCCGGGCGGATCTACCAGCGGCCGCTGGAGGACGTACTCCAGCTGGTCGGGCGCTCGGATCCAGGCGGAGTACTCGGATGCGCCCGTGAAGTCGCTCCAGGCCTGCCCCGCCCTCATGGTCAACAGGTTGTCTATCGTGAGGTTGCCGATGTCTGCGGGAAGGTCGGGGGCGATGCCGCTCAGGTAATCGGCAACGGTCTCGTCCACGCCGCCGATGAATCCCTCCCTGATCGCGATTCCCACGAGGGCCGACGTCAAGCTCTTGGTAACCGACCTCACGTCGTGGAGATCATGGGGGGTCTGACCGTTGAAGTACTCCTCGCCGATGAGCGCACCCTGGTAGGCCACCAGCAGGCTCTTGATGCCCCCGATCTCGCTAGCCTGGTCATAGGCTCGCTCCAGTTGGGCGCCGTCGATGTTGGCGGGGTACCACGGGGAGTCGCTGCAGAAGACCGTGCATGCGGCCAGGAGAGCCGCCGTCAGCGGCGACGTAGGTCGCCGTGCGTTGGTGGAAGTACTTTCCTGGACTCTGTTCCCGTGCGACACGGTTGCCTCCCCGAGAACTCAACCAGTCTACAGTTCGCAGCGCAGGGCGGTTCCCAAACAGGAGAAAGGCGATCGCATTTGACCTTTCACGCAGGGAAGTGACGCGTCCAGCGGCTACCCGTCGGGAGCCGTGCCGCCCTGGAGCATGCCCCGCTCCAGCAGCCGTTCTCGCACCTCGGCGGCGACGCGCACGCCCACCTGGTCCTCCTCGTCCACGACCGTGTGCGCGCCCGCCACGTCCAGCTGCCACCGGTGCACGTGGTAGCGTGATCGCACGACGATTGTGGTGTCGGGCGCGAGGGAGCGGACCAGCTGCACGATGTGGCGCGCCGTGCTCGGGTCGGGCACGGTGACTGCGACCGCCGCCGCGGTGCGTACGTGGAGGCGCTCGAGGACCGGCTCGCGCGCCGCGTCGCCCAACAGCGCCTCCAGCCCGTACGCCCGCGCCAGCTCCAGGGTGCTCGGGTTCTGATCCACCACGAGGATGCGCAGTGATGGCTCCGCCATGAGCGTCTCGGCCACGCGCTGGCCCGCGGGCCCGAAGCCGATGAGCACGAGGTGATCGTGTGCTGCGGCGCGGCCGTCGGCCGCCTCGGCGACGGTGATCGCCGGGGTCGTGAGCCGTCCCACGGCCGTCGCCAGGCGCGGGGCGAGCGCCGCGAGGTAGGGCGTTAGGAACAACGTCACGATCAGCGATGCCACCGTCAGGTCGAACAGGTCGGACCCGACGACCCCGCCGTCGCGCGCCAGCACGGCGAGCACCAGGGAGAACTCGCCGAGTTGCGCGAGCACGGTACCCGTGGCCACGGCCGGCCCCGGCGGGCAGCGAAACAAACGCACCACGCCCGAGGTGACCGCCGTCTTGCCGACTACGATGGCCCCGACGACGACGGCGAGCAGCACTGCATGGTCGGCTACCCAGGCCGGGTCGGCCAGCGCCCCGATGGAGCTGAAGAACAGCGTAACGAACAGGATCTGAAGCGGCACGACATCGGCGCGGATCTGGGTACCGAAGGGTGACTCCGCGAGCAGCATCCCGGCCACGAACGCCCCCAGGACCGGTGAGAATCCGAGTTCGTGCGACAACCAGGCCGCCCCGGTAGCGGTGACGATGGCGAGCAGGATGGGGATGTCGCGGCTCCCGGCCGCGGCACGAGTGCCCAGTAGCCGTGGCAGCCCGTGGCTTACCACCACGTAGAGCACTCCGGCGAGCAGGGCGGCCAGTCCCAGGCCCTGCAGCAGCGCCCAGCCGACTCGGGCCGCGCCGCCGCCCACGCCCAACGCGGCCACGAGCAGCGCCGCGGGCACGATGGCCACGTCCTGCAGGAGCAAGATCCCGAGCGCGTTGCGGCCGTGCACCGCGTCGATCTCGTAGCGGTTGGCCAGCACCCGCAGCACGGCGGCCGTGCTGCTCATCGCGACTACGGCACCCAGGGCGAGCGAGGCGCGGCCGTCCAGACCGAGGGCGAGGCAGAGTGCGGCCGTCAGAGTTCCGGTGAGCACGAGCTGCAGCGTTCCGCCGCCTAGAGCGATCGCGCCTACCGAGCGCAGCCGCCGCCAGGAGAACTCCAGGCCGATGGTGAACAACAGCAGCGCGACCCCCAGCTCGGCGATGGTGGACACCGCCTCGTAGCTGGGGAGCAGGTTGAGCGCGTTGGGGCCGAGCAGGGTGCCGGCGAGCAGGTAGCCGAGCAGGGCGCTCTGCTTGAGCCGCTCGCAGAGCCCACCCAGGAGCATGGCGGCCCCGAGGAGGATCAGGATGTCGAGCAGCGCGGTCCAGAGGTCCATGTCCGCTCCCGCCGGCGTTGTGCGGCCCTCTTCGACTGTGTGAAATAACGCTCTCCGCCCTCGATTCGGGCAGAGGCATGACGGTCACGCCGACGTCGAGACTGTCGTGTCGGTGAGGGTTGGCGTGGGTGGGTCGAACAGGTGAAGTGGGCACGCGCCCCCGCGGCGCGTGCCCCTCACCCCGTGCGGCTCTCTCGCTATCGGGGCGCTACTTGATCAGCGGTAGCTCCGCGGCGAGCTGGAGGTTGAGCATCATCTGCAGCCGGTTCTCGACCTGGGCGAAGCGCGCGGCGACTACCGGTCCCAACGCCTTCGCGACCTCCTCGTAATACTCGTGAACCAGCTTCAGTTGATCTTCCTGCTGCTCGAACCACCGCTGGCCCAGCTCCTTGGCCACGTCGTCCGTCATGTTCTCGTAGTTCGTGGCGAAATCCTTGATCAGCGCCACGCGCTCGTCGCCGATCTTGCCCATCTCGAATTGGAACTCGCGATAGATCGGCCAGAACTTCTCCGCCTGTTCCTCGGTGAACTCCATCGCCTCGGTCATGATGGCGACCTTGTTGGCCTGTATGTCTGAGCGGAGCAGCTCGATGTTGGGATCGCCCTGGGCGGCGACCGAGGAAGACAGGACGAGTAAAGAGGCAAGGATGCCGAGACTGGTCTTGGCTACATGCGACATGTGGGATTCCTCTGTCATGATGGTTACGCGGCGGCGGCGCTTCGAACGTGTCCCAATTCCGGGTCAGGAAGTCGGGAAGGATACTGCCAGTCGCGTCTCGCCGTCAATCCGGGTCGTGAGGGGCTGTCTGCCCGCATCAGTGGTCAGACGGCTCGCCGCGGCGTTTCCGCATGCTGCCTAGCAGTACTGTGCCGAGTCCCAGCAAGATCTCGTCGATGAACGGGATGGCATCCGGGAAGGCCAGGTCGGCGCCAAACAGTGTGACCATCAACAACAGCAAACGCGGATACCGCAGCCGACTGGCGTAACGCTGCACCACCGAAGTGACTGGTCCTCGCATGCTGGTCGTGAGCTGCCCTCCTCGCGTGGCCCCCCGTGCCGTTTGCGCTCCCGCGGCCGGCACGGCTGATCTAGCTGCGGATACCGATCTTGAGGTGAAGGATGTCTAGTGTAACCGCGAGCACGGGGCGGCGGCTAGTGCTTCGGATTGCTGCCGGTGTGGCGGTGGGACCGACCTCTGGCTGCTGCGGTTTGCGGGGTCATTGAAGGACTCCCGACAGGGCGTATTGTGACGGCTCTGTCACAAACTTCACGAGCGAGCTTCCGCCGCGCAGCCGGCGACTTCATCTTGGCGAGGGGGCGGGGGCTTGGGAGCGTGACCGCGTGCGCCCCTCAAAGGAGCTGGCTGAGCATCTCACGTGCTGATGCCTCGGACGGTGAGACCACGGGATGAGCGTGGACCGGCGACAGTTCGTCGTTCGTGTGACCAACCTCTCGCTCGCGTTGATCGGGCCTTCGCTCGGAGTGCGTAGCGTGTTGGGAGGCCACGCCGACGCCGCTGACCTTACCTCCCTGTTCCTCTGCGGCGACGTGATGACGGGCAGGGGAATCGACCAGGCGCTGCCGCATCCCAGTGACCCACGCTTGTTCGAGCCGTACGTGCGGACGGCGCGCAGGTATGTGCAGCTCGCCGAGGAGAAGAACGGCCCGATCCAGAGTCCCGTCGAGGCTTCGTACATCTGGGGGGATGCGCTCGATGAGCTCCGCCGGCTGGACCCCGATGCGCGCATCATCAACCTCGAAACCAGCGTGACGACGAGCGACGACCACTGGAAGGGGAAGGGCATCCACTACCGCATGCATCCGGAGAACGTCCCCTGCCTCACGGCAGCCGGAGTCGACTGTTGCGTCCTGGCCAACAACCACGTTCTCGACTGGGGCACTGCGGGGCTGAGGGAAACGCTGGACGCGCTGAGGACCGCGGGGATCGAGACGGCCGGTGCGGGGGCAGACCTCCAGGAGGCGACCGCACCCGCGGTCCTGGAGGTCGGGACGGGAAGGCGGGTGCTCGTGTTCGCGTACGGGGCAGAGAGCAGTGGTGTCCCGAAGGCTTGGGCCGCCACCGCGAGCCGACCCGGAGTAAGCTTCCTGCCGGACCTCTCGCACAATGCCATCCGCAGCGTCGCCGGGAAGGTGCAGGCGGTCAAACGCACGGGAGACGTCGTCGTAGCCTCGATCCACTGGGGCGGTAACTGGGGGTATGCGGTGCCTCGCCAGCAGCGGGAGTTTGCGCACGGCCTCATCGACGACGCCGGCGTTGATGTGATCCACGGACACTCCTCGCACCACCCCAAGGGAATCGAGGTCTATCGGGGCCGACCGATCCTCTATGGCTGCGGTGACTTCCTCAACGACTACGAGGGGATATCCGGGTATGAGGAGTTCCGCGACGACCTGGTGTTGATGTACTTCCTGAGCGTGGATCCGTCCGACGGCAGGCTGGCGCGCCTCGACATGGTGCCCCTGCAGCTGCGGCGCTTCCGGCTGAACCGGGCGTCTCCGGATGACGCCGCCTGGCTACGCCAGGTGCTGAACCGCGAAGGCGAACCGTTCGGGACCCGGGTGGAGTCGGGTCCCGCAGGTGTGCTTGCACTCCGGTGGAAGTAAGAGGCGCTAGTCTCTGCCGAGTCCTTCCCCCGTTGCTCATGTGAGGCGCGCGATTCCTGCTGGCCGGCGCCCCGCTGTACGTGTCGAGCCTCGCCGTCTGTGAAACCAAAACACGGCGTAAAGCTTTGAACTCATGGAAGATCACGGAGATAAGCTGTCGATGTCACTGCACGAGGTGCACGAGGGGCGGGCCGTTCCGACGCCAGAGTATGGCAGGGGGCGTGCTCGTCGACGGGCGGTGGTCGCCAGCGCGTGCGCCCTGGGCATCGCCGCCTGCGCCGTCCCAGCCGATACCCTCTCGAGCGGGAGCGTGGACGCCGCGGCGTACGCGGATTCGGTCTACGCCGGAGCGGCGATTGCCACGCTGGCGGACCTGCTCGCGTTCGAGACGGTCCACGTGGAGGGCCTGGACAACGCGGTCAACCCCGCCTTCCGTGCGATGACCGAGTACCTCGGGCGCACGGCGGCGGAACTGGGGCTGGACTTCACCGACCACGGCAACGTCGTCGTGATCGGCCTCGGCGCGGCGCGCGATCGGCTCGGGCTGGTGGCGCACGGCGATGTCGTACCCGCCGATCCCGCCAAGTGGGCGCAAGATCCCTTCTCGCTCGACACGCTGAGCGAGCCGGGTCGTATCGTCGGGCGGGGGAGCATCGATGACAAAGGCGCTATCGCGAGCGCGCTCTACGCGCTTAAGGCGGTGAAGGATCAGGCGCTTCCGCTGCGGCGGCGGGTCGAGCTGATCATCTCGTACACCGAAGAGTCGGATTGGGCGCCGTTCATGGCGTTCCTCCGGGAGAACCCCCCTCCGGAGCTCAACATCGGCTTCGATTCGGAGTACCCCGTGGTGGTGGCCGAGAAGGGTTGGAACACCTTGCATCTGGGAGTGCCTCCGACGAACCGTGCGGCGCCGCAGGGAGCGTACCTGGTGTCGTTGGCGGGTGGGGTGTTCCTGTCCCAGATTCCCGAAGATGCCGAGGCGGTGATTGCCCGCCCGACTCCGCGCCTGGAGCAGGTGTTGCGGGGTGCTGCCGCCCGAGACTCCCTCGCGAGGTACGAGTTCATCTCGGAAGGAGCCCGGCTCCGGGTCCGCGCCAGGGGGCGGAGTGCCCACTCGTCCAAGCCCGAGGCCGGCGTGAATGCCATCACCCACCTGGCCGCGCTGCTGGGGTCGTATGATTTCCCGGACACCCCGGCGGCTCGCATGGTGCGCCTGATCAACGACTTGGTGGGCCTGGGAGATCACGGCGAGCTGTTCGGCGAGGTTGCGCTGACCGATCCGTTCATGGGACCGCTCACGCTTTCGCTCACCACACTCGGGCTGGAAGGCGACACGCTCGTGGCTGGCATCAGCATCCGCAGCCCGGTGGGGCGCAGCAAGGAGGTGCTGGAACGGCTGCTGCGCCGGGCGGTCGATGCATGGACGGAGCGCACCGATATCGCCGTCGGCGTTCGCATCTTCACATCCGACCCATACTATCTCGATGACGCACCGCACATCCCGGTGCTGCTCCGGGTGTTCGAGCGCTTCACCGGACAGCCCGATCCGCAGCCGGTGTCAATCGGCGGCGGCACCCACGCGCGGCTGTTGCCCAACGGGGTCGACTTCGGTCCGGCGATGCCGGGCGAGCCGTATCCCGGGCACAGCGAGCACGAGTTCATCACGCGTGACGAGTTCCGGCTCAATCTCATGATGTATACGGCGTTGATCGTGGAACTCGCTGCGCAGTGAGCCGTGGGGTGGCGTGGTGATGGGGCGCGCGTGCAGTCCTGGTCGCGCTGGCGGTGGCGGGCCAGGCGCTTGAGGTAGGGGTGGCGGTCGGAGAGTAGACACATGCCTCTCGACGGCGGTACCGATCGGATGGAGCGGCTGTCCCCGCAGGAATTCCGCGAGAGGGTCAGAAATGGCGACTGGCTGGGACCGACGTCTGGCTGCTGCAGTGGTTTTGTGCAGGCCAATCTCGTCGTCGTGCCCAAGACGTTCGCGTACGATTTCCTGCTCTTCTGCCAGCGGAATCCCCAACCCTGCCCGCTACTCGAGGTGACCGGTCCGGGTGAGGTAGAGCCGCAGACAGCCGCACCCGGCGCCGACCTGCGGACCGATCTCCCGCGGTACCGGGTCTATCGGCGCGGCGAGCTGGAGCAGGAGCTACCCGATCTGCTGCAAGTATGGCGCGACGATTTCGTGAGCTTTCTCCTGGGGTGCAGCTTCACGTTCGAGGATGCGCTCCAGCGGGCGGGCATACCGATGCGGCATGTGGAGCAGGGAAGAAACGTGCCGATGTACATCACAGATCAGTCGTGCCGACCGGCGGGGCCCTTCGCGGGACCGCTCGCCGTGTCGATGCGACCGGTCGCGTCCGACCTGGTGTCCCGGGCGGTCGAGATCACCGCTCGCTTCCCACTCGCCCACGGGGCACCCGTCCATGTCGGCAACCCGCAGGCGATCGGGATTGCCGACCTGGATCGCCCCGACTTCGGAGACGGCGTCGCGCTCGGTCCGAACGAGGTCCCGGTGTTCTGGGCCTGCGGCGTGACCCCCCAGGCGGTCGCCATGCGAGCGGGGCTGGACCTGGTGATCACGCACGCCCCCGGTCACATGCTAGTGACCGATCTGCGGCATGAAGATCTCGTGCTCGGTGCCTGAGCCATCGCCTACGCACTGGAGGGCGCCGCGAAGGGGTGCCGCCGTCCGTCTTCGACCCAATGCCGCCGATCCGTGCCCGGGCTAGCTCTTCTGCGCTGGGGGCTTGTCGGGGCCGGAGCTGGCACTCACCGTACCTGCGCTTGCCTTACCTGTCGCTGACGGTCTCGACCTCTCCCGCGGCAAGAACAGTCGCGGGTCCGGCTCGCGCCACCGCTTCCACTCGTCGTCGGTGAGCTTGCTCGCGCGCTGCTCGTAGGCGGCAAGCTCGCGCTGCAAATCCCGCACGATTTCCTGGTCCTTGTCGGGGTCCTCCGCTAGTTCCAGTGCCCTCGTGTAGTAGCCGTACGCCTCGTCGAGTTCCCCGTACCGCACCAGAGCGACCGCAAGGTCGCGGTGCCCGTTGATGTACTGATTATCCAAGTCGAGGGCCTTCTTTCCGTGGTAAAAGCAGCGGCGCAGGCTCCCCGGTGGTTTGCGGAACCAGCGCGTCGAGTAGAGCAGGCACAGGTTCGCGTGGCTCAGCTTGTTGTTCGGGTTGAGCCCGAGCGCCATGCGGAAGTACTGCTCCGCGAGCGGAGCCGTCTTACGGTCGAGTCGGCCCTCCGGGAGATTCAGTCCACTCGGTATGTCCTCCTCGTCGCGCTCGTCCCCCCACTCGGTCAGCTTGAGGAGTACCCAGGCTAGGTTGTTGTAGAACATCCCGTTGTCGGGTTGAAGCTCGATGGCCTTGAGGTACCAGTTGCCGGCATCCACGAACCGCTTGAGTCGATCCGGGTGTCTGTCCGGACTGCCTTCGTCGACGTGCAGCACCAATGCGTGGGTATACGGGATTAGCGGGTGCAGTGTCATCGGGCTCGTCGCGGCGCGCTGGGCTGCGGCCCATTCACGCTCGGCCGAATGTGCTTCCTCGCTTGCCTTCTCCAGGACCCTCGGCTCCAGCTTCGCGAGGCGGTGAAACTGCTGCGCATAACAGAAGGCCATGCCGGTATGAAGCAGCGCGCGTAACTGGGCGTGCGTCGTCTGTGGACTCTCGAGAGCCGTCTCATAGCAGCGTTGCGCCTCGTCGATGGACTCTGCCGTTCGGTCCACCATCGTCATGACGCCGTGGTAGTAGAGCGCCTCTGGATTGTTTACCGGATCGGCGAGCGCCGCACAGCGGAAGGACTCTTTGGCTTGGTCTTTCGAGTCCGTGCCGCCGGTTCGCCGATACTCGTCAAGAGCGGCAAGGCCATCGAGGAGGCACCGCATGCTCCGCCAGTCGCGACCCTGGAATGAGCCGTGAATGTGGAGGATCATGAATGCGGCATCGCGAATCAGCTCGCTGACCTCCTCGAGCGTGGTTGTCGTCCTGATTTCGGTGAACACGATGGGCTTGGTTGCTTCTGACGCGAGAACCTTGTCGGCCCAGGCGAGCAGCAACGGATGAGACCACAGGTGTGCGGCGCCCCGTCTCGTGGTGGGCTGCTTGGGGGCAGCCAGCGCGAGGAGTAAGGGGTGTGTCCACCGTTCTGCAGCGTGACCTCCTCGTGCGCCGCCCGCCTGCGACTCCGACTGTGCGCCCTGGGGAGCTGCTTCCGAACGTCCTCGAGCGGACCATGCAAGAACCATCGGGTTTGAGCGTGGCGTTGGTAGACCGACCCAGGCCAGTGCGAGCGGATGCCACCACCGCGGTGCTGCATCTGGCTCGGGTGCGTTGGGACTCAGCGCTGCCTTAGCCCATGCCAGAGCGGACGCGGGCCATGGAGGAGGTACGTCGGCTGCGTAGCTGCCGGAGAGGTTGATCGTGAGTCGTGTCTGATCGCCGCTCGCGACCATGGACACCTTGATCGTCGAGTTCCTGTAACGGTTGCGGTAGGGAATGAGAACCGCTCCCAGCAGAGCGGCGATCGAGTTCGCGAGACCGCTGATTGGAATGGATACCTTTCCGACACTGAGCGTTAGCTCTTGTTTGACCTCTTGGAGCTCCTGGTGTTCCCGAAGCTCGACAGGGATGGGAGCCTCCTGCCGGAGACCCACGAGGTAGTACCCCGTGTCCCGACCGGCCGCGGGCGCGAGGTAGGGCGCCGGGCGATCACCCAACACACCCTGCAACACATCAGTGACGGACACGAGTTCCGCCTGTAAGGCCATGGCTACGCCGCCGTGGCCCATGTCCTCCAAGATCTTCCCTTTGACCGAGATGGGAGCTAGGTGAACCGTATCGGGCTTGCCGAGCAGGAACGCGTATCGAAGCGTCTCAAACACGTAGCCCAGTGGGATGCCGATGAGCAGTGTAACGATGGTCACCCTCGGCAAGAACTCGAGGGACTCCCACTCACAGACGAGCTGGAGCCAAGGGCTATCCAGGATACTACATGCGGATGCCTCCATCAGAGCGTTGCGCGATTCATAGCTCGAGTCCCTGGGCCTCTCGCTCCCACTGGCCGACGGGCGTGGCACGGTCAGCTAGATAGGTCGTGGCCAACCAGAGGTCCAAGAAGCTGTCGCCGATCTCGGCCGCCCCTTCACGACATACCCGGTAGTACACCGGGTGAGGCTCGATGTCAGTCGCCGTTCGAACCAGCCCGTCCCGCGGCTCATCCGGACAGTGCAGAACGTAGCCGAGGAACGGCGGCTTCTTCCGCTCGTGCCAGCGGATGCACGCCACGGGGAGAAGATCGTAGCCAACCTCTCTCGATCTGAAGGCCGCTACATCACCGAGCGGTACCTCGAGCAGCACGCCGTTCACCATATCGCTGATCTGGCCGGTCGGAATGACGTTCAGGGCTGCGCGCGCCATGGAGTTCGGTGGTGGGCCGTAGCGCGGGTTGCGTTCGGGAATGAGGTAATTGAAGATCCGCCTTACTCCGAAGGCGACGGCCGGGATTCCGGTGCTCTCACTGAGTGTGTAGCCTGCCGATGTCCGGTTTACCAGGCTGCCGTAGCCCAGTACGAGGAGGCGACTAGGATGCTGGCCTACCAGGTCGGTTTCCAGCATCTCCCACGGATAGCTGTAACTCCGTGCTCCCTCGGCAGTGGCCATCGTGTGCGAAATGGCTTCAGTCTGCTCCGCAGTAAGGCCTAGCATTCCACCCGTCACGTCACCTTCCATTGTGGTGTGTCCCCTTCGTAGCAGGTGCGCGATCCCGCGGCTCAGCGAAGTGCGCTGCCGTGCCTCGTATACCCTGGTTCGCTTCCCAATGCTACGCTCGGTTGAGCGGTCCGTCCACCTGGTCACGCCGAAACCAAGNNACGGTAAACCGAGCTTCGGGAGCAGCACGCCCCAGTTCACATTGACGCTGAGAGTAGGCGATATTGACTCGCCGATCAGCGGCGCTCGTACGTTGACGGAGACCCCCGCCACGTTGGCGAGCGGCACATTGAGTGATGCGCGGAACACCAGGAAGTCAGTCTGCAGCTCCGAGCGGAACTGTTCTGCGTTCCCGTAGCGGAACTCGAAGCCGCCAGCGAGCAGTATGGGGCGTTGCGGTTCGACGAGCCGACGGGCCTCAAAGGCCAGCCCGCCGTCCAGGGCAAAGTGAGTCTCATCGATGTCGTGGAGGTCGGAAAAGTGGACACCCAGCCGTCCCTTGACACCAAATGAGGCTGCTAGGGCATCCTTCCCCACGAACTGCTGTCCGAATGCCAAGCCGCTCGTGATCGCCGTGGCTGCGGCGTCGGGCACGGCGCCGAGCGTTGGATCTCCCACGTCCAGGCGGAGGTCGAATCCCAAGTACCTGGCATCTGCCCGCTCGCGGATGCTCGTTAGGTTCCTGCGGAACGCCTCGTATTGACTCGGATCGAGCTGTATCCGAAAGTCCGCACCGCAGGCCCGGACTCGTGACTGGGCGCTGGCCACACCGGTGAGCGCCGTGATGCAGGCCTCGAGTTCCGGTGCAGCCTCCAGCAGATCGGCCAGGCGGCGAGCATTGCGTGCCTCGATCTCGAGCAGACCGAGGAACTTCTCACGGGCCTGCTGCATTATCCTGCCGCCGGCCGACAACCCGGTCATGTTCACCCTGAGCCGCACGCCGAAGTAGTCGATCTCGCCATCGTCGTTCTGATCCAGACCGTCCACTGGGAAGAAGACCGTGGCGTCGGTGAGCCGACTCCACTTAGCAATCGTCTCCCTGGCTTCCGAGCTGGTGAAGAAGATGGCTGGATTGATGGTGAGCGCCGTGATGGCACTGGTACCGGCGTCCGATCCGGTAGCCGCCACGGATCCGCCGCCGATAGCCATCGGCTGGGCCGTGGGTACGACCTCTCCCTGCGCGACCGAGCCGCTTGTCGCCGCGTCGCCCGAGTTGGTCTGCTGCAGGTCACGGGGGCTGATGGCACTATCGACGTTGACGTATAGGTCGGCGGTGAGCATGTCCACGACTGATACCGCCAGTGCGAAGCAGGCATCTTCGATACCGGGTCGCATGCCGAATCGTGCGGTATATACGCTGTCGCACACCGCCTGCTGAGCCTGTAGAGCAGGCGGGAGAGCAAGGGAGGCGACTGCGGCGAGAATGACTGGTAGGAGCCGCATGGATCGCTACCCGACGGCGTACGTCCAGGTGGTGTCGCCCTGGATGTCTTCTGCGGCGGTGACCGGCTTGACCTCGAGCCGTCCCTCGTCGGACTCTCGGTGGACGTCGACCAGCACGCGCAGCAGTCCTTGGCTATCGGGCGTGATGGAGACGGAACCAGTTCCCCCGGGAGCAACGGTCGTGCTGTCCACGTCGCCTCCGCTTCCGGAACTGTGGCCGATGAATAGGGAGGCCGTTCCGCTGCTGGTCGCGCCCAGCGTCAACTCGGCCTCGACTTTGGTGCCCTTGGGTACTGTGCCTTTGAACATGCCTTCTCTCCCAGTGTGACCGGGCCAAACGAACGGATGGCCTGGGTGGAATCGCCGGGGTCGAGCGCACCCCCAAGATCCAGGCCTCGGCGGTGGCGGGAAAGGCCCATTTGGGGGCATTGACGGCACTATTTGGGACATCGCCTCGCGCGAGTCAAGCGCTCGCCCGCCGGAGTCCCGCAACATCTGCCGGCAGAGACCCTTGCCGCGGACAACACCGACGTGCACTGTAGCTGAGCCGGCTCTTGGAGATGACTATGTGGGAAGCCCTGACGGGTGCCATTCCGCCTCAAGTGCTGCCGTGGCTTGCGTTGACCGCGCTCCTCATGACGGTAGTGCCCAGGATTGTCACGCTGTACAGCACGTGGCTTGACTACCGGTCGGGTCGGCGCCGGGATGACCTGGAGAGACGGAAGCTGGAAATCACCCGGCTGCGGCTCCAGGTAGAGGAGTTGAAGCGGAGAATGCCGGATCTCGAGATGGAGGTGCCGAGCATCACTCAGGAAGTGGCGGTCCCGCATCTCGAGATGGAGGTTTCGAGCGTCGCTGAGGAAGTGGAGGCGCCACAGGAACAGCCGATCACCCCGCAGCCCGCAGCCGTCTCGCCGGCACCCGAGCGCACGACTGGGGAGACGCGTCCGGTATCACAGGACCGCCCCAAGTCTTGGATCGGTGGGCAGCTCGTGGCACACCCCGACGTGGGCAAGCCGGTCACGGTTGCGCTGCGATTCATCGCAGCGTTCTTGGGATGGATGTTTGCCGTTGTCGCGGTTGTGACGCCAATCTCCCTGTGGGGTGATGAAGAATTTGGGGTCTGGTGGCTGATTCTCGTCGTGCTGGTCTACTGTGTCATCGCCTCGAGTTTCTTCGCGTTGTATCGGTCGGCCAAGCGGTGGAGGAGCATGATGGACGTCCCCACGAGCCCGGCTTTGGACTAGCTGCGAGATCGAGGGGCTAGGGGGCCGTTCGGGTGATCTCTGGTGAGCCTGTCCCAAGCTTGGCAAGCCGTTACGGCACAGCCTGTTGCGCCGATGCGTACGGGCTGCAGAACGGCACATGCCTGACGCCTCCGCCGTTCACTGCGGGATGCACCGAATGCCCCTGGGGCGGTGGGCCTGCCCGCACCAGCTCCTGATGTCCCACTTCGAGCACCCAAAGTCCCAATATGGCACTAGCGCGCGGGTGGCCTGATTCCTATAAGAACCTGGTTACCCCGGTGGGTGCATGAGTTCTGCCATCCCTCGCCGTGGTGCCGTCACAGCCGCCTCAGGCCGCCGCGGAGGACTCCGATGAACGCGCTGACGGCGTTCCTTCAGCTTCAGTTGGGGGNNGGTGTGCTGGTGGTGCTCGTTGGCTACCGCATCCTGACTGGCCGCATCACAACCCGTGGTCTGTTGCAGGCCGCGCCGGGTCAGCCGCGTGTGAGTCCGGAACGTGTGCAGTTGCTGGTCTTGACCCTGATCGGTGCACTCAGCTACCTCGGTCTGGCGCTGAGCGAAGCCACGTCCGCGACCGAGGGGAGCTTGAGCCTGCCCGAGGTTCCGGACCTTCTGCTGTACCTCGTGGGAGGCAGTAACCTCATATATCTGGCTGGGAAAACCCTGTGGCGCCGTCGCGACAGGAGTCGCGACGATGAGGCTATCAGTTGACGATGGAGGTTGGAAGATGGGTACGCTGACCCAGGTATTCGGCTGGGTGATCGCGGTCTTCCTCGGTCTGCTCGAGCTCCTGATTCTCTTCTGGCTCTGGCGGAACCCCAGGGTTCTCGAGGGCTTGATCAGTGAGCCCGGCAAAGACAAGGCCAGTCTCTCGCGATTCCAGTTTCTTGTGTTCACGTTCGTCATCGCGATGAGCTTCTACCTGATCGTGATATCGGCTACCCCGCCCGCTTTTCCGGAAGTCCCAGCGGGTGTGTGGGGCCTGCTCGGTGTGAGTGGCGGGTCGTACGTGGTGTCGAAAGGGATCCAGCTCGGTCGCGGTACGCCCTAGGGCAGAGTGGATCTTGTAATGGCGTGGGTGGCGGCGGCTCGAACCTTGCCGTCCGAGACTGAACGCGCTCAGCCGCTGTCAGTCCCGCGCTCGCGTCTAGGCGGTTGGAGGCACCGATGAGCAACGACAGTCCAGCGAACCCCCTGCCCCCGGAGCTCGAAGCCGCCATCGCGAAACGGGCGGAAGCCGCCGTTGAGGCGAAGCTGGCTTCCTACCGGAAGGCTGCAAAGTGGTATCTCCTGGGCCTTGGCAGCCTCGTGATCTTCCTGCTGGCCTTTGGCCTCATTAGCAAGCAATCCCTGCTGCGCTTGGGACACGATTGGGTGTTTGGATTCGAGAAGAGCCTCGACCAGGTGCTGCATGAGCGCGTGGCAGTCAGCTACAGCAACGGCTTCTGGCTTGGCACGCTCGAAGGGGACCTCCCGGCGCAGTCGGTGGTCTTCTACGCCGCCGACGGCCAGGAAGTCATGGCCATCGTCGAAATCCAGCACCAGGGAACGGGAGAGCTGCTCGAGGTGGCGATAAGCCTGGAGGGGGAGAGCGATCCGATCTACACGACGGCGCAGGACGAGCGGTCCCTGCCCGTGAAGGTGTCAGAGTGGATGACTGCCCATTCACACGAGCATTTCGTCCAGAGCCGGCCGGAGAATGTCCACGTGCTGGTGTTCAGCGTGCCGGACGCGGTCGAGACGCAGGACCGGGTTTTCGTGCGCTCGCTGATCACTGTGTCCGGGCTCGAGCGAGGTGTGTCATGAGAACGTACATGCTCTGCCTTCTCGTGCCGGCGCTGCTGGTCGGGTGCCAGCCCAGGCAGGCAGACGAAGAGGCAGCTGGGGAGGCTGCGACCGAGGTCGCCGAAGATGTTCGGGCGGCAGCGGAAGCAGCGGCTGCTGCCGAACTAGAAGCCCGGGCTGCGGCAGAGACAGCGCGCCGTGAACGAATGATGGCGGAGGCGGCACCCAGCGAGCCGATGGAGGCCGCGGCGGAACCTCAAGCCGGCGATGCGCTTGAGTTTCGTCAGCTAGCGCAGGGGATCGAGTTCTTTGACGGCAAGGCCAGGGCTGGCGCAACCATGGTGCGACTGTCTGCCGTTCGCGTCGCCATGCCACGGCCGGGAATCGCGCTTGCAGTATCGGAGGACTTGAAAGGCGGGGGGCATTCGCTGATCGCCTACCAGAAGATCGCTGAGGCGCGCATCGTGCTGTCGGGCGGGTTCGTCACGTCGTTCTATCCAGCGATACCTGCCGGGTACGTGCAGTTTCACAGTATGCCCATCAACCGTGCGGCGACCGACCCGATCTTGAACGGCATGCTGAGAATCAGCCGTGGGCGAGCGTCCATCGGGCCATTTGAAGAGCCGGACTACGAGAGGCTGACCGGGGACGCGTTGCAGTCAGGTCCGCTGCTAGTGCACGGCGGGCGTCCAGTACTCCGTCGGGCAGCGGAAGTCGCACCGGATCAGGCAGTAGTGGTGGAGGGCGCCTTCATTCGGAGCTTTGTGGCTGTCGACAAACAGGGCCGCGCGCTTCTTGGATGGGTGAGTGAAGTGTCGCTGACGGAGCTGGTCGAGCTGTTGCTCAGGCCGGAACAAGCCCGGGGCCTCGACTGCGAGTCCGCCCTGAACCTGAGCGGCCACGTCAATGCGGGGCTTCTGGTGAGTGCCGGCGACGTGTATCACGAGGTCGGTGACGTGGCGACGCGACTGCCCAACGCGATAGTAGTCCGATAGTACGACCTGACCAGCATTCTGGCTCACCCTTGCAACTCACTCTCCAAGGTTGAGGAGGAGCTGCCATGTCAGACCGCGGGGCGGTAGGAGACAAGGCTAGTTCATATACGCCGGAATACGGAGACGTGATTGCGGCAGAAAGGAAGCGGATACAACGGGATCCCGTCCTTGGACTCGCAATCTCCGGGGGCGGCATCCGCTCTGCGTCGTTTGGCCTGGGTGTGATGCAGGGTTTGGTCGGCGCCGGACTGCTGAAGCAGACCGATTACCTCTCGACGGTTTCGGGCGGAGGGTATATCGGATCTTCGCTCACGTGGTTTCTCAAGGATGGTTTCCCCGACGGCGCGGAGGCGGGCACGGAGGAGAAGGACTTCCCGTTTGGCAAGGCTCGAGTAGGTAGTCGCACCGAGCAGACGCGTAACAGGATACTCGATTACATCCGTCAGCACGGCAACTACCTGGCGCCGGGATTCGGGCTGAGCATGATGTCGCTCGTCGGCGTGGCTCTCCGCAGTGTGTTTGCTTCTCTCTTCGTATACCTGTGCATTGCTACGCTCGCACTGGTCATTCTGCGGGAAACCGTTGCATGGATTCACTCCCGGGTCAACGGAGTCTTCGAGATCGGCTCACGGGTACCGAGCACGCTGGGGCTTCTGATCTGGGTAGGTGGTGCCGTGGTCGTGCTGCTCGCACTTGCCGCGCTGGGGTTCAGCCTGGGCACGCGACTGGTCGGTGGCTGGGGGAAATGGCGCTATCGGTGGCTGATCTGGGGCCAGAGAATCACTGGTTGGCTGTGGACGTCCGTCATCGTACTCCTGGTTGTGGGCTCACTACCGTTTGCGCGCGCCGGGCTGGGCGGCATCCTCGAGCAGGGTCTGGCGGGAGCCGGGGCGACTGTCCTTGGCGCGATCGCCGGGCTGCTGCAGTTCCGTAGAGCCCATCAACCGGAGAGTCCCGAGGGAAAGCTAAGTGCTCTGCAGAGGTTCGGGGCCAACCTGCGAATCGTGCTCGGATCGGCGGCCCTGATATACGGTCTACTGCTAACGGCTCATGCTTTCAGCGATCAGTTCCGGCATCCCGTGTGGTTCATCGGGCTAGCCGCTCTGACGGCAGTGCTTGGGATCGTGGTGAACCTGAACTACGTCGGCCTGCACCGGATGTATCGTGATCGGCTGATGGAGACATTCCTGCCAAACCCGGAGAGCGTGGTTGATGGCAGGTGGGGGGCAGCGACACGCGCGGACGGGGCATTGCTGGAAGACATGTGCGCAGAGGAGAAGCCAAGGCCCTATCACCTCATCAACACGAACGTGATCCTGGTTGACTCGCAGGAGGCGAAGTACCGCGGCCGTGGTGGCGACAACTTCATTCTGTCCCCTCTCTACTGCGGGTGCGACGCGACTGGTTGGCGGTCGACCGAGACATACATGAAATACTGGCGCTCCCGGGGCATGACACTCGCGACGGCGATGGCGGTCTCGGGTGCCGCGGTGAATCCACATACGGGGGTGCACGGGAAGGGGCCAACCCGCAGCAGAGTCGTCTCGGCGCTCATGTCGCTCTTGAACCTGCGGCTGGGGTATTGGACGATCAACCCGAGTAAGAAGCCGTATCCCTTTACGCCCAACTTCTTCGTTCCGGGCCTGACCCGGGGAGTGTTTGGCTACGGCTTCCGCGAGGCTAGTCGCTCGATCGAGCTGTCGGACGGCGGACACTTCGACAACTTGGGGCTGTACGAGCTGATCAGGCGCAGGCTGAAGGTCATGATAGTCTCAGATGGAGCCGCTGACCCCGGCTTCGATTTCGGGGACCTCGCCAATGCCGTGGAGCGCGTGCGCGTCGACTTCGGAACCAAGATCAGCTTCTCAGCCGACATAGGTCCCGACCTCGATGGCATGCTGCCGGGGTCCGCTGAGCCGTACCCCGACGAGAAGTACCGACTTGCCAAGCGGGGCTTCGCCGTAGCCAAGGTCGAGTACGATGAGGACAACAGCGGGATCTTGGTGTACATCAAGACGACGCTCACTCGTGACCTGCCTCGGGATGTATACGGGTACAAGGCAGCGTATCCGACTTTCCCCGATCAGACGACCGCGGACCAGTTCTTCGACGAGACGCAGTTCGAGGCGTATCGCGAGCTTGGCTACCAGCTGACGAAGACGGCGTTACGTTCGCAACCCAACAGGTCAGGAACCTGCTCGAGCAGGAAGGTGTCGAGTTGTCATGACTTGCCGAGGCTGTAATCGATTTGCGTTGCGGGCCCTGATGCGGTTGCCGCTTGTCCTAGCTGCAACGGCGGCGTGTAGCAGCACGGTCCATGCCCAACTCGTCGGCGTCCCCCCTATCGTCGTCCCCAAGTCGCTCATCGGATCGGACGTCACCGTCACACTCGGCTCCGGCTACCAGGAGCACACCGTAGGGGGTGTGATCCCGGTCGCCGGCCGGGTGGCGTGGAACGGAGACCGCCTGAGCGTGATCGGAGCAGGTGCTTGGCTCCCGGCGCCGCGGGACGGAGTGAGCAACGGCTTCGGGGCCGGGCTAGCATTCGGGTGGCAGGCGACGCCGTTCGATCCTGCCACCAATCCCTTCATCTGGAAGCCGCTTGCGCGCATCCATGTCGGCGCCGCCTACTCGCAGTTTGAGGAAGAGGGTCTCGGCACCTGGCGACAGCTCGACGTCCCGTTGGCGGTAGGGCTGGGGTGGGTTCTGCCGGCCCAGACACTCAACGTGCTCGGGTGGCTCGCCGCGGAGGGGCGTATCCGCATGATCAGGGATCCCTCAGGCGGGGGGGAGACCGAGAACAGAGCGGGCGGGGGCCTCTCGGCCGGGGTGGACGTCTACAAAGCCAACTGTCCTCCTGAGAACCCGGACTGCGTGTACGGTTGGGGGGTTCGTCTGGGGGGGGAAGCGCTCCTCATCGAGAACGTGCGGACCGGCGGCACTTTCGAGTGGAGTGCGTTCCTTGGAGTGATCTGGAAGTTCTTCTAGGCAGCGCTCGCGGACGCCCGCGGGCGGAACGACACGCGGAGATGTGATGCCAACGCTGCACCCCCGCTCGGACTACAGTGAGTTCAACCTGGAGCCCACGCCGCCGTCGGCGGTCGTCGTGGACTCCAATCCCTTCGTGGACGACGTTCCCCAGGCGTTCGCGCGGCTGGCCGCGCACGGTGATCTGCTGGCCGGCGGCGACAGCGGGGTGTTCGACGGCGACCGGGCGTACCGCTACACCAGCCTGAACCAGCGTGGCCTGAACGCGGGGGTCAATCACCTCCAGGGAATGCAGCGGCTGCGCCGCGGGCAGTACGTCATCGTCTCGGCGGGCGACTCGACGGAACCCATGTCGCACCTCTTCGTGGTACGGATGGGTACGCGTAGAGCTCAGGGACCCTGGGGCTCGAACCTGCTGCACACCGGCGTTCCGCCCGACGAGGACGGCTTTGTGCGTGTCATCGCCCTTGATCGCGACCGGTGGCACGCAGGTGGGCTGGGGCTCACCGGTGAGATCCTGGCGGTACCACTCGAGGGAGGCGGCCGGTCCCGCGTCATCTTCCTCGATGTGCGCGACCCCGAGAACCCGACCTGCTTCCCGGCTAACATCGAGCGCCCCGGCTTCCCGAAGGCTGGGGCCGTCGCCCTCGCAAAGCTGCCCGATGGCCGCTTCGTGTGTATCGTGTGGCGTGAGGAGGGGGGTGAGAAGCCCGTCGGGCGGTTCGACTTCTACCTATCGCATAATGACCGCTTCTTCGACGGGTTCCAGGCCGAGGCCCTCACCCTGCGGTTTCCCGGACTGAGGGCCGGAACGAACCGCGACCCGCAGTATCAGACCATCGTGCTGCTGTCCCCGCGGGATGTGGGTGGGGGTGCGGTGGTGATGCACCTGATCGGCTGCGAGAACGAATCCGCGCTATCCCCTTTCGGCAATGGTGCGAACCTCGCCGACCTGTTCGAGTTGCGGCTCCACCCGGACATGCTCGGCAACGCACCGAATGGCCAGATGCCGTCTCTCGAGCATCTGGACACCCGCGAGTTCCACGCCCCCAGGGAATACTGCAACCTGGACGCCGCCTCAGGGCTCTATCTAGCCGAGGGCGATGCCGGTCCTGAGGGCACCGGTTCCGTGCAGCTCGCACTATACGGGGCATACCACTGGCGCGTGGACCGGACCATCCGGTTTGCCGAATTCCGCGCGCGTCCGGACCCGGCTTCCGTCGTGACGGACCTGGCGGATGCGTGGGTGGACCTCTACGAGCACGACAAGTTCCGGGGTCGGCGCCTCAGCGTATACGGCACCGACGAAGCGGCGATTGCCAATTACCGAGAGATCTACGTGCAGGACGGGGACTTCAATGAGCGAGTCTCCAGCGTGCGCTACCACATCCCAAATGGGTGGAGGTACCGCCTGTACCGGGAGCCGGACTTCGCAGGGACGCGCGCCAACCGGGACTACCTCGATCTCAGGGGAACGGGCGTGGCAGAGGAGATCGCGAACCTCAAGCGGCGCAAGTTCGGTGATGCTGTGTCGTCGTCCCGCTTCGTCCAGTCGGGCGCATAATCGAGGGCGACGACGGGACGTTTCGGTGTGCGATGCGTGACGCTCTGAAGCTTCGCAAGTCTCTCAAGGTGGGGGCGAAGCGCGGGCAGGTGCGGCTGGTGCAGGAGTGGCTCTGCCTCCACGGGCTCGGTGTGCCGATAGACGAGGACTTCGGGCCGGCCACCGACTACGCCGTGCGACGGTTCCAGGCCGAGAAGCGCCTCGCGGATGACGGCGTCGTCGGGCCCAAGACGTTCGCGGCCCTGACCGAGCCGATACGGCGCGCCATCAAGCCGGTTGACCCAGGGAGGCGGAGCCTCGGGCAGCTCGTGGTGGCCTATGCGCGGCAGCACCAGAAGCAGCAGCCACGCGAGGTCGGCGGACAAAACCGCGGCCCCTGGGTCAGGCTCTACATGGGCGGCCAGGAGGGTCAGGCGTGGGCTTGGTGTGCCGGCTTCGCGAGCTATGTGCTCAAGCAGGCATGCGAGACCCTTGGCGTGGCGCTGCCATTCGCGACTTCAGTCTCGTGCGACTCTCTGGCGGCGAGCGGCAAGGCGCGGGGCCGCTTCGTGACCGGGCGGAAGGCGAGAGGGGGGAAGGGAATCCGGCCCGGCAGCTTCTTTCTCCAGCGCCGCACCGCCACCGATTGGGTGCACACGGGGCTGGTCGTGCGGGTCAGACCCGACGTGTTCGAGACCATCGAGGGCAACACCAACGACGACGGCTCACGGGAGGGATACGAAGTGTGCCGCCGCGTGCGGGGCTACAAGCGGATGGACTTCCTGGTGGTGTAGCTCTCTCCCTCTAGATCCAGCCCTTCTCCAGTGTCTGCTGGGCGTTCCCGCCCAGGATCTTCTTTACGTCGGTGTCGGACAGCCCGCGGTTCAACAGCATTTGTGTGACCTTGCCCAACTGCGAGGAGTCCTTCACGTCGTCCGGTGGGTCCGTGAACCCATCGAAGTCCGTGCCCAGCGCGATGTGGTCGAACGAGCCGATCACCGAGTGCAGGTGCTCGATGGTCCGCCAGATGGCCTCCAATCCCTCGTGAGGCTCGTCGGGGTCGAGCCAGTAGGTGAAGAAGATGATGCCGATCAGGCCTCCCCGGCGCGCGATCTCGCGGATCTCGTCGTCGGCGAGGTTGTAGGGATCGGGGTTGAGCTGCTGTACGCCCACGTGCGTGGCGATGATGGGCCGATCAGAGTCGACCTCAGCGAAGATCGCCTCCCGGGCCCCGGGTGAGCAGTGCGTGATGTCGGCGATCAGCTTGAGCTTGGTCATGCGCCGCAGCACCGCCTTGCCGAATTCCGTGAGCGCCACGTCGTGGTTCCAGGAGTAATCGTACCTGCAGAGCTTGTTCACGATGTTGTTGCGCGGGATGCCGACGGTGTGCTCTGCGATGCCGTTGTCGAAGAAGTGGCTCAGGATCACCATGGCAACCTGCCGGTTGGCCAGCTTGTCGAGATTATCCAGGTCGCCTTCGAGCACGTGAGTTCCCTCGACGGCGTGCACCACGGCGATCTTGCCGGCCTGGGTTATCCTGGTGACGTCTGCGGCGGTGTGGGCCAATCCCACCAGGCCGCTCTTTCGGGTGATCTCGCGCTCCAGGGCGTCCATCATCTCCTGCACGCGGTCGATTCGCTTTCCGGTCATGATCTTCCGGTAGGCTGGTACCGCCAGACCGGCTGCGAGCCTGACCAAGGCGCACTGCCGAAACAGCTCTTGTTCCGGCAGGTAGTGGGCGTTCCATATCACGCCGACCTTCCCGGCCTGCAGCATTTTGAAATCGCTGCGGCTCGAGAACGGATCGAACGTCTTGCCGGACTTGTAGTGCCGCCAGAGGTTGCGGCGAAACAGGTAAGCCTTGAGGGAAGGGTGCAGATGCACATCTGTCAGCGGCGCCTCGCGGTGCAGCTGGGTGACGCGGTCGTTGCCGTTGCTCATCTGATCCTCCCTTATAAGGTGGGGCGCACTAAAGCGCGCTGCGCGAGGTCACAGCTCGTCGATCAGCGTGCTCAATACCTCGGACTGCAGTACCTCGCGTGGCTCCGCTCGGCCCGGGGTGTTATGCCATTTCACGAGCCGAATCTGGTCATGGTCGAGCTCGATGCAGGTGATGCCTCCGGTGTAGAGGCCGCATCCGGTGTTGAAGTAGCACGGTACGGGGGCGTCGTCCAACGGCGAGATGTCCCGGCGTTTCTTGCGCTCGTCGCGCAGGCGCTGATTGATCTCCGCCAGTTCCCGGCGCCACCGTTCGGCGTCGGGGTCGTCGCCCTCGGCGCGGAGCTTGGCCTCGAGCTCTGCCGCACGCTTCTTGAGCCGCTCCCAGTATGGGACCGATGCGAACACGGCACGGTGCGTGTGGCCGCAGATCAGCATCACGCGCTCCGCCTTGGCCCAGGCGTAGCGGATACGCTCGAAGTCCTTGGTGATGGGAGAGTCTGGAATCGACGGGTTACGCCACAGCCCGAGCTTGCGGATGAATGGCTCGACCTTGCGGGCCATCCGGACCCAGAAGCGACTCGACCAACTCTTGTAGTCGGACAGGTGCGTGCCCTGGTGGCCATGGACCAGGAGCAGCCTGGGCTTGCCGTCGCGGTCGGTGAGCTTGATGCCTTCGGGGACGCCGTGGGTCCGGGGAGGGCCCGGCAGGGCAGGGTCGGCCGGCGAGCCCCACTCGAAGTCGTGGTTGCCGAAGACCCTCCATAGACGCTCCGGGTGGAAGCCGCGCACCCTGCGGTAGATGGAGTCGGCATACCTGGCGCTGATCTCTCCGCTGTCGAACTGCCACAGCTCCTCGGTATCGCCCAGCAGGAGCAGTACGTAACCGGCCGCTTGATAGTGATCCAGAGCGGCGGCCAGGGTGCTCTCGTTGCGACGAAAGTCGTCGGCCCCGCCACCGTCTCCGAGATGGAGGTCGCTGATGAGCACATAGCTGGCCTCGAACAGCGGCAGCTCTGGAAGGTCACGCTTCCACAGTTCGGACAGCCGCTTCGAGGCGCGTTGCTGTTCGGAGGTCTTGGGTTTCTTGCCCACGGTATCAACCCCGCGCGGTCACGCGCCGAGAGTAAGGCTCCCGACGCGTCCCGTCCAGGCCTGTTTTGGGGCGTCGAGTGCTGGAAATGGGACATCGGTGCACGCGGTGGACGTCCGGACCCCCGGCTCGCATCTTACCCTCCACGGCACGACCCGGTTGGTTATGCGCAGCCCCCTCCCAAGGAGTCCACGATGTCCGCAGGCGAAGCCGACTCCAAGGTCAAGATAGCGCTGATTGAAGCGGCGAAAGGCGTCTCGATCGCCGTGATCGCAGCGATCGGCGGCTACTACGCTGCCCCGCGGGGCGGCGCCGACAATGGTGGAGGGGGACAACCGGGTCCGGCAGCACAGGATTCCCGTGTGGTTGAGACGGTCCGGGCAACGCTGGGCGATGACGAGATCACTGCGCAGAACATCGGTCAGCGGCTGCGCCCATTCGCCGCGGCGAAGCGGGAGCTCGACGAGTACAAGGACAGCTTCCTGTTCGACCTGTTCCTGCTGGAGCTCAGGGTGCGGGATCGGCCACTCCAGCCGCGGCTGCTGGAGGGTGAGGATCGAGCGTACAATCGGCGGATTCAGACGGCGTTGAGTGTCATCGGTGCCTTACCCGAGGGAGCGACAGTTGATGACGACCCCCAACGCACGCACCAGCGGCTGGTCGCCTTCCAGCAGCAGTACAACGGCAAGCTGAACGAGGAATCGGGACTAGACCTATCGTGCGCGCCACCCGGCGAGAGCCATCCGCCGCGCTATCTCTGCCCGCCGGGGTTCCTGGGGCCGCGCACAGTCGGCGCCATTCGCGACTGGTACCGCCTGGGCTCGCCGTGAGCCGGGACGCGTCCGCCCGGTCGCGCGAGGTCCTCTAGCCGGAGCGGTGCCGTCGGCTTGGAGACTCGGCCCTAACCCACCGCCACCGCCTCATCGTTTGGCAGGTGCGCGTCCCACCAGCGCCCGGCCCGCTCCTCGGTCCAGGCTTGCTGCACCTCGCAGGCCTCCAGCTCGCGAGCCACTTCCCCAACGCTCTGGGGTCGCTGCTCTGGCTCCTTCTCGAGGGACCGGAGAATCAGACGCTCCAGCGCCGCGGGGATGTCCAGCTCGGTGCGCCGCGAGGGGGCCTCGGGCTGGTGTCGCACATGTTGGAGCAGCAGCTCCGCCGCCGTCCTCGCCTCGAATACGGTGCATCCGGTGAGCAGCCAGTAGCCCACGCAGCCCAGCGCGTATATGTCCGTGCGCTCGTCTCCCTGCTCGCCCAGCGCCAGCTCGGGTGGAATGTGGGCCGGCGTGCCGAGAATACGCCCCTTCCGTTGCAGAATCCGGTGCTCGTCGGTGGTGCCGCGGGCTGGCTTCACCAGCCCCAGGTCGGTCACCTTCACGAAGTCGTGGTGCAGGCCCGCGCGGCACACATGGAGATTGGACGGCTTGATGTCTCGATGTGTGAGACCGCGGGCGTGCATCTCGGTGAGGGCGGTGCACGCCTGTCGCAGCAGGTGTATGGCGCGCTCCGCGGGGACCGGCCCAAACCGCTCCACCAGCTGCTCCAGATCCAATCCCGGAAGCAGCTCCATCACGATGTAGAAGATCCCCTCCTGGGTGAGCCCGTAGTCGTACAGTTGCACGGCGTGGGGTGAGCGCAGCGAAGCCGCCACCTTGGCCTCCCGGCGGAAGCGCCGCAGGGTGAGGAACAGGTCGTCGTCGTCCACATCGATCAGGGACTCGGGCCGGATGATCTTGATGGCGGCGGGCCTTCCCAGCAGGCGATGCGTGGCGCGAAACACCTCGCCCATGCCGCCGTTACCCAGCATCGGCCCGATGAGGTAGCCGCCCACGTGCGCGCCCGGGCGCACCCGGTGCGGGCGCCGGGCAGCCCGCCTCGCCAGGGCGATGCCGAGCCCCAGGCTCGGGTGGGATGCCGTCGGGTCGGCTGGCAGGCCGCGCTCGGATCGGCTGTCTCGTGGGGCCATGGACATGACGAGCTCCGGATGGTGACAGCTGTAGGGTGCCTGCCGCTCGTCAAGCCAACGTCAAGGGAGCCTGCCGGGTAGCATGGCAAGAAGATGCCGTCGGCCCGGTTTCCTTGACGCTTACTTGACGGTCGCCAGTGCCCGCCGTGCCGGACCGCGTGAGTCCGGCAAGCTCGATTGACGGTGTCGCAGATCGGAGATATGTAAGGGCAGGCACGGCTCCGACCGCGCTCGACCAGGGACCCGGGTCTTCAGGCGATCAGACAGGCGTGGTCGTGCGCGAGCGGAGCCCCGGTCCGGAGTTACTGTGGCGGCAGCTCCTGGGAATAACGGCGAGATGGTCGACGAGGCCCCGCTGGTGACGCGCGTGGAGCGGCCGCCCACGCCCGGCAGGCCCGTCACCGGGCCTCCACCGAGCCTGCCGGAGGATCTGCTGCGGGACGCCGCGAAGCGGCTCCGCGTGATCGCAGTGATCTTCGCTGCCGGTTTCTTGGTGGGTGAGGGTGCCGTCGTACTGTTCGACGCCGAGCTCCGCGAGCAGTACCGGTACTTCTACGAGTGGGGTCCGGCTGCGATCTCGATAGCCATTGCCCTCGCCGTCGCCGTGCTGGCCGGCAGCAAGCGGCTCTCCCTTCAGACGATCATGAACATCGGCGTGGCGTTCGAGGTCGTGGCCGCCTACGGCATCGCGTTCGCAGCCTACTGGGGCGTGTACCGCGGGCTCGAGTATGAGCCGCGGCATCTGGCGGTCTTCGGGCTGTCGTTCGTCGCCCCCTGGATCATGTTCTACACGATCGTGATTCCGAACCCGCCCTGGAAGGCGCTCTGGGCGGCGATCCTCGCGGCCACTTCGGTGCCCTTGGCGCTGCTGCTCACCATGCGCTACGGCGGTACGACCATCGAGCTGGAATCCGGAGGGTGGGTCAACGTGGTCATCGTGCCGTACGGGCTGATCGTAGTGACGGCTTACATCGGCGCCCGCGTCGTGTACAAGCTGGGTACAGCGGTGCGGCAGGCCCGCGAGATGGGGAGCTATCGGCTGGTCGAGCGGCTCGGTCAAGGCGGCATGGGTGAGGTGTGGCGCGCCCAGCACCGCATGCTTGCGCGGCCGGCCGCGATCAAGCTGGTGCGGCCCGATGTGCTCGGGGCCATCGGCGACGAGCAGCGACAGCAAACCCTGGGGCGGTTCGAGCGCGAAGCCCAGACAACGGCGCTCATGCGGTCCCCCCATACCATCGAGCTGTACGACTTCGGGGTCACCGCAGACGGAACCTTCTACTACGTGATGGAGCTGCTGGACGGGTTCGACCTGGAGACCCTGGTGCAGCGGTTCGGGCCGCTGCCCGCGGAGCGCGCGATCTACCTGCTGTGCCAGGTCTGCGACTCGCTCGCGGAGGCGCACGGCAGCTCGCTGATCCACCGGGACATCAAGCCGGCCAACATCTACGTGTGCCGCTACGGCCGCAGCGTGGATTTCGTGAAAGTGCTCGACTTTGGGCTCGTCAAGCTGCGCCAGGAGAGTCTTTCAGAAGAAGTGAAGGTCACGACGGAGCAGCGGGCTGCCGGTGGCACGCCGGCGTACATGGCGCCCGAGCAGGCCGCCGGCGATCGGGAGATCGACGGCCGCGCGGACATCTATGCGGTCGGCTGCGTGGCGTACTGGCTGGTGACGGGCCAGCTGGTGTTCCCGGGCCGCACCGTGATCGAGATGATGGCACACCATCTTCACACCACGCCGACGCCCCCATCCGAGCGCTCCGAGCTCCAGATCCCCAAGGCGCTCGACCAGGCGATCCTGGCGTGCCTCGAGAAGGAGCCCGAGCGCCGGCCCCAGAACGCCGAGCAGCTCTCCCAATTGCTGGCCGCGTGTGAGGCGGCGTCGCCGTGGACGTCCGAGCGGGCGCGGGACTGGTGGAACCTGCACCAGCCGAAGGCTGCCCGAGTGAGCGAGGCGGAGCACCGGTTCGTAGCGGTGTGACCCGTTGCGCGCCGCTGTCCGGCGGCGCGCTCCCCCCCGGCCCTATCCGGCGCCAGGTCCAAGGCGCAGAATTAGCCAGATAGCGCAACCCCAGTTGCAGCACTGAGGAGGACCTATGCTACGTCGCGCAGTCGTACTCCTGTTGGCTGCCGTGCCACTTGCCGGAAGCTTCACCGCCAGCACCGCGCAGCAGCGCACCGATCGCCTCACCCTCGATCTCTATCTCGAGTGGGAAGGGGTGCGCGACCCACAGATCTCGCCTGACGGGAGGCAGATCATCTACGCCCGCCGCTGGGTGGACAAGGTGAACGACCGCTGGCAGTCGTCGGTCTGGATCATGAACGCCGACGGCAGCAGGAACCGGTTCCTCATCGACGGCTCTTCGCCACGCTGGTCGCCGGACGGGAGCCGGATCGCGTACGTCGCCCAGGGTGAGCCGAAGGGAGCGCAGATCTTCGTCCGCTGGATGGACGCGGAAGGGGCCACGACTCAGATCACCCGCGTAGAGCGCTCGCCCAGCAACGTCCGCTGGTCGCCGGACGGAGAGAGCATCGCCTTCAACATGCTGGTCGAGAGCAAGGAGAGATGGCCTATCTCACTGCCGGAGCGACCGGAAGGCGCCAAGTGGACCAAGGATCCGAAGATCGTGACGCGACTGCACTACCGTCGCGACCGAACCGGGTTCACTGACGAGGGCTACCGGCATGTGTTCGTGGTGCCCGCAGACGGCGGCACGCCACGTCAGCTCACCGATGGGGAGTGGAACCACGGCGGTCCCGCGTGGACGCCGGACGGCTTGGAGATCCTGTTCTCGAGCCTCCGGGTCGAGGAAGCAGAGTACCAGTGGCGGGAGTCCGAGGTCTACGCCGTGAACGTGGAGACGGGCGACATTCGGCAGCTCACCACGCGCAGGGGCCCGGACGGCAGTCCCGTGGTCTCGCCCAACGGGCGGCTCGTCGCGTACGTCGGCCACGACTGGACCGATGACGCGTACTTTGCCCGCAAGCTCTACGTGATGAACATCGACGGGACGGAGCCCCGGGAGATCGCGGTCGAGCTGGACCGGTCACCGGGCAACCTCACGTGGGCGTCCAACAATCGGGGCGTGTATTTAACGGCGAACGACCGAGGGACCACCCACCTGTACTACGCTCCGCTGCGCGGTGAGACCCGTAAGCTCACCGACGGTGACTACCGGCTGTCACTCTCGAGCGTGTCCGACGATGGGCTGGCCGCCGGCGTGCTGAGCAGCTTCCACGAGCCGGGCGACGTGGTGGCATTCACCCTGCGGGATCCGGAGCCGCGCAAGCTGACCGACGTGAACGGCGACGTGCTCCACGGGCGCGCGCTCGGGGAGGTGGAGGAGATCTGGTACAAGTCGGCGGACGGCCTGGACATTCAGGGCTGGATCGTCAAGCCGCCCGACTTCGATCCCGCGAAGCAGTACCCGCTGATCCTCACCATCCACGGCGGCCCGCACGCCATGTACGGCGTGGGATTCAACTTCGCGTGGCAGAACCACGCGGCCAACGGCTATGTGGTGCTGTACACCAACCCCCGCGGAAGCTCGGGATACGGCAGCGCCTTCGGCAACGCCATCAAGAACGCGTACCCCGACAGGGACTTCGATGACCTCATGGCCGGTGTCGACGAGGTGATCCGGCGCGGCTACGTGGACGAGCAGAACCTGTTCGTGTACGGCGGCAGCGGCGGTGGCGTGCTCACCGCGTGGATCGTGGGCCACACGGACCGCTTCGCCGCCGCGTCGTCCAACTACCCGGTCATTGACTGGCTGTCATTCGTGGGGACCACGGACGGCTCGTCCTGGTACCGCAACTTCCAGGCGTTCCCCTGGGACGATCCGGCAGAGCACCTGCGGCGCTCGCCGCTCATGTACGTCGGCAATGTGACGACCCCGACCATGCTGATGACCGGCATCAAGGATCTGCGGACGCCCATCTCGCAGACCGAGGAATTCTATCAGGCTCTCAAGGTGCGGAAGGTCCCTTCGGCCATGATCCGCTTCAACGATGAATGGCATGGGACCTCGAGGCAGCCGTCCAACTTCATGCGCTCGCAGCTCTACATGCGGAGTTGGTTCGAGCGGTATATGACGCAGGAGATGCGGGCGGAGGCGGATGCCAAACCGTAGCCCTGGCGGGCTGGCGGAACCAAGGCCCAGATCCACCTATGACCTCGGCACCCGCCCGTTCAGCGGGCGGGTGCCGCCAGGTGCCGGAATGGCCGAATCGGTGTGCACAGCCTGCGGAGAAGCCGTCTCCACAATTCCACACGCCGTGGGAAAGTGCTTACCCGCCGTGCGAACCGGCGCGAGTCCGCTCCACACGAGACCCACACGAGGGGGCAGACGCGAAGAAACGTCGGCACTTGCATGGTCGGTCAGCGTCCTTAGCTTGAGCCTCCTCTTCGGTGGTCAGGCGCCCTCCCACCCGGCCACCCGACTGCCACCACTGTGGACGTCGATGCCCTGATGCCTGACTACACCCCGCTTGGGTACCAGAAGATTGCTCAGCAGGCAGCCAATGATCTGACGAGCATCCGGTGCCCGCGCGACGGCGTTGTGATGCGGGTGCTTCTTTGCCGCGCCGAGCGGCGCGAGCGGGCGGGTCTGATGCTCCGGGAGTTTCCTCGCCTGCCCAAGGGGGGCGACTGGCGCATCATGGAGCTGGACGTCGAGTGCCCGGCATGCCGCCGCCGTGCCGGGGGCATTCGTCTCTCCACGGGAACCGCTGAGGGTGCGCGTCGGCCCACCCCGTCTGAGACGGCGCCCGCCGCCCCGTAGCCGCAGCCGCCCGCCGCCTCGTAGCGGAGTGCTACGGGGCGCCTTCCTTGACCGCCGTGACGAAATACGACCACAGGCCGGCACGCTTCGGCGTGGCGCAGCGAAAGTGCGCGTCCCCGAGGAGCGTTACGGCACCCTTCGGCGAGTAGAACCGGTAGTCACCCGCGTGGGGCGCAAGCCGCATCCACGCGTTCAGCAGATGTCTGACCGGCGGGAAGAAGCAGGGGTCGATCAGCAGGAGTCTGCCTGCCGGGCGAAGCACGCGGTGAATCTCCTGCAGTGCGTCGTGCGGGCGGTAGAAGTGGTGCAGCACGCCAATGAGCGTAACGACGTCGAACGACTCTCTCGCCCAGGGAAGCGTGTCCTCCGCATCGGCCGGGCGCAAGTCTGCGTCCACGTCGAGCGTGTCGAGCTTGTCACGCGCCACTTCGAGAATCCTGGGGGCGAGGTCCGTGCCGCAGAGTCGGGTCGCCCCTGCCGCCGCGAGCCGGGCAAGCAGCCGTCCGGTGGCGCAACCGACGTCCAGGATGTCGAGCGAAGCAATGGTGGGCCGGAGCTCGTCGCAGATCATGCGATCGAGGAGCCGCACCTGACAGAACGTCATCCAGCGTGACGTGTCGTAGCGCTCGGGCAGGTCGACGTTGTACGCCTGGTAGCTACTCGCCTTGTAGCGGTCCTGCTTCCTGAAGGGAGCCTCCGCCATGGGCCCTCCGGCGGGCGCAGGCCAATTACGATGTGGGTCGCGGCTTCTTCGAAGGTGCGGTTGCGCAGGAGTGATGGAAAGGCCGCCGCGACTAGCTGCCGGAGTCGGGCGGACGCTGCGCCACGAGGAGCCACTGTTGACGTCTGGACCCGCGACGCCCATCTGCGTCGACGAAGTGCCCGTCGCGGCGGACGACATCGAATCCCGCTTGGAGCAGCTCCCGCTCCGCCACATCCATGGCGATCGTGTGCCGTGCCGTCTGCGCGGCGCGCGACGCGGTTGTGTCGGCCGGCCGGAAATCCAGCATTACCAGCCGGCCTCCTTGTTTTAGTGCGCGGTACATGCCGGCCAGCATGGCGCCGAACTCGCTCATCTCGTGGTAGGCGTCCACGACCAGCACTGCGTCGAGCGCGTCCGGCGGGAGCCTGGGGTCGTCGGTGAGCCCTCGAATCACCTCCACGTTCGTGAGGCCGTCGGCCTCGGCGCGGGTGCGCAGCTGGCTCAGGGCGCCCTCGTCGATGTCCACGGCATAGACCCTACCCTCGGCCCCGACGTGGTCGGCGAGGCGCACGGTGAAGTATCCTCGGCCGGCACCCACGTCGGCGACGTGGCTTCCCGTGCCGATGGCCAGCGCCGCGAACACGTCCGGAACCCGCTGCCACGCCTCCCGATTGGCGTCGCGTTGCGCCTCGACGGCGGAAGGGAGTATGACAGCCCCGAGACATGCGGCGGTCGTCGCGGCGCGGAGCGTGTGGAGTGGCCGGCGATGTGCAGCGTGGCTCATTGCTCGACACTCGTGCTGAAACCGGGGCACATGCTGTCACGTAGAACGCATTAGGCAGGGTAGCGGTTTCACCGCTTGCTGGCCCCCAAGTCGGGATGCATCTTGAACGCTCGTCGTGCGCACCGGTCGTGCTAAACAGCCAGGAGGTTTCCATGCGTCGTTTCCTCGTCGGGTTTCTGCTCATTGCGATTACGCTTCCGGCGCTCGGTCAGGAGCCGGAGCGCCGCACCGTCAACAACGGGAACGTCGTACTCGAAGGCGTTCCGGAGGTCCCCCAGAGCCTGGTTGCCGAGCTCAATCGCTTCCAGAGCGTGCGCTCGGCGGGCTTCCGGGACTGGACCGCGGATGGCAAGGGGATCTACATCAGCACGCGTTTCGGCGACGTCTCACAGGTGCATCGCGTGGACTTCCCCGGCGGCGCGCGCCGCCAGCTCACCTTCTTCCGCGAGCCGGTCAGCGGGATCACGCGCCGCCCGGGACGCTCTGAGTTCGTCTTCGCCATGGATGAAGGGGGCAGCGAGTTCTATCAGCTCTTTCTGTATGATGCCGCAACCGGAGAGCACCGCCGACTCACCGACGGCAGCTCCCGGAATGGCGCGCCGGTGTGGAGCGAGGACGGTGCCCGCCTAGCGTATCAGAGCACCCGCCGCGATGGCCGCTCAAACGACGTCTGGATGATGGATCCCGCTGCACCGGAAGCGGCACGCCCGGTGCTAGAGGCGCCGGATGGAACCTGGTGGGGTCCGGCAGAGTGGAGTCCGGACGGGAGCCTGCTACTGATCGTCAACTATGTCAGCATCACGGACTCGCGGATTCACCTCGTGGACGTGCGGAGCGGCGAGCGCCGCCTCGTGGCGGGCGGCGATCAGGCGCCCGGCAGCTACGTGGGGATCGCGCCCGAGTTCTCGGCGGACGGGCGAGGCTTCTTCCTCGCGGCGGATTTCGGGGGCGAGTTCACCCAGCTCGCCTACCAGGATGTCGCCTCGGGTGAGCGCCGCATCATCACCGGGGACATCCCCTGGGACGTGGAAGGATTCGCGCTCTCGGATGACGGTCGCCGGGCCGCCTTCGTCACCAACGAGGGGGGCGTCTCCAGGCTCTACCTCATAGATCCAACGACATTCGAGTTTGAGATGGTCGAGGGGATCCCCACGGGGCTCATTGGAGGCTTCGACTTCAGCCCCGACGGCCAGCGCCTGGCGATGACGCTCAACACGGCCAAGACGCCGAGCGATGCCTTCACGCTGGATCTCGTGGAGGGCGGAGCCAAGCTAACGCGCTGGACCTACAGCGAGGTCGGGGGTCTGAACACGGACGCGTTCGTCGAGCCGGAGCTGATCGAGTACCCCACCTTCGATGAGGCGGCTGGTGAGCGCCGCATGATTCCGGCCTTCGTGTATCGCCCCGCCGGCCCGGGCCCCCACCCGGTGATCATCTCGATTCACGGAGGGCCGGAGGGGCAGTACCGCCCGGCCTTCAGCAGCACCTACCAGCTCTGGATGCACCGCGTGGGTGCCGCCGTGATTGCGCCCAACGTGCGCGGCAGTTCCGGCTACGGGCGCACCTACGTGCAGCTCGACAATGGTCGCCTGCGGGAACACTCGGTGTGGGACATCGGGGCGCTGCTGGATTGGATCGCCACGCAGCCCGATCTGGATGCGAGCCGGGTGGCGGTCTACGGCGGCAGCTACGGCGGCTACATGGTGCTCGCGTCGGCCGTGCACTACAGCGATCGGCTGGCGGCGGCGGTGGACATCGTGGGGATCAGCAACTTCGTGACGTTCCTGGAGAACACGCAGGCGTACCGTCGCGACTTGCGGCGTCCGGAGTACGGCGACGAGCGCGATCCGGCGATGCGCGAGTTCCTGGAGAGCATCAGCCCCAACAACCACGCCGACAAGATCCGGCTGCCGCTGTTCGTGGCACAGGGGCAGAACGACCCCCGCGTGCCCGTTACCGAATCCGAGCAGATCGTGGCCGCCGTGCGGGCCAACGGGCGAGAGGTGTGGTACATGAACGCCCTCAACGAGGGCCACGGCTTCCGCAAGAAGGAGAACCGAGACCTGTTCAATCAGGTCGTCGTGATGTTCTTCCAGCGCCACCTCGGAGGGCAGGATATCAGCCTGAAGCCGTGACTGGAGCGTCCTCGCGCGGGGTGCTCTGTCGGGTGGTGATGTAGCAGCGCCCGGCCTCGAGGCCGGGCGCTGTCGTCGTGTGGCGAGTCTCAGGCGCGGGCGTGCTTACCGACACTGACTCAGAGCGTCATCACGACCCACTCGCCCTTGAGCATCTCGGTCAGCGTCCCCCCGACGTACCTGACCTCGATGCCCAGCGTCTCGAGCCGCTCCGAGACGCCGTACAGGTCCGCGCACGCCTTGCAGGCCACGACTTCCACCCCTGCCGTCTGGAGCCCCGCGATGGTCTGCTGCAGCTCCTCATCCTCTGCCAGGAGCGGCGAAGAAGGCCCCCACACGATGATCCTGATCTCTTCCCACCAGAGATTCTGCTTGGCGACCGACGCGTACATGAACCCCATCTTGAGGGCGACGTCCCGGTCACCGCTCGTCCACAGGATGCCGAGCTTGGTGGGCTCGTCAACGGTCGGCTGGTCCGAGTAGACGCCGCGAGAGACCAGGGCGCCGGCGGCGAGCGCGGCGGCGAGCAAGAGTCCCAGGATGGCCAACGTCGTACGTTGCATGACGCCTCCTCTCGATTGGCTAGTGGTACAGCGGCGCGCCACCCACCCCCACCTTCACCTCCCAGACCCGACCCGTGCGAGTCGAGGTGGCGTAGACTGCGTGATGGTCGAAGTCTCCCTGCCCGAATGCCAGGCTGGCGACCCCAGGCATGTTCTCGGCGATCAGCACCGTCTCCCGTGTCGCGGGGTCGATGCGCCAGATCTGTCCCGCTCCGTTGGCGGCGACGTAGATGCGTCCCAGCTCGTCCGTTGCGAGGCCGTCGTTGCCGGCGCGCTCGCCGAGACGGGCGATGACCTTCGGCTGTCCCGCCGGCAGCCCTTCCTCCAGCGGGAGCGCCCACACGCGGTCATCGACCACGAACGGCCGCAGGCTCACGAAGATCTGCGCGACGAACAGCGTGGAGCCGTCGGCCGAGAGCGCCAGCCCATTGGGATGGCCGACGGCGTCGGTGAACAGGCTCACGGTTCCGGCAGTGTCCACCAGAAAGATCTCGTCCGTGGCGTCGTCCGAGACCAGGAACGAGCCGTCGTGCCGCACCAGTACGAAGTTCGGATCGCCGATGCCCCCGTCGACGACCCGCGTCTTCTCCCCTTCCGGAGTGATGCGCCACACGATGCCGTCGTCGTTCGGGCCGTGATTGAACCGGTTGGTTGGGCCGAAGTCGGCCATCAGGATGTCCCGCGGGCCGATCGGGGCGAGGCCGAGGTTGGAGTAGAGGTCCGCGATCTTAGTGGCCGCGCCGTCGGTGCTCACCCGCCACAGCGCCCTGTTGCCGGCGACGTAGAGATCGCCCTCGCCGTTGAAGGCGATCCCCTCGCAGCGGGCGAAGGTGCCGTCCACCAGCACGGTGGCCTCGACGGGAAACTGCGGCTCGTCTGCTGCGGCCGGGATGTCCTGAGCCGGCAACGCCCGCACCGCAGCGAGCAGGGTGCCGAGGGTGAGGAGCAGGGGGAGAACGAGCTCGCCGCCGCTTGTTGCGCAGTACGCACGATCGGCTTCCATGGTCTTCTCTCCAGAGCTACACGCCTGCGGAACGGTCCGTCGGTTCTGCATCAATGACGCCGGACCCGTGTAGTGGGTTGCACGAATAACGGGAGTACGATGGTCGGCGTTGCGCCGGGGAGTGCCCCTACTGGTGGCGTCTCCGCGAGATGCAACGCCGCAGGGGCCGCGAGGCAGGGCGGACGACCAGCCTCAGTCGGGTGCGGCGCTGGTTCGTGCAGGCGCTCCGTTGAGCGTCCGTGCCACGCTGAACAGGTCGCCCGTGCGATAGAAATCCACCGCGATCAGGTTGGGGAGCCGCCCGCGCTCCGCTCGGCACGCCCGTGCACGGGCGTGCAGCACCTCGTGCGCATTCACGATCGCGGCGTCGCTCGGCAGTGAGCTGGGCGGCGTCGAAATCCAATGGTTCATGAGGAGGAGCGAGCCCGCCGTGCCACCGCGGTTGGGCACGCATGAGAACTCGCTCGGGTCGTCGAAGCTGTAGGGGGTCTCCTGGAACACCTCGAAGGCCTGGTGATACCAGGGTACACCCTCGCTGTCATTCTCCGCCAGCACGAGTACGCGCTGGTCGGTGGCAATCATCTCACGCAGAGTCGGCCAGGGTGGGGCAGGGCGCCCTCGATAGACGTAGTCGGCCAGCTCGCTCTCGTGGAATGCTGCCTCGATCTCGGCAGGCGCAACTGCATCCTCGATGATGATGATCAGCACCTCGCCGGGGTTGAGGATCAGAAACTCGCGTACACTCCGGAGCACGGTTACCAGAACGGTGGCCCCCAGCTCGCAGAGTCCGTGGCAGAGATAGAGCGCCCGCTCGCCTTCCGTGCCGCCGATCAGGCGGTCGCGGATGCGGATCGCGGCGTCGAAACCACTCGGCCCGAGCATCGCCTCGTACTCTTCCCGGGCGAGCTCTCCCTGCTCGATGTCGGTCTTGACGGCGTTCCCCACCGGGATGCCCGGGTGGACGTCGATCAAGAAGCCGCGAACGCCGTCCTGGAGCTGGGTCATGATCCCCACCTCGTGGTTCGCGAACATCCACGTCGGGTGGTCTGCCGCGGACATCGAGTTGTGCGTGGCAGGAAAGACGACCTGGTCGAGCGGGCGGTCGCACAGCTCGCGGTATCCGTTGCATGTGTTGATCACCGCCGGCGCGCCGATCGCTGGTGGGCTACGCGTGAAGACCACTGCGGCGACGAGGAGCACGGTACCCACTGCCGTGCCGAGCAGCGTGATCTGGACAGCCCGGCCGCGGCGCCTGCGGGGCAAGGGTGTGGCCTTCTCAGCGAGCACGCCGGGGGTCGGGCGAAGCGCCAGGCGGCTGAGTTCGGTGAGCCCGATGAACAGCAGTGCACTCCCCGCGACCAGCATGAGGAGTCTGAGCGTGACCTGGGGCCGCACGATCGCCAGGCCTCCGACTAGGATCAACGCGGCCGCCCGTGCCAGCTTCGCTCCGCGGCTCTCGAGCGGGCCCCACAGGGCCGCGCGCACCCTCCCTGCGACCGCCACGAGCTCCACCTCCTGAACGAGTGCTGTCGCCGCGGCAGCCAGGGCAAGGCCGATGACGCCGAGGGCCAGGGCGCGGGTCAGCAGCCCCGCGCTGAACGCGTCCCACACGCCTGCCAACGCCGCGCCAACGGCGTCATCCCCGACAAGCTTGCCGAGGATGCCCCCGCCGAGCTGCACCACGAGCAGCATGAGTGCGGCTGCGGCCGTCAGGGCGATGCCGGACCGCAGGACGGCGGCCCTCCGGTTCATGGCGAGCGCGACGCCGAGTCCCAGGAGCGTGACCCCGAGCATTAGAGCCAGGAGCGCCTGGCCGGACGCGCGCTGACCGACGCGGAGCAGCTCACTGAGCGATTCGGCAAGGGGCACCTGGTCTACCGAGGCGATCACGGCGGAGACCTGCGCCGGGAGTTTCTCGGCGATGTCAGGCCGCAGGGAGAGCGCGCTCCGCAGGATCACACCCACGTCGGACACGGTGAAGAGGATGTCCCTTGCGCCTTCGGTCAGGACGAGCGCATGGCTTTCCCGCACACTGCGGCGTACGATGGCGCGGAAGGGCGCGGACGCCACGACAGTCTCGGTCGTCGCGAGAATGATGGGACGGTACGGAGTGAGGTCACGGCGCTGCCGGATGACCGCATCCGACACGCGGCTGGCGACGAAGGAGGCCACGCGCGGATCGGCGAGGCTTCGGGCGGCGCGGTCGGCGAAGGNNAGGCGACCTTCGTCCCGTAGGAGAGGAGCCCGCCGAGCAGGACGAAAATGACGCCGGCTGCGATGCAGGCGGCGGAGGCTACCGGGCGCAGACGTTTGGGGATGCTCACCTCTCTCTCGGATCGAGACGGTACGTCGACGGTCCCCACCACGCGTGCGGCCAATGGCGTACGAGGAGTCGGACCTTCGACGGTGGATGTCGGAGTGAGAAGGTAGTTGAGTGGGCCCTACTGGTCGAGTTGTTCGGAGATCAGCCGGGTCGCCGTCTCGCCGTCGACGGGTTCCGAGTAGAGGAAGCCCTGCCCCTCGTCGCACTTGAGGAACTTGAGCCAGGTTGACTGCTCCTGCGTCTCGATTCCTTCCGCCACCACACTGATCCCGAGGTCCCGGGCGAGTCCTACAATGGCCTGCACGATGTGGGGCTTCTGCCCGACGGAGTCCATCTGGCTCACGAAGGAGCGGTCGATCTTGAGCGTGTCGATGGGGAGCCGCTGGAGGTAGCTCAGCGACGAGTAGCCGGTGCCGAAGTCGTCTATGTGTACCTCGATGCCGAGGTCCCGCAGCCGCTGGATCGTCTCCACGCTGGAGTCCACCTCCTCCATCAGCACCCCCTCGGTGATCTCGAACCGGAGATGGCGGAAGGCGACTTTGTGCTTCTCCACCGTCTGCTTCACCCGTTCGACAAGGCTCCTTTGCTGGAATTGCTTGGGCGAGAGATTCACGCTGACGGAGAGTGTCAGATTGGGGAACCGCTGCAGCCACCTGGCCAGCTGGCGGCACGCCTCATTCAGGACCCACCATCCGAGCGGAATGATGAGTCCCGTTTCCTCGGCCAGAGGGATGAAGTGCTTGGGCGCGAGCAGGCCCTGTGCGGGATGCTTCCACCGCACGAGGGCCTCGAAGCTGGTGATGCTGCCGGTTTGAAACGACACGACCGGCTGGAAGTAGAGCCTCAACTCCTCGCGCTCGATCGCGTCACGCAGGTCGGCCTCGAGCCGGATCAGCGCCACGGCCCGCGCGTGCATGGTCTCGTCGAACAGCTCGTAGCGGTCCTTGCCGTGCGCCTTAGCCCGATCCATCGCGGTACCCGCGTTGCGGAGCAGCGTCCCGGGATCGTGTGACAACTCGTCGGTCACGATCCCGATGCTCGCGGTGACGGGGAGCTCGCTGCTCCCGAGCCCGAAGGGGGTGCGGAGCACTTCCTGAATGCGCCGGGCGACGCGGGTAGCGTCGCTACTGTCCTTGATGTTGTGGAGCAGAATGCCGTACTCGTCGCCGCCGAGGCGGGCGACGACGTCTCCGGGACGCAGGCAGTCGAGCAGCCGCCGGGCTACCGCAATCAGCACGTGATCGCCGCCGTTATGCCCGTGCGTCTCATTGATCAGCTTGAAGCGATCGAGGCCCAAGACGAGGACGGCGAAGCTCGGGGGGCGCTGGCGCTGCGCACGCCGGGTCAACCGTGCGAGCAGGTTGAGGAAGGACGCCCGATTGGGCAGGCCGGTCACCGGGTCGTAGAACGCCTCGGGCGATCCCATCGCGCCCGACACGATGCGGTTGAGCACGGCCACGGTGACCAGGGCCAGCACGCCGACCCCGAGGCTCGGCAGGTCGGCGGCCCGTATGGCCAGGCTCAGCGACCACGGATCGCCCGGAAACAGGAGGATCGCCGTACCGGTGAGCACGACGAGTCCCAGTGCCCCTCCCAGCACGGCCAGCCGCCGGTCCCGGAGGCGCAGGAGCAGTGCGATGCACCATCCGGCCGCGGCGAGCAGCGCTACGATGGAGAGCAACAAGATCGGCGTTACGACCACGACAATCCCCGGGTGAAGGGATTCCATCGGGCGAACCAGCGCACGTTGTGGCTATTCGGGAGACGGATCGGTGACGAGACTCACGTGGCTCGTCGCGCCGCTCGCGCGCAGCCCGCCGTGGTGTTGCGTAACTGACTGACAAATAAGGGGTTGGATGGCAAGGCGGCGCGTCCGTCGTCGACTAACGAGCGTAGTCCCAACTCACTCGCTGACCGCCGACCGCGCCTCCCTCGGGACCAGTCGCCACACCAGCCAGGCCAACGCCATGTTGGGCGGCAGCGCCAGCGCGACGAGGTTCCCGTTCACCTGGGGGAGGAGGGGCTGGAGTACGAGGCCAAGGATGGAAAGGCCCGCGACCGCCAGCGCCAGAGTCAGCGCCGGCCGGGCCGCCCAGCGCGGCCCGCCGACGAGCAGCGGGACCAGGGCCGCGATAGGGAGCGCCAGCGGGTTGTAGAAGAAGAGATTCTCATTCCAGTAGGCCGCTGTGTGGTCGGTGAACAGCCACAGGCCGGCTAGCACCAGGCTGGCGAGCCCCGTTGCGAGTGCCCACACCGCAGCGACAGCAGCGGATGCGCCGCGGGCGACCCGGGGAGCCCCGGCCCGCACGACCCCCGCCGCGATCGCTGCCCCCAGCGCCAGCCCGACCAGCAGATACCAGTGCAGCCAGAACGGCGGAGCGTCGCGCTCGCGCTGGACGGAGCTCTCGTAGAGCGTGTGCTCGGCGCGCACCAGGGGCACCTCGCGGCCCGCGGCATCGAGGACGGTGATCTCACGCACGTGCTCCCGCACCTTGAGCGGCAGGAACATCTCCTCCCAGGCGGAGATGGGCCGGTCCACGAACGGACCGAGCGCGAGGAGCAGCCCCGTAGAGGCAGCCACGTCGTCCACCACGAGGCGCTGGGTGTGGAACCGGAAGGTCGTACCGGTCTCCTCCTGAACCGTATGGTCGTGAAGGCGACCGCCGAGCACGCGGTCGAGCGCGTCGCGGATGCGCGTGGAGCAGTTGTCGAGGTAGTAGTCGTAGCGGTAGAAGCGGTTCTCCGGCCGGTCGTTCCAGTCGAGGAAGGCGGCCAGCTCCGCGGCCTGCTCCGGGGTGAGATTGAGCTCCTGCACCCAGACAGAACGGTTGGCCGCCACGTAGGCTGCGAAGTGCTCCGCCGGCTCGAATCCCATCATCCAGTACAGGAGGCGCCCCTGCAGGAACCGGCGGACGTAGCCCTCCTGCTGGAAGCTGAACATGCCGTAGTTGTAGACTCGGTCGAAGCCCCGGATCGTATCCCGCACCCACAGGGCGTTGTGCCCGAACCGCTCCCACACGCGGTCACCGGGTCCCATGGTCACCAGTGCGACGGATATGGTGGAGCCGTCGGGCGGCGTGACTGCTTCTTGCGCGGTACCGCCCGACGGGATTAGGGCGAGCAGCAGGAGCGGTACGAGGCTCTTCACCGCACCTTCGGGCTGAAGTTGCTGTGGCGCCACATCCGGACGACGCGCCCGGCGTCGTCCACGTCGAATCGGATCTCCTCGCCGAGTGACCCGTCGTCCCGCTTGCGGCGGAACGTGTCTCCCTCTACGTGCTCCAGGTGCATCATCGCGTCGAGGGGGTTGGTGGTCGGAAGATAGACCACACTGAGCTTCCCCTTCCAGGGAATCACCGCGGCCTCGCCGCTCCACGGTAGCTGACTATAGGTGCCCAGGTACTTCTCGAAGAGGGGATCGAGCGACTGCGCTGCGCGTGTCGTGTCGCGGGCCGCCGCGACGGCCGGTGCCATGATCCGCTGTGCCTGCTGGGTGAAGCGACTCGGGTTCACGCCGTTGGCGTTCGACATGAAGATCGTGGCGATCTTGTCGTCCGTCTGGAGATTGAAGTGGGAGCGGTACCCGGGGCAGCCCCCCCCATGACCCACGTATGTCTTGTCGTTGCTGCGCCACACACCGAAGCCCAGCCCACGGCCCGGTGACCAGTCGGGATCGAGCCAGTGCACCCGCTGCATCTCGCGCAGCGTGTTGCGCGACAGCACCTCGTCGGCGCCGTGGTGCAACACGCGGAACTGCCAGGAGGCGAACCTGGCGAGATCCTCGACGGTCGAGGCGAAGCCGGCGGCCGGGGCGATGCCGCGGGCCTGGAACAGAGCAAGCTTCTCACGGGTGCCGTCGCGCGTGACCGCCGAGTAGCCGCTCGCGAGCCGCCGTCCGTACTCGTGCGCGGGGATGTCCGGGTGCGTGTCATCCATCCTCAACGGAGCGAGGATGTTGCGACGGATGTAGCTGTCGTACGCTTCGCCCGAGAGCGTGCTCACGATCTCACCGGCCAGGGCGAGTCCCAGGTTCGAGTACTGGTACCAGGTGGCGGCCGGGTAGAGCTCACGCTGCTCGGGTAGCCGCTCGATGATCTGGTCTCGGGTGGGGAAGGGGAAGTCGGGTGGGGACCAATACGGGAAATCCGATTCCCGCGGCAGCCCCGCAGAATGGGTCAGGATGCCCTCCACGGTCACCGGCGGGGCGTCGGGATAGGCGTCCTGGATCTTGAACCAGGAAAGGTGCTTGTCCACCGGGTCGTCGAGTCTGAGCCTGCCCTGGTCGCGCAGCTGCATCACCCCGACCGAAGTGAACAGCTTCGAGATGGAGCAGATCGAATACATCGTCTGTGGCGTGGCCGGTGTCAGCAACTCGCGGTCCGCATGGCCGAAGCCTGCGCTCCAGAGCAGCTCCTGGTCGTATACCACGGACATGGAGGCGCCGGGAATCTGCTCGTAGGCGCGCTGCGCATCGACCCACACCTCGAGGAGGTTCAGGGCTTCCTGCACGCGCGGCTGGTCCCGCAGGCTCCGCTCCTGCGCGAGGCAGGGGGTCGCGCACAGCAGAGCGACGAATAGGGCGGTCGGTCGCTGCATGATGGACTCTCCAGCAGTTGGCGGTTTGAGCGGTGCCTGGCAAAGGCCCCGGACAACCTCGAACTACCATCCGCTGGGGTCTGCCGTCAAGCGACCGGCGGGCCGCCACGCGGCACGGTGACGCCGTGCTAGTTCCCCCTGCGGCTCGACCGCCGCCGCAGCTCGCGCAGCAGCGGTGCGATCTCGCTTCGCCAAGGGGACCGCGAGCCGCCGTAGCGGCGCACGATCCGGTAAGGTGAGCACGTCTCCTCAGGCGCCGTGCCCCGCAGGAAGACCTCCCGCTCTCCGCGGCAGCCCCACCCGGCCCGCAGGCCGTTCTCGCGGTTCACTTCGACGATCTCCACGCCGCGGGGACGCTCGAACTCGGCGTTGCCGTAGGTGCCGACGGCGCCCGCCAGGAACCGTGCGAAGATCGGGAGCGCGGCCCGCGAGCCCGGCAGCCCGATGCTGCCGCCGTCGTCGAACCCGACCCACACGCCGACCGCCAGGGTCGGCGTGTAGCCGATGAACCAGGCGTCGCGGAAGTTGTTCGTCGTGCCCGACTTCGCAGCGACGCTGCCGCGGAACCCGAATGTGCGCAACCCGCGCCCCGTGCCGCGCTCCACCGCGCCGCGCAGCGCCGAGGTCACGAGATAGGCTTCGGCGGGCTCGTAGACCTGCTCACCAGCGAGGCCGAGACGATCGAGTACGTCCCCGGTGGGGGTCAGCACGCCGAGCGTCGGGGAGAGGTCGGCGCGGTAGCCACCTGCGGCCAGCACGCCGTATGCCCGGGTCAGTTCCAGGGGCGTGACCTCTGACGCTCCGAGTGCCAGACTGGGATACGGGTTGAGCCGGCCCTCGATGCCGAGATTGCGGGCGGTTTGCACGATGTGCTCGGGTCCCACCGCGAGCCCCAGCCGCGCGAACGGTACGTTCAGCGATCGCTCGAGCGCCTCACGCAGTGTGAGCCGTCCGCGGAAGCGGCCGTCGTAGTTTACGGGTTGCCACAGTCCTGCGGGGGTCTCGACCGAGAGCGGCTCGTCCTCGAGCAGCGACGCGAGCGTGAAGCGCGGCTCCTCCCGGTCGTCGTCGTCACGCCGCCACGCCAGTGCAGTCAACGCCACGATCGGCTTGAACGCGCTCCCCGGCTGGCGGTGGGCGTGGGCCGCGCGGTTGAACTGCGACGCGCCGTAGTCGCGCCCGCCCACCATGGCCAGGAGCTCTCCTGTCCGTGGATCGAGAGCGACGAGGGCCGCTTGCAGGGGCGCTCCCTCGCGCGCGAGGTAGGGGGCTTCCCGCTCCAAGCGGGCGAGCCCCTGACGCACCGCCTCCTCGGCGAGCCGTTGCAGCTCCGCGTCCAGGGTCGTGAACACGGAGAGCCCCCGCGTGAGGACGTCTCGGCCGTGGCGCTCGCGCAGCCGTTCAGCCACGTAGTCGACGAAGTATCTGCCGGTGCGGACGGGCTGGGGCGCCGCCCGCAGTCCGAGTGGCGCTCGCTTGGCTGCCCGATGCACCCGCTCGGAGAGCACGCCGCGCTCGTGCATGAGGCGTAGCACCAGATCGCGCCGCTCGTTCGCAGCTGCGGGATGGCGGAACGGCGAGTAGAGGCTGGGGCCACGGATGATGCCGGCGAGCAGCGCCGCCTCGGCGATGTCGAGCTGGCTCACGTCCTTGCCGAAGTAGTGCTGTGCCGCCTGTCCCACGCCGTGGATCTCGAAGGCCCCGTTCTGTCCCAGGTAGACCTCGTTGAGGTACGCCTCGAGGATCTGCTCCTTGGAGTAACGCGCCTCCAGGACCACGGCCATGGCCAGCTCGCGCAGCTTGCGGGTGGGCGTGCGCCGGGGTGACAAGTACAGGTTCTTCGCCAGCTGCTGGGTCAGCGTGCTGGCTCCCTGCACGACGCGGCCGGCGCGCAGGTTGGCGAGTGTGGCACCCGCGATGCGGCGCAGGTCGAGTCCCCCATGGTCGAAGAACCGCTGGTCTTCGATCGTCAGGACCGCATCCACCAGGTGCTCTGGCACGTCGGCGAGCGGAACGGGCAGCCGCTCCTCGTGCAGGGCGCCGTGCGCGCTCCGCAGCAGCTCGGGCTCGAGCGCGAGGTAGGGGAGGCGCGCGCCGTTCTCGGCTCGCAGGTCGCTGACCCTTCCGTGCCGATCCACCCGCACGGTCGCCACCCCGCCGGGATCGAGACGGTCGTAGTGGCGAAACGCACGCCGTCCGATGATCCCGCCGCGAGCGCCCACGTGGTACTCACCGATGCCGACGTGCCTGCGGTTCACCGGCCGATAACCGAGGCGTTGCAGGGCGCGCTCCACCCGGGCGCGGTCGACCACCATTCCACGCTGCAGCACCAGGGGGCGGGCGTAGAAGCGGGTGGGGGCTCGGAGGATCGCATCATCGAGACGGGCGCGCACGAGCGCCTCCAGGCCGACCGCTGCAACGCCGCCCATGGTGATCAGCAGGATGGCGGCCAAAGCGAGCGCGGGCTTCGATTGGCGACGAACGAATGCGTGCAGCCGCATGCCGGCTCCGGGAAGGCGATGCCCCATAAGGCCTTCTACGAGAGAGGATGCGTCACGGTTTCGGAGCGTCGCTGCCATACTTTCGCTCTCCCTCCGTTTCGACTATTGTGGGCGCGGTACTGTGGTATTCGTCGGTTTGACCGAGCGTCACATGGGGCGAGGAGCGTGCGATGGCGAAGAAGTACGTGTCGAACAAGGATGAGTCGGTTCGGATGTTCAAGAGCGACTTGATTGAGAAGTTCACCCACGTTCACCCGGCCGTGCCCCACGTCATCTTCATCCCCGTCGTGGCGCTCATGCTCTACTGGAGCTACCGGCTCGAGGTCCCCGTCGGCCGGGGAGCGCTGCTGTTCCTGGCCGGCCTTGCTATCTGGACGCTGACCGAGTACCTGGTGCATCGGTTCGTCTTCCATGTGGACGAAGCGACGATGGAGGAGGTGACCCGGATCGTGGGGTCGGTTGAGCCCGGCAAGGCGGTCTTCCCGGCGCTCAAGACACTGAAGCAGAAGCACTACTTCATTGCGCACGGGGTGCACCACGACTTCCCCAATGATTCGAAGCGGTTGGTGATGCCGCCCGGCATCAGCATTCCGTTGGCGGTGGTGTTCTACTTCGCGTTCCGCCTGATCTTCGGTGCGGTGGCAGCTCCCGCGATATTCGCCGGGATGGTGGTGGGTTACCTCATCTATGACACGACACACTACGCGGTGCACCATTGGCGGTTGCACGGGCGGGTCACTCTCTACCTCAAGAAGCACCACTTCCGGCACCACTACCAGGACCCCGATAAGGATTACGGTGTCAGCTCGCCGTTTTGGGACATCATATTCCGCACGTGGGGTCAGGCCGGGAAAGCAGCGTAGTGACCGACCGTGAGTCGGGCCGCCAGTGGGTCCTAGAACTGAGCCCGTTTCTCGTCCCGACATGATGACGGTCCAATCCGAAGTCGGTACGATCACGCGTCTCGTACTGAAGCACGCGCGCGACGCCTTCGTGAGCGATGCGGCCATCGCCCAGCAGTGGGAGGATCTCCACTATCGGGAGCCCCCCGACTTCGCACGGGCCGTGGACGAGTACGATCGCTTCGTGTCCCTGCTGGGGGAGCTCGGAGTGCAGCCGGAGTTCCTCCCAGCCGCCGATGCCGTGGGGCTCGATTCCATCTACGTGCGTGACGCATCGGTGGTGTGCGAGCAGGGGGTGATCCTGTGCAACATGGGCAAGGCCTCACGCGAAACGGAGCCGGCCGCGCTGGAGGCGGCGTTCGGCGCCATGGGCATTCCCATCTGCGGGGCGATCACGGGCGACGGACGTCTCGAAGGTGGTGACGTGGTGTGGCTCGACCAACGCACCCTCGCCGTCGGATGGGGCTACCGCACGAACGAAGCGGGCATCAGGCAGCTGGAGGCACTGCTCGAGGGCTGTCTCGACGAGCTGATCGTGGTCCCGCTGCCGCACTGGCGGGGGCCGCGCGGTGTGTTTCACCTCATGTCGATGCTGAGTCCCATCGACCGGGACCTGGCGCTGGTCTACTCACCGCTGCTACCCGTGCCGTTTCGCGAGACGCTGCTGGAGCGGGGGATCGAGCTGGTGGAGGTCCCTGACGCCGAGTACCCCACGATGGCCTGCAACGCGCTGGCCGTGGCCCCACGCAGGTGCGTGATGCTGAGTGGCAACCCGCAGACCCGGGCCCTGCTCGAAGCCGCCGGCGTCGAGGTGCACGAATTCGAGGGGCGGGAGATCAGCTGGAAGGGCGCCGGCGGGCCGACCTGCCTCACACGTCCCATGGTACGGGAATAGCGGGGCTACTCGTCAGCTCGCCCGCGCCGAATCCCTCAGCTCCAGCAGCTCCCGCGGGTACGGCTCGAGGAACGTCTGTTCGCGCAGGTACGGCTGGTCGAACCGCTCGATCCACGACTGCAGCAGGACGAGCGGGGCACTGAGGCTCATGCGGCCCTCGCGGTATTCGTCCAGCGCGTGCAGGAAGTGCCGCTTCTCCTGCGACGACAACCCGTCGGACACGTAGCCGAGCGCGTGCATCATCACGTTGATGTTCGAGGTGTAGCGCGGCGGCCGCTCGAGCGCGTGCGTCAGGTGCTCGTCGTACGCGGCGGCGACTTCCGCAAACGGTCGCTTGGCGGGATTCGCCACGATGCGGCCGAGCGCGCGCAGCTCGGTCTGATGGTAGGCCATCAGCGTGAGCTTGTTCTCGGTGTGAAACCGCACCAGCTGGGCCATAGCGCCCGATGCCTCGACCGCGCGGAACGCCGCTCGCGCGAACAGCTTTGTGAGGAAGTGGTGCCGCAGGCGGTAGTTGGTGAGCCGCCCCTCGTCCTCGATGGCGGCAGACGGGAACCGTTCGAGCACCGCGCCCCCGAACATCCCCGCGCCCTTGGCCGTCGGCTGTGTGCCCTCGGGGCCGCCGTAGATCTTGGTGTCCTTTATTCCGCAAGAGGGGGATCGGCTCTTGAGGATGAACCCATCCACGGCGCCGAGCCCACCGAGAAAGCGGTCGTTGAACTGCAGCATCTCCGGAGTCACATCGCGCTGCGTGTCGGGCTGGTACAGCTCGAGCGACGTGCCGCGCTGCACCAGGCGGATCGGAGGGCGGGGAACGCCTAGCCCGATTTCGACCTCCGGGCAGATGGGCATGAGCTCCACGAACGGCATCAGCTTGAGCACGAACGGTGCCCGGATCAGCTGCCCGTTGTAGCGGCAGGCGTCCAGCTCGAGGCACTTGCTCATGACGAGGGTGGGGCGGGGATGTTCGCGCATCGGGCTCCCTCGCTCAGAATCGCAGGGTCACGCCCAAGGTCCCGTAGTGCACGAGAGCAAAGTTGTAGACCTGCGGCACATCGGCGCCACCTTCGAGCACGCGGTACCCGGCCCGCAACGCAGCGGCGTCTGACGCGCGGTACTCGACCGCCAGCAACACGTCTTCGGCACGTCCCTGCGGCGCCCAGGCCGCGTCGGCATTGAGCAGCAGCGACGTGCGTCTCGCAAAGCGCCAGGCGAAGTCCAGGTTGAGGAGCGGCACGACTCCAACATCGGTGCTCTCGGCCGCGTCGGTCTCGCTTGCGAGGGCCACCTTGGCGTCCCGGATCTTCACGCTCAGCCCGAAGCCGAAGCGCAGGCGCGAGGAGCGCACCGGCGTGAACCGGTACGTGAGCCGGTAGGAGTTGAACTTGTAGGTGCCTGTGACCGGAGCCCCGGCCGGGAACGTCGCGTCCTCGAAGGAGACCGGGCGGTCGAAGGTCCCGTCGGCCGTGAAGCTCAAGGGGGCGACGAGCGCCGAGACGTGGTGCCCTGGTGTGATGTCCCACCCGAGGCGCAGCCGCAGCGCGACGGCTGGGTCGGCGTCCAGATCGTCTACGAAGGAGAAATCAGCTCCCCCGTCGTTGGGGATGCGCACGTCGTTGCGGCCTTGAACCGCCACGCCCCCCTCCAGATCGACGAACAGCTGGGCCGTGGCGGCGCCGGGCGTCCCTGCGGCGACCACCCCGAGAAGTGCGATGAGCCGCCGCATCAATCGGCTCCGGCCGTGGTGTACGCGCTCGGCACCGGGGTGGGCGGCGCGGCAGTGGCTGCCGCCCGCGCGATCCCGCGGAGCAGCCCGGCGAATACCAGGGTGTGCAGCGGGTAGAGCGCGTACCAGTAGAGCAACCCGAACAGGCCGACGGGATCGAAGATCGCCGTTTGGCGAATGCGCGAGCCGGGGCCGGCCTGCTCGACCTCGAGCTGCAGCCAGGCCCGACCGGGGAGCTTCATCTCGGCCGAGAGCAGCAACAGCCGGTCGGGCTCAACTCGCTCTACGCGCCAGAAGTCCACCGTGTCGCCGGGCTCGACCCGCTCCGGGTCACGCCGGCCCCGGCGCACCCCCACACCTCCTACCAACAGATCCAGGAAGCCACGCAGCCGCCACAGCCAGGTGGCGTAGTACCATCCCGTCGTGCCGCCGAGGCGAGGGATCGGCGCAAAGGCCTGCGGGGCCGGCACTGCCACGTGGGTGCTGCGGGAATCCACGATGCGCGATCCGAACCGCACGCCACCCCACCGGTACTGGGCGCCGGCCGAGGAGAAGGCGTCTGACCAGCGGGTCTCGGCGAATGCACGATCCTCGTTGTGCAGGGCGCGTGCGATGGCCTCGCTGATGCCGCGCGGCCGGATCCCGAAGGCGGACAACGCCCGCTCATCTTCCACTACCGTCGGGTTCCGCAGGCTCTCCACCAGCTTGCGACCCACGCGCGCGTAGATCGGCGTGACCAGGCCCAGCCACAGACCGGAGAGCCGCGGCGAGAGGACCGGAACGGGGATCATCGTGCGGCGCAGGCCACGCTGGCGCGCGTACTCCCGCATGATGTCGCTGTAGGAGACGCGGTCGGCGCCGCCGATCTCGTACACCGTGCTCTCGGCCACCGCGAGGTCTCGGGCGGCGAGCAGGTAGGCGATGACGTCCTCGATGGCGATGGGCTGTGCGGGCACCCGCACCCAGCGCGGGGTCACCATTACCGGGAGCTTCTCGGTGAGGGCGCGGATCATCTCGAACGAGAGGCTGCCGGAGCCGATGATGATCGAGGCGCGCAGCTCGATCGTGGTCACGCCCGACCGTTGCAGGATCTGTCCCACCTCGTGGCGGCTGCGAAGATGGGTGGACAAAGCCGACCCGCTGCCCAGGCCACCGAGGTATACGATGCGGCGCACGCCCGCCTCCTTGGCCGCCTGGCCGAAGAGCCGGGCCGCGCGCCGATCCTCGTCCTCGAAGTCGCCCGCCGAGCCCATGGAGTGGACCAGGTAGTACGCGGTGTCGATGCCGTGCATGGCGGCCGCCAGGGTGGTGGGATCGAGCACGTCGCCCTGGACCACCTCGGTGTGGGGACCCACACGCCCACGCAAGAAGCCTGGATTGCGCGCCAGACAGCGGAGCGGCGCTCCCAGCTCCTCCAGCGCCCGCAGCAGGCGGCCTCCCACGTACCCTGAGGCGCCNNGACAAGGGGGCAGGTCGGGGGTCTCGCCGGGCGCCGGAGCCGAGCATGGTCCTCATCGCCTATGACGTGGAGATGGAACCGGTTGACACGGTGCGGGTCCCCGAGTACGCAGGTGACAGGGAGTTCTTCGAGGCGCGCAGTGAGCGGGGTCTTGCCAGGATGCCGGTGCCCTTCACGCCCGGACTCGAGTGGCGCTTCGACCCGCGCGGCTACGTGTGGTTCGCGCTTACCGGCGAGTACCGCATCTTGCAATGCTCTCTGGAAGGAGACACACTGCGGATCATCTCGCGCGAGTTCGAGCCCCCGCGGGTGACCGACGAGGACATCGACTCTGCGATGGTGGAGCTCGAATGGATCATGGAGCAGGGCGGCAACGTCGACCGCTCGCGGATCCCTCGTACCAAACCGCCGGTGGATGAATTCTTCGTCGACGACGAAGGCAACATCTGGGTGCTGCCCGTCACCGCCATTCCCATGCAGGGCCGCGTGCTCGACGTGTTCGATTCGGAGGGGCGCTACTTGGGCCAAGTGGAGCTGGCGTTTCCCCTGGCCACCTTCCCTCGTCCGATCTTCCGCGGGGGGATGATCTATGGCGTGACGCTCGACGAGTTGGAGGTTCCCTACGTCGTGCGCGCCCGTATCGAGAAGCCCTGACCATGCGGCTCGACGAGCACATCACCGCCGTGGACGCCCACGCGGGCGGGGAGCCCGGCCGGGTGATCACCGGCGGCGTGCACGACGTGCCGGGCGAGACCATGTTCGAGAAGAAGGTCCACCTGGAGACGCACGGCGATCACCTGCGCCGACTGATGCTGCGCGAGCCGCGTGGCTACCCGGCGCTGTGCTGCAACGTGATCCTCCCGCCGACGGACCCCGCTGCCGACGCCGGATTCGTCATAATGGAGCAGACCGAATACCCGGCCATGTCGGGGAGCAACCTCATCTGTGTTGCGACCGTGCTCATCGAGACGGGGATGGTCGAGGCGACTGAACCGGTGACCGAGCTGAAGCTGGAAGCGCCCGCGGGGCTGGTGCGGGTGCGGGCCGACGTCGCGGCCGGAAAGGTGACGGGGGTGACCTTCGAGAACGTGCCGGCGTTCGCGGCGCACCTGGACGCCGCCATCGAGGTCCCCGAGCTGGGCCGGGTCTCGGTGGACGTTGCCTGGGGCGGGATGTTCTACGTCATCGCCGACGCGGAACAGTTCGGGCTGCGGCTGGTCCCCGAGGAAGGCCGCGAGATAGCGCGCATCGGGAGGATGCTGCAGGCGGCCGCGGCGGAGCAGCTCCCGACGGTGCATCCGGAGAACGCAGAGATCGCCGGCGTGTCGATCTCACAGCTCTCCGGTCCGCCCACGCGGCACGACGCAGACCGCAAGAACGCCGTGGTGGTGGCGACGGGAGCTCTGGCCTGGGACCGCCCCGAGACATGGACCGGAGCCCTCGACCGCTCGCCGTGCGGTACCGGCACGTGCGCCAAGATGGCGGCGCTCCACGCCAAGGGACAGCTCGCGCTGAACCAGGACTTCGCTCATGAGGGGATCCTGGGCACTGTCTGGACCGGCCGGCTGGTGCGCGAGGTTACGGTCGGGGGGCGGTCCGCGGTTGTGCCCACGCTGTGCGGCCGCGCGTGGATCACTGGGTCCGGCGATTACGTGGTGGACGACGAGGATCCGTTCCCCGAGGGGTTCACCCTGGGAGACATCTGGTAGCGCCTACTTGACCTCCCAGGTGCGACCGCCACGCAGCACCGTGTCCATGTCCGCCTCGGTCGTGGGCTTTGCCCCCTCCTGCGCGAGCTGCTGCTGCACGTCGTGCTCATAGCTCGGCATCGGGTCGCAGTAGAGCACGCCTATGGCGACCGGAAACTCGGGCGGCTCGAGACCCACCAGCATCGCAGCCAGGGTACGACTGGTCTCGTCGTGCACGAGGATGTCGCCCTCGGTTACCCCATTCTCACCCAGCGTCACGACCTCGACCTCCAGCGAGCCCGGCTTCACGTGGAGGCCCTTCGTCTTGTCCCGTCCGAACAACAACGGCTTGCCGTGCTCGACGTGGAGCTGAGCGTCGGGCGCCACGCTCTTCTCCGTGAAGGCGCCGTGGACACCGTCGTTGAACACCACGCAGTTCTGGAAGATTTCCACGAACGATGCTCCGCGGTGGGCGTGGGCACGCTTCAGTACATCCACCAGGTGGGGCTGCATCGTGTCGATAGACCGAGCGACGAAGCGTGCCCCGGCGCCCAGCGCTAGCGCGCATGGCGCCACGGGGAGCTCCAGCGATCCCTGCGGCGAAGATGGAGAGCGTGTGCCGCGCCTCGAGGTCGGCGAGTACTGCCCCTTCGTAAGGCCATAGATCTCGTTGTTGAACAACACGATCTGCAGGTCCACGTTGCGGCGCAGCACGTGGAGCGTGTGGTTGCCGCCGATGCTCAGACCGTCGCCGTCCCCCGTGATCACCCACACGTCGAGCCCGGGGTTTGTCAGCTTGATCCCCGTGGCGAAGGCCGGCGCCCGGCCGTGGATCGTGTGAAACCCGTAGGTCGAGACGTAATAGGGGAACCGAGCGGCGCAGCCGATTCCCGAAACGAACACCGTCCGCTCGCGTGGTACGGCGAGGTCGGCGAGCGTCTTCTGCATCGCCTTGAGGATCGCATAGTCCCCACAGCCGGGGCACCAGCGCGCTTCCTGATCGGAGGCAAAGTCCTTGGCCGACAGCGCGGCCTTGTTGGGGGCGATCATGCGTGCTCCACTGTTGTGCGAATGGCGGCGACGATCTCGCTCACCTTGAACGGCTTGCCGGTCACCTTGCTGAGCCCCTGCGCGGGTAGCAGGTAAGTGCTTCGCAGCATGGTCACGAGCTGTCCCGTGTTCATCTCCGGCACGAGGATGTGATCGAAGCTGCGGAGGAGCTCACCCAGGTTCCGTGGCAGGGGGTTGAGGTGCCGGAGGTGCAGGTGCGAGACGTTCATTCCCTCGTCGCGTGCCAGCTTCACGGCCTGGTAGATGGGGCCGTACGTGGATCCCCAGCCCACCACCACCAGGTCGCCCCGCGCCTCGCCCACTTGGATCTCCTGCTCGGGAATGTCGTCGGCGATCCCGCTGACCTTTGCCGTCCGCACGTCGGTCATTCGCTGGTGGTTGTCGGGGTCGTACGAGATGTGCCCCGTGTCGTAGTCCCGCTCCAGCCCGCCGACGCGGTGCTCCAGCCCGGGCGTGCCCGGGACGGCCCACGGGCGCGCCAGGGTCTTGGGATCCCGCAGGAACGGCTGGAAGCCCTCGGGCTCGCTGCGGAAAGTGACCGGGAAGCGCGGCAGCTCCTCCCCATCCGGCACCAGCCAGGGCTCGGCGGCGTTGGCGAGGTAGCCGTCGGATAGCATTACGACGGGCGTCATGTACTTGGTGGCGAGCCGCACTGCTTCCAGGGCGACGTCGAAGCAGTCGGCGGGCGTGGCGGCGGCGACCACGGGGAGCGGTGCGTCGCCGTTGCGGCCGTAGACGGCCTGGTAGAGGTCTGCCTGTTCCGCCTTGGTCGGCATCCCGGTGGACGGCCCGGCCCGCTGGCTGTTGACGATCACGAGGGGGAGCTCCACGCCGATGGCGAGGCCCATCGCCTCCGTCTTGAGCGCGATGCCAGGGCCGGAGCTAGACGTGACGCCCAGCGCGCCGGTGTACGACGCGCCGATCGCCGCGCTGATCGCCGCGATCTCGTCCTCCGCCTGGAAGGTGAGTACGCCCTGGCTCTTCAGGTTCGCCAGTACGTGGAGCAGGGACGTAGCGGGGGTGATGGGGTACGAGCCGAAGAACAGCTGCGGCAGGCCGGCCGCCTGGGCACCGGCCAGCAGGCCCCACGCGGTGGCCTCGGTGCCGGTCACGGTGCGGTAGATCCCCGGTGGCACGTCGGCCTTGGCCACCGTGTAGCCCACCACGTCCATCGGCATCTCCACCGTCTCGCCGAACGCGTGCCCCGCGTTCAGTGCGGTAGTGTTGGCTCGGGCGATCTCGGGTTGCTTGGCGAACTTCCGCCCGATCCAGTCGGCGGTGGCCTGGCGGTCCTGCCCGAACATCCAGAGCATCAGCCCCAGGGTCCACATGTTGCGCGACCGCAAGGCCGCCTTCTGCTTGAGCTCGAGTTCCTCGAGCGCGTCCAGTGTGCGCTGGGTGATGTCCAGCCTAAGCACCTGGTAGGGTGCCAGGGTGTCGTCGTCGAGCGGGCTGGTCTCATAGCCCGCCTTGGCCAGGTTGCGCTTGGTGAACGCTCCGGTGTCCACCACGGCCAGACCGCCGATCCGGAGGTCCTTGTAGTTGACCTTGAGGGCGGCCGGGTTGAGGGCCACCAGGACGTCCGGCTCGTCGCCCGCCGTGGTGAGGTCGCCCCCACCGAAGTGGATCTGAAAGGCCGAGACGCCGTATGTCGTGCCGGCCGGGGCGCGAATCTCCGCCGGATAGTCGGGAAAGGTGGCGATGTCGCTGCCGGCGAGGGCGGCTTCGAGCGTGAACTGGGACCCGGTGAACTGCATGCCGTCGCCCGAGTCGCCGGCGAACCGGATGACCACCGAGTCGCGCACCTCGCGCGCCTTGACGCCGCGCAGGTCGGGGGAGGAGGAGGTGAATCGGTCTCTCATGGGAGCGAACCTGTTCCTAACGTGACCGGCCGGGCCGACGCCCACCGTCCCTCGGCTGGGTGAGCGCCCGCCGGCCGGTGGCCGAAAAGCGGAGTCCTTTGCTGCCTTATCTTAATCAATTGTAGAAGGAAGGTGCCCCCGGGCGCCACCGCAGTATATTTCCTGCCCAACATCAGACCTCAATCGCATGGAGACGCGCAATGGGCAGTAAGGCAGTGGTCAAGGCGATCAACGATCAGATCGCGATGGAATTCAAGGCCGCCTACACGTACCTCTCGATGTCGGCGTACTTCGAGGACCAGAACCTCCCGGGCTTTGCCCACTGGATGCGGATGCAGTACGAGGAGGAGCTGGCGCACGCGCTGCGTCTGTTCGATTTCCTGGCGGACCTGGGCGAGCGGGTCGAGCTGCAGGCCGTTCCGCAGCCCCCGGCCGACTACGAGAGCACCCTCGCGGCCTTCCAGACGGCGCTCGCGCACGAGCAGAAGGTGACTGCGTCGATCAACAAGATCTACGATCTCGCGGTCAAGGAGAATCACTACCCCACTCAGCTCCAGATGCAGTGGTTCGTCACCGAGCAGGTGGAGGAGGAGAAGTCGGTGGGCGACGTGATCTCTCAGTTGGAGATGGTGGGCGACAACCCCGCCGCGCTCCTCATGCTGGACCGCACGCTCGCCGGACGCACAGGGGAGGCGGCGGAGCAGTAGCTGCGGGATTGAGACGGAGAGCAGGGAACAGGGAACGGGGAACGATACGACGCTTCCCGCTTCCCGGTTCCCGCTGCCGGCAGGGCTGGACAGCCCGTTCCCCGTTGTCCGACCAGTCGTACCTTCCCCCTGCGCCTTGCACCTTTCCCCTTAACATCTCCTGCCTCCCGTCGTCTGACTGGGCAGAACCCACGCATCGGCGGGAGTCCGTCGGTGCTTGTCAAGGAGACTGAGGATGAAGGCACGGACGAGAATCATGATAGCGGCGGCAGCCGCGACGCTGGTGGCGGCGGGCGTGCTTCCCGCCCAGGAGCCCGAAGCGGCGCCCGAGGACCAACCCCGCAGGATGCGGTTGCACGCGCCCGGCACCTGGTGGGAGGGTGGCCCGGCCATGCGGCAGCAGATGCGGCTCGGAGCCGCCGGGCTTCCCGGGGTGCACCACTTCGCGCCGCAGGCGCTGATCGCGCGCAAAGACTTCCTTGGGCTGAGCGAGGAGCAGGTGGCGCAGTTGGAGCGGCTGGGTGAGGAGCTCACGGGCACCCACGAGCAGGCGCTGGAGAGCGCAAAGGCCTCCCATGAGGCGCTGCTCGAGGCGTGGCAGGCCGATCGGCCCGACGCAGATGCGGTGCGGCGCTATGCCGAGCAGGCGATGCAGGCGCAACAGGCCGCCCACCTGGCGATGCTGACTGGTGCAGCCCAGGCCAAGGCGCTGCTCACGCCCGAACAGCAGGGCAAGATGCAGGGGTGGATCGAGGGCAGCCGCATGGGGATGCGGATGCGAGCGGGCCGTCCCGGCATGCGCCAGGGCGGTCGGCGCGGCAGCCTCGGGCTGAGGCGCGGCGGTCCCGGCTGCCAGCCATAGACCGAGCGGAGCCTCACACGGCTCAGTGAACTCGCCCCGTCGGCCGTGCGCCGGCGGGGCGATTTGTCACCCGTCTCGGCGGGCTCGGCTCACTCGGCCGGCGCGACCTCGGGCGGCAGTATCCAGCGCAGCCTCCAATTCCCCTCCTCGTCCCGCCCGAGACAGACTACCCCGCCGTTGCGGAACGCCACGAGGTCCTGCGCGGCGTCGCCGGCGACCAGTCGCGAGCAGAGCCGGCTCAGGTGTGGCAGATGGCCCACCAGCATCACCGGCGCCGCGAACGCGGCGATGGCGCGCTCGGCTACCGCCGGGTCGTCGTTCGGGGCGAGTCCCTCCAGCCGGCTCGGCAAGAGGCCCGGACTCAGCGCCGCGGCGAAGATGCCCGCGGTCTGCTCGGCCCGGAGTTTCCCGGAGTGATAGATTCCGGCTGGAGCGATACCGACCGCGGCCGCCGCGCGGGCGACCCGGGTCACCTGCTGACGCCCGTGGTCGGTGAGCGGCCGGGAAGGGTCGCGCTCCTTCGTGGCAGCCTCGCCGTGCTGCACGAGATAGAGGTCCATTGAGGGCACCTCCTCCGCGGCAAGCGTGGTGGGCAGCAGACGACGAGTCAAGAGGCATGACGCGACGAGCCAGCCAGCGCATCCGCATCACCTACCGGCTCAGCCTGCGCGACGGCGAGAGCGCGGAAGAGCGCGGGCGGGAGATCGCCCTGGAGCAGACCGTTGAGCTGCCCGACGGCTGCTACCCCGCCGCCATCGAGCAGCGCATGGTCGGCCGCCTGGAGAGCGCGGAGCGGCTCGACGGTGCGCGCTGGAGCCTGACGCTCTCCTATGATCCGGCCATCGTGGGAGCGGAGGTCCCGCAGTTTCTGAACCTGCTGTTCGGGAACGTATCCATGCACCCCGGGACGCTGGTCACCGACCTGGAGCTGCCGCGCGCGGTGGTCGAGCGCTTCCCGGGGCCGCGCCACGGGATCGCCGGCGTGCGGGCCGCCTGCGGGAACGTCGCAGGCCGGCCGTTGCTGTGCACCTCGGCCAAGCCGGTGGGGCTGTCTTCCGGCGAGCTGGCGGAGGTGTGTGGGGCGCTGGCGCGAGGCGGGATTGACGTGGTGAAGGACGATCACGGCGTGACCGATCAGGCCACGGCCCCGTTTCTCGAACGGGTCGAGCGGTGTCAGGCCGCGGTGCTGGAGGCCAACGCCGAGACCGGGGGCTCGACCCTCTACTTCCCCAACGTCACCGCGCCCGTATCGCAGCTGCCCCGGCGCGTGGCGGCGGTGAGCGCGCTCGGGTGCCGGGGCGTGCTGGTGAGCCCGTTCATCGCGGGCCTCGACACGGTGCGGTGGCTGGCACAGGAGAGTGGGCTCATCGTGCTCGCGCACCCGACCTTCTCCGGGGCCCTATTCGCCGGCGAGCACGGCGTGGCGCCCGATGTCATGCTCGGGCTGGTGCTGCGCCTCCTCGGGGCCGACGGGGTGATCTACGTAAACGCTGGTGGGCGCTTCCCGGTCAGCGAGGCCCAATGCGACGCCATCAACGCCCGATTGCGCGAGCCGTACCACGGGCTGGCACCGGCGCTCCCGGTGCCCGGCGGTGGTGTGGACGTAGAGCGCGTGCCGTACTGGATCTCGCGTTACGGAGTGGACGTGATGTTGCTGATCGGGAGCAGCCTGTACGCGCAGGGCGACGTCGAGGCGGCGAGCCGGCGCCTCACCGAGACCGTGAGGGCGCACGGCCGTGAGTGACGGATCGAGGGTCATCAGGTGTCGGCAGTTTCGCTGGTCGGGCATTCCGCTCAAGCAGTACAAGGCGGAGAGCGAGGCGCACCGGGACGTTTCTCGCCAGACCATCATGGGGGAAGGCGAGGCCGAGGGAGCGTTGGCGTTCCTCACCCGCTACTTCGAGGTGCAGCCCGGTGGCCATTCCACGCTCGAGTATCACAGCCATCCCCATGCTGTGGTGATCCTGCGGGGCAGCGGTCGCGTGGTGCTAGGAGATGTCGTCCACGAGGTGCAGCCCTACGACTGCATATACGTGGCGCCGGAAGCGGTTCACCAGTTCCAGGCGACGGGGGACGAGCCCCTGGGCTTCTTGTGTGTGGTGGATCGGGTGCGGGACCGGCCGACACCAGTGGGGACCGTGCGTCCGCCCGAGGGCGGCGGGACCTGATCGGCAGTCCTACCTGATAACCGACTTCGCGACGAACAGGAGATTGGCGGGGCGCTCGGCCAGGCGCCGCATGTACCAGGGGAACCAGTGGCGCCCGTAGCTGATCAGCGTGCGTACCGCGTATCCCCGAGCGGCCAGGCGATCCTGGTCATCCCGCCGAATGCCGTACAGCATCTGGATCTCGTAGGCGTCGTTGGCAATGCCGGCCCCGGCTGCGTAGTCCTGGATTCGCATTATGAGTCGCGGATCGTGGGTCCCGAATGCGTGGGGCACGGACCCGGGGCGCGCCTCGTCGGACAGCAGGCGCTGCGCGATCCTGAAGAAGTTCTGGTCGACGTCCTGCTTGCGAGGGTAGGCGATCTGCGGTGGCTCGTTGTAGGCTCCCTTCACCAGCCGGATGGTGGGCGCGAGTGGGAGGAGGGCCTCGAGGTCGTTGGCCGTGCGGTAGAGATAGGCCTGGAGACAGATCCCCACGTTGTCGTGCTCGCGTCTGATGGCACGGAAGACCTCGAGGGTGGAATCGACGTAGGGTGAGCTCTCCATGTCGATGCACACGAAGTTGCCCGTCTCGGCGGCCCGTGCGGTGATGCGGGAGAGCTGCTCGATGCACGTGTCGCGGCTCACGTCGAGCCCGAGCTGCGTGAGCTTGACCGAGAGTTGCATAGGGAGCGCGCGCTGCTCGATCCGATCCAGCGCGTCGAGATACTCGGCGGCCACACCCTCGGCCTCACGCCGGTCGGTGATCGCCTCACCGAGCAGCGTGATCAACGTGGGGATGCGCCGCTCCTGGAGGTGCTTTGCGGCGGCGAGGGCGGCATCGATTTCCTCGCCCGGCATGAATCGCCTTACCGCCCGCCGAGCGAAGCGGCGCCCACGTACCTGCTTCGCGAGCCAGCCGCTCTGCGATGCCTTGAGGAGCAGGGTTCGGGTCACTCCCATGGCCGTTCCGTCCGGTGGATTCGGTGGTGTGAACCGACTCGTGCCGCGCTGCGCAGTATGGTAACGGGCGTTGTGTGGGTGTGCAAATGGCGTCTGCCGTGCCAGATTAGGGCCAACAATGAGGCTGACCGTGACACTGCAAACTGTTGCTCGTGCGATTGCGACGGTCGTCGCTCTGACGGCCCTCGCTACGACCGCGTCCGCACAGGAATCGCACCGGGACGGGGTCTGGTTCAGCATGGGGGCCGGTGCTGGCTGGAACCTCTCTGGCCCCGATGACGAGACCACGACGGGGTTCTCCGGCTATATCCGGGCCGGCGGTACCCCCAACCCGCGGTTCCTGGTGGGTGGCGAGGTAAGGTTCTGGGCGCGCAGTGTGGCGGAGGACACGTGGGTCAGCCGTGGCAACGGGACGGTGAACCTGCTGTTCTATCCCAGCTTCGATCTGGATCTATTGCTCAACATCGGTATCGGCGTGGCCGGCGTGGAGCTGTACAGCACTCAGGGTAGCACGGTCACCAAGGAGTGGCAGACGGGCTTCGGCGGCACGCTGGGGGTGGGCTACGACATCCGCATCACCGACAACTTCTCCATCACGCCCAACGTGGACTTTCTCTACCAGCTCATCAGCGACACGGACAACTACATGCTGATGCTGACGGTGGGCGCGACGTTCCACTGAGGACTCCCCTTGCGTGCGCTGGTCTGGTTCGTCGCGGCCGCGCTCGTAGTGGGCGCCGCCACCCCGGTCGCAGCCCAGGAGTCGACCGGGCGAGAGGGCCTCTGGGGCTCGTTCGGGGTGGGGGGCGGGTGGAACCTGGCGCGCAACATCGCCGACGAGACGAAGCCGGGCTTCGCCGGATACGTGCGACTAGGTTGGGCGGTCGATCGGCACGTCCTATTCGGGGGCGAGGGCATGTTGTGGGCCCGCGAGGAAGCCAATCAGGTGCTCACCCGCGGCAACGTCACCCTGACGGGGCTGTACTACCCGGCGGCGAGCCGGGGGATCTTCCTCAAGCTGAGCCTGGGCCTGTCGCTGGTGGACTTCTTTCCCACCACGGACAGCACGGTCGTCACGACGGAGACCGGATTCGGATCGAACATCGCGCTCGGCTACGACCTCAGGATCAGCCGGTCGCTGTTCATCACCCCCAACGTGGACTTCGTGTACCAGCGCATCGAGAATGCCGACAACACGATGCTGCTGCTCACGCTCGGCCTCACGTTTCAGTGATGCGGTGCTGGCAGCCGTGACCCTGGGCTAGCCCGATCGCCGCGTTCCCTTGGCCGTGAGAATGGCGACGATGCGGGCCACCAGCACGGCCACGTAGAACTGGCCGGCGACGGCTTCCAGCGTGGCGATGGATCGAGCCTCCTCGCCGGCAGGTGTGATGTCGCCGTACCCCAGGGTGGTCATTGTCACGAACGAGAAGTAGAGGAAGTCCCAGAACCGATGCCCGGCCCAATCTCCAGCGCCGGGCGTGAGGCCCGCGAGAGACCCGGGCTGGAGGGCTTCGAGCCAGCCGAAGACCACCGCAAACGCCATACCTATCATGAGGTACGCGGCTGCCGCCCCGTAGATCGTGTCGTTGGTGATCTCCGACTCGGTCATGATGTGATGCAGGATCACGGCAGTCACGTAGAACAGGAACAGCGCCTCGAGCGCGCGGCTGATCGCGAACAGCACGTTGCTCTCCACCAGACTGCTGGCCCAGCCAGCCAGCAGTGCCGGAACCACGAGAAGGAGGCCGATGACCAGCGTACGCCGCTCCCCTCGCACCGCGTACAGGCCCGCGAGGAAGATCAACGTGAACGCGACGGAAACGAGTTCTCGTCGCCCGGTGTCCAGCAGCGGGTGCAAGAGCAGCATCAGCACCAGCACGATGAGCAGGAAGGAGTAGTTGCCGAAGTGTTCCTTGAGTTGCATCGGGCGCCACCGAGGACGGGGGCTGGTTGCGGGATCACCCATGGCGAGTCGTCGCTGGAGGTAGGAAGTGGACTGGTCGAGCCGGGGCTCGCCCCAGCGCTCGACTTCGAGGACGTACCGACGCTTGCTACGGAGAGGGAGGGATTCGAACCCTCGAGACCCTGACGGGCCTACCGGTTTTCGAGACCGGCTCCTTCAACCACTCGGACACCTCTCCAAGAGTGTCCCCCGCTCAGCGCGGCGGCTGCCTCGGGAACCGGTGCATAATAGAGGTATCCGGGGGTACTTTCCACCCCGTACAAAGGCGTTCACAGCCTGACTCCCGCTGAGCCGACGACACGTCATGTCCGACATCCTGATCGCCGCCGAGCTCCAGACACTGCTGCCGGACGACCCCGTGGCCGGCCGCTCCGTGGAGTGGCTCGCGGCCGAGAGCCCGACTCCCAGTGGATCCTACAGGGCCATTGTCCCGCTACTTTCGCGCCGCATTGGGAGAGCGGAGCTCGAGGGACTGCCCCAGCTCGAGATCGTGGCCAACTGCGCGGTGGGCTACGACAACATCGATCTGGCCGCCGCCGAGCGGCACGGCGTGACGGTCACCAACACCCCCGACGTGCTCACCGAGGCCACGGCCGACCTCACGTGGGCGCTCATCCTGGCGACCGCGCGGCGCCTCAAGGAAGGCCAGGCCATGATTGCCGAGTCGCGCTGGTCCGGGTGGCACCCCACCCAGCTCCTGGGGCTCGAGCTCAACGGGAGCACGCTCGGGATCGTGGGAGCGGGCAGGATCGGGCAGTCGGTCGGGCGCCGCGCGGTCGGGTTCGGCATGCGCGTCCTCTACGCCGATCAGACCCGGCGCCCCGAGTTCGAGCGCGCCACGGCCGCGGCGCGGGTGGATCTGTCTCAGCTGTTGGCCGAGAGCGACGTCGTCACGGTGCACGTACCGTCCAGCAGCGAGACGCGCGGCATGTTCGGCCGGGAGACGTTCGCGGCCATGCGGCAGGGCGCGCTGTTCATCAACACGGCCCGGGGTGATCTGGTGGACGAGGACGCCCTCGTGGCGGCGCTGGCGGCCGGCCACCTCGGCGGTGCGGGTCTGGACGTGTTCGCCGCCGAGCCGAGCGTGCCAGCGGCGCTGGCGGCACACCCCCGGGTCGTGGCGCTGCCGCACGTCGGGAGCGCCACCACCGACACGCGCCGGGCCATGGCCGGGCTCGCCGTGCGGAACGTACAGTCGGTGCTGGCGGGCCAGCCGCCCCTCACCCCGGTCACGCGGTGATTGACGCTCCTCTGAACGACCTCTAACTTGCGCGGCAGCTATGAGCCCTACCGAGCGGCGCACCCTCATGGACGCCTCAGAGGTAGCTCGGGTCCTCGAGCGCATGTCCCGAGAGATCGTGGCCTTTGCCGGCGGGATCGACGAGCTGGTGTTGGTGGGGATTCAGCGCCGCGGCTCCGACCTGGCCCAGCGACTCGTGCAGCTCATCGAGACCCATGAGGGCGCGACGGTTCCGCTGGGCGTGATGGACATCACCCTCTATCGCGACGACCTGCAAACGATCGGGCCGCGGCCCGTCATCGGGGAGACCCGTCTGCCGGTGGATCTGGACCACAAGTGGGTGATGATCGTGGACGACGTGCTGTATACCGGCAGGACGATCCGGGCCGCGATGGATCAGCTCGCCGACTTCGGGCGTCCGGCCCGCATCGGCCTCGCGGTGATGGTGGATCGCGGCGGGCGGGAGCTGCCCATTCAGGCCGACATCGTGGGGCACAGGATCGAGGTGCAGCCCGGCGTCCGGGTAGACGTGCTGGTCGCGGAGCTGGACGAGCGCGACGCGGTGGAGCTGGTCGACGGAGGCAAGACGTGACCGAACCCTCGCTCGGCAAGGATCTGTTGGGTCTCGAGCCCCTCACTGCGGAGCAGATTCAACTCATCCTCGACACAGCCGAGCCGTTCAAGGAAGTCAGTGAGCGAGCCATCAAGAAGGTCCCCGCCCTCCGCGGCAAGACCATAGTCAATCTGTTCTTCGAGGCCTCCACCCGGACCCGCATCTCCTTCGAATTCGCCGAGAAGCGCCTCTCCGCCGACACCGTGAACGTGGCGGCTGCGGGATCGTCGGTGCAGAAGGGTGAGAACCTGGTGGACACCGCCCGCAACCTTGAGGCGATGCGCATCGACATGGTGGTGATGCGGCACCCCTCCTCGGGCGCAGCCAAGTTCCTGGCCGAGCGCATCCCGTCCAACGTGATCAATGGCGGGGACGGTACGCACGAGCATCCGACCCAGGGGTTGCTGGACATGCTCACGATCCGGGACGCGCGGGGACGGATCGGTGACCTCAAGGTCTGCATCTGCGGCGACATCCTCCACAGCCGGGTGGCGCGCAGCAACATCTGGGGGCTGCTCAAGCTGGGAGCCGACGTCGCCGTGTGCGGGCCCCAGAGTCTCATGCCGCGGGGGATCGAGGAGCTGGACGTGACCGTGTTCCGCCGCATCGAGGAAGCCATCGAGTGGGCGGACGTGCTCAACGTGCTGCGGTTGCAGTTGGAGCGGATGCGGGCGGGCTACATCCCCTCGGTGCGTGAGTACTACCGCGTTTTCGGCGTCACGCTCGAGCGGCTGGAGCGGGCTCCGAGGGAGATCCTCATCCTGCACCCGGGACCGATGAACCGGGGGGTGGAGATCGACTCCCGCGTCGCGGATGGGCCCCACAGCGTGATCCTCCATCAGGTGACCAACGGGGTCGCGATCCGCATGGCAGTGCTCTACCTCCTCGCCGGTGGGCAACCAGAACTCGCCGAAGCGGCGAAGGGCTCGGGCCGGGAGGTGGACGAGTGAAGCCGCTGCTGCTCAAGGGCGGCCGCGTCATCGATCCCTCGCAGGATCACGACGCCGTCGCCGACGTGCTGATCGTCGATGGCTCGATCGCGGCGGTGGGGAAGAAGCTCGCCGCGCCCGACGGGGCCGAGACGTTCGACGCCAAGGGGAAGGTCGTTGCCCCCGGCCTAGTGGACCTCCATGTGCACCTCAGGGAGCCGGGTCGCGAAGACGCCGAGACGGTGGCCAGCGGCGCCCTCGCGGCGGCGGCGGGGGGGTTCACGTCGGTGTGCGCCATGCCCAACACCGACCCGGTGACCGACAACCAGGCGGCCGTGGGCTTCATCGTCAAGCAAGGTGCGGCGGCGGGTGCCGCCCGGGTCTACCCGATCGGCGCGACGTCGCTGGGCCAGGAGGGCAAGCAGCTCTCGGAGTTCGGGGAAATGGTGGCGGCGGGGGCCGTGGCGGTGAGCGACGACGGCCATCCCGTGGTCTCCAGCCAGCTCATGCGCACGGCGCTGGAGTACGCCCGCTCGTTCGGCATTCCGGTCGCCGAGCACTGCGAGGACCCGTATCTGTTTGCGGGCGGAGCGATGCACGAGGGGACGGTCTCCACCCGGCTCGGGCTCAAGGGCATCCCTGCAGCTGCCGAGGAGATCATGGTGGCCCGCAACATCCTGCTCGCCGAGCTCACCGGCGGGCACGTGCATCTGTGCCACATGTCCACCCGCGAATCGGTGAACCTGATCCGCCGCGGCAAGGAGCGGGGCGTCAACGTGACGGCCGAGGTGGCGCCGCACCACTTCGCGCTCACGCACGATGCCTGCGAGGGCTACGACACCGACGCGAAAATGAACCCGCCGTTGCGGGAGGGGGCAGACGTGGAGGCGGTCAGGGCGGGGCTCCAGGACGGCACGCTCGACGCCATCGCCACCGACCACGCGCCACACCACTACGAGCTCAAGGAACGCGAGTTCGACGACGCCCCATTCGGGGTGATCGGGTTGGAG
>JABAOF010001916.1_pt4 | contig 66929 bp, 51 predicted proteins | sample 7062171 | NCBI WGS metagenome assembly JABAOF01 (sample SAMN14538628, study PRJNA623070) | marine sediment metagenome | biome: marine biome [ENVO:00000428]; feature: marine pelagic biome [ENVO:01000023]; material: deep marine sediment [ENVO:00002113] | place: India: Gulf of Khambhat ...
TGCGAGCCGACGGACCGGAGGTCACCCCGGCCGAGCCGCAGACCGACCTGATCGTCTAAGGAGATCCCGACCAGGCGCTCCGGGGGAGCGCTTGCCAGGGTCCGTGGGGAGTGTCGAGGCCAGGCGTGGTGCCCGGCCTCGGCGCGTCAGCTTTCGGACCGGGCCGGCTCCGGCGCGAGCACCGCGGCCGCTGCCAGCCACATCAGGTAGACCAGCCCCACCCAGACCGCCGTGCCCAGCGCCGCGTGCACCGCTCGCCACACCGGTTGGAGCAGCGACAGTACCATGATGGCGCCCACGATCACCTGCCCCACACCGAGGGCCACGACGATCCAGGCCGCCTCCTGCACGCGCGGCGCGGCGTTCTTGCGGCGCAGCCCCAAACCCATGCCGATCAGGTGGAAGAACAGCGCGTAGGCTAGCAGGCGGTGCGTCCAGTGGATGTGGGGCAGGCCCGTCTCAGTAGCGGTGGGCCAGAGCTGCCCGCTGCACAGCGGGAAGCCCTGGCACGCCGGTGCTGCCCCGGTGGTGGCGACCATCCCCCCCATGAGGATCACCGCCGCCGTCAGCACCGCCGCCCCGATGATCCCGCCGCGACCCGGCGTCCCTCCGGGGGGCGGCTGCGTCACGCCACCGTGGACGCCGGCCCGCAGGCCCAGCACCACGAGCGCGGCCAACAAGGCGAGGCCGGTGCCGAGGTGGAGGACTACAGTGTGCGGGGGCAGCTCGAGCTTCACCGTCACGGCGCCGAGCAGCGACTGCACGACCAAGAGGATCACGGCCCACGCCGTGGGGCGGAGAGTCCCCCCCGGGCCGGATCCCCCGGGGGAGCCGCGCAGCCGGTAGGCGTACCACCCGATAACTAGAGTGAGGGCGGCGAGCCCGAGCACCGCGAGCCGGTGGACGAACTCGATCACCGTTTGCGCGCTGTCGAACGATGGGATGAGCCTGCCATTGCACAGCGGCCAGTCGTCGCCGCACCCCATGCCCGACTCGGTAATGCGGACCACGAACCCGAGCACGATGATGGCGTAGGCGAATGCCGCCGTGACGTATGCGAGAGTGCGGAGTGTCTTCATCGAGGGTCCCCCCCTCAGCTTACAGCACGAACCCGAATGTAAGGAACAGCACCGTTGCGGCCCCCGCTGCCAGCAGCGCGTACGGGAGCTGCGTGCGCACGTGGTCGATGTGGTCGGTGGCCGACGCCATGGAGGCCACGATCGTGGTGTCGGAGATGGGCGAGCAGTGATCGCCGAAGATGCCGCCACCCAGCGCCGCCGCCACCGTGAGCGGCGCGTTGATTCCCAGCAGCTCCACCATGGGGATCACGATCGGGATCATGATCGCGAACGTGCCCCACGACGTACCGGTGGAGAAGGCGATGAAGCAGGCGAGGAGGAACACGATGGCCGGGATCAGTCCGGTGTGGAGCGTCGCCTGCGCGGCCTGAGCCACGAACACGCCCGTGCCGAGCGCCCGGGTCGTGGCGCCGATGGCGAACGCCAGTGACAGAACGATCACCAGCGGTACCAGCCCCTGGATCCCCTTGATGATCTCCTCGGTCGACTCCTGGATGGTCAGGATCCCCTGCAGCCGGTAGGACACGACCGCCACCAACACGCCCACGATCACCCCCCAGAGCACCGCCTGGGAGCCGCTGCCGCTCGAGAGGTCTCCGTCGCCGGTGAGCCACAGGACTAGGGGTACGGTGAGCACCATGGTCACGATGGGCAGCACCATGTTGATGGCTCGGCGCGGCACTCCCTCCTTGGCGCGCTCCATGGAGACTTCCTCGGAGATGAGGGGCCTGGCGCCGTCCCGCAGGAGCTTGCCCTCTTCGGTCACGCGCCGCTCGGCCTCGCGCATGGGTCCCAGGTTCCACCCGGCGAGCACCACCCCCACTGCCAGGAGCAGGGCGAGTACGCTGTAGAAGTTGAGGGGCACCGCCGCGATCAGCAGCGCGCTCGGCCGCTCCACGTCCTGGGCCACCAGCAGGGCAATGACGTACGCTCCCCAGGCGTTCAGCGGCAGGAGGCTCCCGATGAGGATGCACTTGGGCGAGCATGTGGCATCGATGATGTAGCTCAGCTTCTCTCGCGAGATACGGGACTTGTCGAACAGGGGGCGCGCCACCGACCCCGACACCAGCAGGCCGAAGTTGGACTCCAGGAATACCGCCATGCTTACACCGACGGTGAGCAGCCCCACCGAGCGCCGCGAGCGGGCCACCCCCCACCGCTCGACCCCCTGCACGAAGCCCTCCATGCCACCGGAGGCCTGAGTGAGCGTGATCATCGACCCGATCAGCACGCTGAACATCAACACCCGCGCGTTGTCGAGGTCGGTGGCGGTGTCGAGGTAGACGTTCACCGACTGGATCAGGCCCGCCACGGGGTCCCAGCCGCTCATGATGGTCCACCCCAGCCACACGAAGAGGGCGAGGGAGAGGTAGACCTGCTTGGTCTTGATCGCGAGCCCGATCGCGACCACCGGCGGGAGAATGGAGAGCCAGCCGTACGATGCCATGTGCGTCCCCGGTGAGAGGGTCCAGGCGAATTGCCCCAAGCTAGTGGCCGGCTGGTGGTGCTGCCAACCGGCCGCGTGGGGTGGTAACTCCTGGTCACGATGGCCGCAAGGTGGCCGCGGCACGCGGGGACGCAGCACCGCGCAAGCGCTGGGCGGGGGGCAGCACAACATCACGTTCGTGTGGGACGTGTTCAACGTGCTGAACCTGCTGGACAAGGACTGGGGTCAGGTGAAGTCGATCGCATTCAACAGCGACGACATCCTGCGGACGGTCGGCTACGACACGGCCAATGACCGCCCGATCTGCCGGTACCAGGGACCGTCACCGACCTCGAAGTTCAACTTCTCGAACGAGTTCTCCCGCTGGCGCATGCAGTTCGGCCTGCGGTACGACTTCTAGCCGGGATCGGGAGAGAGGAAGACAGCGGGGGCTCGCACGAGCCCCCGCTTTGCTTGTGCGGCCTGGGCGCGCGGCCTAGGTCGGCGCCCGCCTGAACATCCACAGCCCCGTCGTCCCGAAGGCGATGTTCGGTACCCACGCCGCGAGGGTGGGTGGGATGAGACCGCCCGAGCCGATGGTGCGGGAGAGCTGTACCAGGACCAGGAACACCACGGCCGTGCCGAGGGCCACCGCCACGCCCCAGGCGCCACTCACCCGGGGGCCGGCGGCCACGAACGGGATCGAGAAGAACGCGATGATGATACAGGTGACGGGCACGGCGATCTTGAGGGCCAGCTCGACCCGCAGCAAACGCCCGTCGCCGCCCGAGCGCTCCAGGGCGTCCACGTAGCGCGTGAGCTCTGCGTAGCGCATCTCCTGCGGCTTCTTGGGCTCCACCAGCAGGTCGGCGGGGTGCTCCACCAGGCTGCGCAGCCGCATCGAGTCGAAGGCGAAGGCGATCTCGGTTGACGCTCCCGTGATCACCCGGAAGCGGCCGCTGCCGAGCGTCCAGCGCGCCTGCGTGGTGTCCCACTGCGCCCGGCGCGCCTGCACGGCGAGCGTCGGGTACTCCGGCCCCGTCCCCTCCCGCTCCAGCACCACGTCGCGCATCTGGTAGCGCGTGGTGTTGAGTTGCCGCACCGCGTACACCCAGCCCTCTTCGGCCCGGTACACGAAGTTGTAGCGCGACGTCGACTGGGAGCGGCGCTCCTGCTCCTCCAGCAGCTCGAGCTGGCGGCGAGTGGCTGGCGGGGCCAGCTCGCCGATCACCAGCCCGAACCCCGCGGCCAGCGTGGCGGCAAGGAGCACTGGGAGCACCGTGCGGTACATGCCCCGGCCCGAGGCCTTGGCTGCGGTGAGCTCGGAGTGGCGGTTCATGTTGCCCACGCTGAACACGGTGGCGAACAGCACCGCGGCCGGGAGGATGAGAAAGATCCGGTCGGGCATGCTGAAGAAGTATCCCAGAGCGATGGCCGAGGGCTCCAGGTCCTTCAGTAGGTACTCGTCGAGCTTCTCCGCTAGCTCGATGATGATGACGAACAGCGGCAGCCCGAACGCCGCCAGCACGAAGACCTTCAGCCACTCCTTCAGGAGGTACCAGTCGAGGATACGTGGAGTCACTTGGCGTTGCGTCCCCTGAGCAGCCGCCAGAGCCGTACTGGCGCAGGAGGTGGGGGCGTGGTCCCCTGGCGTCGCACCAGCCAGAGACCCGCGACCCCGAGTGTGCCCATCAGGATGTTGGAGGCGTACATGGCGATGAAGGGCGGCACGATCAGCCGGTTGGCGAGTGACTCTCCGGCTATGAGCCCGACGTAGTACACTGCGAAGATCGCCATACCCGCCCCGAGGACCAGCCCCATGCCGCCGCGCGGGAACCGCAGGGCGAGGGGGACGCCCACCAGCACGAACACGATGCACGCGATCGCGATCGATCCCTTCTTGTGAAGCTCCACGAGGTAGACCGCCTCGCGGGTCTGCGAGGTCTCGGCCCGGCTCCGCATGAGCCGCACCTGGTTGGAGCGGTCGCGCGGGCGCACGCGTCGCACGATCTCACCGCGGGCCGCCTCATCGGCCTGTGTGCGGACCGTCTGCTCGGCCGCATCGCGCTGCGGTTCCTGCGCCTCCAACTCGGTCGGCGCCAGCCAGCCCGTGAACCACGCGAGGGCCCGGCAGTAGAGGTTCGGCCGTGCGGCCGGGACCGCGGTGTCGGGAGGGATCTCCGGCAGCCCCACCAGAGAGCGGAGGCCGTTCAGCTGGGCGGCGTCGGCCTGGATCTCGGCGCGGCGTCGCTCCCGCCGGGCGGCGAGTGCGACCTCCTCGAGCTGGCACACCCCCATCTCGCGGTCGCCGCGGTATTCGCTGGTCTCGCGGCGGACGAACTCCCTGCCCACGCCCCGCACGAGAATCACCTGCGTCGTGAAGTCGGTCAGCTGGAACGTGCGGGGGTCATCGCGTTCGAACTCGTGGATCGAGCCATCGAACAGCGTGAGGTGTAGATCCTCTTGATTGGGCGCGAAGGCGAGGTACCCGCTGTCGGCGTAGACCGTCCGGTTGCGGACCTGCTCCTCCAGGTTGTAGAGGGTGACGTCGCGCAGCTGGTACGTTGCCGGGTCGATGTGCGCCGTGCGGAGCATGACGCGCCCCGCTTGCACCTCGTTGATCACGTGCACCTTGAGGGAGAACGTGGGCTTGGTGCGGTAGATGTCGGTCATGAGGCTCCGCAGCCGGTGGTTGGTGCGGGGCAGTATCTGATCGCCGAACAGGAACGAGACGAACGCCACCAGGGCGCCGGCCGCGAGGAGGGGTCGCAGCAGCTGCCCGATGGAGATGCCCCCGGCCCGCATGGCGGTCAGCTCGCGGTCGCCGCTCATCGTGCTCATGGTGTAGAGCACGGCGACCAGGACCGACATGGAGAGGGTGACGGCGATGAGGAATGGGATCGTGAGCAGGAAGTACTCCAGGATCACCGTCCATGGCAGGCCCTTGCCCATGAGGTCGCCCAGCCTGCGGGCGATCTGGCGAATCAGCTCGAAGGCTGTCAGGGCCGACAGGGCAAAGAAGAACGGCCGCGCGTGCTGTTTCAGGAGATAGCGGTTCAGGATCTTCATCTGGGGCCGTAACTTACTTGCCTGTAATGACTTGAGCCGGCATTATATTGCGAAACTTCCCCACATACAAGGCTTACCCCGCTGCCTGGTCGAGAGTGTCCCGCCGCCGCGTAGTGCTAGCCCTTACGACTTTGTTCGTCGTGGCGAGTCCGCTCGTGGCACAGGAGCCGGTCGCGCCGCCGCCGCGGCTCCGCATCCGACTGTCCGACGAGCCGCTCGCGCTGCGCCGCAGCGTCGCCCTGGAGCCCGGGGGCTGGCTGGGGCCGCGCACCACGCCCGAGCTGGCCGCACTGCGCTGGGAGCTGGCCACGCGGGAGCGCATAGCCCGGTCGCGCCTGACGCGGCAGCATGCCCGTCTCCTGGCGAGTGTGGCCCCGCCCCCGCGCGCTCCGCAAGACACCGTGCGGCGGCGCCGCATCGCGATCCCCCGCCCGGAGGAGCTGGCCGAGCCCGAGGAGGAGCCGGCCACGCTGGAAGCCCTGGGGCGCTACGCAGACCTGAGCCTCGACCTCCAGTCGCGGTTGGTCATGAAGTTCGACCGGCTGCGCAACGCCCGCTGTACCGCCGCGGACGTCAGCGCCCCCGGGTCGGGGTGCCAGGGCGGCTTCCCCACGCCCAGCTTCGACGAGGACTTCCGCGTGCTGGCGAGCGGTGTGGTGGGCGACCGCTTCCACGTGAACGTTGACTTCGACACGAAGCGGGAGTTCAGCGTCAACAACAACATCAACGTGTGGTATCAGGGGCTCGAGGACGAGGTCCTCCGCCGGGTGGAGCTGGGCAACGTCACCTTCCGTGCTCCGCCCTTCCGGTTCATCACTGCAGCGATCCCCGCCAACTCGTTCGGCATCCAGGCCGAGGCGCAGCTGGGTCCCATGGAGCTCACCACGATCTTCGCCCAGCAGAAGGGCTCTGCGGTGCGAACCCGCACCTTCCGCGTCGGCGACGCGACCACGCAGCCCGTGAGCTTCGAGGCACGGGACCTCGACTTCGAGAGCGGCCGCTTCTTCTTCGTGGTGAACCCGCTGGCGCTCCCGGATTACCCAGACGTGGACGTACTCGAGATCGACCCGTTCACCCTGCCCGACACGTTGCGCCCCACCGGCGTGCGGGTGTACCGGCTGCGGGCGCAGGTGGGACGGGAGGAGGATAACCCCAACCTGGGCGGCATCGAGGCGGTGGCGCTGCGCGACGACAGCCCGCAGCGGGTCGGTCCCTTCACGTGGGAGCTGCTGGTGGAGGGACGAGACTACTACCTCGATCCGTCCGGCGTGTGGTTCGCGCTCGCCAACCGGCTCGGCACCGACGACTTCCTCGCCGTCTCCTACACGAGGGCATCGGGCGACACGGTGGGCACCTTCCCAGCAGTGAACGGGGACGGGGACACCCTGCGACTCGTCTATGAGCCCCGACGGGGTACGGACGTCCCCACCTACTTCTACGAGATGCGTAATGCGTACCGCATCGGTGGGAGCGGAATCACCCGCACCACGATCCGGCTCACCGTCGTGGTGAACGAGTCGGAGCGGCCGCTGGACGGCCAAGGTACGTACCTATCGCGGCTGGGGCTCGCGCTCAGCACCGACCCGTCCACGATCGATGAGTTCAACCGGGTCTTCCCCCGCACACGCGATCCGGGCAACGGGGCGCCGGTAAGGGACTTCTTCGTGGTGTACCCGCACCTCACGCCGTTCGCCGACAGCGCCGCGCTGGTCGCCGGAGACCGCAACGACTCGCTGTACCGCACACCCACGTATCTGCTGGCCACGGAAGCCCCGCCGCCCCGCTTCCACCTGCGGTTCCGCTACGAGGCGAGCGGTGCGGGCGACCGCTCTACGCTGAGCCTCGGCGCCATTCAGGTGCGGGACGCCAGCGAGAAGCTGTTCATTGGCGACCGCGAGCTGGCGCGCGGCCGCGACTACGAGATCGACTACGAGCTGGGGCAAGTGCGCTTCCTGAATCCCGACTCCCTGTTCTTCGGCCCGACGGAGATCACGGCCCAGTTCGAGGAGAACCAGCTCTTCGACTTCGCGCCCAAGACCATTCTGGGCCTCGCGGCCACCTACAACCTCGGAAGCGACAGCCGGCTGCATGCCATCGGCATGTTCCAGCGTGACCGGACCAGCCTGACCCGGCCGCAGCTCGGGTTCGAGCCGCAGGCCGGGTTCATGGGAGGTCTCGGGGCCGAGCTGCGCTTCCGGCCCGACGGCCTGACGCGCGTGCTGGACGCGCTGCCGCTCATCGAGACCACAGTGCCCTCGCGCCTCGACGTCACCGGTGAGGTAGCCGTGTCCAACCCCAATCCGAACGCCACCGGGATCGCCTACGTGGAGGACTTCCAGCAGGAATCGGCCTTCAAGGTGTCACTGGTGGAGCGGGAGTACCAGCTGGGGAGCATGCCGGCCTCGGGTCTCGGTCTGCCGCCCAACTACCTGGGGGCGGGCGGTGAGTTCTCGGACCAGGACGCCGTCCCGCTGGTGTGGCAGAACCTGGTGCGGACCCCCGGCGGAGAGGTGCTGGAGTTCCGGCCGCAGGACATCGACAGCACGATCGTGCTGACCGGAACGGGGATCGCGGTGGAGCCGGTGCTGTGGCTCACCCTCAAGCCCGACACGGTGGGTGGTGCCCCCGATCCGTTGACGGGCGCGCCGCGCTGGTTCCTACCCCACACGCCGGGACCGCGCTGGCGCAGCGTGACGCAACCCTTCGGCTTCGGGTCCGGCGTCGGGATCGACCTCTCCCGCTCGGAGTTCCTCGAGTTCTGGGTCCTCGAGGACGCCGACATGAAGGCCCGCCAGCAGAACGCCATGCTGGTGATCGACCTCGGGACCGTGTTCGAGGACGTGGTAGGACCCGCACCCACGTCGTTCCAGGTGCAGGGCGGCGACACCCTGTTCAGTGGGCTGCAGCTCGAAGGCGTGGGTCGGCTCGACACCGAGCGGGATTCGCTCACGGCCGTGTACAACGCCCTGGTGGACGACCGCGGGATCCGCGGGGATGTGGTGGACACGATCCTGGACGAGACCGCCAACGAGGTCCGCTTCGAGCTGCCGCTGTGCGACCTGCAGGACGTAGTCGGGCTGCCCACCTTCGGGCTGGGCAACCTGCGCGCGATCTGCTCGCGGCGAAACCGCCGGCTCGACACCGAGGACCTCGACGGGGACAACCGTCTCGACATCCTAGTGGGCGCGACTGAGGAGCACCTCTTGCGCTACACCTTCGTCGTCGGGGACCCTCGTTACTTCGTGCGGTCGGGGGGGACAGTCGTCGACGACGTGGGACGCCCCATGACGTGGCGGCTCTACCGCATCCCCCTGCGTCTCGACTCGGTGCAGGTGGGGCAGCCCAACGTTCGCCAGGTGGAGGCGCTGCGCCTCACGGTAGTGGCCCCCGATCAGGTTGGGGTCGAGGAGGAGTTCTCCATCGCGCTTGCCAGAATGCGGTTCGTGGGCGCGCCCTGGGTAAAGCGGGCGTCCACGCCCATCGCTGGCATCAGCGGAAGCGACGGGGAGTTCCACGGCGAGGTGAGCGCGGCCACGGTCAGCACCGAGGACGAGCATCTCGACTACGAGTCACCACCGGGCACTACCGATGCCCCGGAGGAGACGAGCCAGGCGTTCCAATTCGGGGTCACGCAGGTGAACGAGAAGTCGCTGCGCGTGCTGGCGGAGGATCTGCGTGAGGGCGAGCGGGCGGAGGCCCTGGTCCGCTTCGCCGTAGAGGCGGATAAAAACTTCCTCGCGTACGAGCGGCTGCGGGTGTGGGCGCGGGGGCGGGGCCCGGGGTGGAGCGAGGGCGACCTGGAGTTCTTCATCAAGGTCGGGCAGGACGAGCACAACTTCTATCAGTACCGCACGCCGGTCCGCACCGACAGCTGGGAGCCGGAGGTCCTCGTGGACCTGGCCCGCTGGCTCGACCTGCGGGCCGACGTCGAGTCGGCGTGGCTGTCGGGTGCGCCGCCTTCCGGTGCGGCCACCTGCGGAGGCGACACCACGGCGTACGTCGCGTGTGACGGTCCTTACCTGGTGCACGTCAGGGATCCGGCGATCTCGCCTCCCAACCTGGCACGGGTCTCGGAGGTCGCCGCGGGCATCCTGCGGGTCCAGGAGACCACGGCCATCGCCGTGGCAGAGCTGTGGGTGGACGACATTCGGCTGGACGGAGTGGTGGACGACGCGGGACTGGCTGCGGCGATCGACGTGCGCCTCGCCGCCGCCGACGTGGCGGAGTTCGACTTCGGCTACTCGCTGCGGGACGATCGGTTCCGCCAGTTCGACCAGCGTCCCAGCTACGTGACCGACGCGGCCACGAGATTCGGCATGCTCTTCCGCCTGGACAAGCTGCTTCCCCAGGCGTGGGGTCTGAGCATGCCGCTCACGTTCCGCTACACGAGCAACAGCGCGGATCCCTTCTACCTGAGAAACACTGATATTCGCGCGGACCGGCTCGCCAACCTGCGGCAGCCCGAGGGCTCGGCCACATCCTGGGACGTCACACTGCGGCGCGTGAAGCGAGGCGAGAGCACCGTCGAGCGGGCCCTGGTGGACCCGGTCACGGTGCAGGTGCGCGGCAACACCGCTACGGCCGCGACGTCGTTCAACAGCTCCGAGACCCGCCACCGGGGCGCGCGGGTCGTGTACGACAACGTTCCTGGCAGTCGCACGGTGCAGGGGGCGCCGACCTTCTTCATCAACTTCGTCAACTCGCTGCCCGATTGGATCAGCGAGAGCGAGTTCGGCAAGGCCCTGCGGGATTCCCGGTTCCGGTGGAACCCGTTCCGGCTCACGTACGCATCGACGTTCACGAACACCAGGACGGAGCGCCTCACCTTTCGGGTGCCTGTCGAGTTGGAGGCCGACACCGCGCTCGCGCCACTGCCGAGCATCGTTCACACGTGGCGCAACGAGTTGGGGTTCGACTTCCGGCCGTACCAGTCCTTCGCGATCCGGGTGAACTGGGCCAGTACGCGCGACCTCCAGGACTACGGCGACACTACGGTCGTGGGCCGCCTGATCGAGCAGGAGCGGGGGGAGCTGCTCGGCTGGGACACAGGCTTCGAGCGGTGGCGTACGCTCACCACTGGCCTGAACATCGCACCGGTGGTGAGCAGCTGGCTGCGCCCCCGCTTAGTTTTCACCACCAGGTATCACTTCACGCGGGACCCAAACCAGAGCCAACCCGTGCGCGCCGTCGAGGACACGACGCTCAGGCCCCCGGAGACCATTGGGAACGCGCGGCGCACCGAATTCGGTGCCTCCCTCGATTTGGCGCGGCTGGTCCAGGGCCTCGCCGGTGACTCGGGCTTTGTGACGGAGCTGTTCCGGCTGTTCCTCCCGGCCGACTTCACCTTCGCCCGGGACCTCCGTTCCAGCTTCGATCGGGCGCCCTTCGATGCCGATCTGGGGTACCGCCTGGCCCTCGGCGGGTTGCAGGATTTCCGCACACGGCATGGCGTACCGGCCACCGCCACGGGTGAACTCGAGACGGTGATCGCGGCGGCCGGACTGCGCCTGCCGTTGGGCGGCCTGTTCCGGCTGGGCTACCGTGACCTCACCAACAAGGCGTGGTCCCGGCGCGGCGACGTGCAGACGCAGGTGACGCAGCGCAATCGGGAGTGGCCGTCGCTGAGCTTCTCGTGGGCGTACAGCCCGTCCTCCGGAATTCGCTCCGTGCTTTCGAGCGTGTCGGCGGGCCTGCAGTATCGCGTCGTCAAGGCGTCGAGCGTGCAGCCGATCTCCGCGCTGGGTGGGAGCGACAGCGTGGTCACGGAGAACAACTCCCGGTTCCTGGCGCCGACGATCACCCTGTCATGGTCACCGGGCATCACCACCGCTGCGCAGTTCAGCCAGACCAGGACGGAGGTGGTGACCTCCGGCAACCGGACCGACAGCGAGCGCCGCGCCTGGGGGGCGAGCGCGAACTTCGGGTGGAATCTCCCCCGCAGCTTGGTGCCCAGCGGGAATCGCGTTCAGACGAGCATCGCGTTTAATTCCTCTACCCTCGCCGTCTGCCTCCTGCAGACGGGCGCGGCCGACTGCCGCACCGTGTCCGACAGCCGGCGCGACCAACTGGACATCCGGATGGACACGGGCTTCACGCAGACCCTGCGGGGGGGCATGACGTTCAGCTACGTATTGACGGATCAGCGACACACTTCGCAGACCCTGTCGCAAGTCGTGTTCACCATCTACGCGGACATCAACTTCGTCTCGGGGCAGATCCGATGAGGTGGGTTGCCGGTGTGATACTCATCGCTGTGGGCTGCGGCGCCGGTGCGGGCCAGGGGGAGTTCGACGGCGAGGCCGCGCTGCGCTACGTGGAGGCGCAGCTCGGCTTCGGCCCTCGGGTCCCCAACACTGAGGGGCATCGTCGCGCGGGAGACTGGATCCTGGAGCAGCTTCGCCGGCGGGCCGATTCGGTGGAAGTGCAGGAGTTCACGCACGTCACGCTCGACGGCGACACGCTGCGGTTGCGCAACTTCATCGGCCGGTTCCGGCCGGAGGTGCGGGAGCGCATCCTCTACGTGGCGCACTGGGACACCCGCCCCCGCGCCGACCGCAGCGCCAATCTGGGGCAGCAGCGTCTGCCCGTTCCCGGTGCCAACGACGGGGCTTCGGGGGTGGCCGTGCTGATCGGCGTGGCCGATGTGCTGCGCCTGCGTCCTTCGGAGTTCGGCGTCGACCTGGTGTTCGTGGATGGAGAGGACTACGGCGACTTCGCCGCAGACGCTGATGTTCTGCTCGGGTCCCGTCACTACGCCGCCTCGCTCGACACCGACGCCCTGCCGCTGTTCGCCGTGGTGTGGGACATGGTGGGTGACCGCGACCTCGAGATCTTTCAGGAAGGCAACTCGGTGGACCGGGCGCCCGAGGTGGTGGAGCGGGTCTGGAACCGCGCGCGAGAGCTGGGACACGGCCGGGTGTTCCGGTCGTCGGTGGGATACACGATGACCGACGATCACATCCCGCTGCTGGGTGTCGGGATCCGTGCCATCGACGTGATCGACTTCGAGTACCCCCACTGGCACACTACCGAGGACACGCTCGACAAGGTGAGCGCGGCGTCGCTGCAGATCGTAGGCGACGTCGCCGTGGCGCTGCTGCGGTAGCCGCGAACGCCACAGCGGCCGCAACGATCCGCCCCACCGCTCGCCGAAACGCCTATGCGGGACCGGGCGCGTGGCACAGCGTGGCCCCGTGTCTTCCTCGGACGACCGCAAGGCTGCGCTCATCCTGCTGAGTCTGGCTGCCGCCGGCCTCCTGATCAGAATGTTCGTCGGTGGCGCCACCCCGCCGGGCGCGGTGGCCTACCGAGGGGCGACGCCGTCACGGCCGGAGCGCGACTCGGTAGCCGAGCAGGCCGCCCGCCTGGCGCGCCCTCTGGGTCAGGGTGAGACCGTCGACGTGGACCTGGCGCCCGCCGCCGAACTCGCTCGGCTGCCGCGCATCGGTCCGGCGCTCGCCGCGCGCATCGTCGCGGATCGGGAGGAGCACGGTCCCTTCGGCTCGCTCGAAGAGCTGGATCGGGTGCCCGGTGTGGGTCCGGCCGTGCTGCAGGCCGTTAGGCGCCACGTCGTGTTCTCCGCGGCCGCCGCCCGACGGCCCACGACCTCCCAAGTGCCCGAGATTGTGACGCTTAACACGGCTTCTGTCCGGCAACTCGCTAGACTTCCCGCCATCGGGCCAGCCAAAGCCCGGGCGATCGTTGAGGATCGGCGCCGGCGCGGGCCGTTTCGGCGACTGGAGGATCTCACCCGGGTGCGGGGAATCGGGGATGCGACCGTGGCACGATTGCGCGGGCTGGTACGCGTCCCTTGACACCCTTTGGGGTGGTCATACTTTAACCGTTACCTCGTTGCGCCCAAAGGACTTGCAGTGATCTTCGACGTTTCCCCCCAAGGCAGTGATGACGTCCGCACCGGCGAGTACTGAGCGTCTCGGCGATCTCCTCGTAAGTGAAGGGCTGATCACCCGCGAGCAGCTCCAGCAGGCGCTGGAGCAGCAGCGGGGCTCGGGCATGCGGCTGGGCTACACCCTGGTCAAGCTGGGGATGATCCAGGAGATCGAGATCACCAAGATGCTGGCTCGGCAGTACCGGGTACCGGCCGTCGATCTCTCACGCTTCGAGGTCGACCACAAGATCATCAAGCTGGTTCCCGGTGATGTGGCGCTCAAGCACACGGTGCTTCCGCTGAAGCGGGAGGGCCGCTTGCTCACCGTGGCGATGGCGGACCCGACGAACCACACCGTTCTCGACGACCTCAAGTTCATCACGCGGTTCGACATCTTCCCGGTCATCGCGGGTGAGTTCACGCTGCGCACGGCGATCGAGCGGTACTACGAACAGACCGACGCCCAGCTTGAGAGCCTCCTCAAGGACATGGAGGAGGACGAGGACCTCGAGATCGTCGAGGAGGAGGAGGAGGAGGAGGGAGGAGTCCAGGTCGTCGACGACGCCCCGGTTGTGAAGCTGATCAACGGCATCATGACCGATGCGGTCAAGCGCGGCGCCAGCGACATCCACATCGAGCCCTTCGAGAAGGAGATCCGGGTGCGCTACCGGATCGACGGCTCGCTGCAGGAGATCATGAAGCCGCCCATCAAGCTGAAGGCGGCGCTCACGAGCCGCGTCAAGATCCTGTCCAACCTGAACATCGCCGAGCGGCGGGTCCCCCAGGACGGACGGATAAAGATGAAGATGGGGGACCGGGTGATCGACTTCCGTGTCTCCACCCTCCCCGTGATCTTCGGCGAGAAGATCGTGCTGCGGATCCTGGACAAGGGGAACCTGACCCTCGATCTGACGAAGTTCGGGTTCGAGCCCAAGGCCGAGCACGATCTCATGCGCAGCGTCCTGAACCCGTACGGCATGGTGCTCGTAACCGGACCGACGGGCTCGGGGAAGACGACGACCTTGTACTCGGCGTTGTCGCGCGTCAACACGATGGAAGTGAACATCATGACCGCCGAGGATCCCGTGGAGTACAACATCCACGGGATCAACCAGGTCCTCGTGCGGACGGAGATCGGGATGACGTTCGCGGCTGCCCTGAGGGCGTTCCTGCGGCAGGATCCCAACATCATCATGGTGGGTGAGATCCGAGACCTCGAGACGGGCGGCATCGCGATCAAAGCTGCGCTCACCGGTCACCTGGTGCTGTCGACGCTGCACACGAACGATGCCGCCTCGACCATCACCCGCATGATCGACATGGGCATCGAGCCGTTCAACGTGGCGAGCGCAGTCAATTTGATTGTGGCGCAGCGGCTGGTGCGCCGGATTTGCGAGACCTGCAAGGAGGAGCACGAGTACAGCGAGGAGGAGCTGGCAGCCCTGGGTATCTCGCCCAAGGAGGCCAGTGAGATCGAGTTTCACAAGGGCGCGGGGTGCGACGCCTGCGGCAGGACCGGCTACAGGGGCCGGCAGGGCCTCTACGAGGTCATGGCGCTGACCCCCGAGTTGCGACGCATGATTCTCAGGGGCGCGTCGTCCGCCGAGTTGCAGGAGACGGCAATCGATGAGGGAATGCTGACGCTGCGCATGGACGGCATGATGAAACTCAAGCGGGGCGTCACGACTCTCGAAGAGGTGGTCAAGGAAACCGCGGGGTAAAGTATGACGGCCGACGCAGGCAAGGGCGGGGCAAGTGTCAACCTCCGGGAGCTTCTGGAAGAGATGATCCAGAGGGAGGCATCGGACCTGCACATCACCGCGGGCGAGCGTCCCAAGATTCGGGTTGACGGGGATATCACCAACTCGAAGGTGGAGCACGTGCTGACGCCCAAGGAGACGCTGCAGATAGCCTACTCCGTGCTGACCGACAACCAGAAGAAGCGGTTCGAGAACGAGGACGAGCTCGACTTCTCGTTCGGGATTCAGAACCTGGCCCGATTCCGCGGCAACTGCTTCAAGCAGCGCGGCTGCGTCTCCCTCGTCATTCGACAGATCCCCTTCAGCATAAAGACCTTCGACGAGTTGGGCCTGCCTGCGGTGCTGCGGAAGCTGGCGGAGCGGCCCCGGGGGTTGGTGCTGGTAACGGGGCCGACCGGCTCAGGGAAGTCCACGACGCTGGCGGCGATGATCGACAAGATCAACCAGGAGCGGAGAGGCCACATCATCACGATCGAGGATCCGATCGAGTTCATTCATCGGCACCAGGGCTGCATCGTGAACCAGCGCGAGGTGGGGACCGACACCAAGTCGTTCGCCAACGCGCTCAAGTACGCCCTGCGGCAGGATCCCGACATCGTGCTGATCGGCGAGATGCGCGATCTGGAGACGATCTCGGCCGCGCTGACGATCGCCGAGACCGGGCACCTCGCCTTCGCCACCCTGCACACCAACTCGGCGGCGGAGACCATCAACCGCATCATCGACGTCTTCCCCTCGCACCAGCAGTCCCAGGTCCGGGCGCAGCTCGCGTTCGTGCTGGAGGGCGTCGTGACGCAGCTGCTGCTGCAGAAGACCGGCGGCAGGGGCCGCGTGATGGCGTGCGAGATCATGGTGGCGACCCCGGCCATCCGCGCCCTGATTCGCGACGACAAGGTTCACCAGATCTACTCGGCGATGCAGGCCGGGAAGAAGCACGGCATGCAGACGCTGAACGATTCGCTGTATCAGCTGTACATGGGCCGGCAGGTGTCGTTGGAGGAGTGCCTCAGGGTGGCGCCGGACCAGAACGAGTTCCTGCGCATGATCGGGGAAGACGTGCCCGACGAGGAAGGCGCGGGGGCCCGGGCGATGGCGGCCCGGCGGTAACCGCGGCGGAGGAGAGCACCTATGCCAGTTTTCGAGTACACCGCGCGCACGGCGACAGGCGAGGAGACGACAGGAACGGTCGATCTCCCGTCGCGGGAGGACGTCGTCAAGCACTTGCGGCAGAACCGGATGATGGTGGTCCGGGTCCGCGAGCAACAGAAGAGGAAGAGGGGCGGCCGGATCCCGACGCGCGACACCGTCATATTCACCCGGCAGTTCGCGACGATGATCAACTCGGGACTGCCCTTGGTCCAGGCCCTCGACATCCTGGCGCAGCAGACCGAGAACAAGCACCTCTCCGGCGTCACGCGACAGGTCGTGTACGACGTCGAGAGCGGCCACACCCTTGCCGACGCGTTGGACAAGCACAAGAACGCCTTCAGCCAGCTGTACGTGAACATGGTGGCGGCAGGCGAGGCGGGCGGTATTCTCGACACGATTCTGCTGCGCTTGGCGACGTTCCTCGAGAAGAACGACGCCATCGTGCGGAAGGTGAAGGGCGCAATGATCTACCCCGCCGTGATCTTCTCGGTGGCGATCATTGCGGTCGTGGTGCTGCTCATCTTCGTAATCCCCACGTTCGAGAGCATGTTTGCATCGGTGAACCTCGAGCTGCCGCTGCCGACGCGCGTCGTGATCGGCATGAGCCAACTCTTGCAGGGATGGTGGTGGCTGATGCTGCTGGTCGTCATCGGCCTTTTCTTCGCGGTCAAGCAGTACTACCAGACGCCCGGAGGCCGGCTCAACATCGACCGGGCGCTGCTGCGCATGCCGGTGTTGGGCGACTTGCTGCGGAAGTCTGCGGTGTCGCGCTTCACGCGCACGCTCAGCACGCTGCTCTCTTCCGGGGTATCGATCCTGGAGGGCCTGGAGATCACGGCGCGAACGGCCGGTAACCAGGTGATCCACGACGCCGTCATGCAGTCTCGGGGCTCGATCGCCGGTGGTGAGACCATCGCGGCCCCGCTCGAGAAGTCGGGTGTATTCCCGCCAATGGTGACGTCGATGATCGCGGTGGGTGAGGCCACCGGCGGTCTGGACGAGATGCTCAGCAAGATCGCCGACTTCTACGACGATGAGGTGGACGCCGCCGTGAGCGCCCTCCTCTCGTTGATGGAGCCGATCATGATCGTGGTGCTCGGCGTGGTCGTGGGTGGCATGATCGTGGCCATGTACCTGCCCATCTTCGACATGATCAACGCCGTACAGTAGGGAAGAGAACGAGGGAGCCCGCGTCCCGCTGACGCGGGCTCCGTTTGCGTAGGGGTCGCGCACTCGACGGTTGCCGTCCTGGCCGGCGCGACCAGCCCAAAGCGGGGGCGTGAGACCGCGAAAACACCGCAGCAATCAGCAACGGATGGGGGAGCCGTGATGCGTGCGACCGGAAAGGTGAAATGGTTCAACGACGCCAAGGGCTTCGGCTTCATCACCCCGGACGAGGGCAATCGTGATTGCTTCGTCCACTACTCGGCCATTCAGGGCGCCGGCTTCCGGTCGCTGTCTGAAGGGGAACGTGTCGAGTTCGAGTTGGTGGAGGGTGAGAAGGGGCCGGCGGCGCAAAATGTTACACGGCTGTCGGAGTAGCGGCAGCATCACGATGTAAAAGAGATCAGGCCGGCCCGCGAGTGGGCCGGCCTCGTCGTTCGCGGCCGCGGCGAGCGGCCTTCCCGGGCGGTGAAATGTTCGAGGCGGCGGAAGTCGGCAACGAGCTCGACAAGGCGACTTACAAGCAGGAGGTGCCCGTCCTGCGGGCCGAGCTGCTCCAGGTGCAGCGGGACGTGGCCGCGTCGCAGCTCGGGCCGATCGTCATCATCGGTGGTGTCGAGGGGGTCGGAAAGGGCGAGGTGATGAACACGCTCCTGGAGTGGATGGACGCCAGGGGGGTGGAGGCCCATGCCTTCGGCGATCCTACCACCGAGGAGCAGGAGCGGCCGCCGTATTGGCGCTTCTGGCGCGTACTCCCACCCCGCGGCAAGATGGCCATCCTCCTGGGGTCGTGGTACACCGACCCAATTGTGGATCACGCGTTCGAGCGCATCGACGACGTTGCCTTCGAGCGCGAGATGCGCCGCATTCGCGACTTCGAGCGCATGCTCGCCTTCGAGGGCGTCCCCGTCCTCAAGTTCTGGCTGCACCTGGCCAAAGTGGAATACCAGAAGCGCCTCAAGAAGGCCCGCAAGGACCCCGAGAAGCGCTGGTTCATCTCCAAGCGCACCTTGAAGTTCGCGAAGCGGTACGACGAGTTCCGGGCGGTCTCGGAGACCTGCCTGCGCCTCACCAGCACGGGAGTCGCGCCGTGGCACATCGTGGAGGCCGCAGATGCCCGGTACCGCGATTACACCGTGGTCACCACGCTCATTCGGGGGCTGCGGGAGGCGCTCGACGAGGCGGCCCGTGTGGAGCCCGTCGCCGCGGCGCCCGACCTGCCGCAGCCCCCGAAGATCAACGTCATCCGGCAGCTCGATCTCGGTCTCCAGGTTAGCCGCGAGGAGTACGTGCAGAAACTGAACCGCTACCAGGGAAAGCTGGCGCGTCTCGCGAGGAGCCTGCACGAGTCGGATCGCTCGGTGATCCTGGTGTTCGAGGGTCCCGACGCGGCCGGGAAGGGCGGGACGATCCGGCGCCTGACCGCGGCGCTGGACGCGCGGTTCTACCGCCTGAAGTCCGTGGCCTCCCCGACCGACGAGGAGGCGGCGCACCCCTACCTGTGGCGCTTCTGGCGCGACCTCCCGCGCCACGGGCACGTGACGATCTACGACCGCTCGTGGTACGGCAGGGTGCTGGTCGAGCGCATCGAGGGCTTTGCGGGTCGCGAAGACTGGCAGCGGGCCTATGCGGAGATCAACGAGTTCGAGGCCCAGCTCGCGGAGTCCGGGACCGTCGTGCTCAAGTTCTGGCTGGCCATCTCTGCCGAGGAGCAACTCCGCCGGTTCGAGGACCGGCAGACCACGCCCTACAAGCAGTACAAGCTGACCGAGGAGGACTGGCGCAACCGCAAGAAGTGGGACGCCTACGAAGCCGCCGCGTGCGACATGCTCGAGCGGACCAGCACCGACCAGGCGCCGTGGGTCCTGATACCGGCGGAGGACAAGCGTTGGGCCCGCGTCGAGGCGCTGCGGGCGGTGTACAAGCGGCTGCGGGCGGAGTTGGAGTAGCGGAACAGAGCGCCAGCGACCCCCAGCGCACCCTCAGCAATGCGCTAGAATGACTTGACTTACGGCGTTGGCGCCCGGCGAAGCGCGGGCCGCCCCGCCATCTCGGCGAGCCCCCCGGAACCCGCTGTCAGACAAGGAGATCGGTGTCGCGATTGTGGCGTATGACACCGACTCGTGGGGCAGATTGCGAGAGCTTGGGTCTGGCATTTCGAGCGGTCGGGGTATTGCATTTTGCCAGAGTCACTGAAGGTTTGAAGCCATGCGCTGGATGAGCAGAAGATCCCGCTCCGCCGGGTCTAGGCGGCCCGGCGGCAGCGGGATTCCGTCGCCCCGCGGGATCCTGAGGTGGATCTACCTGGGCAGGGTGACGGTGGCCATCGTGGTCTTCGTCGCCGCCGCCTTCTACTTCAAGGCGGTTCCCCCCGAGACGATCCTCATTCTCGCCGTCGCAGCGATCTCGAGTCTCATCGCCACCTCGCTGTCGGTGTGGTATACCCACGTGCGGGGCGTCGAGCCGGGGATGACCTTCCTCTACTCCCAGGCGCTGTTCGACCTCGGGCTGGTCACGACGGTGGTGCACGTGACCGAGGGGCCCGCCAGCCAGTTCCCGGCGCTCTACGTCCTGGTGATCGCGGTGAGCGCGGTGGTGATGCCGCTGGCATCGAGCTTGCTGATAACCGCCCTCGCGAGCCTGCTGTACCTGGCCGACATCATCTGGTGGCAGCCGGTGCAGCTGTCTGTGGCGGTCTGGCTCCAGATCGCCGTGTTCGTGGTCGTGTTCATCGCCACGGGCTTGATCGCCAGTAGGGTGCGCGTCATGGAGGCCGAGCGAGACATCCTGCAGCGAGAGGTGCGGCGCCTCACCCTCGAGGCGGCCGACATCCTGCGCAACATCACCAGTGGCGTCGTGACCGTGGATGGCGAGAGGCGCGTGCTCTACGCCAACCCCGCGGCGGTGCAGCTCCTCGGGCTCGGATCTGGGAACCTGGTGGGCCGGAGCCTGGATGAGCTGGTGGGCGGCCGGGCGCCGGAGCTGCTCAAGACTATCGCTCTCACCCAGAGCGGTGGAGCGAAGACCCTGCGGGCGGAGGGCCGCGTCCAGCGCGACGAGCGGGCTTTCCCCATCGGGGTTACTACGACGAGCATCGAGAACGGTGCAGCTACCCCGTCGGTCACGGCGATCTTCACCGACATCTCCGACCAGAAGCGGCTCGAGGAGCTGCACCTGCGCGCCGGACGCCTCGAGGCGGTGGCGGAGCTATCCGCGTCCCTGGCGCACGAGATCAAGAATCCCCTGGCCTCGATCCGCTCTTCGATCGAGCAGCTGGCCTCGCCTGCGCGCGGCGACGAGGACGAGCGCTTCCTGTCACAGCTGGTGGTGCGGGAGAGCGACCGGCTGAGCCGGTTGCTCACCGAGTTCCTCGACTTCTCGCGCGTGCGCGTCACCGAGCCGCGTCGGCTCGACCTGGGTACGGTGGCCGAGAAGGCCGCCGCCGTGGTGCGCGAGCATCCCGACTGTGGCGAGCGCGCCCTGATCGAGGTCGTGCGCCAGCCGGCGTCGCTCGAGGGGGACGAGGATCTGTTGCACCGGGTGGTAGTGAACCTGGTGCTCAACGCGGTGCAGGCCACCGACGGAGAGGCGCGAGTCAGGGTCGAGGTGCGGCAGGCCGAGCCCGCCGAGATGCCGCAGGGGCTGCCGCTCGGCAGCGCGGTGCTCCTGCGAGTCTCCGATGAGGGGCCGGGGATCCCCGAGAGCCTCAGAGAGCGATTGTTCGAGCCGTTCGTGACCGGTCGCACGGGTGGCTCGGGGCTCGGGCTTGCCATCGTGCAGCGTGCGGTGGAGGCCCACAGGGGAGTGATCCTGCTCGACTCCGCGCCCGGGCGGGGAACGGTGTTCAGCGTGTTGCTGCCGACTAGTGGGACCACGGAGGTGGCGGCATGAGGTTGTCCCAGCCGAGCATTCTCATCATCGACGACGAGTCCGGGATCCTGGAGACCCTGCGGATCCTGCTCAAGAACCAGGGCTTCCGGCCCGAGACGGCACAGGGGGGCAGGGCCGGGCTGGATGCCCTCAGGGCCTCGCCGCCCGACATCGTGCTGACCGATGTGCGGATGCCGCAGGTCTCGGGCATCGACATCCTGGAGGCCGCCCGACAGCAGGACCCCGAGCTGCCCGTCATCCTGATGACGGCTCAGGCCTCCCTGCAGTCGGCGATCCAGGCGGTGAACCAGGGCGCGTTCTACTACATCCAGAAGCCCTTCTCCAACGATGACCTGATCGCCATCTGCCGGCGCGCAGCCGAGTACCGCCAGCTGCGCTCGGAGAACAAGAGTCTCAGGCGCGAGATCCGGAAGCGGGAGCGGTCCAGGTCCATGAAGCCTATCGGCAATGCCAAGCCGTTCCTCGAGGTGTTGCAGCTGGCCGAGCAGGTGGCACCGACGGAGTCCACCGTGCTCATCCTGGGGGCGAGCGGCACCGGAAAAGAGCTGGTGGCGCGCTACATCCACGAGCTGTCCGAGCGAAACGAGGGGCCATTCTTCTCGATCAACTGTGGCGCGCTCCCCGAGAGCCTGCTGGAGTCGGAGCTCTTCGGGCACGTGAAGGGGGCGTTCACCGGAGCGGTGCGCGACAAGCAGGGGCTGTTCGCCGCCGCCGGCGGTGGCACGTTCTTCCTCGACGAGATCGCCGAGATGCAGCCGTCGACCCAGGTGAAGCTGCTGCGGGTGCTCCAGGAGCGCGAGGCGCTTCCGGTGGGCGGCACCGAGCCGGTGCCGGTGGATGTGCGAGTGATCGCGGCCACCAACCGTGATCTCGACGACGCGATCCGCCAGGGCACGTTCCGCTCCGACCTGTACTACCGGCTCAACGTGATCTCGATGCGGCTGCCGCCACTGCGGGAGCGCCGGGAGGACATTCCGATCCTGGCTGAGGCGTTCCTCAGGCGGATTGCCGAGGACCGAGCGCAACCGGTCAAGACGCTGGCGGCCGACGCGCTCGAAGCGATCCTGGCGTACGACTGGCCGGGCAACGTACGGGAGCTCGAGAACGCGCTGGAACACGCGGTCCTGCTCAGCGCCAATGACGTCGTCGAGGGCGGTGCGCTGCCGGACCGAGTGACTTCACTCGAGGTGCAGCCGCTCGTTGCGGAGCGCGCACCGCACAACCCCACGCTGGAAGCGATCGAGCGGGCCTACATCCTCTGGGTGCTGCAGACGGAGGGGGGCAACAAGACCCGGGCCGCCGAGGTGCTGGGCATCGATCCGTCCACTCTCTACCGCAAGCTGGCGCGGTACGAGGCAGGAGGCCTCGCCGTGCGCTGAGGAAGACTTCGTGCGACTTCTTCTTTACCTCGTCTTCATCCTCTCCGGCGCGGCCGGGCTGATGTACGAATCGATCTGGGCCCGCTACCTCGGCCTGTTCGTGGGCCACGCGGCGTACGCCCAGGTTCTGACCATTGGGATCTTCCTCGGCGGCATGGCCCTCGGGGCCATGCTCGTGGGGTCCCGCTCCGAGCGCCTCGCCGATCCGCTGAAGTGGTATGCCGGCGTCGAGCTCGTGGTGGGAGCCGTGGGGCTGTTCTTTCACGAGATCTATGGCGGCGTCACCGGGTTCGCCTACGCGACCCTGTTCCCCGCGTTGGGGGGCGGAGTATCGCTGACCCTCGCGAAGTGGATCATCGCCGGTGGTCTGATCCTCCCCCAGTCCATTCTTCTGGGCACCACGTTCCCACTGATGGGGGCTGGGGTGCTGCGGCGCCACGCGGAACAGCCCGGCCGCACGCTCGCCATCCTGTACTTCGCCAACAGCTTGGGTGCTGCGGTCGGCGTGCTGGTTGCGGGCTTCTATCTGCTACGGCTCGCGGGGCTGCCGGGCACGCTGCTGGTCGCGGCGATGCTGAACCTGGTGGCGGCGCTGGGTAGCGGGTTCGTGGCCCACCAGCGACCGGCGGGCGAGCCGGTGCGCGAGACCGCTCCCGGCGAGCCGGTGCGGGTCGCCGCGACGGACGCGGCCGCCCTGGGGCCACAGCAGCTACTGCTCTTGCTGCTCGGCGTGAGCTTCGGGACGGCGGTCGCGTCGTTCATCTACGAGATCGCCTGGCTGCGGATGCTGGCGCTGGTGCTGGGCAGCGCCACCCATTCGTTCGAGCTGATGCTCTCCGCCTTCATCCTCGGGCTGGCACTGGGGTCGTTCTGGGTGCGGCGCCGGGCCGACCGCTGGAGCAAACCCCTCCGTGCCCTGGGGATCGTGCAGTGGATCATGGGCTGCTCCGCCCTCGCCACGCTGCCGCTGTACGTCCAGTCGTTCTCCTGGATGGCGGATCTCATGCAGTCGTTCGCCCGTACGGACGGGGGATACGAGGGGTTGACCATCGCCCGCTACGCGCTGTGCCTGGCGGTGATGCTGCCCTCCACGTTCTGCGCCGGCATAACGCTCCCGCTCATCACTCGCACGTTGCTCACTAGCGCTACCGGAGAGCGGGCCATCGGCTCGGTCTACGGGGTGAACACCCTGGGCTCGATCTTCGGTGTGGCCCTGGCGGGGCTGGTGCTCATGCCGCTGTTGGGCGTGCGGCTGCTGCTCGTGGCCGGGGCGGCGCTGGACATGGCGATCGGCGTGTTGATCCTGAGGACGCTGGCGCCCTCCCCGGGCAGAACGCGCAGCTTGGCGTACGCGGCGCTCGCCGCCACGGTTCTAGTGGCGCTAGCCGCGAGCGTCCCCGGGGGTCTGGACGAGCGGGTCATGGGAAGCGGCGTCTTCCGGACGGGGCGGCGCCCCTCGGACGACGTCGAGCGGGAGTACCTGTTCTATCAGGACGGGCGAACCGCGACGGTCGCCGCCTGGCGGCGTGGCGATGACAGCACAGTAGCGATCGCGACCAACGGGAAGGTGGACGGCAGCCTCCCGGGGTTCTGGTTGGCCGGATGCACGGACACCACCGCGCGACGGCCCCTGGCGGGTGACTACGCGACGCAGTCCCTCACGGCGCTGTACGCGCTGGCCCACGCGCCGCGGGCGCGGGCGGCCGCGGTGATCGGCCACGGGACCGGAATGTCGTCGCACTTCCTGCTGGGCGGCCCCTCGCTCGAGGAAGTGGTCACGATCGAGATCGAGCCCGAGATGGTGCTTGGCTCGCGAGTCTTCTATCCCGCCAATCGCCGGGTGTTCGACGATCCGCGCTCCGACATCGTGATCGAGGACGCGCGCACCTACATGGCCTCGGCGAACAGGCAGTTCGACATCATCCTCTCCGAGCCGTCCAATCCATGGGTGAGCGGCGTTGCCAGCCTGTTCACCAGCGAGTTCTATGGTCGCGTCTCCCACTGGCTCGGTGACGGCGGGGTGTTCGGTCAGTGGTTTCAGCTGTACGAGCTGAACGACGGCCTGGTTCTCAGCATGTTGGCCGCCCTCCACGAGCACTTCGCGGATTACGAGATCTTCCTGACCAACGGCGGAGACATGCTGATCGTGGCCACCACGGCGCCTGCGCTCCCGCCGCCCGATTGGTCGGTGTTCGAGCTGGAGGCGGTCAGGGAAGACTACTGCCACACGGTGCTGCCGAGTCCCGAGGCACTGGAGGCGGCACGGGTGACCCACCGAGCGGTGCTGCTTCCGCTGCTGGCGGGCTTTGGACAGCCTAACTCCGACTTCTACCCGGTCCTCGATCTGGGGGCGGAGCGCGCTCGCTACCTGGCGCGGACGGCACGGGGGTTCGCCACCTTCGCCACTGAGCGGGTCGACATCGGAGCGCCGGTGTCGTTGCGCCGCTTCGGACCTGCCACGTCGGCCAGCGCGTCGCTCGCCGCCGTCCCGCGCCAGCGGGCCCTCGCCCTGTCGGCGGCGCTGCGCGACTCGGGGGCCGCCGCTGCCGTGGACTCCTTGGCGTTGCCCCGTGGTTTGGACGCCGCCCGCTACCGGGCCCTGCGCTGGGGCGAGCTGCTGGGTGCCGGGGAGCCGCCCAGCGATTGGCGGTTCTGGCTCGCCGAGATGCGCGACGTGGAGCAGGACCTACACCGCGGCTCCGCCGGCTTCGTGGACGAGTCGTTCTACACACGCGTGCAGCGCATACTGGAGCGCCACGACGGACCCGGTGAGGCCCGCCGGGTCGTGGAGTTCTATCGGGGGCTCAGGGGTTGGGACTTCGGGATCGCGGCAGAGGCGGCGGATGCGCTCATCGCGAGCGGTGCGGCGGAGGACGGGTGGATCCCGCGCAGGGAGCTCCTGGAGGGGGCGGTGGTGGCACGGCTGCGTGTCGGAGACTTCCAGCGGGCCGGCGAGATCTACGACGAGTTGGCGCCGCCGGACATGCGCGCCGGAGCAGATCTGCGGCTGCAGCTGCTCGGCGCGTACGTGGACGTGGTGCTGAACGGCGCGCGACGGTGATGGGGAGCAGACCGCGGGGGGGTGAGTCGCGCGAGGCTGGTTCTCGGCGTCTGCCCCAGGACCCGGACGGGATCGTCGTGACGGCGGTGATGGCCGCCTACAACGAGGAGAGCACTGTCGAAGCGAGTGTCCGGCGGATCCGCGAGGTGCCGCTCCAGGTGGAAATCGTGGTCGTGAACGACGGCTCGACGGACGGCACGGGCGAGGTGCTGGATCGGCTCGAAGCAGCAGGGCTCGTCGATCGGGTCATTCGCCAGCCCAAGAACCTGGGGAAGGGAGCCGCGGTGCGCGCTGGGGTCCAGGCCGCCAGCGGACACGTCATCGTGATCCAGGATGCCGACTTGGAGTACGACCCCATGGAGTACCAGTTGCTGCTCGATCCGATCCGGCTCGACAGGGCCGACGCCGTCTATGGGTCCCGGTTCCAGTCGGGGCCGCGCCGGGTGCTCTACTTCTGGCACTCCGTCGGGAACCGCTTCCTCACCCTGCTGTCCAACATGCTCACCGACCTGAACCTGACCGACATGGAGACCTGCTACAAGATGGTGCGGGCGGACCTCATGAAGGCCCTGCCGCTGGTCTCCAATCGGTTCGGGATCGAGCCCGAGCTCACCGCCCGGCTGGCGCGCGCCGGCGCCCGAATCTGGGAGGTGCCCATCAGCTACAGCGGCCGGACCTACGCCGAGGGCAAGAAGATCGACTGGCGTGACGGGCTGGCGGCCATCTGGCACATCCTGCGCTTCAACCTGTTCACGCGTCAATCGAAGGTGCGGTGGCACCGGCGCTGACGCAGGCCCTGTGGCGGGCGATCGGGGTAGGGATCTTGGTCCTGCCCCTGCTGGCCATACCGCGCTGGGTCGGCGCGCCGGATCGCGGCCCCGATTGGGGGATGCACGCCTGGGCGTGGCTCATCGGCATTCTGGTCGTGACGGTCGCCGGCGCGCTGGTAGGGCGCCTGGCTCGCACAGTGCAGTGGCGCGCCCCCGAGTGGCCCGCCTGGGGCGACACAGTGCTCGTAGGCGGCCTCGCCGTGCTGCTCACCGGGGCTGCTGCCTACACCATGCGGGTCGCCTTCGCCGCCAACCCCCACCTGATAGACGAGGTCGCCCAGCTGTTCCAGGCCCGCGTGTTCAGCTCGGGGAGCGTGGCGGCGCCCGCTCCCCAGCCACCCGAGTTCTTCCTGTTCGCCAACACCTGGATCACAGGAGCGGGATGGGTGTCCCAGTTCCCTCCCGCGCACTCCATCGCGCTCGCGATCGGCATGGTGCTGCGTGCCGAGTGGCTGGTGAACCCCCTGCTGGGCGGTGGGGGAGTGGTGCTGGTCTATGTCACGACGCGCGGCATGTTCGACGCCCCTACGGCCCGCATCGCGGCGTTCCTCTGGGCCGCGTCGGCGTGGGTGCTCTTCATGTCGGCCACGTACATGAATCACGCGCTGTCGGTGACGCTGGTCCTGGGCGCGTGGGCGTGCGTTTTCGCGCCCGCTCCCGGCGTACGACACTACCTCGGCGCCGGACTGCTGCTCGGCGCGGCGCTCGCCACTCGGCCGCTCGACGCGGTGGCGGGGGCGCTCCCGCTGCTGGTGTACCTTGGACTCGCGCGCCGGCCACGCGCGGTGGCGGGCCTGGCGGTCGGCGGGCTCCCGCTGGTGCTCGCGCTGGGCTACTACAACTGGCGCCTGTTCGGCGGCCCACTCGACCTCGGGTATACCCTGCTGTGGGGGGAAGCACACCAGCTCGGGTTCCACCTCGACCCGTGGGGCCGTCCATACACGCCGCTCATCGGACTCGCCAATGTGGTCTCGGCGATCCGGCGCCTGCACATCTACCTGTTCGAGTGGCCCGTCCCCGCGCTCCTCTTGCTCGGCATGTGGGCGGTCCTGGCTCGGAGGCGCGAATTGAACGACCTACCCCTCGCTCTCGGAGTAGTAGCAGGGCCGGCCCTGTACTTCCTGTACTGGCACTCGGGCTTCTACCCCGGCCCCCGCTTCTACTACATAGCCGCGCCGTTCCTCATCATCGCCACTGCCCGGGCGGTGCGCTGGCTCTGGTTGGCGGCGCGTGGCCATCCGGATCCGCGCATCCGGTGGGATGCGGCCGTCGTAGGTGCGTCCGTCCTGGTGCTGGCCTGGGGGTGGGTGGACCTCCTGCCGCGGCGCTTCCGCGTGTATCAGACCGGGCTGCCGGCGGCCCTCAAGCAGCACCCCGAGCGCGCCCTGGCTCGCGCCGGCGTGGACCGGGCGCTGGTGCTCGTGCCGGAGAGCTGGGGAGCGCGGATCATCACAGATCTGTGGGCGCTGGGAGCCCCTCCCGGCCTCGTCGAGCGGGTCTATCACCGACTGGACGCCTGTGAGCTCCACCTCCTGGCCATGCAGGCGCGGTCCGAGCAGCTCCCGGCTGAGGCCGTGATCGCGCGACTCGAGCGGCGCTACGCGGCGGCCGATGCCCAGGCACCGCTGGTGGGCGGGTCACGCGATCCCACCCTGCGCCTGTGGCCGACGCGGCAGCTGGCCGCCGAGTGTGTCGCGGAGCTGGAGCATGACCGGGCCGGCTTCACGCTCTACGGCAATCTGGCGTGGCGCAATCCCGTCGGGCTTCACAGCGGCATCGTGTTCGCCCGCGATCGGAACGAGCGCAACCCGCTCCTGCTCGGCCGCTACGCCGGCTGGGAGGTGTGGCGGTTCGCCCCGCCCGTGGGTGATCCGGATGGCGTGCCGACCCTGAGCCGCTTGGGCCGGGCGGAAGAGCTGCTGGAGCCAGCGGAGCTGCCGTGACCCGGGCGCAGGAGCGCGCGCCGCGGTGGACCCGAGCCGAGCGACTCGCGCTCCTCACCTGCGCCCTCCTGGCCCTCGGCGCCTTCGCCGCCAGCGTGGGGCACGAGTTCGTGTACGACGACGTAGCGGTGATTGTCGGCAACACGACGCTCCACTCGATCGCCAATTGGCTAGCCATCGTGACCGAGCCGTGGAGGGGTCCGGAGCTGTACCGTCCGGTCACCTCCCTCACGCTCGGACTCGACTGGACGCTGAGCGGCGGCAACCCCCACTGGTTCCACGCGGTGAACGTGGTGCTGCATGTGGCCGCGAGCGCACTGGTGTTCCTCCTCGCGCGGCGGTGGCTTCCGGCCTTCGGCGCCGCGGCGGCCGGAGCGATCTTCGCGGTTCATCCGGTGCACGTGGAGGCCGTAGCGAGCGTGGTGGGGCGGGCGGAGGTGCTGGCCGGTCTCTGTGCCGTTGCGGCCGCGCTCGTGTACCGCTGGGACGGAGCGCTGGCCGAGCGGGACGATCGCTCGTGGCGCCGCTGGCTCGCCTCCGGCGGGTGCCTGATTCTCCTGCTGCTCGCCCTGGGATCGAAGGAGAGTGCGTTCGCCACGCCGGGGCTCCTCCTGCTCGTGGATTGGCTCGATGCCAGGAGCCGCGGCGAGCGCTTCGCCAGTCGGTTCGAGCGGCATTGGGTACTCTGGGCCGCCACGGTGGCGCTCACGGCCGAGTTCCTGTGGGTGCGCGCATTGGTGGTCGGCGGGCTCGCGGGGGTGAGTGCGGCGCCGGGGCTACAGGGTGAGGGTCTGGTGGGACGCGGCCTCGTCATGGCACCGGTCGTGCTGCAGTACCTGCGCCTGCTGGTCTTCCCTCTGAGGCTGTCGGCCGATTACTCGCCCGACTTCCTGCGGGTGACGCCGCAGCTCTCAGTGGCGGGCGTGATGGGGCTGGTGGCGGTGCTCGTGGGCGTCGTGGTGGCGGTTCGGGCGAGGGCCACCGTGCCACTCGTCACCTTCGCGCTCGCCTGGGTGGGCGGCACCCTGCTCGTTGTCTCCAACGTGCTCGTGCCGAGCGGCACCCTGCTGGCCGAGCGCTCGATGTACCTCCCATCGGTCGGTGTGGCATTGCTCTGCGGCTGGATCGCGAACCAGCTAGCCCAGCGACGCCGGATGGTCGGCGTCGGGGTGGTCGCCCTCGCGGTCTCGCTGGCCCTGGCCCGGACCCTGACACGGGTGCCCGTTTGGGCCAGCGCGGAGCCGTTCCGCTCCCGGCTCGTGACGGACGCCCCTGACTCGTACCGTGCGTACCGGATCCTGAGTGCCTCAGCCTACGCCCAGGGCGAACGGCAGCGGGGCGAAACGCTGGCGCTGCGCGCCCTCGACATCGTGCCGACCTCACCCAACCTGTGGGATTTCCTGGCGCGGCGGTACGAGGAAGAAAAGCGCTGGCTCGATGCGGGACGGGCGCTACGGAGCGCCTTCCGGCTCGACCCTACCAGGGCACGCACGGCGGGGGAGGCCGCGGTGCACTTCGTGCGCGCCGGAAGCCTCGACACAGCAGAGGCTCTGGCGCGGGCCGCGCTCGCAGACGATCCCCGGAACCACTTCGTAATGATCGCGCTCTCCGACGTGGCGCTTCAACGGGGTGATCCCCTGGAGGCCATGACGTGGCGGCGCCAGGTAGCGTGGCGTTTCCCCGGCACCTGGGAGTACTGGTATCTCACGGCGGATGCCGCCTTGCAGGCGGGGTACTGTCCCGAGGTGGCGCGGTCGCTCGCGCGTGTCGCTGAGCTCAGGCCGGATCTCACACCCGAGCAGCTCCCGGAGGGGGCGGTGGAGAGCGGGTGCGTGCCGCGTCGCTGAGCCTGGCGCCGCTGACGGCGGGGCGGGCCGCCGTCATCGCCGCACTGGCGGCGGTGCTCGTGTATGCGAACGCGCCGCGCAATAGGTGGGCGCTGGACGACGTGGCAGTGATCTGGGACAATCCCGCGGCGCACTCCGTGTCCGCCGCATGGGAGGCTCGGTTCTCCACCTACTGGCCGGGGGGACGGGGACATCACGCGGGGCTGTACCGGCCGGTGGCCATCATGTCCTACGCCGTCGACTGGAGCCTGTCGGGGGGAGAGCCCCGCTGGTTCCACGTCCACAACGTGCTGCTCCACGCGCTGGTCTCTGGCCTCGTCGTCCTGGTGGCGGCTGCGTGGCTTCCGGCCGCGGGCGCGTTGGCCGCGGGGCTGGTGTTCGCCGTCCACCCGGTGCACGTCGAGGCCGTGGCCAACGTCGTGGGGCGGGCGGAGCTGCTCGCGGCGCTCGGTCTGCTCGTGGCGCTGCTGGCGTTTCGCCGGTACCGCTCGGCCGCCGGCCGCCGCGAGGGCGTGGCATGGGGTGGCGTGATGCTGCTCTCGGTGCTCCTGGCGCTGCTGTCCAAGGAACACGCCGCGGTCGCGGTCGCGATCCTCGCGCTGGACGCCTGGCTGGTGCGCGGTCCAGGGCGCCGCCCCGTGGCTGGACCGCTCCTCGCGGTTGCCGCACTCACGGTCGTGTGGCTCGTGATCTGGCACGCCGTAGCGGGTCCCTACGTGGCGGTGACGGTCGCGCCCGCCCTGAGAGACTCGGCGCCGGGCGAGCGGCTCGCGACCATGCTGCCCGTCTACCTCGACGTGCTCCGGCTGCTCACGTGGCCCCTGCGGCTCGCGTACGACTACAACCCCCAGGTCATCCCGCGGCGCGCTGCGTTCACCGCCCTGGCGGCATTGGGGCTGCTCGCGATGGGGGCGATCGTGGCGCTTGGCCTGCTGTCCCGCCGGCGCGCGCCCGCTGTGGCTTTCGGCATCTTTGCTGGCCTCGCCGCCTACGCGCCGACCTCAAACCTGGTGTTCGCCTCGGGGACCGTGCTGGCGGAGCGTGCCCTGTACCTCTTCGCCCTGGCGCCGGCACTGGCAGCTGGATGGGTCCTCGCGCAGGCCGTGGGCACGCGGTGGCAGCGGGCCACGGTGATCGGCGCTGGGGCGCTGCTGCTGGTGTACTCGGTACGCACCTATACCAGGACGCCGTTCTGGTCGGACAGCCGCACCGTCCTGGTCGAGAGCGTGGTGGCGTACCCCGAGAGCTACCGCACCCGGATGGAACTGGGGAGGCAGTTCGAGCTCGTGGGCGATTCGCTCAGAGCGCTGGCCGAGTACCGGGTAGCGGGGGCGCTGTTCGAGCGGGACTTGGATGTGGCGGCGGCGACGGCCCGGCTGGCTCTCGCCGTCGGGCTCGAGACCACGGCCCTTGAGGAAGCGCGCCGTGGTTGGGAGCTGGAGCCGGGCCACGCGGCGGTTGCCGAGCAGCTGGTCGAGGCGCTGCTCGCCGTCGGCATGAGCGACTCGGCACTGGCGGTGGCGCGTGAGGCGGTGGAGCGTCGGCCGTGGAGCGCCCGGGCCGCCGAGGGCTACCTGCGCCTGCTGGAGCGGCTCGCCGCGCGCGAGTGGCAGCGGCACGTTGCACGGGCGCGGTTGTTATGGCTGCAGGGCCAGTCGGTGGCGGCTAACGAGGCCCTGGGCGCCGCCGGCGCCGTGCTGGAGCGAGCCGAGAGCCTGGACGGTGTGTGCTGGGAGCTAGACGCCGTCACGCCGGTCGCGCAGGCGCTGCGGCCCGAGTTCCTTGAGCGGGCGCTCGAGCTGGCGGCCCGGGCGGGAGAGCCGTGCGGAGGCTGACGTGCATCGGGCCGGCGCCCCACCTTGCGTCCAGCGGTGCGCCTTGCAGATTGAGGCTTCCGTAAGGGTTCCGGACAGGGGCCGGAGGAGCCGTAGCATCGCATCAAGTCGTTGTTTTAGAAGTACTTAAGCAGCGTGTGGGAGTCGTGGCACGGGGCTTGCTCAATTCCTAGGCAGATACACCTGCCCAGCGGTCAGGGCAGGACGGTTCGGTAGTTTCACAATCCGCGGAGGTGTGTAGATGAACCGCAAGGGTTTCACCCTGATCGAGCTTCTGATCGTGGTGGTCATCATCGGCATTCTGGCCGCCATCGCGATCCCGAAGTTCGCGAACACCAAGGAGAAGGCGTACATCGCGTCGATGAAGACCGACCTGCGTAACCTCGTGAACGCGCAGGAGAGCTACTTCGCCGACTACATCACGTACGCCCCCGACGGCGACGCCAAGCTGTTGTACAACGAAAGCGCCGGCGTGACAGTCACGATCAACAACAACGACGGGAAGGGCTGGGACGCGTCCGCCGTGCACACCGGCACGAACGTGAAGTGCGGTATTGCGGTCGGCACCGGCGTGAACTCGGTCGATGCCACGGCCAGCGAGGGTGAACCGGCCTGTCTGTAACGGCCTGGCTCACGGCCTAGGGCAGAGGCGGCGGGGGGTTGCCCTCCGCCGCCTCAGCATTATCTAGAGGAACCGCATCAGCGAGGGTGCGTACGATGTGCGGCAAGCGGCGGGGTTTCACCATCATCGAGCTCCTCATTGTTCTAGTCATCGTTGGGATCCTGGCGGCGATCGCGATCCCCAAGTTCGCCAACACGAAGGAGCGTGCGTTCGTCGCCGCAATGAAGGCCGACCTGCGCAATCTCGTCACCGCGCAGGAGAGCTACCTGGCCGACTACCGGACCTACGCCGGCGATGGCGATCCGAAACTGCAGTACACCTCCAGCTCCGGCATCACGGTCACGATCCAGGACGAGAGTGGCTCCGGCTGGGGGGCCACCGCGAATCACACGGGTACCAGCAAGGTCTGTGCGGTGTTCTACGGGTCGGGAGCCAAGGTGCTCCCGCCGGCCACGCAGGAGGGCGAGCCGGCCTGTCAGTAGCGGCGGGTGGTCCATGGATGGCCGCCGCCCACATCGCTCCAGCCAACACCGGCGCCCGCCCTGGGGCGCCGCGTCGTATCTCAACACTCCCGGCCCGCGCAGGCCCCCCGGCGCCGGCTCGGATCATCTCCCGCAATATCCGGCCTAAACGCTGAACGCTTCGTGACCGCCTCCGAGCGGCCGCGTGCGTAACTTCGGGCCGCACCAGAGCCAGGAGCTGTGATGCGGCGCGACGGGTTCACGATCCTCGAGGTGCTAATGGCCGTGCTTGTGCTGTCCCTGGGGTTGGTGGGGATCACGGGCGCAACGGCGTCCACGACCCGCATGATTGCCGCTGGAAGGTGGCACGTGCGGGCGAGCGCCCTCGGTATGCGGCTCGTGGAGTCGCAGCGGAGCGGTGCGTGTCCACCCGTGGGGGCGGGGGAGGCAGTCGAGGGGCCGCTCCGGGCGCGCTGGACCATCTCGGCCGCCGCCGGAGGCAGGGCCCGTCTCGTGGTGGCGGTGGTCGAGACCCCGGGTTCCGGGGGCGCGGGTGTGGACACCATCGCGGCGACGATCGGCTGCTGAGCGGCGCGCGGAGCGCGCCGGAGTGACCCTGGTGGAGCTCACGCTCGCGTTGGTGCTCAGCGGGATCGTGGCGTCGGCGACGCTGGGGCTGGTGCTCGCCAGCGAGCGGGCGTATCGGCGCCAGAGCGCCACTGTGGCGGTGTCCGGCACACTGAGGGCGCTGGCCGCGATGCTACCGCTAGAGCTTGCGGGCCTCAACGCGGGGGACACGGCGGCGAGCGACATCGTAGAGCTGGGTCCCGCCGCTCTCTCTTTCAAGGCCACGCGCACGCTGTCCTTCCTGTGTGCTCCCCCGCGGACCACGGGTCCACGCGCGGGCTCGGTGACGGTCGCCCGGGAGCCGCGCTACGGGATGCGTCCGCCAGATCCCGGGAGAGATTCGGCCCTGGTCTACGCGGAGGCAGACCCTGCTGACCCGGATGACGACTACTGGCTCCGGGCCGACCTGGCGGCGCTCCGACCTGACGGGTCGTGCGCGGACGGAGCGAGCGGNNCCGTCTCGCCCCCCGGGGGGCTGCTCGATGTGCGGAGCGGCGCCCCAGTGCTCACCCACGAGCTGCTGCAGCTCGAGGCCTATCCCGATCGTGCCGGTACCTGGTGGCTGGGCGCGCGCAGCCACGGCAAGGCGGCGGGGTGGCGCGTCATCCAGCCGGTGCTCGGTCCCCTGGCCCCCGGAGGGCTCCGCTTCTCCTTACATGACGCGTCCGGGGCCCCAGTCGCCACGGCTCGCGCGGCGCAGCGGGTCGAGGTGGTGGCCGTGGCGCAGCCGCCCGGACCGCTGGCGATCCTGCGGGACTCGGTGCGGCTCGGGATCGCGCTGAGGAACAACCCGCGGCCGTGAGGCGCCGGCTCAGCGTGCGGGCCGAGAGCGAGGCCGGCGGCGCCCTTCTCCTCGCTTTGCTCGCCCTCCTGCTCGTGGGGACGCTGGTGTCAGCGGCGTGGCTGCTGGCGCTCCAGGAGCTACGGGTGGCGCGTGCCACTGCTGCCCTGCCCCGGGCCCTCGCGGCCGCCGAGGAGGGGGCCCAGGCCCAGCTGACAGGGTGGCGGGCCGCCGGATATGGCCGCCTCCCGGTGGGCGCCGCGGCGGAATTCGCCGGTCCGCTGGGCGGTGGGCTCGGCACGTACCGGGGCAGCGTACGGCGGCTCTCCGAGCTCCTGTTCCTCATCGACTCCGAGGGCTTCAGCCCCGGCGGAGCTGCGCGCCAGCGCATCGGGCTCCTGGTGCGGCTCCGCGCTCTCGACCTTTCTATCACCGCGGCCCTCCGCTCTCACGGTCCCGTGAAGCTCTCCGGAGCCGCCGTAGTGAGCGGGCTGGACGAGCAACCCGCAGGGTGGTCCTGCCCGGCCCCCGAGAGCCCTCTGCCGGGCGTCCGTCTCCCCGACGCCTCGCTGCTCCAACTCGACGGTTGCCCCGGGGCCTCCTGTGTGGAGGGAGCGCCCGCGGTCCTGGTGGACTCTGCGCCGCTCATGCCCGGCCGGCTCGCCGGTGTTGACCTGGCGGCGCTGCGCGCCCGGGCCGACAAGGTCGTCGGACCCGGGCATTGGACGGTGGCGCCTAGTGAGGTGGCGGGAAAGTGTCGCTACAGTGCACTGTCGAACTGGGGCGATCCGGACCGTCCGGGGGGGCCCTGTGGGGACTACCTCCCCCTGATCTACGCCGAGGGCGATCTCTGGCTTCACGGGGGGCGGGGGCAGGGCATCCTGGTGGTGACTGGGGACTTGACTGTGTCCGGCGGCCACCGGTTCTACGGGCCGATCCTGGTCCTGGGTCAATTTGACACAACCGGTGAGGGAGGTCACTTCAGAGGAGGGGTGGTCGCCACTACCGTAGTGGTCGCGCAGGGGGGGCTAATAGGGGGCCCCGCCGTGGCCCAATCGAGTTGTGCGCTGCGGCGGGCCGTAGTGGCCAATGGGGCCCCCGAGCCCCTGCACGAGCGCAGCTGGATGAGGCTCTACCGAATTCCGTAAGTGAAGGCAGGATGGGGCTTTGATCAGCGTGGCTTAAAGTAGGTTGGAGCTTGACAAAAATCGGGGTGGGTCGTACTGTAGTCGTCCGCGAAAGTCTCTTATCTCGTTTAACGGTCGGCAGATATGGCGATTCTCGGGCTCGGTGGCGCCAAATCGACGGTCGCCTTGGACATCGGCAGCGGGCTCCTCAAGCTGGTCGAGGTCGACCACAAGAAGGATGAGCCGGTCCTGAACCGCGTGGCGATCGCGCCCGTGTTGGCGGATGCGATCGTGGAAGGCGAGGTCATGGACCCCGACATCGTGGCCGACGCGATCCAGGGGCTGTTCAAGACCGCCGGCGTCAAACAGAAGCAGGTCGTGGTGGCCGTGGGCGGTCGCGATGTGATCATCAAGAAGATCCAGGTCGACCGCATGAAGGAGAGCGACGCCTACGAGGTGGTCCGCTGGGAGGCCCAGCAGCACGTGCCGTTCGACATCGAGGCCGTGGAGCTGGACTTCCAGATCCTGGACCCCGACGGCGAGGGACTCCAGATGGACGTGCTCCTGGTGGCGGCCAAACGAGACCTGGTGGAGGACAAGCTGCAGCTCCTCGCCCAGGCCGGTCTGGAGCCCGCCATCGTGGACGTGGACGCCTTCGCCCTGCACAACGCCTTCGAGCTGAACTATCCGGAGGCGATGGTTGGTGTCGTCGCCCTCCTGAACGTCGGGCACGAGGTGACCAACGTGAACATCCTGCTCGACGGGATTCCCCTCCTGACCCGGGACCTGAGCGTCGGGACCCGGAAGTTCAGGGAGGACTTGCAGCGGGAGCGCGGGATGTCGGCGGACGACGCCGACGGACTGCTCCAAGGGTACGAGCTCACCGCCGACCTGGAGCCGTACGTCAAGAACCGGGGCGAGGAGATGGCCGTGGGTCTGGAGCGGGCCGGGGCGTTCCTCCAGACCGCCGCGCGGGACGCGGGGCCGCTGCAGCGCGTGTACTGCTGCGGTGGCGGCGCCCGGATCCCGGGGCTCTCAGATGTGCTCGGGGAGCGACTCCGCCTCCCGGTGGAGGTGGCGAGCCCGCTCCAGCGGATGCGGGTCAAGGATTACGTGTTCGACACGCTCAACGCCGATGAGGTGGGGCCGTTGCTGATGCTGGCGACGGGACTCGCGCTCAGGCGGCGGAGCTGAGCGTCGGGGGAGCAGGACCATGAGGATTCAGATCAACCTGCTCGGAGGCCCGAGGAAGAAGAAAGCCGGTGCGGGCATTTCTCTTCCCAACATCGGTGCGCTGATCAAGGGGGTGAAAGATCCCCTGTTGATCGTGGCCGTGGCGGCGTGGATCGTGGTCGGTGGCGCGGGCGGCTACATGTTCGTCACCATGCAGGCCGAGCTGACCCAGCTGCAGGACGAGGCGACTCAGGCGCGGGCGCAGGCCCGTCGGTTCTCGCAGATGATCGCCCAGAAGCGGAGAGCGGAGCGGCTGCGCGACTCGCTCGAGACGGAGCTGGGGGAGATTCGCAACATCGACTCGGATCGCTACATCTGGCCCCACGTGCTGGAAGAGGTGACCAAGGCGCTGCCGGACTACACCTGGCTCGTGGGATTGAACGTCGTGCAGACGCCGCCTGCCGTGACCACCGAGGGGGAGCCGGTCGGGCCGCTGCTGGTCAGGTTCATGATCGACGGGCGGACCTCAGACATCGGTGCCTACACCCGGTTCCTACGGAACCTGGCTAATTCCCCGTGGGTGGCGAACGTGGTGCCCGGTGCCAACCGGACCGTGGTGGAGGATGACAAGGCGCTCACCGCGTTCAGCATCACGGCCACGTTCCAGCAGGCTGACTCGGCCTTCATCCGGACCGTCGCGGTCACGGAATCAGTGCGCTAGGGAGGAGTCATGGCACTCTCCCAAAAGGACCGGCAACAGCTCCTCGTTCTCATCCTCATCCTCGCGATCGGCGGGGGCGCGGGCTTCTGGTACCTCTGGCGGGCGCCCAAGGTGGAGGAGGTCAGCCGGCTGGAGACCGAGATCGACTCACTGCGGGCAACGGTGGACTCGGCCCGGCGCGATCTGGCCTCGGGCACCGTCGAGAGCCTGCGGCAGCGGGTCGCCGACTACGAGGCGAGCCTCGGGCTCATGCGCCAGCTCGTCCCGCTGGAGAACGAGGTTCCCAGTCTGATCGACGACATCGCGTCCCGGGCCACCCTGCGCGGCGTGCACATCCAGGAGATCAACCCGCAGTCCGTCGAGGCGTCCGGGATGTTCGATGTGCACCGCTACCGGGTGAGCGTCGTGGGGCACTACGACGAGATCGGCGAGTTCCTCGCCGATGTGGCGTCGCTGCCCCGGATCATGGTGCCCTACGAGCTGACGCTTGGGATTGCGCCGTTGACGGCAATGGTCGCGTACGGTGACACCACCGGCGCACTGCTACAGGCACAGTTCCAGTTGCGCACGTTCGTGAAGCCGCCGGCCATGGGAGGCAGCGGTGAAACTCAATAAGGAGCTGGTCTCGATTCTGGCGTGCGTGGGCGTGGTCGCGGCCGCGTGCGGGGGAGAGGAGCCCCCTCCCGCGCCGCCGTCGGCCGGGCCCCAGGCCCAACCGGCCGCGCCGGCACCGGCCGAGGTGAGCGAGGAGCCACAGGCGGCCGAGACCCCGCAACAGCCCGCGGTCGAGCTCCAGCGCGAGGTGTTCTCCTACGGTGGGTCGGGACGTGACCCGTTCATCTCCCTGTTGCGGTCGGGCGACGTGCGGCCGCTGCTGGAAGACCTCAGGGTTACCTCGATCAACTACAACCCGCGCTACCCCAGCAGCAGCGTGGCAGTGCTGCGAGATACTACGGTTGGGCAGCGGTATACGGTACGCGTTGGAGACGAGGTGGGTCGGCTACGGANNGCCGGTCCGAGGTGCTGGTGATCATCGAGGAATTTGGCGTTGAGCGGCAGCGGACACTGCAAATGCGCCGTAGGCAGGAGGAACTACCATGAGGCGGTCTCTGATACTCGCACTTGCCGGGCTCGTCCTGGTGGTGCCCCGAGCCCTTGCGGGGCCAGGCGAGGTCACCGCGGTGAGCGTGTTGCCCGGGGCGGGCCGCGCCCACGTCGTGATCGATGTGCGCGGCAGTGTCTCCGTGCAGGATTTCACGCTGCAGAATCCGGCACGCCTCGTCATCGACGTGCTCGGAGCCAAGCTCAACGCCCCCGAGATGCTGTACGACGGCGAGAACCGCGGCGGCATCCTGAACGTTCGCTACGCGCAGTTCCGTCCCGACGTGGTCCGCATCGTGCTCGAGCTGGATGAGCTCAAGGACTACCAGTTGGAGTACGCGGACGATGCGATCCGCATCAGCCTAGGTGCCGATCGGAGCTTCGCGGCATGGTCGTCCACGGCGCCAGCGGCGTATATGCCCGCGGCCGGGGAAGAGGTCTTCGCGCCGGCGGCTGCCGCGCCGGTCGCCGCGGCCGCGCTGCCGGTACTGCAATCGCAGCAACCCACGGTGACGGCGTCGTTCGACTCGGCCACCATCGCAGACGTGATGGCCGGGTTCGCCGAGCTCTCGGGGAAGAGCATAGTCCTGGGGAAGGACATCGAGGGCTACGTCACAGCCGACATCCGCAACCAGCCGTGGGACGTCGCGTTCCAGGTGGTGCTCGAATCACAAGGGCTCGACGCCATCGAGGAGCCGCCGGGGATCATTCGGGTGGACTCGCGGGCGGCCCTGCTTGCCCGTGACTCAACGGAGCCGACGGAAACGCGGATCGTGACCGTCAACTACGCCCGCGCGACGGCCCTGGTGCCGGTGGTCGAGACCATCCTCACGCCGGGTCGCGGCCGCGTCGTGGCCGACACGGGCACCAACAGCCTGATCATCACCGACATCCGCAGCCGCTTGGAGCAAGACCTGGAGTTTGTGGCGCAGCTCGACATCCAGACGCCGCAGGTGTCGATCCAGGCGAAGCTCATCTTCGTGAACCGGACCAACATCGAGGAGCTGGGCGTCCAGTACGACATCGGGAGTCCGACCCAGTTCTTCAATACCATGGTGGCGCGCCCCGACCCGCGGACCAACGAGCCGGTTGACCTAGACGGGGACGGGGTGCCGGATGCGGTGGCCCCGACCGACTTCTTCGACCCCGATGAGACACCGAGCATCGTGGACCTGGGCGGCAACCAGCTAGCCGCCGTCGCGAACGCGGAGTCGCAGATCATCAATCCGGCGCTCGAGCTGATCTGGTCCACCGCCATCGGCAACTTCAGCGTTACGGCGTTCGTGAGCGCGTTGCAGCGCGTGGAGCTGGCCGACCTACAGGCAGAGCCCCTGACCTCCACGTCCGACAACACCGAGGCCTACATCCTGGTGGGTGAGCGCACCCCGGTTCGTGTGGTGGACGTCAGCGCGCAGGCGCAGCAGGCGCAGGCCACCGTTGACTACGTCGAGACCGGTGTCAAGCTGCGCGTGACACCGCACGTCACCAACAACCGCCAGGTGCTGATGGAAGTGCACGCCGAGAACTCGCAGATCCAGGCGGCACCCTCCGACATCGGATTCACGTTCCAGACGCAGGAGGCGGAAAGCCAGATCTTGGTCGACGACGGCCAGACCGCCGTGATCGGGGGGCTCACGGTGACCCAAGTCACGGTGTCGAAGAGCGGAATTCCGTTTCTTGTAGACCTGCCGGTCATAGGTGGCCTCTTTGGCTTCACCCAGCGCCAGGAGACGCGACGCGACCTGTTGATCCTGGTCACGCCGCACATCATCGACAATCCGGCGGCCATGGCTGAGGAGGCCCGCTAAGCGGCGGAGGCAGGGCTATGCACAACTCGACCTTCTGCAAGGGCGCCGCCCTGGTGGCGTGCGCGCTCGTCGCGGCCGGCTGCAACGAGGCGGCGCTCTCGCCTGGCGTGTCCCAGGACTTCATTCCGCCCACTGTCAGCATCGCCATCGGTGGGGACACCCTCGACATCGAGAATGGGCTCGCGTTCTCGGTAACGGCCGGGGACAACCTGGGCCTCAAGAACCTCTCGGTCACGCTCGAGGGCGGTGTCGACGCGCAGATCGACTCCACGTTCACGAGCGCGGTGACCTCCATCACAATCGCGTTCGACGTGCAGTTCCCCGAAGGGAGCGCCGCGGGCGGCTGGGTGAAGATCACGGCTCAGGCGGTGGACGGGGCACTCAACGGAGCCAGCGCGCTCGACTCGATCTTCCTCAGGAACGTGGACGCGCTGCTGGTCCAGGTCCTGAACCCGAGCCAGGGGGCCATAACGTCACCGGGCAAGTCCGTGCTCGTCGACGTGCAGGCCACCCAGCGGGACGGCATCAAGGAAGTGGGCTACGTGGTCCAGGGAGTCGTCACCGACAGCGTCTCCGGTGGCCAGAAGCAGTTTGCGTTTCCGCCGGACACGACGCTGCGCGACACGCTGACCGTTCCGGCCGACGCCGCAGAGGGAACGTTTGCGATCACCGGCTTCGCGGTGGACTCCGCCGGCCGGGTACAATTCAGCTCGCCGGTGTCGGTGAGCGTCCAATCGGCCGCCAACGACACCGAGCCACCACTGGTGACCTTCTCCATCCCGTCGCGCGTGGAGGTCGATGACACTATCACGGTGAACGCCACCGACCCGAGTGGCATCACCGAGATCGGCTGGACCGCCGTGGACCTGGACGGTGTCACCGTGGGTGGCGGCTCGCGCACCCTGCCCGGCGACCTGACTGACGTCACAGAGAAGTGGGTGGTCGGGTTCAACTTCGCCACGCTACCGAAGGCGGTGGTGATCAGCGCGTTCGCAGTGGACGGCGCCGGCAACCGCGGCACGTCCCAGGGCACGGCCGGTGCGCCTCCGGCGGGCGGCCCCATGGTGGCCGCGGCAGCGGACGGCGTGGACACGGTGCTGGTGGTGTTCGGCGTCACCACGCCGCTACCAGACGGCGGGCAGATCGCCGATGCGATCTACAACCGCAACCTGAACGAGGTATACCTCACGAACTTCGAGTTGAACCGCCTGGAGGTGTTCCAGGTGGTCGACACGACGTTCGTCGCGGGCGGGATCCCCGTCGGCTCCCGTCCTTGGGGTCTCGCGCTCTGGCCGCTGAACACCATCACAGGGGACCATGCGAACACCGTGGTCGTGGCCAACTCAGGCGGTACGAACTTCTCGCTCGTCGATGCAGCGGCGCGCACCGAGTCGAGCCGACACCACCTGCCCAACTTCCTGGTCCAGAGCGTGCAGACCGAGATCGACCAGGCCACCGGGTTCATCAAGCTCAAGATCACTGAGTACGACTTCTCCGACCGTCCGGAATACGTGGGCACCACGTGCATCGCCGACGGCGCCGGCAACTGCCTGACGGTGTACGCGGTGTACTCGACCACCCCGACCCTGTCGCAGCCGGGCGACCCCGTGGACTTCGTGCTGCGCGGCACCGTGCGGTGGGAGAACCTCAGCGGCCCGGCCGAGTCCCACTTCTTCTGGGAGCAGGCGGCGATTGCGCCGGGACCCGACAGCGACACACTGCAGATATTCGTGGACCGCGGCCCCGGCATCGGTACGGAGCTCATTCTCTCGGCCTCCTGCGGTCGTACGGTGAACATGGCGGAGCTGGCGTTCCTGGACACGACTTTCATACGCAACTCCGGCGACTTCACCCACGCCCTGATCGGCGAGGGCGGGTCCAGCGCGGAGCCGCCCAACGGCTTCGCCCGCGTGATCGGCTACAACCGGACGACGGGTCACGTGACGACTCCCTGTCCCGACATCTTCATCGAAGGCGTGCCGTTCGGGGGCAACGAGGTCGTCGACTTCGGCATCTCGCCCGCCCTCCGGGTGCGTGACTTCATCGTGAACACGGCCATTCCGGTGAAGTCCATCGCGCTGAACTTCAACGGGCTCACGAACTTGGTGCGGGCCGACTCGATCTACGTGCTGGATGAGGGGCTGCGCCTGATGGGGCTGATGACCATCGGCGGCGAGAACCCCGGCATGGACATGAACTTCGATCACGACTTCGACGCGCGGGTGCGCGGCAGCCCGCCCGGCTCGTCGAACGACCGCCTCGTGTTCGCGGCGAGCGACGACCCTGTAGTCGAGATCTTCGACTCGTACTGGTTCGAGAAGGTCGCCGTGATCCCGATTCGGGATCCGATCACGGGACCGCTGCGGGTGTCGGAGAACGCGGCCGGGACCGAGCAGATCCTGGTCGGCGTGACGGCCGCCGGCGTGGTCACGGTGTCCGTGCCCACGATCACCAACCCGCTGCCTTCGGTGGGCTTCGACTGGCTCGCGCGGTAACCGCGTCCCGATCGAGCCCTCCCCGAGCCCGGCCCCGCGGCCGGGCTCGTTCTTTTTGTGTAGCGGCTTGGCGGGAGCGCGCGCGGGGCCGCTAGATTAGTCCTGCCTCGTCGAGACGGAGTTCTGTGATTCGCTGCACCACAGCCGGTGAGTCCCACGGACGCGGCCTGGTGGCCGTAGTCGAGGGCATTCCCGCGGGCCTGCCGCTGCGCGCCGCCGACGTCGACCGTGAGCTCGAGCGCCGCATGGCAGGATATGGCCGCGGTGCCCGAATGAAGATCGAGTCCGACGTCGTGCAGTTCGTGAGCGGCGTGCGCGCGGGAGAGACCATCGGCTCTCCGGTCGCGATGCTGATCTGGAACCGCGATTGGGAGAACTGGCAAGACGTCATGGCCCCCGAGCCGGACGAGGGGGGCGGCGAGCGGCGCCGTCGGGTCACGCGGCCCCGTCCGGGGCATGCTGACCTCGTGGGCGTCCTCAAGTACGACCGGGACGACGCCCGGGACATCCTGGAGCGGGCGAGTGCCCGGGAGACGGCGGCCCGGGTGGCCTGCGGTGCGGTGTGCCGCCGGCTGCTGACCGAGTTCGGCGTGGAGATCGGGAGCCACGTGGTGGAGCTCGGCCCGGTGCGCGTGCCCGAGCCCGGCGCCCTGCCCGTTCCCCTCAACCAGGCGGCCGACCAGTCACCGGTGCGCTGCCTCGATCCCGGCGCGTCGCAGGCCATGGTGGACGCGGTGGACGAGGCGGTGGCCCAGCGGGACACCCTGGGTGGGGTGGCGGAGGTGGTGGTCCGGGGTGTGGTGCTGGGACTCGGCTCGCACGCCTCGTGGGATCGAAAGCTCGACGGCCGGCTGGCGTGGGCCGTCATGTCGATCCCCGCCGTGAAGGGCGTCGAGATCGGACTGGGCTTCGCTGCGGCGCGCCTTCCCGGCTCCGCGGCGCACGACGAGATCGAGCGCGGCGGGAGCGAGACCGCGGGCGGCTTCGCCCGGCGCGGCAACCGCGCCGGCGGCCTCGAGGGGGGAATCACCACCGGCGAGCCCATCGTATTGCGGGCGGCGATGAAGCCGCTCTCCACGCTGCGGAGTCCGCTGGACACGGTGGACCTGGAGACGGGCGGGCCGGCCAAGGCTCAAGCGGAGCGGTCCGACGTGACCGCGGTTCCGGCAATGGGGGTGGTGGCCGAGGCCATGGTGGCCCTCGTCCTGGCCCAGGCGATGGCCGAGAAGTTCGGCGGTGACTCGCTCGTCGAGATGCGTGAGAACTACAACGCCTACGTGGCACGCATGAACGCGCGCGGCGACGAGGTGGATCGGGGCGGGTGAAGCGCCATCTGGTGTTGGCGGGCCTGTCGGGCTCGGGAAAGACGGCGGCCGGGCGGCTCGCGGCCGCTACTCTCGGAGCTTCCTTCCTCGACATCGACGCTCTAATTGAGGAGAGCGAAGCCGCCTCCATCGACCGCATCTTCGTGCAGCGCGGCGAGGCGGCGTTCCGGCGGTTGGAGCGCGAGGCGGTCCGGCATGCCCTCGCACGGGAGCCGGCGGTCATCGCCCCCGGCGGCGGGTGGGCGGCCCAGCCCGGCAACCTGGCCGACCTGGGAGACCGAGGGATCCTCGTCTACCTGCGTGTCAGCCCCGAGGTCGGCGCCGCGCGGGTGGCCGCCGAGGGAGGCCGACCGCTGCTGCAGGGCGCCGACCCGGCCGAGCGGCTGCGGCACCTCCTGGCGGAGCGTGAGACCGCCTACCTGAGCGCGCAGTCCGTGGTGGAGACGGACGGCAGGACGGCAGAGGAAGTGGCCGCCGAGCTGGTCGAGCTTGCGCGATCTACCGCCGGGTGGTAATTATCGGCGCCCTGCCGGGCCCTTGCGGCGGGGACGCGCGTTCTCACAACGCTCTGACTGGTAATGACTTATGGGCTTCGGCCTAGGTGGGAGCAGTGACCCGCCTAGGCCGCGTGGCCGTTAGGATGGGAACCGCTGCCGGGCGGTGCGGTACGCTGTTGACGGGCGTTTGAGCGAGCGCGCTCATCTGTCGCCCCCTGCGCCGGCAGCCGGATGGGATATGCCGAAGACCGCGAAGAAGGCGAGGCGAGCCAAGAAGGCGAAGCAGCCGCCGAAGGCGGCCAGGCGGAAGACTGCCAGGAAGAAGTCCGCCAAGCAGCCAACCGCCAGGTCCAAAGGGAAGGCGCTGGTCGTGGTCGAGTCGCCCGCCAAGGCTCGCACCATCGGCAAGTACCTCTCGGCAGGCTACACGGTGAAGGCGACCGTGGGGCACGTGCGCGATCTGCCGCAACGCGAGCTCGGGGTGGACGTGGAGAACGGCTTCGCGCCGAAGTACGTCACCATCCGCGGCAAGGGTAAGCAACTCGCCGACATCAAGCGGACGGCCAAGACCTCTTCCGCGGTGCTGCTGGCCACCGACCCAGATCGGGAGGGTGAGGCGATCGCGTGGCACGTCGCCGAGCAGCTGGGCGACGGCTCCAAGATCCGTCGCGTCCTGTTCCACGAGATCACCAAGGAAGCCATCAGCGAGGCCATCGGCCAACCGGTAGATATCGACGGTCAGAAGGTCGAGGCGCAGCAGGCCCGGCGCATCCTCGACCGCCTCGTCGGCTACAAGGCGAGCCCTCTGCTGTGGAAATCGGTGAAGCGAGGTCTGTCGGCCGGCCGCGTGCAGACGGTCGCCCTGCGGCTCATCGTGGAGCGGGAGCAGGCGATCCGGGACTTCAAGCCGCAGGAGTACTGGTCCATCGAGGCGGAGCTGGAGGCGAAGCGGAAGCGGTTCACCGCGAAGCTCCACAAGGTGGACGGCAAGAAGCCGTCGCTCCACTCCAAGAAGGAAGCCGACAAGGTCGTGCGCGCGGTGAAGGGCAAGCCGTTCGTGGTCAGCGGCGTCGAGAAGAAGCAGCGGCGCAAGCGGCCGGCGGCACCCTTCATCACCAGCACGCTGCAGCAGGAAGCTGCCAAGCGGCTCGGGTTCTCGGCGCAGCGGACCATGCGCGCCGCCCAGCAGCTCTACGAGGGGGTCGAGATCGGCAAGGAGGGCGCCGTCGGTCTCATCACCTACATGCGCACCGACTCGCCGCGCGTGGCCCATCAGGCTATCGAGGCGGTCCGGGAGTTCATCGTGCGCCACTACGACGACCGCTACCTGCCCGAGAAGCCGAATTACTACCGCAGCAAGAAGGCGGCTCGGGCGCAGGACGCGCACGAGGCCATCCGCCCCACCGACGCGCACCGGCGACCGGAGCACGTGCGCAAGTACCTCACGCCGGATCAGTACAAGCTCTACCGCCTGGTGTGGCAGCGCTTCGTGGCCTCCCAGATGACGCCGGCGGTGTACGACACGACGGCCGTCGACTTCAAGATCGAGAAGTACCTGTTCCGGGCCACGGGATCGGTGATGGTGTTCGACGGCTTCCACGTGCTCTACTTCGACACCAAGGAGGCCGGCGAGGCCGAGACGTTCGAGGACCTGGCGCCCGTGCCGGCGCTGGCGCAGGGCGACGAGGCGGCGGTCCACGGCATCACGCCCAACCAGCACTTCACCGAGCCGCCCCCGCGGTTCAGCGAGGCGAGCCTCGTGAAGGAGCTGGAGGCCGACGGCATCGGACGACCCAGCACCTACAGCTCGATCATCTCGACGCTACGGGAGCGGGACTACGTGCGCATGGAGAGCCGCCGGTTCCACCCGACGGAGCTGGGAGAGACCGTCACTAAGGTGATGGTGAGCCGCTTCCCCGACATCTTCAACGTCGAGTTCACCTCGCTGATGGAGACCGAGCTCGACAAGGTGGAAGAGGGGGAGCTGGGATGGCAGCAGGTCCTGGAGGACTTCTACGGTCCGTTCTCCAAGGCGCTGGAGTCGATCGACACCGCAGCTCTCATTCGGGAGGCACACGACGTCGAGGAGATCGAGAAGGAGCCCTGCCCGGAGTGCGGTGGGAAGCTCACGGTGAAGAGCGGCCGCTTCGGTCCGTTCATCGCGTGCACGAACTACCCCGACTGTCGCTTCACCAAGCCGCTCAAGCGCGACAAGGTACCCGACAAGCCTACCGACGAGTTGTGCCAGGAGTGCGGCGCGCCGATGGTGATCAAGACGGGGCGCTACGGCGAGTTCCTGGCGTGCACCAAGTATCCCAAGTGCAAGCACACCCGGCCGATTCCGCTGGGGGTCAAGTGCCCCAAGTGCGGCGACGGCGATCTGGCGCAGCGCCGCACCCGCCGGGGGCGCTCCTTCTACGGCTGCACCCGCTACCCCGACTGCGACTTCTCCACCTGGCACCTGCCGGTGCCCGACCGGTGTCCGGAGTGCGGCTTCGTGGGCGCGGAGCAGCGCTCCACCAAGGCCCGCGGCGAGTACCGCCGTTGCCTCAAGTGCGAGAACGAGTTCACGGTCCAGGAGGCCGTCCCTGAAGTAGCGGCTCAGTGATCGCCACCGTGGTCGGAGGGGGCCTCGCGGGCTGCGAGGCCGCGTGGGCGCTGGCCGAGCGCGGCGTCGACGTCGCCCTCTACGAGATGCGCCCCGGGGTGAAGACCCCTGCCCACCAAACCGACCGCCTCGCCGAGATCGTCTGCAGCAACACCTTCAAGTCCCTCGAGCTGAGCAACGCCCACGGTCTGCTAAAGGCGGAGCTCCGGGTGTTGGGAAGCCTGTTGATGGACGTCGCAGCGACGGCCCGCATCCCCGGTGGCGCGGCCTTGACCGTGGACCGGGAGATCTTCAGCGCGGAGGTCACCCGGCGTGTCGTAGCGCATCCGCGGATCTCGATCGTGCGGGAGGAGATCACGGGGCTGCCCAGTCCGGGCGTGATCGCCACTGGCCCGCTGACGTCGGACGCGCTGGCGCGGGTCATCGCTGGGCGGCTCGGTGTCGAGTCCCTCGCGTTCTACGACGCCATCGCGCCCATCGTGAGCGACGAGTCCCTGAGCCACGAGCGGCTCTACCGCGCCTCGCGCTACGGCAAGGGAGAGGGCGACGACTTCCTAAACGCGCCCCTGGAGGCCGCGGCCTACGAGGCGTTCGTGGACGCGCTGGTCGCGGCCGACCAGTACGCCGGCCACGAGTTCGACGCGACCCCCTACTTCGAGGGCTGTCTGCCCATCGAGGAGATGGCGCGCCGCGGTCGGGACACCCTGCGCTTCGGCCCCCTCAAGCCGGTCGGGCTGCCCCGGCCCGAGACGGGACGCGAGCCGTATGCCGTGGTGCAGCTGCGCCGCGAGGACCGGGCCGGCCAGATGTGGAACCTGGTCGGCTTTCAGACGCGGCTGCGCATCCCCGAGCAGAAGCGGGTGTTCACCCTGGTGCCGGGCCTGGAGGCGGCCGAGTTCTACCGCTACGGCAGCATTCACCGCAACACCTACCTGAACGGCCCGGCGTCGCTCACGGCCTATCTCTCGGCCCGGGACGACGAGCGGATGCTGTTTGCGGGCCAGCTCGTCGGCGTCGAGGGCTATACCGAGTCACTCGCCACGGGACTCTTGGCGGGCATCAACTTGGCGCGTATCCTGCAGGGGGAGGCGCCCGTCGTGCCCCCCGCGGTCACGATGCTCGGTGCGCTGATGCAGTACGTGCACGGCGCCGACCCGAAGCACTTCCAACCGATGAACGCCAACTTCGGGCTGTTGCCGCCGCTGGAGCGGCCGGTGCGCGATAAGCGGAAGAAGCGGGTACTGCTCGCCGAGCGGGCCCTCGCCGCGATGCGCGAGTTCGCGGCGACGGTCGCCGGTGCAAAGCCGTGACTCCTCCTCGACTGGGCTCCCTCAGACTCGCCCGCGATCCGGGCAGGGAGATCGCAGTGTTCGCGGTCTTTCTGGAGAAGGAGCGCAACGACTCCCCCAACACCATCCGCGCGTACGCTCGCGACCTGGAAGCGTTCCGGGCGTTCTGCGATGAGTACTACGGCGGGCCGCGGCGCTGGCGGTGGACCACCGTCGACCGCCTCGCCCTGCGGAGCTTCATGGGAGAGCTGAAGAGGCGGGGGCTCGCCAAGCGATCCATCGCGCGGGCGGTGTCGGTGCTGCGCACGTTCTATCGCTTTCTGGGCACGCGGTACGGCATCGAGCACAACCCGGCCAAGGGCGTCCGCCTCCCCAAGCTGGAGCGGCGCCTGCCGGCCGTGCTCGATCGGGAGCAGGTGGCGGAGCTGTTCCGCCACGCGGAGTCGCTGGCCGAGGAGGGGGGATTCCGGGAGCGCCGTGACCTGGCGATCCTGGAGGCGTTCTACGCCACCGGGATGCGGCTCTCGGAGCTGGCGGGGCTGAACCTGGCGGACATCGATCTGGTCTCCGATCAGGTGAAGGTGCGGGGCAAGGGGCGCAAGGAGCGGATCGTCCCGTTGGGGAGCTATGCGTCACGCGCGCTCCGCTCGTACTACGCCGAGCGCGAGGACCTGTTGACATCGCTGCCGCACGGCCGCGGCGAGCGGCGAGCCGTGTTCCTGTCACAGCGGGGTCGCCGCCTCTCGCCGCGCGGTATCCAGCAGGTCGTGCAACGCTTCCTGCGCCAGCTCGACGGGCGGGCGGGGCTCAAGGTGCACAGCCTGCGCCACAGCTTCGCCACGCATCTGCTGGACGCCGGTGCGGACCTGCGGGCGGTGCAGGAGCTGCTGGGGCATGCCTCCCTCAGCACGACCCAAGTGTATACTCATACGAGTGTGGAGCGACTGAAGCGGGTGTATCAGAAGGCACATCCGAGGGCGTAAATGCAGACACAACGATTCCGCGCGACCACGATCCTCTGCGTCCGCCGGGACGGCAAGGTGGCCATGGGCGGAGATGGGCAGGTCACGGTCGGTGAGACCGTCATGAAGGCGCACGCCAACAAGGTGCGCGGGCTCGCCGGCGGTAAAGTGTTGGCGGGGTTCGCCGGCGCCGCCGCCGACGCGTTCACCCTGTTCGAGAAGTTCGAGGAGAAGCTCGAGCGCTTCCCGGGCAACCTCTCGCGCGCCGCGGTGGAGCTGGCCAAGGACTGGCGCAGCGACCGGGTGCTGCGGCGCCTGGAGGCGCTGCTGGCGGTGGCCAACGCGGAGCACGCCTACCTGCTGAGCGGCACTGGCGAGCTGATCGAGCCGGACGACGGCATTCTCGCCATCGGTAGCGGCGGCAATTACGCGCTGGCCGCGGCCCGGGCGCTGCTGGAGCACACCGATCTCTCCGCCCGGGAGATCGTGCAGCGCAGCCTGGAGATCGCGGCGGACATCTGTGTGTATTCGAACCGCAACATCTCGGTCGTCGAGCTCGGTGCGGCGAGCGGGAGTGGGAAGAAGTCGAAATGAGCACAGAGCCCAAGCCGCTGGAGCAGAAGCTCGAGGCGATGGACACGGGGCCGGAGGCGGTGCCGTGGCTGGAGGAGTTGCCGCCGCGGCAGATCGTCGCCGAGTTGGACCGCTACATCGTGGGGCAGGACGACGCCAAGAAGGCGGTAGCGATCGCGATCCGCAATCGCTGGCGCCGCCAGCGGGCGCCCGAAGCGATTCGCGACGAGATCCTGCCCAACAACATCATCATGATCGGCCCCACCGGTGTGGGCAAGACGGAAATCGCCCGCCGCCTGGCGCGCCTGGCGGGAGCGCCGTTCATCAAGGTCGAGGCGTCGAAGTTCACCGAGGTGGGCTACGTCGGCCGCGACGTCGAGTCCATGGTGCGCGACCTGGTCGACGCGTCGCTGAACATGGTGCGCGGAGAACGGGAGGACGAGCTCTACCCCACGGCGGAGCGCCGTGCGGAGGAGCGGCTGCTCGACCTGCTGCTGCCGCCACCGCCCAAGAAGCGTGCTCGAGCGGAGCTGCGCAAGGAGCCGCCGGCGCCCGAGGAGGTGCCGGACCGAGAGGAGGGTGAGCCGTCTGAGGGCAAGGCGCTGTTCGTGGTATCCTCGAGCGGCGAGGTGCGCCGCGGTGAGGGCGAGGAGCCGGTGCCCGCCGACGACGAGGAGCGGCGGCAGCGCACGCGGGAGAAGCTGCTGAAGCTGCTCCAGGACGGGAAGCTGGAGGACCGGGAAGTCGAGATCGAAGTGACCCAGCAGGCGCTGCCGGCGCTCGAGTTCATGTCGTTCCCGCCGGGCATGGAGGGCGCCGACGTCAACTTCACGGAGATGCTGCAGGACATGTTGCCCAAGCGCAGCAAGAAGCGCGTGGTGCGGCTGAGTGAGGCGCGGCGGATCCTGGTGGACGAGGAGCTCCGCAAGCTGGTCGACATGGATGACGTGGTGAACGAGTCGCTCGACCGCGTCGAGAACCACGGCATGATCTTCATCGACGAGCTCGACAAGATCGCGGGCGAGCGGGGCGGGGTCGGACCCGACGTCTCGCGCGAGGGTGTGCAGCGGGATCTCCTGCCCATCGTCGAGGGGTCAACCGTGCAGACCCGCTACGGCTACGTGCGCACCGATCACATCTTGTTCGTCGCGGCCGGTGCGTTCCACGTGTCCAAGCCGTCCGACCTCATTCCCGAGCTGCAGGGACGCTTCCCCATCCGAACCGAGCTGTCGTCCCTGGGCCAGGATGAGTTCGTGCGCATCATGACCGAGCCCGAGAACTCGCTGATCAAGCAGTATCAGGCTCTCTGTACCGCAGAGGGCGCGGAGCTCTCGTTCACTGACGACGGTGTGGCCGAGATCGCGCGCATCGCCATGGTGATGAACGAGCGCACTGAGAACATCGGCGCGCGCCGGCTGCACACTGTGATGACGACGCTGTTGGAGGACCTGCTCTTCGAGCTGCCCGACGTTCCCGACAAGCGGATCACGTTCGACGCCGGGAGCGTGCGCGATCGGTTGATGCGCATCGTGGAGGACGAGGATCTGAGGAAGTACATCCTCTGACGCGCGGTAGGGCCGCGCCGCCGCCACCGCGCATCCCCGAGCGGCAAGGCGGTGGGAGCATCCCGGGCACGACGGTCTGCCGGAGTGGATGGGCGCGCCTCGTCAAGTGCCCCCGACCGCAACGCCTTTCCGCCTGACACATCTGGCTTTACACCCCTCAGCCGCGCGGCTAGAATCAATCGGCTAGCCTGTCATTTTGACCTACCCGGCCGATCGTCATGTCGAAACGCGATTTCCTCCAGCTTCCCGACCTCACTGCCGACGAGATCCGCAAGCTGTTCGACCTCGCCCTCAAGATGAAGGCGGGGAAGTACACGAAGCGGCCGCTCGCGGGGAAGACGCTCGGGATGATCTTCACCAAGAGCAGCACCCGCACGCGGGTCTCCTTCGAGGTGGGCACGTACCAGCTGGGCGGGCACGCGCTGTTTTTGTCGGCGCGCGATCTCCAGCTCGGCCGCGGCGAGCCCATCAAGGACACCGCCAGGGTGCTGTCGCGCTACGTCGACGGGATCATGATCCGGACGTACGACCACGCCGACGTGGTGGAGCTGGCGCGGCACGCCAGCATCCCGGTGATCAACGGGCTCACCGACTACCTCCACCCCTGCCAGGTGTTGGCCGACGTGCTCACCATGCAGGAGAACTTCGGCGGCTGGGAGGGCAAGGTGGCCGCTTGGGTCGGTGACGGGAACAACGTAGCCAACTCATGGCTGCACGCCGCCGCCGTGCTCGGGTTCGAGCTACGCCTCGCGTGCCCCGAGGGCTTCGAGCCCGACCGCGACATTTTCGAGCGCGCCAAGCAGTCTGCCGCAGTGTCCATCTACGAGGATCCCGAGGAGGCGGTGCAGGGAGCGCACGTCGTGAACACCGACGTGTGGGCTTCCATGGGTCAGGAGGGCGAGGCGGAGACGCGCAGGCTCGCGTTCAAGGGCTTCACGGTAGATGCGCAGCTGATGAAGCACGCGGCGCCCGACGCAATCTTCCTCCACTGCCTGCCGGCGCACCGTGACGAGGAGGTCACTGACGAGGTGATCGAGGGGCCGCAGTCCCGCGTGTTCGATCAAGCAGAGAACCGGCTCCACGTCCAAAAGGCGTTGCTGGTGCAATTCATGGGCTGAGAGGAAGGACGATGAGTGGAGAGAGCCTGAAGCGCACTCCGTTCCACGACCTGCACGTCGCCCTCGGGGCTAAGATGGTCCCGTTCGCCGGGTTCCAAATGCCGGTGCAGTATCCCTCCGGGATCACCCAGGAGCACATGGCGGTGCGCACGGGGGTGGGGGTGTTCGACGTCTCGCACATGGGTGAGTTCGAGTTCACCGGCCCCGACCGCAACGCGTTCGTGAACCGCCTCACATGCAACGACGTGGGAGCCCTCACGGACGGCCAGGCCCAGTACTCGGCGCTCCTCACCGACGAAGGCACGTTCATAGACGACTGCATCGTCTACCGGTTCGACGACAAGGTGATGATGGTCGTCAACGCCGCGAATGTGGCGAAGGATTGGGAGCACGTCGTGGCAAAGAAGAAGAGCGTGAACTGCCGGGTGAAGAACATCTCCGACGACGTGGCGCTGCTCGCGGTGCAGGGGCCCAGGAGCGAGGAGCTCGTACAGTCCCTGACCCAGGTGAACCTCACCGAGGTGGCGTACTACCACTTCGCCGTGGGGCAGGTTGCCGGCATCGAGTGCTTCATCGCCAGGACGGGGTACACGGGCGAGGACGGCTTCGAGCTGTTCTTCCGGGTGAAACACGCCGAGGTGATGTGGCACGCGGTAGTGGGGAAGGGACGGGGGGAGCCTTGCGGACTGGGAGCGCGGGACCTGCTGCGGCTCGAGGTGGGCTACCCCCTCTACGGCAACGACATCGACGACACGACCAACCCGTACGAGGCTCGCCTGGGGTGGATCGTGAAGTTGGGCAAGGGCGCGCCCTTCGCCGGGAAGCGCGCGCTGGATGCGATCAAGGCGAAGGGGGTTACGCGCAAGCTCGTCGGGTTCGTGACCACGGAGCGGACGATTCCGCGGCACGGCTACGACGTGTACCTCAAGGATCGCAGGGTCGACGTCGTGCGGAGCGGCGGGTTCAGCCCGTCACTCAAGCGGGGCATCGGGACGACGTACCTTCCCACCCACTCGATCGAGCCGGGGACGAAGCTCGAGATGGACGTCCGCGGCAAGCGCGTCGGCGCGGAGGTGGTGAAGCTGCCGTTCTACACGGAAGGAACCGTCAAGCGGAAGAAGTAGGAGATGAAGCGGTGTCCCCGTCCTCGATCCGCATAGCCGTGCTCACCGTATCGGACCTCGGCGCCGGCGGTGCGCGTGAGGACCTCTCGGGCGACGCCCTCGCGGCGTGGGCCGCGGAGCGGGGCTTCGAGGTGGTGGCCCGCGAGATCGTTGCCGATGAGAGCGACCGCATCGCCGGGTTGCTCGCCCGCTGGGCCGACGACGGGGTGGCAGATCTCATCCTGACGACCGGCGGTACCGGGCTCGGGCCCCGGGACGTCACGCCAGAGGCAACGCGGGCGGTGCTGGAGCGGGAGGCTCCCGGGATCGTGGAAGCGATGCGCGCGCGCGGCTATGAGAGCTCCCCGCGCGCCGTGCTGTCGCGCGCGGTTGCGGGAACGCGGGCGGCCGCGCTGATCGTCAACCTGCCGGGGAGCCCGGGCGGCGTGCAGGACGGCATCGCGGTGCTGGATCCCCTCATGGAACACATCGCACAGCTCCTGCGGGGCGAGCGTACGGATCACGGATGACCGATCGCGTTCTGCTGACGATGGATGACCTCGAGACCGCGGTGCAGTCGAACGCGGCGTTCGAGGCGGCGGGCTACCACACGACGCTGGTGTCGTCGCAGGACGACACGCGGGCCGTCTTCCGCGACGCGAATCCCGACATCGTGATCCTCACGGGTGCCCTGCACGAGCACCGTGCCGAGACGCTGGTGGCCATGGCGCGCGACGGCTCGATCTCCACCCTCGGGCTCATCGAGCAGGCCAATCCCGACCCGCGGCAGCTGGCGCAGCAACGCGGCCTCACCGCGTGGATGGTCAAGCCCGTGGACCCGCGCGACGTGGTGGCGGTGGCCGGCCGCCTCATCGGGCGGCGCCGGCTCCAGGAGCACACGGGCATCCTGGGTGACAGCCCGGCCATTCAGGAGGTGCTGGTCAAGATCGAACAGATCGCCCCGGCCCCGAGCACCGTGCTGATCGAGGGGGAGTCGGGTACGGGGAAGGAGCTGGTCGCCCACGCCATTCACCATCTGTCGCCGCGGCGCGATCAGCCGTTCATCGCGGTGAGCTGTGCCGCCCTGCCCGAGACGCTGCTGGAGTCGGAGCTGTTCGGGCATGAGAAGGGCGCGTTCACGGGAGCGGCGGAGCGGCGGCTGGGCCGGTTCGAGCTCGCCAACGGCGGCACGCTCTTCCTGGACGAGATCGGCGAGATGCCGCCGGCGCTCCAGGTCAAGCTGCTGCGGGTGCTGGAGAACCGCACGTTCTTCAGGGTGGGCGGCACGCAGCCGATCCGGGTCGACGTACGCGTCATCGCCGCCACGAACCGGTCGCTGCGGGAGGAGGTGGTCCTGGGGGACTTCCGCGAGGATCTGTTCTACCGGCTCAACGTGCTCTACATCTACCTGCCGCCGCTGCGCGAGCGGAAGAGCGACATCCCCATTCTCGTGAAGCGGTTTACTCGCGACCTGAGCAGCGAGCACGGGCGCGAGTTCCGGGGCATCGCGCCCGAGGCGATGCAGAACCTGGTGGACGCCGACTGGCCCGGTAACGTGCGTCAGCTGAGGAACCTGATCGAGTCGATGGTGGTGCTGGCCCCCGGGCGGGAGATCCGGCCCAGCGACATCCCGAGCGAGGTGCGCGAGGGCGGCACCCGGCTCCTCCCCATGCGCGTGCCCGAGACCGCGCGCAGCGTGCAGGGCCAGGAGTTCGAGTTCATCTTCCGCAGCCTCATGGACCTCAAGCTGCAGATCGAGGAGCTCAAGCGGCGCATCGAGGAGGAACCCCACCGGGTGGAGGTGGTGGACGTGAGCCGCAGCGCACCGTTCGAGGAGTATCCCCTGAGCGAGGTCGTGGAGGTCGGGGAGGCGGAGCCGGCGGTGCGTGAGGATCGTACTCGTGTGGTGTACCGGCCCGGCATGAAGATGGCCGACGTGGAGCGCGCGGCCATCGAGGCGGCGCTGGCGGAGACCCGCGGCAACCGGCGGCGGGCCGCCGAGAGGTTGGGGATCGGCGAGCGGACGCTCTATCGCAAAATCAAGGAGTACGAGCTGGCGTAGGGCGGGGCGGAGAGCCCGGCCAGCTCGACGGCGTCGCCGGTGGCGGCGCCGTGCTGCGTTGGGCTAGAGCTGGAGCAGGCCGATCACCGTGAGCGCGGTGCCGGCCCAGAACAGGAACATCCACTTCACGAGCTCGGAGCGGAGGGATGCCATCTCGGTCCGGAGGGACGCGAAGCCTTCGTGCATTTCGGAGCGCAGCCCCGCGATCTCCTCGTGCACTTCCGCCTTCACCTCCGCGATTCGCTGCTCGAGCTTCGCATCGAACCTCGCGAAGTTCAGCTCGTTCAGCTCACGCAACTCGGATCGGTAGGTCGCGTCCACCAGGTTGAACCACTCCGCGAGCTCATTTGCGACTTCGTCGCCGAAGGTCTCATAGAACTTCCGCGACAGCTTGGCGGTCACCGGCATCAGCGAGTCCCCGAGAGGTTCGCCGACACGGCAAACCTAGGGCGCGGCGGATTGGGTCACAAACCGTTGCCGCCTGAAGCCCGATCACGCGCGGCGCCTACCCGCCCTCCACGTATTCGAGTAAGTCCCCCGGCTGACAATCGAGTTCCCGGCACATTGCCGCGAGGGTGGAGAAGCGCAGCGCCCGCGCCTTGTTGGTCTTGATGATTGACAGGTTGGCGATGGTGATGCCCACCTGCTCGGCTAGCTCGGTCAGCGAGACCCCGCGCTCGACGAGGAGCCGATCGAGCCGTACGACGATGGCCATGACGGCACCATAGCACTAACGCTGCTTATTGTCAATCGATAAATGATTATCGATAAACGGCTAACGCAAGACGTGCTGCGGCACTTAGTGGCCGGGTGGTGCACGACGGGGGCTGTGGGTGCACAGGTAACTCCTGAGGCCACGATCTCAGGGGTCTGCTGAGAGGTATCGGGGTGCCGCTCCGGGTGCTATTCTAGGGGCTATCTCGCGGCCGTCCGGCGCCCCGAAGGGCTGCTGACCCTCCGAAAGCCGCTCGAACGGGGGTACGCGGGTCAGGCCAACGTATTGACAGGACGTGACTTGGACTCCATAGTGTCCGTCGCCCTGCGAACCTCGTTCGGACCGGTCTCGGCGCCCGGGCCAGCCAAGACGTGCGGTTTGAGATAAACGACAAGTGCGTCAGCTGCCTGGCATGCGTGCGGGTCTGTCCGGCGCAGGCAATAGCGGTTGACGGCGATAGCGTTCGGATAGTCGAGGAGTCGTGTATCCGTTCGGGGGCGTGTGTCCCGGCGTGTCCGCACGACGCCATCGACGCCGTCGGTGACCTCACCGAGGCGCTGGAGCTCGCCGCCCGCGGGGATGCGGTGTTGGTGTTGAGTGTGGAAGCGGAGGTGCACTTCCACCCCCACACACCCGAACAGGTGGTCAACGCCTGCTACGCGGCAGGCTTCAGGACGGTGCACCGCGGCGTCCTGGGCGATGAGCTCGTCGCCGAGGAGTATCGTCGGCTCTTTGCAGATCCAGGATGGGGGACGATGGTGCGCTCCACGTGCCCGGTGGTGGTGGAGCGGATTCGGCACGGCTATCCGGAGCTCGTGCCGTACCTCGCACCGGTGAAGACCCCGTTGGCGGCGGAGGCGGCGTACCTGCGGCAGCTGCACGGGCCCAACGTCTCGCTCGTTTATGCGGGGGTGTGCATCGGCGACGGCGACCGGGAGGTGGACGCGCTCATCACGTTCGATGAGCTCGCCGAGCTGCTGCGGGTGCGGGGCGTGGACCCGGCGCAGCAGCAGGGCTACTTCACGCGGATTCCGGAGATCCGGCAGCGCCACGTGAGCACGGCGGGCGGACTCCCGCTGCCCGTGCTCAAGGTGGAGCCGCAGACGAGCCGCCGGTTCCGCAAGGTGCGAGGGCTCAAGTCGCTGGACGTGATAGCGCGGGCCGTGTCGGTAGACGGGGTGGATCTCGGGTTCGTGGATATCCTGCCGTGCGAGGGATGTCTCGATCACCCGCTCTTGGGGCCGGCGGAGGAGTTGTTCCGGCGCCGCCGGGTGGCGGAGGAGGCCGAGCCGCCGCGCAGCCTGATGCCGGTGGTCGATCCGGCGGTGAGAGTGCGAGTGGGCGCCTCGTTCGAGTTCATTCACAACGGCCGGCGGCCGTCCGAGGAGGAACTCGAGGAGGTCATCGAGAGAATCGGAACCGCCCCCGGCGGCGCCCATTGGGACTGCGGCGCCTGCGGGTACGCCAATTGTGTGACGTTCGCCACGGCGTTGTTGTGCGGTAGAGCAACGTTTAGACAGTGCCCGCCCCACATGGAACGGCGGGCGGAGGAAGCGCGGCAACAGGCCGCCGTCGACGAGCTCACGGGGCTCGCGACGTATCGGGTGCTCCAAGATCGCCTCACGCAAGAGGTTGCGCGGAGCGACCGAACGCAGGAGCCCTTCGGACTGCTGTTTCTCGACCTCGATCGTTTCAAGTTGGTGAACGACCACCACGGGCATGAGGCGGGAAACGAGGTTCTGGCATCGGTGGGCCGTGAGCTCACCCGGGTGGTGCGGAAAACCGATGTCGCCGCCCGGTACGGCGGCGACGAATTCGTGGTCATCCTGGTGGGGACCGGTCAGCAAGGTGTGCAGCACGTGGGTGAGGTGGTGCGGGAGTCGGTCGAGGCCGTAGGTCGCGCGCTGGGCTACGGCGAAGGGTCGGTCACGGTCTCGGTGGGGGCCACCAGCTACAATCCCCTCACTGGTGAGCCCCTGGACGTGCTCGACATCGCCGACAAGGCGCTGTATCGCGCGAAGGCGGGTGGCGGCAACCAGGTCGTGATGGGGCTCGACGGGGGAGAGGCCGTATAAGTCTGAGTCGTTCTTAACGATACGCTTACCGTTTTTTCACGGGCGGCCCGCAGAGTTGCCCTCAAGGGTGTGCCCGCACGGCAGGCGAGATCGTCGGGAATGACGTGATCCTCGGAAACTGAAGAGGAGTCAGTGGTCAGTCCGACAGACCCGAACTTGCAGCCTGACGTTGCACCGGAAGCGCCCGACGTGGAGCGGCCCGACCCGTGGGGCGTCAAGCGGGCGGAGAACCTGCTGACGAGCCTCCAGGGCGTGCTGTCGGCACGCGTGGAGGTCTCCCCCGTGGGCGAGGTCACCGGAGTGCACGTCCTCACGCACTCCGGCAGCTCTCCCAAGCAAATGGTGCGCAACGTGGAGAGCGCGCTTCTCGCGCAGCTCGGGCTCAAGGTCGATCATCGCAAGATCAGCATCGCGCAGACGGCCGAGGTCAAGCCCATCGAGGCGCTCGAGAAGACGGCAGTGCGCGACGAAGCGCTGCGGCGCAAGGTGATCTTCAAGACGATCGAGATCGCCCCGGCGAGCAACCGTCGGGTGGTGGTGCGGGTCACGCTGGCCGTAGCCGGCGACGAGGCCACCTCGGAGGAAGAGGTGGCCGACACCCCGAAGTCCCGCATGCAGGGCGCGGCCCGGGCCGCGCTCACCGTGCTGGACCGGCTGCTGGCGGGCGGCACGCTCGAGCTCGAGGGCGTGAAGCTGGTCGAAGAGTTCGATTCCGACGTCGTGATGGTGGCGGTGCACGCGGTGGAGGGTCGGGATACGCATGTCATACTGGGTACCGCCGCAGCCAAGGAGAGCCCCGAGAGGGCCGCCGTCTTGGCTGTACTGGATGCCACCAACCGGTGGGTCCAGTGGCGAACGTAACGCGGGGATCTTGACTGACGATCGAGCCCCGCAACAGAAGTCAGCGGGGCTTGTAGTCTGAGAGCGATAAGACGCCTGTCGGGACCGCTACAGCGACAGGCCGCGTAGCGCCCACGCACGAAAGGAGAAAAGGGAGCCCCCGGGAGAGGACTACCACTGCCGTCTGGGCTAGCGGAGCGGATCGGTCAGTAGGATGAGCGGAGCCTCGGGCATACCGTAGCGGGGTATGCTACTCCACGCGGTCGGAAGGCCGTCGAAAGGGGGTGAGGCTCAATGTCATTCGTCTGGCTCGCCGCGTTGATCCAGAAGCTCGCCACGTTTTTCTTGGCAGGTGGCGCGTCGACTTGGTAGCAGCTTCCGGGGGCTTTACCCTGCAGGCGCACAATGAGCCGCACGCGCACATTGCTCCTGAGGAGCTACGTAGTAGCACTGTTAGTGGTCGCTGTGCTGCTGCTAGCTCACGGGCAGTACGGGATCGAGCCAGGACCGCGGTTCTGGAATGCGTTCGGCGCGTTAGTCGGCTTGGGGATCCTCGCGGAGTTCCTCGCGCTGCCTATTGGTATCGGCGGAGTGAGGATGTCAGCTCGGTTTGTTCCTCACTTGACAGCCATTCTGTTGCTGGGACCATCCTGGGCGATGGTCGTGGCAGGTGTGATCTCTCTCCCTACGGAGACCCTTCTACAGCGAAAGCCGCTGCTGAAGGTAGCACACAACTTCGCAAAGGACGTTGTCGCAGTCGCAGTAGCTGGGCACATCTACGTCTTCGCTGGCGGCGTTCCCTCCCTCACGACATTCTACCTGAACCTACCGGCCTTCTTCGCTGCGGTCATCCCGTACTTCCTGATCCTGAATGGGACGACTGCGACCGCTGTCACACTCGACAGGGGTGCGGAGCTGTGGGAGGCGTGGAGCCGAATTGTTGGCAGGGATCTACCGCAAGACGTGCTATCCGCATCCATCGCCGTGCTTCTTGCCTTTCTATACATCGAACTGGAGTTTTGGGGGCTCGTTTTGGTGCTTGTTCCGATTCTCTTCTTTCGTCACGAGCTTCACCAGAAGTTACAGCTCGAACAGATGAACCGGGACTTGCTCGAACTGATGGTCAAACAGATCGAAGGCCGCGATCCGTATACGTCTGGTCACTCTCTGCGTGTGGCTTCGTACGCGAAGGTCCTAGCCCGGGCTCTGGGCCTAGGTGCTAAGGATATTGAGCAGATTGAGACCGCTGCGCTGCTGCATGATGTTGGCAAGATCTGGCTCGACCAGTATGACCCCATTCTGCGGAAGGAAGGCAAGCTCACGGAGGCTGAACGACGCATAATGCAATCCCATCCGGTTAGGAGTGCGGAGCTTGTTGCGACTATCACGAGTCTTCGTGGCAACGTTGTCAAGTGTGTGAAGGCACATCACGAGAGCTACGACGGAAGTGGCTACCCCGATGGTCTGGCCGGTCGAGAGATCCCAATGGGCGCGCGCATAATCATGGTCGCCGACACTGCGGATGCCATGATGACGGACAGGCCTTACCGCAAGGCCCTGAGCTATGAGCGCGTCATAGAGGAGTTCGAGCGTTGCTCGGGGACGCAGTTTGACCCGGAGGTCGTTAGGGCGTTCAGACACAGTACGGCGATCAGGCGGCTGATCGAGGAACGTCAGGCGACCGCGCCGCTCCCGAGTACGAGGTTTGCATCGGCTCGGCTTGCAGCGGCTGGCGGCTCAACACACGCAAAGCCGACCGGGCTAGGGAAGACGTCTGCTATCCGCGAACACCTCACTTCCTAGCACCCTCGCCTGCCCACCCCTCTTATCTGTCTGTCACTGAGTTAGGGACGGTGACATGCTTCCGGTCAGGAAACGCCCTGCAAACGAGGTGCGCCGGCGATTCGTCGTGTCTCAGTTCAGGTACGCCTCTTGGTATCACACCGATGGCGACCACGCCTGCCACTGCACCATAGACCGCCCTGCGAAGCACAATGTCCATGGCCGCCGAATGTCCGGTAGCGTCAACGCCCTCGTGATGATCTACCCACTCGGTGAATAGCTGAACCGAGAGTCGATGTGCCAGGTGTGATCTATGAAGGGTCCTTGCCTGCTCCATCAGTACGCGATGCATCCGTTGATGGCCGTACCTGGTCCAGATGTAATAGCTCTTGACGAGCCAGTAGAGTTGCTGGTTGTCTAAGATTCCAACCTGGCCACGCCTGAGGGTATCAGCTTGTGCTAGCGACGACCACGCCGCCTCGAGTTCCGATCTCGCAAGGTGATAGTAGGCCTGCATCAAGCGGACAAGTGCTATTAGCCGCGGGTGACCGGACTCCTGCGCTTGACCTGCAGCCCGTTTGATGAACCTGTCGGCCTCTGCCAGATTGCCCAATGCAATGGATAGACCTGCGATGTTGGTGTAAAGGTCTGCCAAACGACGCGGAGCCGCGGAGGCGTCTGCAAGCTCGAGTGCTGTCTGATAGGCGTCGACCGCGTCTGCGAACATACCCCAGTCGTCGTACAGGACACCGAGATTAGATAGAACCTTCAACGTCTCCTGTGTATCTCCAATCCGATCTGCTAGGGATATGGCACGCCGATATGCGGCTACAGCGTCACTCCACCTTCCGACGGCCATAAGTGCTATCCCAAGGCCGTTCAACACGCGGACCTGCTCCGGATCACACGACGTAACGTCTGTCAAGTGCATGAAGCTCTTGAAGAACGTGATTGCGTCCTTCCACTGTCCGGAGACGAGCGCGCAGTATCCTGCCGTCAAGTGTGCGAGCATTCGCGTTCGCGTGTCCCCACCGGAGGTTGCCAGTTTCTTGGCATCGTCGCGAACCTGCGCAAGTAGCTTCCAATCCCAGGACTCGTAGGCAGCTTCTGCGGTCACTTGTAGCAAGTTCATGTGGTCTGATGCCGATCCGTACGTGAGAGCGTCAGCCCTCGCCAGGTTGACTGCCGCTTGGATTGAGTTGGCATTGGCGAGCCCGCCTCGTTGGAGTGCCTCGGCGCGCAGGGCCAGAACTGCAGTTCTATCGCTCGGAGAGGTGACGTTCAGTTCGACGCGCTGCAGCGTGTCAATGGCTTGCCGGTACTTACCCTGGACGACCAATGAGCGGGCCAACAGGATGTTTAGGCGAATCGCATCCGGGCCAGTGGACACACCCAGAACTGCATTGAGTGCACGCTCAGCTTCGTTGGCCGCCCCGCGTGTCACTGCGAGGTCCGCACCGCGACTGACTGCATCGACGGCCTGTGGTATCATCCAGGCGTTTAGGAAGTGATGGGACACCTCGAGTGCGCGCTGGAAGTCATCGGTGTCGTAGGTAAGGTCTAGAGTCCTGGCCAAGCGGGCGTGATGGTACGTCCTACTTTCGTCGGACATTGCGTAATAGACGAAGGCCCGATGGAACTCATTCTTGAAGCCAAGGTCATCGCCCTCAACCCGAACGATACCGCGCTTGATGAGATCCAGCGTTGCGTGGTCGGCGTGCTGGGGCGGCATGCTAAGCAGAGATGACACCTCACTTACAGCCATCTGGCGGCCAGCCACCGCTAACAGATTGAGTACTCGTTCAGCGTTCCCGTCCAGGCCTCGATACTGTCGTTCGAACGCCCTTCGCATCGTAGCTGGTGGGCGCCAGCGTGCGGTGTTGTATCGGCCACGCGCCTGTGCTGCGGCAAGAGAGTGTTCGCCGTGCCGCTGCCAGTCGGACACGAGCATCTCTATCAGATACGGGTTGCCCATTGCGAGTTCCGCGATGATCGTTCTCGGGGGCAACTCAGCCGTACGCGAATCCTCACAGATGGTGTCGACCATTCGAACGGCGACCTCTGTCATGAGGGGTGGCACCTCGACTGTGATCTCCCAACGAAATCCTGTCTGCAGTTCTTCAGTGGGATCACGCTGATACTGTTCTGTCGCGCGCCATGCAGAGAGGAAGAGCATCGGGCAGGAGATTACCCTCCTCACCAACACACTCAAGACATCCCAGCTCGCTGGATCCATCTGCTGCATGTCGTCGAACACGAGCAGTGTCGGCCCACCATCGGCTGCAGCATCAAGCATCTGGGCGAGAGCCTCGGCGACCCTGATGCGAACGGACTCTGGAGCTACCGGTGGAGGTTCGGGTACACCCGGATATGCGGACCTGAGACTCGGCGTCACTCGACTCGCCTCCGCGAGCCATCTAGGATCCGTCCCGCTCACGCTGGGTTCGCGCATCAGCAGATGGATGAGCTCCGAGACCGCCGCGAAGGGGATGTTGATGCCGATTTCCTGACAGCTTACCTGCCAGACTGGCCAGGCTCGGGATGCCACGGAGGTGGCGAACCGCCGAATGAGCGTGCTCTTGCCGATCCCGGCGGGCCCGGTCACGAGACACGTCTTCAACCCGCCCGCCCGCGCCTCTGCCCACAGCGCCTCCAGCTGACTGAGTTCCTCCTCGCGGCCGACGAAGACCTCCGGCCGTTGAGGGATCGTGTGGGACAGCGGAGCTGGCTTCTCCTTGGCGATGCGGATCGCACCGGTTTCGATCCTCTTCAGTAGCCGCTCGACGTCCGGATGCGGGTTGCACTGTAGCTCTTCGCGCGTGTGGTCGAGATGCGTGCGCAGGAGCTTGATCGCCCCTGCAGCGTCACCCTCGAGGAGTGACTGTTCGGCCAAGGCGTGGACTGCAGTGTCGGAGTACGGGTCGACTCTGTACAACTCCGCCGCCCGCTCGTGGACGAGCCGAAGATTGCCGTTGCGCCGTGCTGCGTCGAGTTGCTCAGAGAGGAGACGTCTTGCGGCTCGGAGGCACTGAGTACGAGTGGCTTCGAGCCAGACTGTGAACGCGCTACCGCCGCAGTCGTCGAGCTCCTTCAGCGGCTGGGCCAACTCGATTGGGAGAACACCCTTTGCAGCAACGCGGTCGAGGTCAGTCGGAAGCGGGCATACGAGGCGGACTGCGGCCGGTCCTCGTGTGACGGCGTCACGCCCTAAGTGCTGACGAATGACGCTGAGGCCCTGGGACAGTGAGTGTCGCCCGCGTTCCGGGATTACGTCGTCCCACAGGAGCTCTACGAGTAGATCCCGCGAGACAGCTCGGTCCTGGGCCTCTAGCGCCAGGTACACGAGGAGCGCGAGCTGCTTCCTCGTGCGGAACGGAAGCGGCCGTCCTTCCGCATCCTGGAGCTCCGGAATGCCGAATATCCTGAGGTGCCACCGTGATGACATTCAGCAGCCCCGTCGCTCGGGTCCCAACTCCCAGGCGCACACCCAACCTGCCGGGCGGGGTTCAACAGAACTTCAACACATTGAGTTCCAATGTGTTAGATGCGGATTCGCGGTGTCCGGAGGGCCCTAGGGCGGGTACGACTTGAACATGAGGCGCCGGACGCCTGCTCTGCAAGGCGGGGGCGCGCTTCTGCTCCCGGCGGTTGACCGGGCTGCCGCTCCGCAGCGGCTATCGGTCCTTCAGACGGGCTCCCCCCTCGCCCACAGCACCGTCTTCGCCGACAGCTCCCCCAGCTCCATCCGGTCACAGGCTTGGGAGAGGTCGCTGCCCACGGACACGGCGCCGTGGCGCTGGAGCAGGACGAGCTTGGCCCCGTCCCGCACGGCGACTCCCACGGCGTCGGCCAGCTCCTGGGATCCCGCGGGCACGTAGGGAATGCACAGGATGTCGCCGAGCGCGCCCCGGATCTCCGGAAGCTCCTCTGCGAGGTCGAGGTCGAGCATGCCGATGGCGGTGAGCGCCGGAGCGTGCGTGTGAATCACGGCGCCCACCTCGGGGTGTGCCAGGTAGCACGCTCGGTGCATTGGGAACTCAATGCTCACACGCTCGAGGTCGGGATCTTGCTCGTCGAGCGAGACGCGGGTGATGTCCGAGCGCCTGAGGAACGCCTTGTTGGAGGCGTGTGGCGTGATGTAGATGATGGTCGGGTCGTTGAGTCGCGCCGAGAGGTTGCCGCTGGAGCCCGCGATGAGGCCAGCGTGGGAGAGTCGCTCGCCGTAGTAGCTCAGAAGCAGGCGCTGGACCTCGTTGCTCACGCCCGCCGCCGGCTCCACGAACGCGCGTCGCACGGGGCCGAGCAGCAACCCGTGTCGTCCCACGTCAAGCACCAGCCTGCGCGTCCCCCCGATCCACGAGCGGAACACCGACACGGCAACCTCCAGACCAGGCAATTCGTAAGTTAAGTGCCCGAACCCTGGCCCGCTATTTACGAGGAGACTGGTCGTCATGGAACGACGTTACGAGTACAAGTTCGTGCGGCTTGGGGAGGGGATACTGGGCGTTAAGAAGGATGCCAGGCGAGAGTATCACGACGTGATCCGGGATCACGCTCGCCAGGGGTGGCGGCTGGTGCAGATCTTCGCTCCAGGCACGGCCAGCCACGGCGCCGCGAAGTACTTCGAGTTGGTGCTGGAGCGGCCTGCGTAGCTCAGCGCAGAGGAAGAATCGCCGCGGATGCCTGCGCATCCGCGGCGTCTCGCTCGCGCCCGCGTCACGCGCCGCAGGGCCAGGCTCAGCTCGTGACGACCGCCGCGTGCTCGCTGGTGTTTACCGAGGCCGCACGCCGCGCTGCCAGGGTGGCCAGCAAGCGATCCACCGACAGGGCGCCGGCACCGCCCAGCAGGAGGGCACTCAGCCCCGCGATGTAGAGCAGGTTGATCTCAAAACCCGGCAAGCCGAACTGCGGCCCACCCTCGCCCATGCCGATCACGTTCATGAAGCTGAACCCGGCGCCCAGGTGCACCGTGAACAGGGCGACGACCATCACGCCGATCTGTAGCAGCGCCACCACACCCACGAACGCTCCCACGATGAGCGCCAGACCGCCGAAGAACTCGATCGCACCCACCGTCCACGCGGTGGCCTCCGGGGCCGGGACGCCGATGCCGCGCAGCATGCCCACGAAGCCCGCGTGCCCATCTGCCGAGAACAACTTGCCGTAGCCGTGGAACGC
>JABAOF010001934.1_pt1 | contig 66797 bp, 57 predicted proteins | sample 7062171 | NCBI WGS metagenome assembly JABAOF01 (sample SAMN14538628, study PRJNA623070) | marine sediment metagenome | biome: marine biome [ENVO:00000428]; feature: marine pelagic biome [ENVO:01000023]; material: deep marine sediment [ENVO:00002113] | place: India: Gulf of Khambhat ...
ACATCGGCCGGGCATGTAAGCCCGGCCTGCTGTCTTTGGGTGAGGTTACGTCACCGGGAATTTCCAATCTTATGGGCCAACCAAATCGGCAACGATCTCATCCAACTCCAATTCCTGCCCACGTTCCAGAGCCGCTGAATATGCCTCCGGGGAAAGCTCATCCTCAAGGTTGGCAAGCAAATTCTTGGCACTATCTCGAATGCGCCCTTCTAGCCATCTGGTCTGATTGCTGGCGGGATGTTGAACGACCAGCGCCAGCAGCTCGACTGCTTGCTCTGAATTCTCTTGGGCTACCCGCAACCGGGCATATTCATAAAGGAGATTGACGATATCCCGGACGAAACCAATTTCCTTCGTTAACGCTAGGGATTGGTGCAGATACCTTTCTGCTTCTGCGTATTTTCCTACCGATATGGCCACCTTCGCCAGATACTTGGTGGCGGTTTGAATCGAATAATGAAAGTCGACTTCCTCCGAAAGATGCAAGCAACGGAGATAGAGTTCTCGTGCTTCCTCGTGCTTGCCGCGAGCCAAAGCCGCGTGACCCATGACAATTAAGGGCATCGTTGAACCGCTCGCATCTCCGATTTCTTCGTATAGATTCAAATTCGTCTCTGCAAGGCGCATGGCCTCTCCGTAATCCCCTTCAATCAATGCAACCATGCCCGCTGCAAATAAAGTAAAGGCCAAAAGCCACTTGTCATCCATCTCAGTGGTGATCTCATACATTTTACGTATGGCTTTGGCTTCCTCGGTCATTCGGCCGAGCATATAGGCGTTCAAAGCCAAGCTATCATAAGCGAACACCAATGCCTCAGACCGATCATGCTGTTGCAGGATCTCCGTACTTTCTTTTGCCAGTTCATAGCCTTGATCGGAAAGATCCAACCAGGCCATGAAGTATGACTGGTGTGCCATCGCAAGAGCCCGTAAGGCTACAGAGTCCTCGTCCTCCTCACCTTGAAATACCCTGACGACCTCTGCGAATAACTCCATTCCCGCATGGTTCCACCAGCGAATCCAGTAAACGTGCCAAATGCCACTGATGAATTTCCACATCTGGAGGGAATTCCTTTGGGCCAGATAGTATCGCCATGCCGCGCGCACATTCTCAATATCATGTTCGATCTCGTTGAGAACGAGCGTTTGTCTCTTGCCTCTAAGATGTACTCCCTTCTGTTGCATGAACGTCGCGAAGTAGTCAGCGTGCGCTTCTTGAGCGGAGATGCTGACCTGTGGTGTCTCCTCAAGCCGCTCCTGAGCGTATTGCCGCAACAACTCGTGGACCTCCAGGCGGCTAGAATCTGGATCGAGGCTCAGGAAGGATTTGTTGACCAATCCAGCCAATAATTGGAGCGAGGCTCCCGTAACCTGCTGAGCTGCCTCGCGCGTGAAGCCGCCTCGGAATACAGAGAGCTTCATGAATATCTGCTTCTCATCCTGGTCTAACAAGGACCACGAATGATCAAAAACGGCGCGAATACTGCGGTGGCGGTCTGGTACATCATGTACTTCGGCCGAAAGGATATCCAAGCCCCTCTTGAGTTCCTTGGCAATTTCATCCACATTTAGAATGTGGAGCCATGCAGCCGCCAACTCGATCGCCAGCGGCATTCCCTGCATAATTAGACAGATATTTGCGATTTGCTCCAGTTCGTCTGGTGAAGGGTCATATCCAGGGCGTACTTTACTGGCACTCTGCACGAATAAGGTAATGGCATCGTAGTTCAGGGTATGTACTGAACCTACTGGATCGGGAAATGCCATACCAGCTACGGTATTGATTGTTTCGCTCTGCAAATTAAGTCTTTCACGTGACGTAGCCAGGATTTTCACTGCAGGAGCGGCTTGAAGAATCTCGCTGACGATACCCACGCCGTCCAGTAAGTGTTCAAAATTGTCCATCACCAGCAGAAGCTTCCGATTTTGCAGGTAGCGAAGCAGCTGGTGTTGTGGGTCTTCATGGGTTGCGAGGGGTGATTTCACCGCTTCGGCAATGGTCTGAACGAGGGGTTCAACCGAACGAATGGGAGCCAAGGAAATAAAAAAGCATCCGTCCTCAAAATCCGCGGCGATCTCCTCCGCCGCTTTCACGGCCAGGCGTGTCTTGCCAATACCACCCGGCCCCGTGAGCGTGAGCAAACGGGTCTCCGCCAGGCGCCGCTTAACTTCATCTAATTCGTCCCTCCGGCCGACGAACGGGGTCGGTTCGGCAGGCAAGTAAACTTGTGGCTTAGCCACGGTTTTTCGGCCAAGGTCCAGGAGGCCCAGGGTTTTAGCCCGCTCAACGGCCTCCCGCCGATTTTTCACATACAGCTTGCTGAGGATCTTCCCGACGTAATCCTTGACAGTGCTCTCGGCAAGATGCAGGCGATCAGCAATCTCCCGGTTCGTCAATCGTTCAGCGAGCAGAACCAAAACGTCCTGCTCACGCCAGGTCAGATCTTCAGAATGCACTTCATCGCCGGATAAATCAAGGTTGTTCATGACTAATCTTTTTAAGCGTTATTTGAAGGGAAATTTCAACACGGATTGCGTCCGAATTATTCTACAGGATTTACCGACTTTTTACCTCCCAAAAGAGGGATGACCCTGCTTTGACAATCTTCTATAGTGGAGAAGATCTTATTACAAGATGGAAAGAAGATCGGAGCGAAAGGATAGGAAAGATGCTTACAGCGAATTTAGACCAACGACTGCAAGTCGTGGACGAGTTGAACACATTTGCAACTACGCCGATTGAAATTGAAGTCCGACCTGAGCGCGATCTTGACAGCCTGCTGGCTGCTCTTTCACCTGATACACCCTGGGGTGATCGAAAAATGGCTGCCCTGGAATTAGGGTACCTGCGTTGCCAAGAAGCCCTGCCGGGGCTACTGGAGGCATTACCGGTAGATCCTTTTTGGATGGTGCGCTGTGCCATCATTCAAGCGCTGGAGATGATCGGTCATCCTGAGGCCATTCCCACCTTGCAGGAAGTAGTAGAGAGTGATGGTTTTCAGATCGTTCGATCCTACGCTGCTGAGGCGATTGAAAGGTTGTCTAAAGAGGGGTAAACTCGATTATCTCGTGCATGTATGCGGTGTAATGATCTGTGACAAAATCTAATGTCTGTTCACCCCTTGGAAGCAAGGGCCGTCAAATCGGCCCTTTTTCCTTTGATCCAAGGTCCAGGGAGTACACCGCTTGCTCATGGTGAAAGCGAGTTCTGCCACTGCAATCAAATCCGGAAGATTTTGAGCTTTTAGAGGTAGTCTTAAATGCTACGCACATTGTTTCCATATGTTTCCATCCTGTCTACGCTCTGGTTGCACCGAAATTGCACCGAAAATTTCGTTTAGGAAGGGCGATTTCTGCCTCCAATGGGGGATGCGGAAATACTCCGAAAGATAATCCGCATTGGTTTTTCTCAGTCAAGTAAACCAAAAACACCTCAAATTATCAGATTAACCCCAAAAACTTGACACGTATGTCCGAATTTGCTATTATGGCCGTGAACGTTCACGGTCACGTTCACGGTCACGTTAGCGGGAACGATCACAGGGTCATTTTTTCCATAGAAATCACAATTTATGAGCCAGAAGAAGCGAGTCACCATCCACCAGGTAGCCAAAGAAGCCAATGTCTCCCGGCAAACGGTCTCACGGGTGATCAACAATCGCCCGGACGTCGCCCCGGAGACACGTGAGCGCGTGCAGGAAGTGATCGAAAGGTTGGGGTATCGACCCAGCGCGATCGCGCGCAGTTTGATTCAACAGCGCAGTTACACCATCGGCGTCGTCATCGCGGGTTTGAAATTTGTCGGCCCATCCAGAACACTCAACGGGATCACCGAGATGGCTGAAGAGATGGGGTATGGACTGTTGCTGAAAGAATTACTCGGTTTCACAACCAATGACGTCGATCCACTTTTGCAGTGGTTTCTCTCGAGACAGGTTGACGGCATCATTTGGGCAGTCCCTGAAGTCGGTGAGAACAGGGATTGGCTGCAAGATCAGCTCCCCGATTTGTCAGTTCCCTTGATCTTTCTCACGATGCAGGTTCAAAAAGGCTTGTCGATCGTTTCGGTTGACAATTACCTCGGTGGGAGGATGGCGACGGAGCATCTCATTGAACAGGGCAAGGACAAAATTGGGCATATATCCGGACCGTTGGATTGGTGGGAGGCGCAGCAGCGCAAACAAGGTTGGTTGGATGCGCTCCTCGACGCCAATCTGAGAGTTGATGAGAAATTTGCTGCAGAGGGGAATTGGTCTTCCCGCAGTGGAGAACAAGCCTTTCAACGACTCCTGGATGACTATCCGGGCATGAACGGTGTGTTTGTGGGCAACGATCAAATGGCCTTGAGTGTCATACAGATCGCTTGTCGGGACGGGATCAAAATCCCGGATGAATTGGCTGTCGTTGGTTTTGACGGCATTCCCGATGCAGCCTACTATTGGCCACCATTAACGACCATCTATCAGGATCAATATAAAGTTGGATGCACAGCTGTTCAAACACTCGTCGAGTTAATAGAGGCGTGGCAAAGAGGAGAAACTGACCTCGAACCAAAAATGACCATCATTGAGCCTGAGTTAATCGTCCGTGAAAGCACGAAATCTGTACAACCAGCAGGCTGAACGTTGGCCAATCGACGCAATCACAAAGCATGAAACCAGGATAGAGGAGGTGGTTATTGGAGAGAGAAATCATCAACAAAGAAAGGGAAGTGCTTCCCGATAGGACAGCGACCCCATGAGATGCACTTCCCTGCGAACGCAAACCGTCAAATCATGGTTTGACTGATTCGCGAGCGCTCACCCTAATTATACGATACTCATCGATACTGCCATATCGCAACAGAGTAAGAATCTCTTAAGGAGAGGAAAATGAACGTCAAGAAGTTGTCCAAAACCATCCTTTTCCTTCTTGTCATCCTGTCCATGGTGCTCTCTGCATGCGGAACAGCAGGTGAGACCGAAGAACCTGTCGTTTCTGCGCCAGTAGAGGAAGAAGGTGAGGTGGAAGGGGAGGTAGCTGAAGAAGCAGCACCTGAGAAACCATCCGGACACATCGTTGTATGGGGGTGGTCGTCCGCATTGGTGGATACCATCGAGGGAAGTGGTGTCCTGGCTGATTTCAACGCCGAATATCCGGATATCGAAGTCGAGTTCATGATCACCGATCCTGCCGACGTTTACACCAACTTACCGCTTGCATTTACAGCTGGTGAAGGACTTCCCGATGTCAGTCTCGTGGAGAACAGCCATCTGGCGCAGTTTGTTCACATGGGCGGGGGGGCTGGTCTGATGGATCTGACCGATCGAGTCGCTCCCTACATTGACAAAATGAATGCCTATAAATGGACGGATTGCACTTTGGATGGAAAGTATTACTGCTTGCCATGGGACTCCGGTCCAGTTGTCATGTATTACCGTCGTGATGTATTTGAAGCCGCGGGGTTACCGAGTGAACCAGACGAAGTCTCGGCCCTAATTTCAGATTTTGAGGCTTACTTCGAGGCTTGCCAGACGATCAAAGAAACAACCGGGGCGTATTGCTTCGCGCACAATAAAGCCAACAACTACGGAAGACTATACGAGATCCTTTTATGGGAGCAAGGCCTTGGTTATTACGATCTGGATACCGGTGATATCACTGTTAATAGCGCCGGGAATGTGGCCACACTGGAATTACTGGGAGATTTCTGGGATGCAGAGATGACCTCGGATAATCTTGAATGGACGGATGCATGGTACCAGGAATTTGGTACGGTAGAAATCTCTGAAGGCCCCATTGCAACCCTCATCGAAGCAGCTTGGATGGAGGTCTTCCTGAAGGGATGGATCGCTCCAGGCACGGCTGGACTCTGGGGTGTGGCCGAGATGCCGAGCGTCACGGGTGATGGCCCGCGCACATCGAATGATGGTGGGTCCGTCTTCGTGATCCCAGCACAGGCTCCGAATCCGGAGGCGGCATGGGCTTTCGTCGAATTCTGTCTCGGACGAGAGGAGAGCCAGCTGAAGATGTTCGAGGTCAGTGGTTTCATCCCCTCTCTGGAAACGACCTACGACGATGAGATCTTCGATACTCCCAATGATTTCTTTGCTGGTCAGGTCACTTTCCGGCTGTACGCTGACGTTGTGCAGCGCATACCCAGCGCAGGCATCTATGGTCCGAACTACGACATGATGAACAGCGCTGTATCGAATGCGATCCAGCAGTATGCTGCTGGAGTGTTGTCAGCGCAGGAGGCGTTAGAAGAAGCAGCTGCTGAGATCCGTTCCAACCTCGAGTAAAAGAATGGGACATAAAGTTGAGGGGAGAGTCATGAAGATCTCCCCTCAACTTCCTGTGAGAGGTGGGTGTATTTATGGCAGAAAACGTTAATTCCGCACAGACAGATGTTTCCAGGAAATCTAAGCTCTGGAAACAGATGTGGAAAAATCGCTGGGCATACACATTCATATCGCCCTTTTACATCCTCTGGATGATTTTTGGATTAGGCCCATTTCTGTTTTCTTTGTATTTGATCTTCGCCAGGTGGGATGGGTTGGGACCCATAGAATTTGTTGGTCTGAAGAATTTCGAGTACCTGTTCAAGCCAGGCGGGGGGGAAGTGTTTTGGAAATCTATCGGCAACGGTGTGATCCTGTTCTTCATGTATGTCCCCATCATGACATTCCTGGCCATCGTGCTGGCTGTGATTCTAAACTCACGCCGTGTGCGAGGCTTTCGTTTCTATCGCACGCTGGTCTTCGCCCCATACGTAACCTCAATGATCGCCGCTGGCTTCACGTTCCGCTTATTATTGGAACAAGATGGTGGACTGTTCAATATACTATTCAATCTGGTGGGAATATCCGGTGTACCTTGGCTGGAGAATGAGTGGTGGGCTCGGATCTCCCTATGTTTACTCGTCATCTGGGGTTGGTTGGGATACAACATGGTATTGATGCTGGCTGGATTGCAGACGATCCCGCGTGAATTAACTGAAGCTGCCCAGATAGATGGTGCGACACCCGTACAGGCTTTTTTCCACATCACAATCCCTTTATTGCGACCAGTAATTATCTTCTCATTGATATTGTCCACCATGGGGACGTTTGCCTTGTTCAATGAAGTCTATGCGCTAACGACGGTCCCTGGTGGACCCATGCGAGCAAATCTTACGCCTTTCCTGCATGTCTACAACGTTGCCTTCCAAGACTTCCGATATGGGCGCGCTTCGGCCATGTCCTACGTATACGCTTTGCTCATCTTCGCAGTGTCCTTATTACAGCTCCGTTACTTCGGTCGCGAGGATCAATAAGGAAGAAAACCATGAACAAACTGCGTTCCTTAACGATCAATTTCCTTATTTCTGCGGGTTTGATCATACTTTCGATCTTCATGATCCTACCCTTCCTGTGGATGTTGAGCACCTCTTTTAAACCTTATGATGAGATCTTTGGTATTCCGCCGGTCCTGATTTCGCCCAATATGTCGCTTGATGGTTACCGCTTTATATTCGGAGAGATCAATGCCTTGAGGGCATTAGGTAACACAGCACTTGTTTCGACGCTTGCTACAGCAGCGTCATTATTTTTCTGTACTTTAGGAGGCTATGGCTTCGCTAAATTCCGATTTCCCGGAAGGAAAGCCCTTTTTGGATTTCTACTAGGCACAATGATCATCCCCTATGCAATCTTCATCGTGCCATCGTATATCATGATGGTCAAATATTTCGGCTGGTTCAATACATATTTCCCTTTGATTATTCCTGGCGCAGCGAATGCTTTCGGTATTTTCTTCATGCGCCAGTATATCTCAACAGTCAACGAAGAAATAATGGATGCAGCCCGGATCGATGGCGCCAGCGAATTCGCGATATTCTGGAGAGTGATCCTGCCGATTGTACGCCCGGGCATGGTTACTTTAGGCCTGATCTCGTTTATGGCTACCTGGAATAATTATCTGTTGCCTTCAATTTATCTCAAGAAACAAGAAATGTTCACCTTGCCACTTCTGATGCTGCAAATGCAAGGTCCAGCTGGATATACACAATATCGTGAATGGATGGCTCTGGCGACGATCAGCGTTGTTCCTTTGCTCATCCTGTTCTTGTTCTTCCAGCGTCGTTTTGTGGAAGGGATCACTGCTGGTGCTCTTGCCGGGGCATAATTGAATGGAAGAAGAATCAAACTGGAGTTATGGTTATGGATGCGTTGAAGCGGTTCGAAGTTTGGTTCGTTGCAGGTAGCCAGCATTTATATGGAGAAGACACCTTAGCACTCGTTGCAGAGAATTCAAATGCGATTGCGCGCGGATTGGGAGAATCGAACAGGTTGCCCGTGAATGTCGTAGCAAAGCCGGTGCTCACAACCTCGGATGCGATTTACAAGCTCTGTCAGGAAGCCAATAGTTCCCCGCAGTGTGCTGGCTTGATCGTCTGGATGCACACATTTTCACCCGCAAAAATGTGGATAGCGGGATTGAAAGCCTTGCAGAAACCCTTCGTGCATTTGCACACCCAATTCAATGAAGAGATCCCGTGGGCGACGATTGACATGGATTTCATGAACCTGAATCAGTCGGCACATGGTGGTCGGGAGTTCGGATTCATCAACACCAGAATGCGGATAAACAGGAAAGTGATCGTTGGTCACTGGCAGGATGAAAACGTTTTGAGGGAACTCGATGTCTGGGTCCGTGCTGCCTGTGCCTTTGCGGATGCCCAGGGTGGGAAGATCGCCAGGTTCGGTGACAATATGCGTGAAGTGGCGGTAACTGAAGGCGATAAGGTCACAGCGCAGATCCAATTCGGCTATTCAGTCAACGGATACGGAGTCGGCGATTTAGTTGCTTTCATTGACAGAGTATCAGAAGCGGATGTCGATGGCTTGATATCCGAGTATGAAAAACAGTACCAGATGGCAGCATCCGTAAAATCTGGTGGCGCATTAGCCCAGTCTGTGCGTGAAGCAGCCAAGATCGAACTGGGCTTGAGGGCATTTCTGGATGAAGGTGATTTCAAAGGGTTCACCGACACGTTCGAAAATCTGCATGGGCTGGTTCAACTCCCGGGGATTGCAGTGCAGCGCTTGATGGCTGATGGTTACGGCTTTGGCGCTGAAGGCGATTGGAAAACATGTGCCCTGGTACGGGCGATGAAAGTGATGAGTGCAGGATTGGAGGGGGGAACCTCATTCATGGAAGATTACACCTATCACTTCAACCCGGATGGAGACAAGGTGCTTGGCGCGCACATGCTCGAAATTTGCGAGTCGATCGCCGATGGCAAACCCTCGTTGGAGATTCATCCACTGGGCATCGGAGGCAAGGCGGACCCGGTTCGGTTGGTGTTTGATGTCGCCCCAGGACCAGCGCTCAACGCCGCTATTTTAGACCTGGGCTCACGCTTCAGGATGATCGTCAACGAGGTGGATGTGGTGACCCCAGAACAGGCGATGCCAAAACTCCCGGTTGCCAGAGCGCTGTGGGTTCCCAAACCGGATTTGTCCATAGCAGCTACCACATGGATCTTGGCTGGTGGACCACACCATACCGGATTCAGCAAAGCATTGACAGCAAAGCATCTGGAAGATTTTGCCGATATGGTCGGGATAGAATATCTATTAATCGATGGTGATACCCAAGTATCCGAATTTAAAAAAGAACTGAAATGGAATGAGGTTTATTATCATTTGGCGTAGGGCTCTGGATAATTGGTTGGGGAATGCTGATGAAAGCAGAACGCCAATTATTCCTTCAAACCATAAAAGGTGCTGTCCCGTTCATTGATGAAGGCATTTTTCTTCCGCATGAACATCTTTTCACCGATTTGAGAGGCCCCAGTGTTCCAGATTATGCCACGGCGGTTCCTGATGATGTGGTGCAATCCATGCAGCCCATTCTTCTGGAGGCTCGTGCAGCTGGAGTGACCGCACTGGTGGAGTGTTCTACCATTGGTGTGGGCAGGAACTTACAGATTTTACAAATCCTGAGTGAAATTACTCTAATCCATATCATTGCCCCGACTGGCATTTACCGAGAGGCGTTTGTACCAGAGTCACAAAGAACATGGACTCCTGAGGCGTTTGCCGATGGATGGGCGAAAGAACTCACGGTGGGCATGGAAGGTACGGGAGCAAAGGCAGGGTTTATCAAGATCGCAATGAGTGATGATGGACCTACGCCTCTTGAATCTCGCCTGCTAGAATCAGCGGCAATCGCCAGTGGCAAAACCGGTGCAGCGGTGGCCAGCCACACAGCCAGCGGGGAGGTATTCCAGCGGCAGGTTGAAGTGTGTGCTGCGCTGGATTTTGACCTTTCCCGGTTTATCTGGGTGCATGCGAATCTTGAAACTGACGTATCAATCCACCTCGAAGCAGCAAATATGGGTGTCTTCGTTGAATTTGACGCAATTGGTGCCGCGTGGCAGTCACAAGAGATGATGGTCGATTACACCCTTAAGCTGATAGAAGCTGGACACATCGATAAGATCCTCCTATCTCACGATGCTGGCTGGTATCAACCAGGGAGACCCAAGGGGGAACCGGAAGGTGGGTACCGCGGCTTTGTGGACATAGTTGAGAAATTCATACCTGCATTGAAGGAAAAAGGCGTCTCCGAAGATGAGATCAAACAACTGACCTGCGAGAATCCTAACCGGGCGTTTCGTTTCTAGTGAGAGTTGAGAAAATGGAAAAAAGACGATTTGGGCGTACTGGACACTTGAGTTCAGTGGCGATTTTTGGGGCAGCCGCATTCTACTAAATTGACCAGGAAAAAGCAGATGAAGTTATGAATTATCTGCTCAGCACTGAGATCAACCATATCGATATCGCCCCTGGATACGGAGATGCAGAAGCAAGAATGGGGGTTTGGCTAGAGAGACAGCGTGGAAAATATTTTGTGGGCTGAAAAACAATGGCGCGCGAAAAAGATGATGCAGCCGCCGAGCTCCGTATTTAGCTTGAGAGAATACATCTGGACCATTTTGATTTGTATCAACTGCATGCCGTGACGACACTCGATGAGCTAGATGCGGATATGTCAAAAAACGGGGCGTCAGAGGCGGTTCTCGAGGCGCAGGAAGAAGGATTGACGAAATACAATGGCATTACCAGTCACGGCTGGAAACCCCCAGGATTGCTGCTGGAAGCCTTAAATCCATTCCCATTTGACAGCGCGTTATTACCGATCAACCCGAATTTCTTTTCCAATGCCAATTACAAAGCGAAAACTGAGGAATTGCTTTCCCGCTGCAAAGACGAGGATGTTGGCACGATGATCATCAAGGTGATTGCCAAGGGGGCGTGGGGCGAGCGGGAAAAAAACTATACAACCTGGTATGGGCCTTTTGACACTCCTGAAGAGATCCAAAATGGGATTGATTTTGCTTTATCACAGGACGTGACGGGCATCTGTACCGCAGCGGATATTAACCTGCTGCCAATCGTGGTGGAGGCCTGCGAGAAATTTACGCCGATGAACCTGGAGACCCAAGCGGCATTGATAGAGGACAGCTGCAAGCAAATGCCCATATTTGAAGTGGAGGATACATGAAATTTTCGAAGTTCTTCTTTGGGACAGATTATTACCCGGAGCACTGGCCAGAAGAACGCTGGTCGGAAGACGCAAAATTGATGAAAGCCGCTGGGTTTAATATCGTCCGTCTGGCAGAATTCGCCTGGGCAAAAATTGAGACGCGGGAAGGTCATTTTAATTTTGACTGGCTGGATCGGGCGATAGATATCCTTGCGGAGCTAGATATTCAGATCGTGTTGGGAACACCGACGGCTTCTCCGCCTCCCTGGTTGATGGCTAAAGACGGTGAGCTGTTCATTGTAAAGGAGAACGGTGTTCGGCTGGGGTACGGCAACCGGCGGGAATACTGTCCTAACCACCCGCTTTATCATCAGCACACAGAACGGATCGTCACCCAAATGGCGGAGCGATACAAAGATCATCCTGCGGTGATTGGCTGGCAGATCGACAATGAATTTGGGGCACGCTGTTTCTGTGATATTTGCAGGGGGGAATTCCACAAATGGCTGCAGACGCGCTATGCAAATCTCGATGAGGTAAATGAAAAGTGGGGAACGATCTTTTGGGGACATGTGTATGGGGAATGGTCGCAAATACCAGTGCCAGTTCAGCTTGGTTACCACCCGATGGATAGTTCGCCCAACCCAGGCCTGGCATTGGATTATTTTCGATTTATGAGTGATGTTTATGTGACTTATCAGGACCTGCAAATGAATATCCTGCGGGAAAAGTGTCCGAAGCACTTTATCACCCACAACTTTATGGGATTTAAATACAAGAACTTGAACTATTTCGATCTTGCTAAAAATCTGGATTTCGTCTCATGGGATAACTACGCCCGCATGCAGTGGACGATGGATGCGGATGTGGATCCGAGTAATGCGGCGCTTAATCATGATGCCATGCGGGGCTTGAAAAAACAAAACTTTTGGGTGATGGAGCAGCAATCGGGACCGGGAGGATGGGAGCATGTGGCCGCAGCCACAAAACCGGGTGAACTGCGCTTGTGGGCATACCAAGGCATTGCTCATGGCGCAGACGGAATCATCTTTTTCCGGTGGCGCACCTGTCGTTTTGGTACAGAGCAATATTGGCACGGTGTATTAAATCATCACGGGATTCCAGGACGTCGCTATGAAGAAATCGCCAGGATGGGCGCTGAGATCAGCCTGATTGGCGAGCAAATCAACGGCGCAGTGATGAAACCCGCAGTGGCGATCATGCAGTCTTATGACGCCCGTTTTGCGTTCCAGATCCAGCAGGTCAATCCCAAACTGCACTATGAACAGCAAATCGGGGACATCTACAAGGCTTTCCATACTCAGAATATTGGTGTGGATATCGTCTCGGAGAAAGATCGACTCTCTGGCTACAAACTCGTAATTGTGCCTCTCATGTATGTGCTAAGTGAAGAAACGATTACAAATCTGGAAAGGTTTGCAGAAAAGGGGGGGATGGTTGTGTTGACCGGCTTGACAGGAGTCAAAAACCTGCACAATGCCGTAGTAAATATGAAGCTCCCCGGGCTGGCGGCGAAGATGAGTGGGATAGAAGTAGAAGAATACCTTTCCTTGCCAGAATATGAAGAAAATGAAATTAAATTTTCACACGTTACTCTGGATGGGAATTATCCCGTACCGATATGGGCGGATGTATTGTCACTCCAACAAGGGCAGCCGATAGGACATTACAGTAAGGACTTTATCGCCGACCAACCTGCCGCTTCGCTGAACGAATTTGGTAAAGGGAAAGTGCTTTATTTAGGTGCCCTGGGAAATTATGAGTATTACAAAGATATCGCTCAATGGCTGGTCAATCTGGCTGGGATTGAGTCCCCGATAGCTGCGCCGGATGGCGTCGAAGTGACAGTGCGTTGGAAGGGAAACCGGCGTTTGTTGTTCATACTCAACCATACGCAGCAAGAACATAATATTCACTTGGAGAACAGCTATTCTAATGTACTGAATGGCGAGATCATCCACGAGACCGTGGGTATTCCACCTTTTGGGGTGTTGATATTGTCGGACTGATCTCTGAGGTGACAAAAGGTGCCTGAAATTGAAACCAAGAGAGCGTGTTGAGCTTGCACTCAATCATCAAATACCCGACCGTTGCCCGGTGCAGATGGGATATACGCCTGAGTTTTATTCTCGCCTCGAGGAAGATTTGGCTAGTCGGATGAAGGACATTCCGAGTGAAGAGGCTGAACAAGTCATCTCTGGCGATATGCGCGTGGCTTCGCTTGGGTGGTCAACTTCCTATTATTTGGATGATAAGCCATATGTCGATGAATGGGGGATTGGTTGGCAGATACAACCCTATGAAACGCCATTTGGCATCGGCCATTACACTGAGATCTGCAGTCACCCTCTGGCCGAAAACTCAGCTATAAAACATTATCAGGCGCCAGATCCCAATCGAGCTGAGCTGTACGATGCCGTTGAAGAATTGGTTCGAGAGGCTGCAGCAGAATACTGGATTGTCGGTCAGGTCCATACAACCATATTTGAAACCGCTTGGGCGTTGCGGGGATTTGAACAGATGATGATGGATATGGCCTGTGATCCAGAGATCGCCTATCGATTGTTGGATATCCCCTTTCACTATCATCTGTTCATTGCGAAAAAGCTGGCGGAAATTGGCGTGGATATGATTTTCCTGGGAGATGATGTCGGCGCGCAGAATAGGATGATAATCTCAGCCGAGATGTGGCGGAAGTACCTGAAACCCAGGATGAAAATAATCATTAGTGATGTGAAGGAAATCGCCCCAGATTTGAAAATTGCATATCACACAGATGGTAATGTTGAAGCGATCATACCGGAATTGATCGAGATTGGCATTGACGTGCTCAACCCAGTACAACCTGCATCTATGGAACCGGCCAAACTGAAGCAAGATTTTGGTGACCAACTAAGCTTCTGGGGCACGATTGATGAACAACACACGCTTCCATTTGGTTCGCCGGAAGAAGTCGCCAGCGAAGTGAAACTTCGTTTGGAAACGGTTGGATATGACGGAGGGTTGGTCATTGCCCCCACGCACGCGGTGCAATTGGATACACCACTGGAAAACTTCTGGGCAATGGTAGATGCGATTATACAAACACGATATTGATAATTCGGTTTGGATTGGAGGGAAAATGTCATTAGGCAAAAATTTTTTAAAGGTAGATGGAGAGAAGATATTTAATCAGCAGGAGCAGGAAGTCCGGCTGCGAGGTTTTTGCCTGGGTGGTTATCTGCATATGGAAAACTTCATGCTTGGCTATCCGGGCCACGAAGCCGGGATGCGGGAAGCGATAGCAAATGAATTGGGTTTGGAGCGCGCCGCACACTTTTTCACAGAATATCGAAAACACTTTTTTAAGGAAGAAGATGTGAAATTTATTAGGGACCTTGGTTGTAATACCGTCCGGGTGGCACTTAATTATCGAGAATTTGAATCTGATGACAGTCCGTATGCATACAAGGAATCGGGTTTTAAGTATCTGGATCAGTTGGTAGCCTGGGGTCGCAATCACAACCTGTACATGATCCTCGATTTGCATGCTGTCCAGGGTTGGCAGAATAGCGGTTGGCATTCCGATAATTTCACAAATTCGGCATTGTTTTGGGGGCAAAAGGTATTCGAAGACCGTGCGGTTGCTTTGTGGGAAGAAATTGCCTGCCGATATCGAGGAGAGGAATTTATCGCCGGTTATAACCTGGCGAATGAACCCAACACAACCGAAATCAAATGGCTCAATCAGTATTACGAACGGGTAACACAGGCGATTCGGGAAATTGATCCCGATCACATCTTGTTCTATGAAGGCAACCGGGATTCCCAACAGTTTGATGGATTGAACCACCCCTTCGATGATAATGCTGTTTACAGCAGCCACCTGTATGTGCTGCCAGGTACTGATCTGGGGGAATATCCTGGTGAGTTCGCTGGTATTTATTACGACAAGGATCAGCTAAGGCGTGAATACGAGGGGCGGCGGGAGTTCAGCCAACGCCATGGCGTGCCGCATTGGCTGGGGGAGTTTGGCCCGATCTACTCTGACCCTGTTCTGGAAAAATCACGCTTGAAAGTGATGGCGGATATGCTCAACATCATTGAAGAATTTAGGGATCACTGGACGATTTGGAATTACAAGGACATTGGTTTGATGGGGGTGGTTTCTCCCAAAAAAGATTCTGACTGGATGCGAAAAACGGAGCCTGTACGTAGGGTGAAGACTGCCTTGCGGTGTGATCATTGGATTGAGAGAAAACCGGCAGAGATTGATGATGCCATTGAAGTACTAAGCAAGCAGATACTTTCTATCGTTAAGGAAATGCCAGGGTATTGGGACGAATTTGCAGAACAAATTCAGTGGCGAATATGCGATGGGTTGATATCACAATACCTACAGCCCGCGTTTGCATCACAGTTTCGAGGAATTACTGACGAAGGAATCAAGCACTTGATGAAATCTTTTTCCCTGGAGGAATGTGAGGTGAGGGTAGGGCTGATTAATTTGATCAGGGAAACAACTGCAGGCGAAAACAAACATGAATGAATTCGAAGAAAAACAACTGGTGATCAATGAGTTTATGGCGGTGCACAAGATTGATGCCCTTGTCCTGCATACGGTGAGCAGTTTTTCTTGGGCGACTTGCGGTGCAGCTTCGTATATCAATATCGCTTCGACAACCGGTGAGGCTTCTCTGGTGATCACGAGTGAGAAGAAATTCCTGGTGACGAATAACATTGAACGCCCCAGGATGAGCGTGGAAGAAAAGCTGGAAAACCAGGGGTGGGAGATCATTGAAACCCTCTGGTACCAACAAAATGATGTAATCGCTGATCTCACCCGGGGATTAAAAACTGGAACCGACATCTCCGGAACGAGATACAAAGACTTGTCGGAGGCATTGGCAAGAACCAGGGCAGTTCTTACTCCATCTGCTGGAGAACATTTTAGAGTGCTAGGACGCCAGTGTGCACAGGCGATGAATGCAGCCGCGCACAGCGTCCGACCCGGCATGACAGAATTCGAAATCGCTGGCATGATGGCGCATGAGTTGGAAAAGCGGGGCGTACAGATGACCGTGAACCTGGTAGGCACGGACGAAAGGATATTTGCATACCGGCACCCACTGCCCACAGCAAAGAAATTACAGCGGTATGCAATGCTGATCTTCTGCGGGCGCTGGAAAGGATTGGTTTGTTCAATCACCCGGTTGGTGCATTTCGGGGCTGTGCCGGAAGAAGTACGGCAAAAGGCAAACGCAACGGCCCATATTGATGCTCATTTTATTGAGCAGACCAGACCAGGTAAAAGGGTAGGTGAGATCTTTCAACATGCCGTCAATGAGTACGCCGCAATGGGCTTCCCCGATGAATGGAAGAAACACCACCAGGGTGGACCAGTTGGTTATGAGCCGCGAGAATATCTCGCCCGGCCAGATTCGACCGAGGAAGTAACCCTGGGTCAGGTCTACGCCTGGAACCCATCGATCACTGGGGTCAAGTCAGAGGACACGATCCTGATCAGCGAAGAGAATAATGAAATCCTTACTGAAATCGAAGGCTGGCCAACAATCGCTACAAAGGTCAACGGCAGATCTTATCAGCGACCTGACATTCTGGAGGTGACTTAGCCTGTGGAGCCATTTTCATGTCGGACTACTCTCCTTCGATTGGTTGGAGTCTCCTTTGCTTTTTCATGCTTTATTGCCTGTTCTGCAAAGGTTGAACCGGAGATTTCGGAGAACGCCGGTTCGAATCAAATAATGGCTGTTGAGCAGGATTCCCAATCTCTTTCGGGTGATTGGCGATTTGGAGTCGATCGAGACAATGTTGGTGAACAAGAGGAGTGGTTCAGTCCTGGTTATGTTGCATCGGATTGGTTGTTGGTTGAGGTCCCTCACACCTGGAATGTGATGGAAGCGTATAGGGATTACGTAGGGATCAGCTGGTACCGACGCGACTTCACACCTGAGGCCGATATTTCTGGTGCACACATACGTTTGCATTTTGACGCGGTTTATTACAAGGCAACAGTCTGGTTGAATGGAACACTTCTGGGAGAACATGAAGGTGGGTACACGCCGTTTGAATTTGATGTCAGTGATTTGGTCGTGGCAGAATCGCAAAATGCCCTCATCGTCAAGGTCGACAATTATCGCAAGTCCGATCGTGTTCCAGATGATGTCTTCGATTGGTGGCCGTATGGTGGCATCGTTAGAAATGTGACGTTGATTGTCACCAGCCGTACGTATATTGACCAGCAGTTTATTTCCACGGTACCCAACATCACTGGTTGGAATGAAGCGGATGAGGCATCGGTTTCAACTTCAGTTTCGGTCAGGAATACTTCAGCTGATCGCTTAGAAGGTTTTTTGAGGGCGACTGTTATTGATGATGATACAGGCAGTACAGTGTTTGATGCGCCTCAGGAAATTAGGATCAATGTTCCAGCTGGAGAGAGCGTTGAAATTACCCTGAATGCTGTGATCCCTTCACCCAAGTTGTGGCACTTTGATAATCCCAATTTATATATATGGGACACGACCCTCTTAGATAATAAAGGCCGGGTTTTACATTCCAGGCAAGATACTTTTGGTGCACGTTTGATTGAGTTAATCAATGGGCATTTTATTTTGAATGGCGAACCGGTGCGATTGGTGGGGATGTCCCGCCATGTTGATTCACCACAGTATGGGTTGGCAGAACCCTTGTCATTTATGGTTGCGGATTATGATGATATGAAAAGACTGAACATGGTGTTCTCTCGTCCAGTTCATTACCCGCAAGACGAAACAGTTTATGACTACTGCGACCGCAATGGGATTTTGCTCATCCCAGAAATACCAGCTTGGCAAATAGATCGGTTGTGGAGTCGCGATACACAAGAGACGGCTGCGCAGCAGCTTACAGAGATGATTATCGCTTCATTCAACCATCCCTCCATCTGGGCTTGGAGCGTGGGCAATGAGCTTGACTCGAATACGCCAAGAGGTAGGGAATATGTTAGCTTGATGGTGTCGCTGGCGCATGAACTTGATCCGACCCGGCCAGTAGGGTTTGCTTCTTACCAGCTTTGGAGCAATCAAGCACGTGATGCAACGGCGATAACAGATTTTGTGATGATGAATGAATATGCTGGTTCCTGGGCTGCCCCAAAGGAGAGCCTTGCCGAAGCATTAGATCAGATCCATGGACTCTGGCCAGATAGAGTGGTGATGATATCTGAGTTTGGTCTTGAATCAGAATGGACGAGTGCACCCTGGATGGGTGATACCACATGGATGAACAATGATAGTTACTACTACATTGAGCCTGGTCTATCACCTTTCTCTGAGGAAGTTTACCGCCGACGCTCTCAAGTTGTATTCGATCAGATGGAAATCTTCCGCAGCCGGCCGTATGTGGCTGGGGCGATCTTTTGGACTTATCAAGATTACCGTTCGGGTGGTGGATTCATCATGGGGATTGTCGACGAATACAGAGATAAATCACCAGTTTGGGATGAAATTAGAGCCCAGTATTCACCCATCCGAGATATATCCGTGACGAGCGTGGGAGATGACGCTTTCGCAGTCGAATTCGTCACGCGCGGGCCGTTGGAAGAGGATATGCCCGTTTACACCTTGCGGGGGTATTCTTTGGTTTGGGAAGTGACGTCTTTAGAAGGATATTCAACGCTCACTGAGGGTCAAGTCTTGCTGCCAGATCTCTCTCCTGCTGCGATCTGGGCAGACACCATAGAAATTGATATGCCAGAGGAGGATTATTTAATCAGCTTTCGCATTAAACGACCTACTGGTTTCGACGTCTGGGAACAAACATTCAATGCCCAGGGTGAGGTGGTTGAATGAGACACCTACTATGGGAATTCTCGTAATGAAATCGTTATGTCTACTTCGACAAAAGCTGATTGGGGTTCAATGAGGTTCTTATTGTGATCCTTGGTGTTGTCATTGGAATTCACACGCTGGTTGCAGCCATATCAGTAGACAATTAAATTACATCTATTATTCCTAACAACAATGCCAATTATTGGTTTGCCTACGGCACAACAGGAGTTGAACATGAATCGATATGGAATCCAAAAAGCAATTGATAGCGGAAAGCCCGCGCTTGGAATCGAACTCGGTTCGACTCGTATCAAGGCGGTGCTGATCAACGAGGATCATGTACCGATCGCCTCGGGAAGTTATGAATGGGAAAATCAATACGAAAACGGTATCTGGACATACAGTCTCGAAGATGTTTGGACAGGTTTACAGGAGAGCTATCGGTTGCTTAGCAAAGAGGTCAATAATAAGTACAACACCCCACTCAAGACCATTGGCGCTATCGGTTTCAGCGCCATGATGCACGGCTATATGGCATTCGACAAGGATGGAAATCTACTCGTCCCGTTTCGCACTTGGCGAAACACCATAACCGGACAAGCATCACAGCAACTTACGGACCTGTTCCAATTCAACATTCCTCAACGCTGGAGTATTGCGCACCTCTATCAAGTGATATTAAACAAGGAACCTCATATCAAGGATATCAGCCATCTGACCACACTTGCAGGATATGTCCATTGGAAACTGACAGGACAAAAGGTGTTGGGAATTGGTGAAGCGTCAGGCATGTTCCCCATTGATAGCAAAATCAACGATTACGATGAACACATGATGGCGTTGTTCAACGAGAAACTCGAAGCGGAAAACATCAAATGGAAACTCCAAGACATCCTGCCTGAAGTCCTCGTATCTGGAGATTCCGCAGGCGTTCTTACAGAAGAAGGCGCTGTACTGCTCGATCCCGACGGCCAGTTACAAGCAGGTATTCCACTTTGTCCTCCTGAGGGGGATGCAGGTACAGGCATGGTCGCGACCAACAGCGTTGCAGAGCGAACGGGCAATGTTTCCGCAGGAACATCCGTCTTTGCCATGATCGTTTTGGAAAAAGCTCTATCGAAGGTGTACCCCGAGATCGACATGGTGACGACGCCAACAGGCAAGCCGGTCGCGATGGTACATAGCAACAACTGCACATCCGATCTCAATGCATGGGTCGATTTGTTCAACGAATTCACCAATGCGATTGGTGTGGAGATCGATCAATCTACGCTGTTTGAATTACTGTATCAAAAGGCGCTCTCCGGTGATGCGGATTGTGGCGGTCTCCTTGCTTACAATTATTTATCGGGCGAACACATCACGCATTTTGAGGAGGGACGCCCGCTGTTCGTCCGTACACCTGAAAGCCGTTTCACACTGGCGAACTTCATGCGTGTGCATCTGTTTTCAGCACTCGGTGCATTGAAAATCGGATTGGACATCTTTGAACAGGAAAAGGTGAAGATTGACCAAATCCTCGGTCATGGGGGTTTCTTCAAGACAAAGAAAGTGGGGCAAAAGGTCATGGCAGCGGCGATGAATGTCCCCGTTTCAGTGATGGAGACCGCAGGTGAGGGCGGCGCATGGGGGATCGCGTTGCTTGCCTCCTATATGCTCCACAAGACAAAGGATGAACCTTTGGAAGCCTATCTCTCCAACAAAGTCTTTGCAAGGGAAGATGTCACGACGATAGATCCTGATCAAAGGGATGTCAATGGCTTTGCAGCGTTCATGGAACGCTACAAAAAAGGGCTCGTCATCGAAAAAGCCGCTGTTGATGCGCTGAAGTAGATGTTTTGCGATAAATTGGTGAGAAAGTGATTTGATCAGGGATGGAGAATGAGGTGATTTATGTTATTGAAAGAAATCCGAGAAGAGCTGGTTGAATTGAACCAGGCGCTTCCGAAGTATGGTTTATGCACCTGGACAATGGGGAATGCAAGTGTCCTAGATCCTGAGAGCGGATTGGTGGTGATTAAACCTTCAGGCGTGATGTTCCCGGATCTCACGCCTGAAAGCATGGTCGTAGTAAATTTGGATGGCGATGTAGTTGAAGGTGATTTAGTGCCTTCGTCTGATACACCCAGCCATCTATATATTTACCGCCAGCTAGATCATGTCAAAAGCGTGGTGCACACGCATTCGAATTATGCAACGGCATTCGCGGCGAATAATATGGATATCCCGATTGTATTGACCGCCATGGGGGATGAATTCGGTGGTTCGATTCCCTGTGGGGGATTTGCGCTGATCGGGGGAGAAGAGGTCGGCAAGATCGTCGTCGAGGAGTTGAAGAAAGGCAATGGCAAAGCCGTGCTTCTAAGAAACCATGGGGTTTTCACAGTTGGCGAAACTGGCAAAGCGGCGGTGAAGGCGGCTGTGATGACTGAGGATTCAGCTAAAACGGTGTTGTTTGCGATGTTGTTGGGTGCCCCGGAAGTGATCTCCGATGAGGATGTGAAGAAACTGCATGATCGCTATATGAATGTATATGGGCAAAAGACTTGATTTCTGACAATGTTGTAATTATTTGTGGCGGAAAAACAGAGGTCAAGTATATTTGCCTGAATATCTTCAATAGTCAATCAATATTGCCTATCATCAAGATGTTGGGTGGTACCTGTTAAGCCAATAGGGCTTCACTATTTAACTGAAGTTCAGGAGTAGTGTGGATGGGTTCTGAAAATATCCAAGGAAAGAGAGTCGAATCCTCCAGGGATATCCTGGTCTTCGGGTTAGCGTACGCAAAGGGAACTTTGAGCAGAGCGATTGCGGATATATATAACAATGAATACCACTGGGAGCCGCTAACTGGAACAGAAAGATCAGCTGATCTGAAGTTAGCACCTGATCGAAAAAAGGTATGGAGAGTTTATCAAAAAGAAGGCACTTGGATATACGATTACACCGCAGAAATCCTGGATCCGCCTCCGTTCACAACGATAGCATGGATGATGAACCATGTTGCTCAAACGGGAGATATGTATCTATATTGTATCGAGACTAGTAAACCAGAGGGGGTCGATCGGTGTTGGGATGACTTGCCTGTGTACGCTGATTACGATCAGATGAGCAATTATTTATTTCAGGTTCTAGATAATACCCGGGAGTATCTGGAATCGATATCAAAAGATAAAATCACAGTTGAATTGAATAGACCAACACCTGCCCCTTGGGGCGATATGAGACCAGTGTATCTGAACATTTGGGGAGGAATAATTAGTCACGTGATAGAGCACGCAGTGCAGATAGCAGTTCAAAAGGATAGAATTCGATATGAATCTTCGGGAAGATAACTCATTAACTGCGATAGTATAAGGAATGGAAGGGTGCTTGAGTTGCCTTTAAGTGTGGGCGAATGACTGGAGATGATATTGTGCGATCAATAGCGCAGTATGCGATTTTGTGGGACATGGATGGCGTTCTTATTGACACCGGCCATTTTCACTTTATCGCCTGGATGGAGACCTTCCGAGAACGGAGTATTCCATTCTCGCAGGAACAATTCCGGGAGACGTTTGGCATGAATAACGCCGGAATACTGGAATACATGCTGGGCGAGAAACCATCACAAGAGCTGTTGCTTGAAATCAGTGATCAAAAGGAAAGTAGCTTTCGCAACGCAGTTAAGGGACAGGTTGTACTCCTGCCCGGAGTGGCGAGTTGGTTAAAACGTTTGAATGAGTGGGGTTGCAAGCAGGCTATCGCCTCCTCAGCGCCCCTTGAAAACATTGATGCGCTGGTTGATGAGCTGGAAATCCGAACTTATTTCGATGCGATTGTTTCTGGTTTTGATCTGCCTGGGAAGCCAGATCCGGCTTTGTTTCTGAAAACTGCCGCGCAAATTGGGTTGTCACCCAACCGTTGTATCGTTTTCGAAGACGCCATCGCGGGTGTCAGGGGAGCAAAACGGGCTGGCATGCAATGTATCGCCGTGACCACTACAAACCTCGCCAGCGATCTGGTGGAAGCAGACCTGGTGGTCGATAGTTTGGATCAGTTGCGAGAAGAAGCACTGATTCAGGCGCTGAATGAATGAGTCAAACGCTAATCGCGGTATAATCTCCCCACGCGGCCCGCTAGCTCAATTTGGCAGAGCAGCTGACTCTTAATCAGTAGGTTCCAGGTTCGAGTCCTGGGCGGGTCACTTTTTTGGTTAATCCAAACTGTGACGCTTTTACTCTCGTTCGAGAAAGATCAACCTTGGCCAGTTGAAAGTTCTGCGAAAATTGATCTGCTCATGCTGTAGTGGGGGGAAGGGGCTTGGGGTACTCGTTATCGCATCATAGCAATTTCTTGCCCGCCGTCAACAGCGAGGAAGTGGATTATGCCGATGGCAATCAGATCTCGGATGTCTCCAGGGGCAAGCGGGTAAAGTCAAGAGCAGCGCAATATCCTGTTTATACCTTGATAAAGGTTGAAGATCGAAATGATATGCCTCCTTCTACGGAGGCATTTTGGACTAATAGATTACACGAGTTGGCCTCATGCCGCGGGTTGAAAGATGCCCACATAGCCCCAAGAGCAGACCTTGTTCGAATTGATCATGCAATCTAGGAGGAGATGTAATGGCGAAGAAAAAGAAGGCACCTGAGGGAAACCAAGATGCTCGCAGTGAAGTACGCGAGTACGTGCTCGAACGCTGGCAAGCATTCGATGGTGAACCCGAACAATATCCATGGATATGGGAAGGTGATCGGTGGAATGAACTCATGTTCTGCCTAATAGCCCGGCTCGGAACGCCGGACTTCCAGGCGGATATGGCTCGAAGTTTGACGGACATCCTATCAAGACTTGGATTGTTGAAGGTTGAAACCCTGGCTCAACTAGCAGGTGGCCACGGTGCATCGGATGCCTCACACTCTGATGCGGTCTTCATGATCCAGCTTTTCGAGCGTGCAGGGGCTCAGCCGAAACGTGCTCAGGCGATCGTCACCACACTTTATCAAGCCGCGGTAGGCTTGCAGCAGGGTCATGCCGGAAAAGTGCAGCAGTACCTACGCAATTACGGACAGCAGATCCTGGATGATGTCGGCGATACCTTCTCGTTCAGTGAGCTAAGTGAGGAAGATGCACGCTACGCCTTTACGCACTGGTTACAAAATGCGGTTAATATGCCGTTGGCAAGGTCTGACCCTATAGTGGATCAATTGTGCAAAGACAGGGGAATCTCCATCGAGCAATTGGTTGCCGTGGCGGATGAACTCGACTTGAACCTGGCGTTGTTGGACGATATCCTGGCAGGTTCGTGGGGTGACGAACCGTCGGACGATCACAATGCATAAACGAGGTATCTGATCTAGAAACCATACAATCGACGGTCCGCAGGATGGTTCTCAGGATGACAAACCATTCAAACCCATTCCTCGGAAATCAAGTGGAGCAAAATCCATGGCAGAAAAAAAGATCTATTGGATCTGTGGGTTCCTCAAGCCTGAAGAACGGGCGTCTGATTTTCTGAAGTATGGCATGAAGCTCAACAACGTTTTGAAACGAGAAGCCGGACGGATACCGGCACTACGAGGGTTCAAATTCATTAACTTGCATACATGCTCGAGAAGGACGTTTATCCGCATATGGAGCGATCCTTCAACGTACGGTATTTTTTGGAATTCGCATGGCGATCAGCATGGGTATCCCCAGGCAGATCCCGACCCACGCGCAAGCTCACTGATGGAAGAATATCGCTCGATGGATCTGAACCCAAAACCCACGACCCATATCCTGCGTGGAGGGACGAAGGGTCAACTTCAACAAACCGTCGAGCGGAGATTGCAGGAGGTCCGTGAGGCTGGCTTTACGTATGTCATTCAAGGATACGAAGAGCGGCGTGTCAAACAGCTGGAGGACGGCCGCTACGAGATTGAGATCAAGGTAGCCAAACTTCCGAAGGCCTCACCAAATCTGAAATTTGTCGCTTTCATATCCTGTTTGACGCGTGGTCAGAAGAAGGCTTGGAAGCAAATCATGCCCTCGGGCGCGAAATTCGCAGATTTCCCAGAATACAATTCCACCGCTCCTGGTGCCCGGACGGGTTGGATCGATACATGGATCGATAAGCTGAAAGTTCCCCAGGAGATGATTCGATCCCTTGTCCCTAAAGGGCAACGAAGCCAGTTACAGGGGACACAAACTCGTGGATTAGCCGCAGTTTTGGAGGGGTTGATCTCATCGCCGGCCTACGCGGCGACCCTGCAGAGCGTCTCATCTAGCCGGCGGGTTTCGAGCCGGTCAGGATCTACTGGTGTCGTGCCCCCACCTGGCTATCGTCAACCAAAAGGCTTCACCTTCAAACCCAAACGGTCGGTGGTTGGGATCGCAGGAGGCGGCATGACTGGTATGCGAACCCGATTCGGGGGCAATTTTCCAAAGGCATCAACCGGGGGATCGAGTGGGATTGGAGTCTTAGGATCGAGAAGCGGAAGGCGACGTGGTTTTGGCACGTATGGCACAGGCATTACAAGTGATATCCGCTCTCGTTTCCGTCGTACTCCCTCACGGCGTCAAATCGGCGGAACAGGGTCTACATACGGTGGCAGGAAAGGCTACCCCGGGGGGTATGGCGTTGGGGATCCAAGAATCGTCAATCAAATTCGTTCCCGCTTTCGAACCACACCGAAACGCGTACCAATCGGCACTCGCCAACCAATAGGAGGACAGGTCAGCTTCGGACCGGTGACCATAACCTATTCGCCAAAGCGCAGGGTTGTCGTGCCCGGGAGATGGTGAAATCGATCCTGGTGCTTTACCAGAACCACAGCCTCTTAATTCGCTGGTGCGGACGTCGTAAGCAATGATGAACGAGTACGATCCGATCCATCGGAGCCTCCTCCCGCAAAGCAATCGGGATACATCTTAACTTTAACCACCAGGCCAGGCAGTTTGGGCCAAATGACATCCACCCGAATACGGCCAGGAGAGGTAGGTAAACGGATGAATTTCCAAGGTGCGTTGATAGGATTTGCCGCGTTCATCATCATAGGGGTGTATCATCCGATTGTCGTGAAAGCAGAATATCATGTTGGCGTCAAAATCTGGCCACTCTTCCTGTTGATCGGGTTGGGGAGTATCACGGCCTCCTTCATTGTGCGCGACGCGTTCGTGTCAGCCATACTTGGACTATTTGGTTTTGCCAGCTTGTGGAGTATCCGTGAACTACACGAGCAAGTTGAGCGTGTCGAGAAAGGTTGGTTTCCAGCGAACCCTAACAGGTCGTGATTGATGTGTCCGACGGCAAGTCGAGGTCACGCAAATCGGTGTGCCCTACGGAGTGTCTTCGTTGTGTGCAAATTGAATGAATTGATTAGGTGATCGTATCAAATCGATTCAATGTGTGTGTATTTTTTTTAGATACGCACCGCCGGGGCGTATCTACGGTCTTGGTCGGTGATCATGTGCCAGGGTAGCGGATAAAATTAAACATCAGTCAATAAACTTAATGGGAGATAAATTTAGGTATGAGTGATGGCGAAAGTTGCTTGAACTGTGGGAAGACGGAAAACGAAGCACCGATGCTAAAGGTCCATTTCAAAGGTAGCGAGATGGGCATTTGTGCCTCTTGTTTGCCGATCCTCATCCATAAGCCGGGACAACTTGCAGGACGATTAGAGGGTGCAGAAAATCTCAAGCCATCTTCACATTCACACGATTAGGGACGCCTAAAGACAGACGTCATGTGAAACGAGTGGCGAAGAGGTAAAAGTTACCGCCAGTTCGCTTACCTGGCGGTCGTGGTGCGGAGAGCCGTCACTTTGACGCGTAGATTTGGAGGTATTCCATGGCCATCGAATTTGAAGTTTCCGAAATCATCCCGGCAATCCCGGAAAAGATCTACAATGCATGGCTCAGCTCAGAGGGCCACTCAGAAATGACGGGTAGTCCAGCAAGGACTTCAAACGTGGTGGGAGAAGCGTTCGAGGCATGGGACGGATATATTCAAGGCAAGAATATCGAGTTGAAACACGCGGCCCGGATCGTGCAAACATGGAGAACGTCGGAATTCTCAGATACTGATGAAGATTCGCGGTTAGAAGTCTTACTGGAATCACACGAGAAGGGTACGAGAGTGACCATACGACATTCCAATCTCCCTGAGCATGGCATGCAATACCGTCAGGGCTGGATAGACGCATATTTCAATCCCATGAAGGAATATTTCGGCTGATATCTGTTCGGACGCGTGAGGAGCACAAAAGCGAGGAAAAACCGAGAAATCAATGAATTTGGGGGGACTATTCCTTTTTCCTAATTTCACTCATAAAGCTGATGAAAAATCCACCGGCAGTGCAGAGTAGGATAATGACCCACCCGTTGCTACTGACCTATACCATGAGTGGATAGGGGTTAAAAGGGGGGAAATCGGGGTACAAAGATGCTTCAAGGGCAAGAAGCAGGAGAAATCCAAGAATAAGTCCCAATAATCCACCAACAATTCCGGTACCAATTGCTTTTAGGATTCTCATAATCGGCTTACTCCTGCGATTCCCATCCTATCACATGGACGCAAGCTACTGTTCCAACTTATACGCTCGCAAAAGCACGCTTGACCTCAGCTCCCATTGAATGACGATTTCCCACTCACTTGCCAGCGCGGTTTATTGCATTAGAATGAACACGGGCAACTACCAGACGCTATAAAAACCTACCGTTCGCATGATCAACGACAATACCTGTCCCTCCGAGACAGTTTCGCACACTGCTTAAACCGCTGGTGAGTGTGCGGAGACCATCCTTAGAATCTGATTTGATTGATGTTCAAAGCTTTGTTAGCACACCCACTCACCCGCGGTTTGGATCTGGATGACCCGCGCACCACGGACCTGCGACGGCGCATCATCCGCGAGAACCGCTTTCTGCAGCAGATATTCAAGGAATGGTACACACACCTCGCTTCCACCCTGCCTGAAGCCCCTGGCGAGGTTCTGGAGCTCGGCTCCGGTGCGGGTTTCTTTGGTGAATTCATCCCCGATCTGATCACTTCGGAAAGATTAATCTCTCGGCACGTGGACGTCGTTCTGGATGGGGAGAGGCTGCCCCTTCATCATGGTGCATTGCGAGCGCTGGTGATGGTCGATGTGTTCCATCATCTTCCTCAACCGCGAGCATTTCTACGTGAGGCGGCACGCTGCGTGCGACCGGGTGGGGTCTTGGCGATGCACGAACCGTGGGTCACGCCCTGGTCGCGTTTCATCTACACACGACTGCACCATGAACCCTTCGAGCCGGAAGTAGGTGCGTGGGAATTCCCCTCCAGTGGTCCACTCTCCGGGGCCAATAGCGCGTTGCCCTGGATGGTCTTCGAGCGTGACAGGACGCAATTCGAACGCGAATTCCCGCAATGGCGCATCCTGACCATCGAACTCAACACGCCGTTTCGTTATCTGGTCTCTGGTGGGGTGTCGATGCGACAGCTCATGCCCGGCTGGAGCTTCGGTGCTTGGCGTACGCTCGAAAGACTGTTTCAGCCGGCCATGGGTCGACTGGCGATGTTCGCCAGGATCGTGCTCAGAAGGGAACCACTTGGCGTCGGGGATGTGGCTACCTGAGCCTGCGTAGCCTCTATCATGGTTGTTTAGCGCACTTCTGGGGGGAGCAGGTACACGATTTTTCCAAAGGTGCCCAGTCTGGCTTGTGAATAGACGGGTTCGCCGTGCTCGGCGAGGGTGGGGTAGTCGTTCAAGCTGGCCTCGGTAGTTACAATGACGTCCCATTCGACCTCGTCCACAGGGACCATCGTTCCGTCGGGCAAGCTGACGCGATCCATAAAAATGTCCAACTCAAGATCGCGCGGGCATTGGGAAGTAATTTCGGCAGAAAGCACGTAATCGGCGTGCCGGTTTCCGTACCATTTCGCCCAACACTCCGAAGGCGTCCCGTAAACCCACAATGCGGTCATCGACTGGCGGTCGCGCCCGACTTCCCGGGCTAGTTGGGCTGTATATGCGTCGATGTCCGCGACCGCAGATTCCACCTGTCGTGTTACTGCACTCCGGATGATGATTGATCGATATAAGTTGACAGCGAATCCGAAGAAGATTAGCGTGCTCAGCGCCAACTTGAGCAGCCGTCCTGACGACTTGATGCGTGGGCGTTCAGAGTTCCACAGTATAAAGCCGATCGCCAGCAGCAGCGGCAGGGTAGCTGCGACCGCCTGCATGTACTTCACGGCCGGATGCTTGATCACCAGGGCGGTCATGCATGTCAATTGCACGGTCAGCCCCAGTGCGGCGGCCCAAAGGCCGGCGTTAAGCTTGTAAGTGCGGCGATGGATTACGAACGCGATCCCCAAGAGGGTCAGAACAATCCCAATCGTCAGGAAAAGCAAGCGCAACTCATTCCACAGGCCCAGGAAGTTGGAGACGGCCAATGGAAGTGAGATCAAACCTGGAGGCCCACTGCTGTGGCGCCCTTGATGGCCGATCACGCTGAGGATCCAGGAGGCGAATTCTGGGTAGCGTTTGATTATCGGCGAGGTGGCGACCACGAAGCCGGCTAGTGATGCCGCGCCGACGTTCAGGCCAGCCAGGGAAGCACGGCGCCTTCCATGTCCTTGAAAGTGGAAATACACGCTCACCCCCACGGCGGCACCTGCCACCCAGGTGATGAAGTAGAGCTGTACCGCCGCCAGCACTCCCATGCCGAAGCCCAACAGAGTTAACCGCTGCCAGGTCAGGTGTCGCTCGGTGCGAAGCGTGGTGAGCAGACCCAGAGCGAGCAAAGCGCCCGCGGGGTAGCTGAAGGAGTTGTGCGACCAATAGATGATCGAATCGAATGCCAGCGGGTGGATGGCGAAATAGAGCACCGCGACGGCCACGCCGGCGAGCTCGTCCGTCCAGTGTTGCATCGGTAGCGCGCGCAAGGCCAGCAGAACCAATGTCACCATGCTGCCTAGTGTGAGCAGGGCATGCGCCATTGTAAGGAACAGTTGAGGGTTGGTCACGTGAAATGTCACTAAGGACTGGAATGAACCCCCGACAAATGGATACGTCAGGAGCATCAAGCCAGAACCGATTATCTCGACCGGTGTGCCGGGGTGGTCGATGAAGGTGTAGTTGTACCCCTTGAAGACAGACAGGGCGCTCATCAGGTACGGGAACTCGGGGTCGGCTTGGACGAAGACCGGTTGCGGTTCGACCACGTGTGCGTACAGCCACCAGCCCATGATCCCAAGCACGAAGATGAAGACGGCCAAAACGTGCAGAATTCGGGGACGGTGAGCACAGGTGGCGGTCATCTTACGTTCCTGCTGGCGAAAGGAGGTATGTCTGGTAGATGATCGTCGTTGTGATGGGGGACACAGCTTGCGGGGTAGGGCCTGCTGATAGGCTGCTTTCGAGGCAGGCGCGTGATCCCGAAACCTTCCCGGTACCCATCAGACGGCGGTTCACGACAGAGCATGCGCAGATTGTACATCAACAGGAAACCGTCAGGCCATCGGTGGATAGGTCACAGGTGGTCGTCAGGCAAAGGAGCGCCGAATGGTTTATGAATGAGCCAGCCCTCGATCCAATCGTGGATCGTGTTCTGCATCAGGAGGGTGGTGATGATCAGCTCGAACCCGAAAATCGCAAAGTTTTATGCCAACGTGCCTATAGATTCGCTGAGACAGCTTGAGGCGTTCCGTCAGCGTTACCCATACCAGACGACAACTATCGAGGGAAGGAATTGGCGCTTCATCGACAGTCGCGGAGGCGAAGCTGCCTTGCTTGCCCTTGCTGGCGGTACGACCGTCGCCGAGGTGTCCTTCAATTCGCTGGCGCACTTCGCACAGCGATATCGCGTGATCGCGCCTGATTATCCGCCGGTTGACACCCTTCAGGAGCTGTTTGAAGGCTATCTGCGGTTGCTCGATCACTTGGGCGTCGACACGTTCAACGCCATGGGCGGGTCCTACGGTGGTTGGCTGGTGCAATCTCTCCTACGGTACAGCCCCGAGCGGGTGCGAAAAGTGGTGATCACGGTCGTCGGGCCACCCAATCCCGAGAACAGCCGCCAGCTAGCGAAGATGATGCCTCTGTTTCGATTTATGCCGATGTTTCTGTTGCGAGCGTTGATCAACCGCTCCTTCGCCCGCTTGGTGAGCAGTAGGACAGGCGATCCGGATCTGGAGTTGCTCTGGGCGCTGATTACAGAGGTCATGTATACCCGCGTGACGCGCCAGGATTTCCTGGCTGCTATGCGGCGACTAATCGATCAGACGGAGAATTACACCTTCTCAGCTGAAGATCTGAAGCATTGGACTGGGGATATCCTGATGATGTTTGGCTCAGAGGATCCGGCCACGCCGGCGGAGAAGCGACAGGCGATGCGCGAGCTCTACCCGCAGGCGGAGATGGTTGTTTTCGAGGGAGGTGAGCACGGCATCGGGCTCACGCACAAGCAAGAATACTTCGCCATGATCGATGAATTTCTGGCCAGGTGATGGATCCGAATTCCAGGACGTACCAACGATTGCCCCCGTTTACATATGCCAGAGCAAACCATGCATCAAACCACCTTCTTCCGATGAGAAAACCGACCAGAACTGGGGGTATAAAAGAAGGCCGTTTGCATATCCTTTATATTACAGCGTGTCTGAACTTCTTCTAAACGCGATAAGTTACAATGCGATACTTCCCCTTCACACCAATGGACGGGCAGCAGAAACACCGACGGTGCCAGAAGCGCGAAGGAAATCAGGACATCCTGAAAACTCAATTTCTGTGAAACAAGATACATCAAAACGGGCTTGTTAGAAGCCATAAAAGGTAATTTCAGAAAGAATTTAGTTGTCCTCCAATCCCCACGAATGGTCAGGGTATCCTGATTGCATGGTTCCCGTATTCTATATATCATATGGTTACATGAGTGTAGCCGTTGTCTGATCTCATAATTACGGTAGGAACGGGTCACAGAGGCGGCGGGGGACGGTAAGAACATGGTTGCGAAACCTCGATTTCCAAAGCGAGAAGTCGATCCTGATACGCATCCTCGCGCAGAGCTCGTTGATACCACAGATTGGTTCTTGAAGCTCAAGCGAACAGAAAAGGATCTCGATCGAACGAAGAAACAGTACATCCTCGCGCAACGTCAAATCGATGAAATGAACGCTGTGTTGGGATGGTGTCTGAAGATCATCGAGATGGTGTATCGCGAAAGAATCGATGCGGCTAACGATTGGTTAGAGAAGGCCTTGGTTCGATTTCCTTGGCTACGATCCCATTTGAGTGAAAAGAGGATCGTCACAGATCGATTGCTCTCGGATCACGGACTCGAGCCCCCTGAGACGCCCTAATACCTTTGAAAAGCAAGTATCTCTCCATCCATGAGGACAAAGATTCGAGCGGTGAAAGGCATTACGGGCCGGCTCTAACGATCTCTCCCCATTATGTGGCACCCTTTCCGGATAATGTCTGGAAGAATCCCTAACGTTCGATCTGTTCGGGATTGAGGTATGATCGAGGTGGAAAAGGTCTCGTAATCCTAGGATCAGGCCCCTACATCATGGAGTGGCTCTTGCAGCGTGAGGCATGAACCATCTTTTGGTAAAACTAAAACTCGTTTCGTTTTCGGGTCTTCTCCCTGACCTGCGAGATAGGGGGAAGACTTGAATCTCGACTTGCTACCCGTCCTTTTCTTCAACATCGGGTTTGTTGCAATCCAATTCCCAGCCACACTTTAATGAGGGTATTCTATGAGCGACGAACTTGAGAGGTTCGAGCACTTGAAAAGATTTCACACCAAGCGGTGTCCGATTTGTGGTTCAAGTAATCTTTCAGGAGAGGAAATAGGGTACTATCAGTGCCAAGAATGTGAAGCCATGTTCGCTTACCACGAGGCGCTGCCTTCCCTGTCGGATGAAGGTTATGAACCACCTGGAGAGCATCAAGAGATTGGGGATTGAAACTTTAAATGATGGGGCTTTTGATGAATCAATTGTTGTATGTTGCTGGTCTCATTCTTATTTTGCTTTTCTCCATCTTAGCAGCCCTAGCCGATCAAAGACTCTGGAAGAAATGCCGGCGTAAGTCATCGTGTCTCCTTGAGCAACAGAAGATCACGATGGGAAAGTCACATTGTCGCTAAGGCTTTTTCTGCGTTTCTTCGTTTCACGAGCGATCACCTCAAAGCTGCCATTTTTGAATACCAGATCTGTGAAGTTAATCCTCCGACTTTATACTGGATCGGCAATGCCGTTTGTTGAGAGGTTTCCCTTCGATTCCGAACATAGGGAGGAATCTCTTCCATCAGTAGGAAAAGGCCCTATGTGAAATCGAGTATCTTCGGGGCTGTCGTCCCTCGGAATGACATGTGGAAGTTGATACCAACCTAATCCCGAGCTACATCCTGAGCGGAGCCGAAGGCGAAGTCGAAGGAGCAGTGAGGGATCTCGTGCTTCGCCATGTTGAGCACGATAGTGAGAATGAGATGCCTCGGGCAGGAGATTTGTCGAAGCCCGTCGCAAGTCCATCATAGCGCAAACCGCCAGGTCATACAGCACCTAATTTGAAACGGAGGTCGACCGTGGGCGGTTTGCGCCCTTATCCTATCATTCTCTTCTGAACGATTTCTCAACGAAATAAGATAGTTTTTGTATAAATTGATTTCGTTTGACATGCTGAATGTTCCGAGTGGACAGCACCTGATAAAATAGATCACAAATCAAGCTCGCGTCAGGGCGTTGCATGCGTGATAGAGTTTGTATGTTTGGAGATTATTTCTTGGGCGTCGATCACCTCCGGTTCTCCACACGGCGACGTACACGTCCTCATCGTAGAACCCTAGGACCTGTGAGCAAGGAGCACGGCGATGACTCTTGAACCTAATCAACAAGAGAAGGTGCTACAGTGGATGCGGCAGAAGGAACTCCACCGAAACTGCCCTTCCTGCGGTGCGAGTGAGGATTTTATGTGTTGTGACATCGTCGAGCTGCACGTGAAGTCCAATACCGGAGAACGGAGTGGGACAGAGATTCCCGTCTTACCGCTCATTTGCCCAAACTGCGGACACGTTCGTATCTTTTCGGCCAAGCTTATAAGAATTGTGGAATAATCTGGTTTTGTGCCGGAGGGAAGTTCCAAGGGATCAAAACAGGATCGAGATAGAAAGCTATCGTTGTACTCGCAATAAGTTAATAATTCGGAATGATCATCGTGAAATCAAAAAAGCCTGACTTCTAGTCGGGCTTTTCCTCTACGATAGGTTATTCAGCTTCTCAGTAGAGAGGCTCCGTAGACTTACGGGGCACGATGGGCGCGGGCACTGAGACTTTCTGCAACCCTGGAGCGGACAACGTGTGGAATTCAGTCAGGCACATCGTGACGACACGCTTGCTTCCGTCTTCAGGCGGACCAGCCGGCCAAAGTAGCTTGATGGCCTGCTGCATGAGTTCCATCTGACTGGAATATTTGTTCCAATTGAGGCGCAAGAAGGTTCGAATGTCGTCGTCGGTGACCTGGCGTCCCATCTTTAACTCCTATACACACCCCTCCCTCTGTCTACATATCACACGGATGACTTTCTCTTCGATTACAGAATATCAGGGAATGGAACGGTCGGACCTTTCACCCACCTTACAATACGCCCAGCCTACGCCTGTGGCGAAGCTACAGGTGACCGGAACAGCAACCATGAGGTGGAGTGGCGTCGATGGGTGTCCTTCATCTTCGTTCACCAAAATTGCGGCTCACTCCGCTCAGGAAGTGCCCTGATTTTTGTATCACAATTCGTGTGATTTTCTTCCTATTGACATCATGATGCTTTCGCTTATGAAATTATCTTTGTATAATAAAAAAACTTCGATCAGAATTTTCCACTGATGAATACTGTGGGATTAGGGTTCAAAGGACCAGCGGGGATAATTGACGCAGTATCTTGCTCCCAATGAGCGAACAAATGTCAAATATTCATTGACGGCACGCAGCATAAATATCGCTATTACCGGAGCTGCGATCTTTACATTTTATGATCGTCTTCGATTGTCGTACTTGGATTCGTTCTCCAAGTAGACGGAAGTTTCGGGCTCGGAAAGAATTCTTTGCAAGCAAAGGAGGAAGAAAGATGAAGAAATCGTATCGAGTGTTGATGGGCATTTTCCTGATCGGGGGTCTGCTTGTCGCAGCTTGCGGTGGAGGAGCAACACCTACCGAGGCACCCGAAAAGGAAGTTGTCTTCGTCGTGGGGTTCACCGCTTCCCAAACGGGGAAGTACGAGACCTCCTCCGGACGCCAGGTTCGTGGTCTACAACTGTGGATTGAAGACGTCAACGCTGCGGGTGGTGTTAAACTCAGCGACGGTACGGTCGTCAAATTCGAAACCGTGTTCTACGACGACGAGAGCAACACCGATCGTGTACAGGAACTTTATACGCGCATCTCGACTGAGGACAACGCTGACGTTCTCATCAGTCCTTACTCCAGCGGTCTTACATCCGCTGCCTCTGTCATTGCAGAGCAGTACGGCAAGGTTATGATCACTACCGGCGCAGCTTCGGACGCCAACTATATGCAGGGTTACACGCAAGTCTTCCAAATCTACACGCCAGCGAGTCGATATCTGACTGGCGCAGTGGACCTTCTGAGTGAGGTTGATCCGAGTTTGAAGAAGGTCGCGTTCGTTTATGAGAACGATAAGTTCTCCACCGACGTCGTCACGGCGGCGAAGGAGTACGCTGAATCCCTCGGCTTTGAAGTCGTTCTTTACGAGGGTTATGACTCGGACACTGCTGACTTCGGGCCCTTCATCAACAAGATTGAGGAAGCTGGCGCAAACGCAATACTCGGTGGCGGTCACTTCCAGGACGGCAGCACTTTTGCCCGCCAGCTTCATGAGAAGGGTGCGGATCTCGCCTATATCACATTGCTCGTCGCGCCACCAGAGCCGGATTTCGCCGATCTCGGTGAAGCGGCTTTTGGTGTGATCGGTCCGAGTCAATGGGAGCCACTTGCGGCCTTTACGCCGCAGTCCGCGGAGGCTGCTGGTTTGACGTGGTTCGGACCATCAAGTGATGCGTTTGTCAGCGCCTACGAAACGGCATACGATGAAGAGCCCTCCTATCACTCTGCTGGAGGCTATGCTGCAGGATTGATTCTACAGCGTGCGATCGAGGACGCCGATTCAACCGATCCTGCGGCGATCAAGGAAGCCCTTGATGCCATGGACGTGCTGACTTTCTATGGTCGCGTCAAGTTCGACGTCTCCTCAGAAGCACACGGCTTGCAAATCGGGCATTCAATGGTATACATCCAATGGCAGCAAGATGAGGCCGGCACGCTAGCCAAACAAGTCGTCTGGCCTCTCGAAGGCGCAACGTCAGAGACGGTATACCCCTTGCCGTAATCGGTCAACATAACATTCATGATACTCCCCGCAGGTGTTAAAACGCCTGCGGGGAGGCTAACCATTATTGGAGAAACACATGGGGAATTTGTTGCTGGCCTCGTTGATCGATGGTCTTCTCCTGGGCTTTGTCTATGGCGTAGCGGCGATGGGGCTCACGTTGATATGGGGCGTGATGGACGTTATCAACCTCTCCCATGGTCCCATCATCGCTCTGGGGATGTTTGGGGTGTACTTCTCCTTTAATTTACTTGGATTGAATCCCTACCTTGCAATTCTCATTATGTTAATAGCCGGTTTGATTATTGGAGTGTTTATCTATGTCGTTGCGGTCCGCCGAGTGATCAACGCGCCCCATCTCTCTAGTTTGTTGGCCACGTTTGCGGTGAATATGATCATCATCGGCTTGGCCACGGCCGCCTTCGGGACCGCACCGCGCAATGTGGAATTTACTCTCGGGAGCGTTACCTTGGGCCCTGCGATTCTCCTAGGAACGCGCGTTATCGCCGCCCTCGCGGCCGTCCTTACCGCGCTGGGTCTTTACGGATTCCTCTATCGCACGCGTCCGGGAAGGTACATTCGTGCCGTGGCGAACAACCGCAACGCGGCGGAATTGGTTGGCGTAAACTCGAATCGCATCCTCGCGCTTAGCTTCGGGCTCGGCACGATGCTCGCCACGCTATCTGGCGGGCTAATCGCCACATTCTTTCCTTTCACAATCCTCGCAGGCGGCCGATATGAGCTCAAGAGCTTTGTAATCGGGGTGCTAGGCGGGTTGGGGAATCCGATTGGATCGCTGTTCGGTGGCTTGATCCTGGGGGTGCTTGAAGGAGTCATTCCGGCATTTATGGAAACAACCTGGGTTCCTGTCGTTGAGTTTGTACTCTTTGTCCTGATCCTACTTATCCGACCAAGCGGTCTATTGGGAGCGAAAGAGTGAATATCCTTCGCAAGCATTTGGGTTTAATCTTTGCGCTTCTTCTTGTCGGTGTCATGGCTGCCGGGCCCATGATCACAGGAAAGCCGGCAACGCGGGAATTGGTGTTTACCATACTCCGTGCCGTCGCCCTGGCCTCCAGCCTGAATATTCTCCTGGGATACGCTGGATACGTCAGCTTTGGACATATTGTGTTCTTTGGCCTGGGGGGATACGTCGGGTTCTATATGGTTTCTGTCAAGGGATGGTCTTTATGGTTCGCAATGATTCTCGGGGGCTTAACGTCGGGGATATTGGCTTTTCTACTTGGTAAAGCGATCCTCAGGTTGCGAGGCGCCTACTTTGCGCTTGCGACTATCGGCATCAACGAGGCTGTGCGCGCATTCATCAACAATTTCGATCCTTTTGGCGGCCCAATTGGGATGACCCTTAACTTTCAGGTGTATCAGCAATATGGAGGGGCTGCTCAAGCGCTACAGATGGTTTTCTACGTAATGACCGGCCTCACCGTTGCGGTGGTACTGGTCAGTTATCTTGTAAAGACGTCGAAGTTTGGCCTTGGTCTCTTAGCGATTCGAGAGGACGAGGATGCCGCAGAAGTGATGGGCGTCGTAGCTCCGACTGCGAAGACCTGGGCGTACGTACTCTCCGCGATATTCCCTGGGATCATCGGTACTCTGTTTTTCTTCAAGAATGGGAACGTCGAACCGCATCCTGCATTTCCGCTCCACCTGTCGATAGAAACCATCGTGATGGTCATGCTCGGAGGGCAAGGCACGGTTCTCGGCCCAATCCTCGGTGCGGCAGGCTATCAGCGTTTGCGCGGGCTTCTCGTCACGAGCTCTGTATTCAAGAACATCCAACTTTCAATAGCTGGGGCAGTGTTGTTGTTGATCGTTCTCTTCGTCCCAGCCGGTGTGATTGGGTGGTTGCGCTCCCGATTTCCTAGACTGCGGAGTGTGCTGCAATGATCTTGCAGGTAGATGGAGTCTCGAAGAATTTCGGGGGTCTCCAAGCACTGAAAAGCGTTTCTTTCGAGCTCCCGGAGGGACAGATTCTGGGATTGATCGGTCCAAACGGGGCTGGGAAAACGACGCTGTTCAACGTGATCAACGGGGTTTACCCACCAGATGGGGGTCGGGTCATCTTCCGTGGAGAGGATACTACCCGTAGGAAGACGTACGAGATGGCGCACATGCAGCTAGCGCGTACTCATCAGATCGTCAAACCGCTCAATGAGCTCACGATTCGAGAGAATGTCCTGGTTGGGGCTTGTTTTGGGGGGAAGGGACATGGTCTGGCGGAATCGGCCGTGATTGCAAACGAGCAGTTATCGTTTGTTAATCTTGATGTACCGCACGATCAGTTGGCAGGAAGCCTGAATGTGGCGCAAAAGAAGCGTCTCGAATTGGCGCGCGCTCTGGCATCCCTGCCGACTCTGCTTCTGCTCGACGAAGTGCTTGCAGGCCTCAATCCCGCCGAGATTACTGCGATGTTGGAGATTGTGCGCAGAATACGTGATCGTGGAATCACGATCATTATGATCGAACACGTGATGCACGCCATCATGAATGTGTCCGAACGCATTATCGTGTTGGACTATGGGGAGCTCATCGCCGAGGGAACTCCTGATCAGGTTGCATCCGATGAACGCGTGATCGAGGCCTATCTTGGTGATCCAGAGTTGGCGAGGAAGTTACTAGATCGAGATGGTTAATACGGGAGAATCAGCATGGCGATGATTGAGATTCGCGAAATTTCCTCCGGGTACGACGAAGTGCAGATCCTGTGGGGGGCGAGCATAGGAATGGAGGAGGGGAAGCTTACATCCCTGGTCGGTGCCAATGGCGCCGGAAAGACAACACTTTTACGGACAGCGATGGGGCTGATTCGTCCTTGGGCAGGCTCTATCTGGTTTGACGGGGAGGACATCAGCAACCTCGCTCCACACGTCAAGGCGGAGATGGGGATCATCTTGGTGCCGGAAGGTCGTCAGTTGTTCACTGATATGAGTGTCGTTGAAAATCTGGAAATGGGGGCTTCACCACTGCGCGCGCGTGCGAAGCTGAAGCAGAATTTAGAGCTCGTTTATTCGTTGTTTCCCAGGTTAAAAGAACGCGAAAAGCAGAAGTCGGGCACACTCAGCGGGGGAGAGCAGCAGATGCTCGCAGTAGCACGTGGGATCATGGCCGATCCTGTTGTGCTCATGTTCGACGAACTCTCACTTGGTCTGGCACCCGTCTTGGTGCTTCAGCTTTTCGAGAGCATCCTGCAACTCAAACGGGAGGGGATTACGATGCTCCTCGTGGAGCAGAATGTCCAGATGGCGCTTGCGGTGAGTGACTATGGTTACGTCCTCTCTCAAGGACGCGTCGAGTTGGAGGGGGAGAGCCAGTTATTGGCGCGGAACGAACACATCCGTCAAACCTATCTTGGCCTCTGAGGCCGTCCCACTGAAACACCCGCTTCCCGTCACAGACTTTCCACAAATTCACGCATAATGAGCTGACACCCTTTCCCCTCTGGAGTGAGGGTACTGGCAGTGGACTCAACAGGGGATAATCACCCTCACCCTATCCCTCTCCGTCAAGGGAGAGGGAATTGACAGCCTCTCCTTCATGGCCTAGGGGATTGGTACCCTTCCCTCTCGTTCACGCCGGCTGGATCTCGAACAATACTGATGGGATCATTGTTGAGTAGCCGCTGACGAACACCTCTCAGAGGTCGAGGATAGCCACTCATCTACCATTTTTAGGGATATGTGTCCATTGCAACTTGATTGTGAATGGAGGAAAATGGGGGTGTCCGAATACGGAGGCTGACATGGGCTTGTCGGATGCCACAAAAGAATTAATCGCCGAATTCGATTGGGAATCACGATTAGCTGAGCGAACTCAAAAAATACAACCTTCCTTCATCCGTGAGATTCTAAAACTCACGGCCAGACCGGAGATCATCTCCTTCGCCGGGGGCTTACCAGCTCCCGATTTTTTTCCTGTTCGTGAATTTGAAGAGGCTTGCCGTCACATCCTTCAGACCGCAGGTAAGGTTGCGCTGCAATACAGCCCAACAGAGGGATACACGCCCTTGAAAAAGTATTTGGCAGAGACCATGTCCAAATACGAAATCAACGTGGAGCTGGAGAACATCTTGATCGTAAGTGGCTCCCAACAAGGATTGGATCTCCTTGGTAAGCTCTTCATAAACCCGGATGGCTGCATCTTGTGCAGTCGCCCGACCTACTTAGGCGCACTCCAAGCCTGGAATGCCTATCAGGCGCATTATTGCAGCGTGCCTCTGGATGAAGAGGGGATGTGCGTCGATGAAATCCCCAAAATCCTCGAGAAAGGGCATGATCCTCGCTTCGTATACGTCCTTCCGAACTTCCACAACCCAGCAGGAACCACACTACCGTTGGAGCGGCGCAAACGGCTTGTGGAGATTGCACGGCAATATGACTTGGTGATCATCGAAGACGATCCCTATGGAGAGTTGAGGTACGAAGGGGAGGACGTAAGGCCAATCTTCCGTCTTGCTCCGGAACGAACGATCTATCTGAGCACGTTCTCAAAAACACTCTCACCAGGTATCCGCCTTGCGTGGGTCGTCGCTCCAAAGCCTTTTATTGCAAGATTGGTACAGGCCAAGCAAGGGGCAGACCTTCACACCGGCACGTTTGTCCAGATGGTGGCGAGTGATATTTGTGAGCGTGGAATCCTACGGCAACATGTGAAACGCTTGCGTGAGGTCTACCGCATCCGACGCGATCTGATGATGGAATGCATGCTGGAAAATTGGCCCCAGGAATCCTCGTGGACCAAGCCGCAGGGTGGGTTATTCCTCTGGGCGCAAACACCCGAAGAGATCAATACCAAGGATTTCTTCGAGACGGCCGTCGAGGCCAAGGTGGCTTATGTGCCCGGCAACGCGTTTTACCCGTATGGAGACGGGGGGGATAACTCCTTGAGACTCAATTTCTCCAACGCATCTGAAGAGATGATCCATGAGGGGATCTATCGATTAGGGAGAGCGATGAAGGAGGAGATGGCGAAGAAATAGTGCGCTGAAAATATGGGTGGGAAGTTCGTTGTTTGAATTTTACACTGCCCAATTCAATGGTTCCAATACCTGCTCCAGCAAGAGGAAAAAGTCAGCTCACGCAATCAGGTGAGTTGACTTCTTTTGCCAAATGATCAGACGAAAAATGGAGACTTCAACCGATTGGCTATGTCAATGCCAGTGGGGTTTGAAGATACGGGAACAAATGCAGGGTTGCTGAATTCGTTTCTTCGAGTCAGGCGAGGGATCATGAAGCCTGACACTGGTGTTCAATAAGATTACCTTTGGTGTTGGCCTCACTCTTGACAGATGTCGAGTGAGAAATGCATGATCTGTCCGTTCCCAGTATCGGTTACCCAAACCCCACAATCGTCGTCAAAGCTGATCCCCGACAGGTTACCAAAGAAAAGACCCTCATCCACGGACGAGCCCCACCCAACCAAGAATTCACCCTCCTGGTCGAAGCACAGTACGCGCGGCCCTTCGGGGTCCGTAGTGCAAACGACGGATCCGCGGCCTACAGATAAATAAGGTTTGTTGTCAAGAGACTGACCAAACCATGCGGTGATGGGCCACTCGGCAATTGGTCGGAAGACTGAATTGCCCGCTTCCTCGAACACCTGAATGCGTTGATTCCAGGTGTCAGCGACATATAATCGACCCAGCTCGTCAAGAGCGAGACCCACCGGTTCATCGAGGAAGCCCATATCCAGGCCAAATCCGCCAAATTCGCTGAGATACTCACCCTGCTGATCGAAGATCACGACTCTTTTATTGCCCGTATCGGAGACGAAAACACGACCCGTGGAATCCACAACGACGTCACGCGGTCCCCAAAACGCATAGGGTGTCTCGCCTTGACCAAAGGTTCCAAACATCCCCAGGAACTCTCCATCGGCAGTGAAATGTTGTATACGGTGGTTCCAAGTGTCGGCGACGTACACGCTGCCATCCGGCGCGACTCCAATCCCCCAAGGTTCATTGAAAGCCCCTTCGTCGGCGTTCCCTTGATCGGTCGAGCCGAATCGGCCCCAGACGTGCAAGACTTCACCGTCAGGATCAAAGTGTTGAATGCGATGGCTCATAGTATCGGCAACGTACAGGCTCCCATCTGGGGCGATGGCGTTACCGCGTGGGCTGACGAACGACCCTGTTTCAACACCTGAACCCCCAATGGATTGATCGGGGTAGAGCAAGATCAACTCGTCTTCGTAAGGATCGACAATATCTGCGTACTCCACCTCGGGTTGGTCGACGCCGTAATCCCACACCCTCGAGGCGACGTCCTTCCGCACATAGAGACGCATCTTACTTGACGGGCTCCAGTTGGTCAGGGAGAAGTCGACGCCTTTGAGCTCGCCATATTCAGTAAAATCGCGATTGAACCAGATCTCCCAAGCAGCGTTGCGGTGTGCGGGATCGAGAATGTATGGGCTGATCTTTTGCCAGAAGCGCAATAAATGCTCTCCAACGCCCATGGGTGGAATCTCGGTAACGCCTTCTGCGCGCAGTTCGTTGTTGCGATCGCTTTCTAAACTGGAGCGACTCCACTGGAAATAATCCTGGTTTGGCCACCAAATGCGCATGTAGTCGTAGGTATGAAACGCGTCTTGGACCAAGGGATCGAGCTTGGACCAATTGGCGTCACCCACAATGAGCACGGAATAGTTTAAAAGGTCACGGCTGGGGTTGGCACCAAAATAGATTGCCTTCTCGTTATCTCGTAGATACCACCAGAAGGGATAGGTCGATTCGTTGTCATAGGCGATCTTAAAATCCGGGTTGTTAGACAGGCGTTCGCTTAGATCATCGACCTGTTCCAGGATGGTTTTCGGACCTCTCGCCATATGCGCGTAAACGAGAAACTCGGTGGCCTCGTCGTAGTTGACGTAAGCCGCACGCGCGGAGGTGCGGATGGTGACTAGGGTCAGGATGACGAGGGCGATCACACCGAACAACCTGGCCACGTGGGTCCAACTCCAACCTTGCGCGGAGCGCACCAGAGCGATGGACGTTCCGAGTGCAACGGCAACTGCGGCCAGAAAATTTACAGAGGCGTTGAGTTGAGGGATTTCGTAGCCCTGGAAAGGTGGGATTTCTCCCAGAAGAGAGGTAATTGCGCGCAGAATTGAAATCGTAAGCAGGATCAGTAGTCCTGCTACGAGCCATCCACGATTCTCTCGGAGCTTACGCCATTCAAGTCGTTCAAGGAACGCTCCGACACCCCAGCCCGCCAGTAGGATAAACGGGAGGGTGATGTGGACGGTGATCCAGGGCATCCGCTCTCCAGCGAATGAATATGCCAGTAAGGTAGAGATTGCCCAATATCCTAAGAAAACGAGCAAGAGCGAGCGGACGCCAGATTCATTCTCACCACCTACATCACTTTCAGGCAACCTCATCCGTGACAACCAAGTTACTCCAGCTGCCAACGCAGCAAAGGTACCGGCGAGGGCGGGTAAGAACTCGTAGATGGGGATCTGGATGAGAGCGTAATAGAAGGGAGGTTGACTGCCGCGCTCGACGCCCTGTTGAACCAGCCAATAGCCAAGGGAGCCCACCAAACCACTTGCCAATCCTTTGCCGTTGGTGAAGATCGTGCTGTAGAGCACAATGTAAGGCACCGCAAAGATGCCGGCGGCGATCAACCATTTCTTCCAATTCCAGACCAACCCAATGAAGGTACTTACTGCCAGTAAGGTGACCACGGCTACGAGGGTTCGCGTCCAAACTGTTTGGTCTGTGTAGTTCAGCGGATCCCAGCAAAAGATCGTTGCCGGGATAGCACCGAGTTGTGGCAAAACCATCGTCCAGAAGATGACCAGCAGGTCGAGGGATGGGAAATCGGTTCGCAGGCGAGATCGATATGCAAGGATGAGGCTCAGCAGGATGAGTGCCAGACCCGTGGCCGCGATGATGCCCGCGCTCAGGATACCCAACGATGGCCCCAAGGCTTCTGCGAGTGTAGGGTCGACTCCTTCGAGCGGCTCTGAGTCGTCCGGGATTATCGCGACATCGTACGTACGCGCCTGGAAGTATCCGCGCAGTCCCATGCCCGTACCTATTGCTGTGAGGACGAGGCCTAAGATGAACGTCCAGCGCAGCGCGTTATTTGGCCATGGCTTCCGAATCGCTCGCCAGGCGAAGGTTACAACCAGGAACAAGAGGATTTGTGCGGTGAAGATGAAAGCGGTCTCTTTGGTCGCGAAATGCAAGGAGCCTACCAGTGCCAGCATGTACAACCAGCGCGCTTGCTTGGTCTCCAAGTAACGAAAGATTCCCCAGAGGGTGAGCAAGTATAGGGGTACGGTTAGCGCTTCGTTCCGGGCGTAGCGGGAGTAGTAAAGCATGTACGGTGAAATGAGAATGAGACCTGCTGCGGTAAGCGCCCCGGCACGTCCCAACCAACGTCGAAATACCCACAGAATGCCGACCGCGATTACGCCGAATAACGCTGCGGGAAATCGGGCTGATGCGTCTGTGTCGCCGAACAAAAAATATGAAAGGGCGATGAAATGAAATTGAAACGGTCCGTGTGAGAGTGGATCGTGCTGGTATCCCTTGCCTTCGGAGAGCAACCAGGAGAAATAGACATGCGTGGTCTCGTCGTGGCTCATAACGCGTTCACCGAGGCTGGTAAATCGGCTCACGATGGCCAGTGCAATGAGCACCAGGTACAGCAGGATCTCAACGTCGATGCGTGTATCGAGAAAAGCTAAGCGTCCATTTTTTGTTTCGCGGATTTCTGGGGAGTGCTCGTTGGCCATTCATACCTCCGGAAGGTTTCAGTTGGAATGAGACGTTTTCGAAAAACCGACAAGGGTGATTCTCAAAGACCGATTTATTAATATACCTGCTTTACCTTTTTGTCGGTAGCTTTCGTGTAGCCAAATCATCGAAATTGGAAGAAATCATCCCACGGAATTTCAATCGCCTCCTCGTCTCGAATGATATGGATCATCTTTCGCATCAGAGGGATGTGCTTCGTTTCAAGTTTCCCACGATCCAGCATGTGCTCGATCGTATCCCCGATAGCGATCGCCAGCTCGGCACCCTCGACGGTGTCGTCCGGAAAGTGTTGTTCCTTGGCTTTTTTGTACTTCTCCCCGAGACCCAAGAGACGGCCCATACGCACGTTACGACCGGCGACACTGGTAACAAATAGATCTCCGGCGCCGGCCAGGGAGTACACGTTCGAGAGCTCTCCCCCCATTAATTGGACCAAGAATGCGGATTCCCAGAGTCCTTGCGCGAATATCGCAGCAGCGAGGTTGTGCATGGCGGCATCATTATTTGCGAGCCCTTCGAGTTCCAGCAGCCCTCTCACCATCCCTATGGCCAGAGCATAGAGGTTCTTCAGGGCGACACAGACTTCAACGCCGACCATGTCGGTGCTGGTCCAGATGTGGTAGTACGGGGTGCGAAACAGCGCGGCGATCTTATCAAGGTGTTCCTCATCGCGACCGGTGAGCACGATGCTCGTGTGGCGGCGAACGGCCAGTTCGCCGGCAATCGACGGGCCTCCGATCGCTGCGACCTGCACCGAGGGTTGGATGTCGGCAGGCAGTCCTGAGCGGAATACATCCGGCAACAGATGAAGCTTCTCGCCATCCCCGGCCAATCCTTTTGTGACGGCCACAACGGGGGTTTCCGGGGGAAGGACGGTGGATAGCTGCTCTGCAGCCCAAGAGATGCCTAAAGAATTCACGCCAAGGATGACCAAATCGACATCTTGCATCGCCAGGTCTAAGTCTAGATGTGTAAAAGGGTGAACGTCGTTGGCGACAGGCGTGCGTAATTTCGGATGGAAGCGATTTTGATGGATCTCTTCGATGATGTCGGTATCGAGGTGGGTTCCAACTAAATGCACCCGATGACCGTTGTCGGCCAAAGGCGTGCTGATCGCCGTGCCCATGACGCCAGCTCCAAGAATCACGATGTTTGCCATGCCCATCCTCAAGGTTGATTCCTTGCCATTATCATAAAGATTACGGAAATTGGGTAGACATGGGTGGAGAGCCGTATTCCTCGTTGAATACATGTACCTTACTTCATTTTCCATAGAAGCTCAGGGGAAAAACAAATTCCTCCCGCTTTACATAGGGGGAGGGCCAACAAGCGCATCGGTTGGGTTGTGGAAGCTTGGAATCGAGTCTTTCAATTTTCTCCTGTAATTGCAGAAACTCGCCGGTAGCACTCCGCTTTGGCCTCGTCGTCGTCCAGACAACAAGCGAGCCAAAGCCAAGCCGACGTATTGCTTGGATCTTGCTCGAGGATCCATCTCAGGGCTTTCTGCCCTTGCTGCAATTCGCCACGCTTGATGGCGGAGACAGCGATCGTCAAAGCCTCTTGTAAGGATGCTCTCACTCTACCATTCGATCCATCTGTCATAATGTTCGTCCTCTCACAGGTGAAAGGGAAATGGCGCCCCTGCTTTAGCAAATCGTAGCATGATCCCCGTCCATAAAGACGTTACAGTTTACTTACACTCATATATGCAATATAACTCACACTTCGTCTCTAACCGTTATGGTGATCGAGGCAACCAGGGTTGTCAGAAGGCGTTAATTAAAGAGCACAGTGAGGAGTACGCCCTGCCTCTGTGTGTCATCGCGAACTGTAGGCGAAGCGATCTCTCTGTGGCGGTTTTCAGATTGCTTCCCCTCGGCTCCGCTCCCTGGCCCGGAATGGCCGAGCGGGAATGGTGTCGCGGGGTTTATCCAGAGCCTGCCGCATGGCTCCTAGCAGTGACATCACACGGTGTATTATTCTCAGCTTTTTCCTTGTCGCTTTCCAAGTAGTTCTTTTACAATCTGCAACGAATCCGTTGTGCAGGTAGCCTCTCACACGCCCGAAGTGAGGTTAGTTTGACTATTCTCATACAGCTTTATGTGGTCATAAGGATGCTGCTCGGTGCGCCATTGGATGTCTTGATTGACCGGGAGCACGGTCTTCCTCCGTGGTACGACCCGGGGCCGCAGCTGGAAGCTACTCAGGCGTGGGAAGCGCTACAACAAGCTGCTAACGAGGCAGGTCTGAAGATCGATAACCTCTCTGGGTACCGCACGTATGAGCAACAGACTCAGGCATATACACGTGAGGTCTCAAAACTTGGCGAGAAGGCCGACCTAACCATCGCCATGCCGGGTCACAGCGAACATCAATTAGGCACGGTATTCGACGTCGTTTGGCCGGGTGTCATTATGGGGGCGCATGATATAAGAAATGACCAGCTATATCGATGGTTGAATCAGAATGCGCATCACTTTGGTTTTGTGCTCAGCTACCCGTATAAAGTTTCTGAAGAATGGCCTTATTCCAACCGCCTGATGCCCGTCGTGACGGATTACATTCACGAACCTTGGCACATCCGTTACGTCGGTGTGGAGTTGGCACGTAGCCTGTTTGCCGCAGGATATCTCGAACCTGATAATCCCGTCCTACCTCAAGATTTTTATCGCATCTGGCCATGAGGGTGCACTGGCGTCATATCGCAAGCGACCTCAACAACTTACGCAATGTCGAATTCCGGCTTTATACCTCCGAAAACGCATCCATTTTGATAGAATTACTTTGAAGAAGCTGCTCAAAAATGCATCGACGGCGGAATAGAGAACGATTATCCGCTATGTGGGTAACCCCAGACGCGCGCTGCTACCGTTCCCATTCTCGCTAGCGAACCTTTTTTCTGTGCAGTTTTTATACGGATCTAGTCGCCAAGGGAGGACGTAATGAGTAATTCGTTTACGCTATTCAGCGTGCGTGGAATCGACATCCGCATGCACATAACTTTCCCCTTGATCCTTATCTGGTCGGCGCTTCAATTCAGTCTCTTGACGGGTGGCGGGGCAACCGGGGCTGCGTTTGGTGTGGTCTCAACGCTGCTGCTCTTCTCCATCGTTGTCTTGCACGAGTTGGGGCACAGCGTTGCAGCACAGCGCTACGGCGTGACAGTTAAACAGATTGTGTTGCTACCGATTGGAGGGGTCGCACAGCTTGCACGCATTCCTGAGAAGCCAATGGAAGAGTTTGTCATCGCCATCGCAGGACCGATGGTCAACTTTGTGTTGGCAATTTTGCTGGCTCTCGTCAGCTTAGCGCTGGGTTTGGAGCTTCGTTTAAACGACCTCCCGGCGCTTCTATCGAATCTCGGGCAATTCAGCTTGATCTCAGTATTTGGCTACGTGTTTTCTTCGAACCTGTTCCTTGGTTTGTTCAATCTGTTGCCTGCATTCCCGATGGACGGAGGCCGTGTGTTACGAGCGATCTTGGCGTCACGCATGTCCTATGCGCGTGCGACCAGGCTTGCCGTATCTATCGGGCAGTCCTTAGCCTGGCTGCTCGGTTTGTGGGGCTTCTTGCAAGGAGGTCTCTTCCTGATTGTCATCGCGGTTTTCATCTACATGGGTGCTGGGCAGGAAGGTCAGGCTGTACAAATTCGTAGCGTTCTGGGCGGTTTGACTGTTGAGCAGGCGTACTCGCGTGGACCAGAGCCACTCCGAATGAACTCGACGTTACGCGAAGCCGTTCAACTCACGCTGAATACCTTTCAGTCCGATTTCCCCATCTGCGATGGAGAGAACTTGGTCGGCATTCTCACCCATGCACGTCTGGTAAAGGCATTGGACGAGTTTGGTCCCGATGTGTCTATAAGTCAGGTCATGGATAAGGAAATTAATCCCGTCACACCGCAGGACAGTCTTGTTGAAGCGCAGAGGCGGCTCATGGAGCAGCGACTGGAAGCCCTCCCTGTCGTGAGTAAAGGGGGTCGATTTATGGGTTTGCTAACGGCAAGGGATATCAGCGAGGTGTATCACCTGGTCTCAACACGAGCGGATATTCTCCCGGTAACTGCTCCGGCGCTTCAGGAGTAGGTAGACGTCAGACATATCCTTTCGATGCTCGAACATCGAGATGATGATATGCGCGATAGCCCAAATGGTCCGCTATCGTCATCATCGTTTTTATTGTATAAGGGGTATTCAGGTAATCCGTCACCAGAGACCCCCTGAAGATTTGGAAATTCCCTCTCGATTATTTTCAGAGTAGGGACGTCAAGGGGCAGCTTTCTCTCGGATACGATCGACACCCGCAAAGATGCGATCTTGAGCGATCCGTCCTCCATGGTTGCGCGGGATAGTGGTTGTGATACACTACGAGCAGTGTATGACGCCTTGGGGGAGGCTTGAATGGTGAAAGAAGAGAAGAGAGTCGTTTGCATAGAAGACGAACCGGAGATGATCGATCTCGTTCGACTCATCTTGGGGCGAAAGGGATTCCAAGTAATCGGAGCCAATGGAGGGGTAGAGGGGCTTGAAATTGTGCGTCGGGAACGCCCCGATTTGATCCTTTTGGATCTCATGATGCCCGATATGGATGGGTGGGAAGTCTATCAACAGATAAAAGCAGACGAGGATATTAAAGAAATCCCTGTGGTCGTTGTTACCGCAAAAGCACAATCGATCGACAAGGTACTGGGCCTGCACATCGCCAAAGTCGACGATTACATCACCAAGCCCTTCGGACCACAGGAGCTGTTGGAGAGCGTTGAAAAGATCCTCAGCCTTCAGTCCTGAGGGGTTTCGAGGGGGCGATCAATCGGGGCGGCTTGAGTCGCCTCTTTTATTTAATAGTGCTGATGACACAATGGATTGAGGTACGCAATCGTTCAAGAGGGGGTGAGTTCGTCGTGCGGGCGAAAAGGTGCGCTTCGTACCTCTGCCATCTGCGCGGGTTGACTTTTCGCCGAACGCTTCCGAGCGGTACAGGATTACTCTTAGTCTATCCTACGGAGAGCATCACCTTGACGACGATCCATATGTTTGCCGTATTTCTACCATTGAGTGTGTTTTGGATCGACGCTAGCGAGAAGGTCGTAGATTACACAATAGCGCAACCGTGGAGAATCTATGTACCTCAAGCGCCAGCTCGTTTTGTCTTGGAAGGTCTTCCTGAGATCGCAGAGCAGGTCTGTGTGGGAGAGGTGTTGGAGTTCTCAGATGAACCGTAGGGGTAGGTTCGTAGTCGCATTGATCATCGCTTTGTTGTTTGTATCCTACGCGCCTGTACGTGCGCAAACGCAAGGTCCAGTTTACATTGTCCAGCCTGGTGACAACCTCACGGCGATTGCAGTTATGTTTGGGACAACGGTCGAAGCGCTTGTCGCCGCGAATAACATCGAAGACCCTTCCATCCTAATCCCTGGCACTCGACTCATCATTCCCGGCTATGACGATGTGGAAGGCGTACTCGTCATCCGCGAGATCGTTTTTGGTGAAAACCTGAGCAGCTTGGGCATTCGTTATGGCACAAGTGCCGAGGACTTGGCACGGATCAATCGAGTTGTAAGTCCTGGGCGTGTCTATGTGGGTCAACCGATGATTCTCGCGGAGCGGGAGGACATTTCACAAACCCTTTCAAATTCCTCCCTGCTCATACCCGACGATGGTGAGAGCAAGTTTGAGTTGGCAGTACGCACTGGGGTTAACCCATGGAGCCTCTTCCCTTTCACAGGCAACGATCTACGTACGTGGGTTGTGCCTGGATCTCCGGTTGTACTTCCAGGTGGGGATCGACCGGTCAATGCATTTCCGGAGCCCATTCGAGGCGTTGAGATCGATCCGCTGCCTAGCGGTCAAGGTCAGACAACAAGGTTTCTTGTCGATTTGATTCGGCCTGCTGAGGTAGAAGGACAGTTCGGCGAGTGGGGCTTAAACTTCTTCCCCCTTGAAAGCGAAACCCTCGTTGCCCTTCAAGGCGTTCACGCGCTTAACGATCCGGGATTGTACGAATTGGAAATCAGTCTAGACGTATCCCCGCAAAGCGATTTGGTTTACACTTTCTCGCAGCCCGTCAAAGTCTTGGAATGGGGGTACGGCTTCGAAACCATTAATGGTGTGCCTTCCGAGACGATCGATCTCGCCATCATTGACCCCGAACAAGAGATGGTCGAAGCACTTCTCTCACCAGCAACTCCGGAGCGATTTTGGGAAGGTCCATTTCACTTCCCAACGGATTATTACACGGAGCGTTTTCTTTCCGTTTTCGGTACGCGCCGGAGCTATAACCGAGGTGCCTATTACTACTATCACACGGGACTGGATTTTTATGGCGGAACCGGCGTGGAAATCCTGGCTCCAGCACCCGGAAGGGTGGTCTTCGCCGGATCACTTGTGATGCGCGGCAGTGTTACCTACATCGATCACGGCTGGGGGGTTTATAGCGGTTACTTCCATCAATCGGAAATCCTGGTTTCGGAGGGTGATACCGTCGTACCTGGACAGGTCATCGGAATTGTAGGTGGAACTGGGCGTTCGACGGGTCCTCATCTCCATTGGGAGATCTGGGTAGGTGGCGTACCGGTTGATCCGTTGAAGTGGGTGCAGGTCGGGTTCCCGTGAGTCTTGCGAGTTTGTGCTAGTTAACACATGATCATTCGTCCTCGGGTCCCGGGTCTTCCTCCATGAGACGCCCGGCATGGTAGTCCTCAAGGATCTGTCGAGCTTCGCTAACCTGGCTTGTTGGAACGAGGATGTCGACCGCGGCGAGAGGACCGACACTCAGGCCGTAGATCGTCGCAACCGATTCGTGGGAGAGGCGGACAGAAATCCCACGCGCTTCAAGCAATCCGCGGAGGATCTCTGCCTCCAATACACCCGATGTGGTTTCCACGACTACCATCTCTTCACTCATAATGCCTCCACTGTAATGCTTGTAGTATAATGTCAAAGTATTCCCCCCTAGTAGGTTGAATCACACAATGCTTTCTGTGCGTGGTTTTTCAAATGAGGCATATTGGACGGAGTTTGAGCTCACGGAAGACGACCTCGAATTTATTTACAATTTGCTGCTCGAACGAGAAGTTCCCCTTACGTCGTCAGAAATGTCCTTGGAATTGGTCGAACAACGCCTCGAGCGACTTGAGCAGGAAGCCAAACAAGCTGCCAAGACCGACTACATCACCTATTTGCCCTTTGAGGAATTCGAGATCGGTCAGTTGCTGGTATTCCCTGCGCTCGGTAATGTGGTGGGTGAGGTCGTTGCGGTACGTCCGGGAGAAAATCCGGACATCGGAACCTTCGATGTCATCCAAATCAAGTTTGAGGGCGACAGTCAGAAGCGGGAGTTTGCCGCTAGTCTAGAGGATCACCTGCTCAACAATCCTCCAGAACCCGATGGGGAAAAGAACGCGCTCAGCACTGCCGAAGGTGTGCTTGAGACGTATCGAAGGGTGATCGAAGATCGTCTAGAGGCACGGCTAGATCAGGCGGACGATATTCTCCGCATCGCCGGGCGGTGGTTTCCCAGGGCGTTAGTGGCTGATATACACGAGGGACATCTTAATCTCGCCGAGGCGATCCTAGACGTCTCGGAAGGAGGTCCCTTACCTACTTCTGATCTGCTTGAGCACATCGAGCTTCAGGAAGGGATCGATCCCTTATTGATGGAATTCTCACTGGATTATGCCCTCCAGGAAGACGACAGATTTGATGAGGTCGGACCAGCTGGCGAGGTGTTATGGTATCTTAAACGCCTCGAGCCGCCTGAAGTTCTCTACATGCCTCCCAGGTTGGAAAGCGAGACAAAATCGGTCGACCGATCCCTCCTTACCGAGGAACTACGATCGCTTGAGCGAACACTTGACGACGAACTCAGCAATGAGGTTGGACCGGGGACGCCCCAGGATGAGGTGACGATCTCTCTCCTGTTCCCTCACTGGCGTGTTGGTTCGCTCCCTCTATCCGTGCGATTGCGACCATTGTTCCCCACAGCCTATGAAGCGCCACGTATACGTTTCAATTTGATCGACGGACACAGCAGAGAGGGGTTTCCGGGTTGGGTTGTTCGCGAGAAAGGTTATGTCTTCGGGCTCGATGAATGGTATCGGCGTTATGAAGTGCCTACAGGTGGATTGGTGAAAGTGCGGCTCGGCGAGAACCCCGGTGAGGTCATCGTGGAGACCGTGGACCGCAGACGCCGGAACGATTGGATTCGTACAGTTACGATCGATGAGGAAGGGAATATCGGTTTCACCATGCTAAAACAGGCAGTCGGAACAGCTTATGACGACCTCATGGTCGTCGGTCTGATTGACCCCGCTGCGCTTGACGAGGCATGGATGCGTGGTAAACAGCGGGAGATGCCCCTCGATCGATTAATCGCCTACATCTTCCGCGAATTGGCGCGCTTAACTCCACAGAGCGCAGTTCATGCGCAATCCCTCTACTCGGGCGTCAACGTTTTAAGCCGAGTAGCGCCGGCAACAGTGTTCACAGAGTTGGTCACCCAACCCTATTTCGAATACATCGGTAACCTCTATTGGCGGTTCGATCAAAACGCTTGGAGCGGGGCATGAGTTCCGGAAAGCCTCAGCGGCCAGGTGTCCTCGTCAGACCGAGTTTAGAGACCAAATTCCATATTGATTACGAGTGGTGGGACCGAGCAGATCGTGACTTGGAAGTCTATCTGCGCAGTCATCTCTGCAGAGAGCATCAGGAAGCCTTTGCGGACATGGATGCGGCCACGCTCGTGGATTACGTCGATCCCGAGACCGCAGAGGTCACACGCGTTGCGGGGATCCAGCACACACTGATTTCCCACTGCGCACGCCAGTCGGATTACCTCACGCCACAGACGAGCTTGGTTAACGGTGTCTTCCGTGTATTCCTTTCCAACGGAAACACTCCAATGACTCCAGCCGAACTGGGTGAGCGGCTGGGCCGCCCCCCACGCATGATCCTGCGCACCCTTTCCAGCCCGCGGGTTTACAAAGGGATTCGACCTTACACCGAATCCTAGTTCCTGCGTCTACCTCACCATCCACAATCCCACAGAACGCTTATGAGAAGCCTGGTTCGCCTAGCTAGAGAACTTTTCGTATATAATGGACCAGGCTGTCGAGTGTAGGCAGCGAACCATTGCCCCTGTAGCTCAACGGATAGAGCACCGGACTTCTAATCCGGTTGTTGTGGGTTCGAATCCTACCAGGGGCGCTCCTGCAAATACGACTTCGGAAGTCCAGGGGACTTCCGAAGTCGTTCGATTTAATTAGCCGATTCGTCTCATTCCAATTAGACATAACGTGTGCAAATAATAATTGGTAGGCTAATGTTGCCATCTATAAGCCTTTGTTACGACAAGTGCACGATGCTGGTGGAAGTCAAGGACGATTCATCACGAACAAAAATTGGTAGAACGATGCGGAACAGGCAATATTCACATGGATTTGCGAGATTGATGGTTTTACAGAGTGATTAGTGGTCCCCCCAGAGTGTTGTTATGCGTACATTACTGATTAATCCTCCCTGGTTCAGTCGCAAGGAAAACATCTGGCATGATATCTCCTCGGTTCTGCCCCCATTAGGGCTGGCATGGTTGGCAACTGCCTTGGAGCGACGAGGACATGATGTCCACATCCTGGACGCACATGCCGAGCGATTAGATTTCGGCACGCTTGTTTCACGTATACGGGAGATGGGAAGGTTCCAATACGTGGGTATTACGGCTACGACCAGTTTGATCGCCAATGCGCTGGAGATCGCACGAGCCATTCGAGCCGAGTTTCCAGAAATCAGGATTATTTTGGGTGGTGTTCACCCTACGGTACTTCCAGCAGAGGTATTGGCTGAACCTGCCGTAGATATTGTCGTACGCGGCGAGGGTGAACAGACGATCGTCGAACTCGTTGAAGATAAACCACTTGACACTGTTTCAGGGATTTCGTTCCGAGAAAATGGATGTGTGGTCCACACGCCTGACCGTCCGCTGATAAAAGATATCGATTCTCTAGGCATTCCTGCATATCATCTTTTACCCATGCATCGCTACTACCCTGCGACAGGGGCCAGTAAACGTCTACCTGCAACTTCGATGCTGAGTACCAGAGGGTGTCCGGGAAAATGCACCTTCTGTTATCGACTTTTTGGGCATCGCTTGCGTGCTCGTTCTGGGCATATAGTGGCCGAGGAAGTGAAGTACCTACAGGATCGCTATAACATTCGTGAAGTCGCTTTCTATGATGATACATTTACTGCATTTAAGAGAGAGGTGTTCTCCTTCTGCCAAGGGGTAGAGGACTTAAAAATAGACCTAACGTGGAGTTGTTTCAGCCGGGTGGATTCTGTGACAGAGGAATTGCTCCAGGTCATGAAGGATACCGGACTTCATCAGATTATGTATGGGATTGAATCATCCAGCAATGAAATTTTGCAAAACATTAACAAGCGGTTCAATACTGAGCAAGTTGAAAATGTGATTCAGATGACAAAGCGGATTGGCATTGATGTTCGCGCAGCCTTCATGCTGGGCAACCCGGGTGAAACTGAACACACCATGAAGGATACGCTTGATTTTGCTAAACGTCTGAACCCAGAGATTGCAGTTTTCAATATAACAACACCGTACCCAGGCACGGAAATGTTCAACTGGGCGGATGAAAATGGCTACCTCCTAACCAAAGATTGGGAGCAGTATGATCTTACCCATCCGGTCATGGAGCTGCCGACGGTTTCCGCAGTTAAAGTTAAAGAATTCTATGACCAGGTTTACCGTAAATTCTATTTACGCCCAGAGTACATTTCAATGCGGCTTAGGAAAATCCGTAGTATTACGGACTTGAATGAAGTGTTTCAAGGCATGCAAGCTGTGATCGGCGTTTAATACGACTTCGGAAGTCCGAAGGACTTCCGAAGTCGTATATGATTATTCCACACCTTCTACCAGCTCGCTTACGTCCATTTTATATAATCCCCACGCTCCATCTCGCACGGAGATAAAGAGGATCTCAAACGTATCAAGCGACCATCCCAGAAGCGTGTCATCGAAAGTGTCTTCTGTGAGGCGGTACAGCTTCTCCCCATCGTCAGAAATCAGGAAGAGGTCCGCTTTGCTGTTCAGTCGCCTAGATGTGAAAACAATCCAGTGTCCGTCGAGTGACCATTTTGGATCGCTGTCAGATAAGTATTTGTCGGCGAGGAATTGGACTGAGTCGGGCTCATCCACATTAACGATGTAGATATCGCTGTCCATGACGCCCTGTATTTGAGGGTCATGGGCAGCAAACGCGATACGCTTTCCATCTGGAGACCAGGCCGGGGAGTTTGCTCGTAGCTTTCCGTCGGTGAGTTTGCGCATGCCGCTTCCATCTAGCCGAATAATGTAAATGTCGGCTATAGGATAATCATTATGGGAAAAGGCGATCCAATTACCATCCCAAGACCAGGTTAAGTCTCCGCCATCCAATTCGGTCAATTTCCGTAGCTGATTACCCTGATTGTCCATGATGTATAAACTGCTTGGAGCTTCAATGAAATACGGAGCCTGATCACCCTCACGGTTAGAACTGAAGACGATCCATTGCCCGTTTGGAGACAAGCTGGGAAGGGTATCGAATGCGGGATGATCCGTAAGACGGCGAGGATCTTCACCTGTTAGATCGGTGATAAATACCTCATGATTGGGGTATGAAGTAGTACTCTGCTCGTACACAATCTCTGCGAATACGAAATGCTCACTTGCAATCGAGAGGTGGCCTGAATAAACATATGGCAAGGATTGAAGGAATTGCGTCGGAAGGTCGGGTAGTGAAGCTTTAAAGTTCTCGTCCGGTACCATACTGGCTACACAAATCTCACCATGTCCATCACGCTCACAGCCGTAGACGAGGTGATTGCCGTCTGGGGACCAATTTGGTGAATAGTTCTGGGTTGGATAATCCGTCACTGGGATCAGGGATCGGTCATCGAGCGAAATGACATAGATGTCATCAAAACCATCCTTGGTAGACGTGAAAGCGATATGTTTGCTGTCTGGCGACCAAGTCACTGGGGCAAGATACGGCTCAAGATCGACGAATCTGATCAACTGGCTGCTAGGGATATCCAAAATCAGGATTTCGGTGGATTCTTGTCTCCCATATGGGGAGGAATACATAGCAATTTGATTGCCATCCGGAGACCAGACCGGCATCGTTTCGTCCCGCTGATCGTTCACCACGAGCCTATGCAGATCCTGTCCGTCTGGCCGGACTGCGAACACGTCAAGGCTCCCGTAGCGATCGGAGACGAAAGCAATCACATCTTTGGATGACCAATGTGGATAATCCTCCTCGCTAGATTCCATTGTAAGCTGCATTGGCGGACCTCCCCGAAGATCCTCAATATAGATGTCGGCATTGCCCCACCCAAGTTGACTGTGCTGCGAGACGAAGGCGATGCGATTTCCATCAGATGACCACGCTGGATTTCTTTCTTCGGAGATCGAGTCAATTTTGTCAAACTGCGAAAAAACCGTGTCATCAAGCGTTACAAGATAGAGATCGTGGAGGCCAGTGAGCACAAATCTGCTTCCATCAGGCGACCATTTTGGATGGGAAATAAGTTCGTCTTCTTCAATCTTAATCGCATTCCGTTCACATACTTCAAACGGGTCAGCAAATCTCTGATTAAGCAAGGCAATGCAGCCAGTGTTAAGTAAATAAACGCCTGCATCGGCATAATGCGAACTATAGGCGATCCAATCTCCAGCGGGGGACCACGCGGGTAGAGCTTTCATTCCATAACTGTCGGTCAATCGAAGTGAAGGATCGTTGGGGATCGCCTCCCCTTCTTTTACCTTATCGAGTTCTGCGGCAGGAACTCCATTCCAATCTTCGCTCTCACTTACAGCGCTCGTCAGATCCCATAACCGGATCCAACCGCGTGCACCCAGCCCGGCCAACACCTGTCCGTTTGGGTGAAAGGAGAGCGAATTGATGCTCCCCACTCCAGATGGCAAGCGCGAGACCAGCTGTGCGCTGTCGTAGCGCCAAAGTAGAACAACGCCAAGATCATCTCCTGCAGCTAGATATTCGTTATCCGGGCTGAAAACTACGGTTTTAATGCCACCATCCTGCCCCCATAGCTCGTGAATAAGTTCACCCGAGGTTGCATCCCAGAGACACACTTGACGGTGGTTCGAGCCTCTAGCTGTGGCGATCCATTGGCCGTCTGGGCTGAACGCAATCGATTGGCCTTCCTCACATGTGGATAACTGCATGGTAGACCGGGCTTCTGAGGTAATATCCCAGATTTGCGTACGGGCGCTATAGTAATAGCCAGCGGCAAGAGCTGAGCTGTCTGGACTGATGGCCAAGCTCATTGCTCCACCGTCGATGTAATCCACAACCTCTTCAAGATTTGGATTCCAAAACTCGATGGCGTCGCTAACGCTTATCAATCGCTCACCATCTGGGGACCACAGAACCAGGTGCACGTAATCGCCATGTGCATTGAGTGTCTTAAGCAGTCTCCCACTTACGCTGTCCCAGATCCGCACCTGGCCATCGCCGTGTGCCGTGGCCAGGGTATCCCCGGAAGGATTGAAAGCGAGATGGATTGGGCCTTCGTCGAGTCTGAAATCTACCCGATGAGTCTCCTCTAAGGGATCGCCACGGAGAAAGTACAATCCCCTCCAAACTAGCCGCTGCCAGTGTTTCTCCATCTGGTGACCAAGCGAAATGACGCCAAGCTTCGTGGTCAGGTGGGTAAAGAATTGAGACACGAGATTGTGGTGTTGGTGGGGGAGGTGAAGTTGATGTAGGAGTTATTGACATTGGCGTAGGAGTCAGCGTTGGAGCACCGCATGCAGAAACGCCCCATATGAGCATAAATAGCAGGATGGCAAGCCCAGGGATACTGTGGCAATAGACTTTACTTGGCATGGGACTTTCCGTCTAATAATAACGGTCTTGGTTTGAAGAGGGCAACCATTCGAGAGCGTAGACCTCGTAGAGTCTAATCGAGGATACGTTTTATGCAATTGTTTATAGGGAACAGCGGTCACTGTACCCATGAAGATCAGGCATATCGGCTGAGAGCAATGGATTAAAGTTGGAATCAAGCTAGTTGTGCAAGAGATAATGAATCGATCAATTTTGGAAAATATATTGATTTTTGGTTTTTACATGTTCAGAGCGCAATGATGGTACCAGCAGCTTATTCGTAGCTTAAAGCAAACCCACTAATATGTATTAGAGCAGTCTAAATACATATTAAAGCGTCTAGTAATGGTACTGAGGTTTTAGTGTTACGTCTTCCTAATTCCCTTCGCGTTCACATCATTCTGCCGATTCTCGTTATTACATTGGCGACATCCATTACCGTGGCTATTTATGAGGCCAAACTGGTTGAAAAAACCGAACTGAACACTGCGCAAGAAAATGCACTATTGTTGGCCAACAGTATCGATGCTGGTATATCCACGCGAGCAGACCTATCTCCACAGAGGGCGCAAGCGAAAATTGATAGTTTGACCTCCGCCAACCACGAAACGAGTGAGTTCAACATCATCCTCCTAGAAGGCGAAGGATCTACGATTATTGCCAGCAATGAGCCCGATAACATCGAGGCAACAGATAAAGAGGAACACGAAGCGTTGTTGGCTGTGCTTGCGAACGACGAGCCCGTAGTTTATATCGACCGGGATGATACAGATCCTGACGAAGACCTTGAGGAAGATGGTGGTTTACCATCAGAACCAGCGACAAACCCTGATGATCTGCCACCATACAGGTTGAAGCCCCGATATGTCAGCCTGATTGCGCCAATCCACGTCGAGCGCGAAACCGTAGGCGCGATAAATGTTAAGATCATCTTGGTCAGCATGGAAGAACATTTACGTCAATTGCTGCTATCCTATCTGATTGCTGCTGTCTTATGTTCCTTGGGTGTTGTTTTAATTGTCCACTTCTTGCTGAAGCGGCATGTGCTCAATCCAGTGCAAAGGCTGCGCGCTGGCACTCGAGAGGTCACTTCAGGAGAATTGTCCACTAGAGTTACACTTGTCAGGGAGGACGAAATCGGGCAGTTAACGATCGACTTCAATGCGATGGCGGCAACTCTAGAGAAGGATGCGAGAGAGATCCGGCAATTAGAACGGTTGCGAGACGACTTGACCAGCATGATCGTTCACGACATGAAGACTCATTTGACAGTTATTAATCTCTATTCAGGGCTACTGCAAAAGCCGCTAGATGGTAATTTAAATTCCAAGCAAATCCGACAAGTGAGTGAAATTCAACAGGCTTCCGACGCCCTCCAAAATATGGTGATGAACTTGCTCAACATTCGCAAGCTGGAATGCGGGCAGATGGAACTCAATCTGGCACCGGTAGATGTGCAACAGTTGGTAGCGGGTGCGGTGGCGGACGTAAATTCTCTACTCAAGAGGCATCAACAAACGATCCAAGTGAACGTTACTTCGGACTTACCTTCTATCACGGCAGATCCTGAACTCCTACATCGTGTGCTGGTGAATTTATTGACCAACGCCATCAAGTTTAGTGATCAGGGATGTGAAACATCGGTAGAAGCTGAGCGAACCGAGCGCTATCTTGAGTTGCGTGTGAATGATGAGGGGGAAGGGATTGCATTAGAGGATCAGGAACGTATATTTGAGAAATTTACACAGGCTTCAGTCCGCAGACGGGGTAGTCGATCAGATACTGGACTAGGGTTGGCATTTTGTAAATTAGCGGTTGAAGCACATAAGGGTACGATCAGTGTCGTGAGCCCGATTCTGGACGGCCACGGCAGTAGCTTTATCGTTAAAATCCCAACGGCATAAATTCACAGTTCGGTTGAGCACGCTTTGCTGGCCAACCAAAAGACCCAGCACTATATTTGCAGTTTCATTTCCACCATCAGACGGTTTCTGGACCGGTTTTGGAGATGGCGGTGAGGAATAACAGTTTGGTACAAGCGATCACTTGAAGCTCAGGAAGCCTTGCGTCCCGTGTGCGCTGGATCCAACCACTCAGAGATATGTGATAGCTACACAGATAACTGGGCCTCACGAGAATCCTTCAAACCTTTGTTTCGCAAGACAGCTCGAAGGCTTCGTGCCGTGAGGCATTTTGCCCAAACCTGATAGTACGGTATGTGGCCGGACACCGCTCCAAAAAGCGCCTCCCTCAACAGGGGCTCGCCATGTGCAGCCCGAACGACCCTGTCCAATATCCCCACGCGCGCCATTGCGATGATGAGCAAGCGGATTGCGCGACCATACGGTAGATCTCGGATGATGTCCTTATTGGCTTGCTGGTAGTGAGCCTTAAACGCTGATCTTGAGATCCCGGCAGACAGAATGGTATTTGCTGCACGGATTCCGGTCATGACAGCCGAGGTTACACCCTTTCCCTTGAATGAACGAACCAATCCCGAAGCATCTCCAACCATCACGTAACGATCCCCATAGTAATTTCGCGCCTGAGCGTATGGGAAACGTCCCTTGAAGAAGCGTAAATCACTTGTGTCGTACAATCCAGCGTGCTCAAGATCGGGAAGCACTTTTCGAACTAGTGGTTGTTTGAGGAATTGCTTCATCAACGGGACGTCAACAGCCCTTCCCGCTATGTTGATGGTCAGGTGATTGCCTTTAGGTGTTATGCCACCAAATTCGATGCGGGGATGACGTGGTAGAAACGCGTGGATGTGATTGCCAAATGTCCGCATGCCTTGTGGACCGGGATGGTATTTGGTGACAATCGAACTGAGTGCTTGAGGGGGGCGGTAAGCCGTAACTCGTGAAAAAACCGAAGCGCTACCTTCATCTAACCCAAAGGCTCCAACAATGACCTCACCTTCGACAGGCTTGCTATCGGTATATACAACCAGATAGTCGGCATGGAACTCCAGGTCGACTGCTCGCGCCGACAACACTTCAATATCCCTGCCCTTAACTGCGTCCAACATGTAATCATCGTAATGAATGCGCCGAACCGCGGTGGCCGCTTCGTGCTCGCCCTCAAGCTCTATCCGCTCCTTGCCACTATATAAGGTGTATCCCTTGACTATAGAACGTGTCAGATGGCCTGGAAAAGGTATCCCCAGTTCGCCTTCCATCAACTGGGGCAATGGGGGTGATAGGACGCCCACACATTGGTTATAGTGGCGTTCCCCTGTAAACTGCTTGCCTTCTATAAGCGTGATGGCAATCCTTTTGTTCATCTGAGCGGCTTGTTGTTTTAATTTGAGAGCGCAAGCAGTGCCTGACGGGCCCCCGCCGAGAATGATTACACGTCCGCGATCTTTAAGTTGGTAGGACATTGTGATTGGCTACTCTCTTCGAACCCTGAAGACACTTTGCAACAATGTTATCATCGATGTTGGATTCAAAACACGCCAAAGCAAATCACGGTATAGCTCATCGCCGGTAAACATTCCCCAAAGCGTGCGTGCGTGGATCCGTCTAGCAGCTGGTAAGTTCTCTTCTGCCTGAATCGCGCGAGACCATCCCCGAAGTAGGAGCGGTATACGCTGTGTTAGCGACCAGGCGTTAAATAGGATTCGCCCGTAAGTGTTGTCTGTGCTTATCTTCTTACAAAAGGGTGCGTATGATTTGCGGAAGGAGGTGCGAGATATGCCTACCTCAATCGCAGTTTTCATTGCTTCCTCCGCCGTAGAGAATGCGGATCCGATCCCATCCTTATACAGGCGTGAAACTGCAGCGTCACCAACGGCCACCCAGCGGTCGCCGTAAAAACCCCTTGCGGGTCGTATTGCGATCCTCGGTGTACATCCACACAGTCCGCCGGATGAGAATGGAATGGAAAGATTTAGCTTCTGGGCTTCGATGAATTCGCTGATGGCATCCGTCGCAAGGTCACGGCCCAGTAACGAGATATTAAGATAACGCCCCTTGGGAATTAGAGCACCGAATATCAACCCCGGTGGTTCTTTCAAGAAAGTGCTCACTTCGTCATCTTGCCAATCTTCTGGCCGAAGGACCTCATCCTGTGCCATGATCGCGGTCTTTGGGGGTCGGTAGCCAAAAGCCTCGTTAAGTGGCGCGCGGCTGTTTACACCCGTGGCTAACACGAGCAGGTCCGCTTCGTGCCGTCCTTGAGCGGTGTACACAACCGGCTTCCCTTCCCATGAGACAACGCGCACACGCGCATTGACGTGTTCGGCACCACGGGAACATGCTTCCCTGAGTAGGAAGTTATCAAAGCTCGCAATGACCTCACCTTGGGTAAGTCGAGGCCCAGCGCCGCGATAGATGCTTAAGATCCGACGGGAGGGATCTGGTCGATGAATGTTGAGCACCTCGCCATCCAGATTGATCGCATAGGAATTAATCTTAGCTTGGACTACTTCCTCAGGCAGGGAGAGCCCCACACTTTCGAGAGCACTAAGTAGTCTTGAAGATAAAACCCCGGCGCATCGGTTGCAACCACCCGGTCCCGGTCGGCTGAAGTCGCGCGGTTCGAAGATTGTGATCTTCAACTTAAGATCGTGCTGGCGCATTAAATTCAACAAGTGAATTGCGGCGAAGCTGCCTGCAGGTCCCCCACCGACGATGCAAACTCTACCCCCGTCATTTAAGCCCAACCTCATCCAGATTCTCCTGTTATTATCATACACGAAGATTCAAATTCTTGAATGCCTTTTATGTTTGATTATGCTAAACAACTATTTCGGCAGGGCTACCTGAACGAATGAAAATATGACTTCGGAAGTCCTTAGGATTTCCGAAGTCATTGCTGGCTATGACTGCATCTTTTCATCCGTCAAGTTTCTGGAAGGATCGGGGGTTTGCCCTGCCATTGACGAAAGGCAAGTGTCCATGCACCGGAAAACAGGACGGATGTTAATGCTCCAACGACCAAACTAAGGATGGCACCGACTATGATTGACGTGATCGTACCGGTCGGGACAGCGCTCGGCGTTATCGGGACATCTATGGCTTCACCGTATTCAAAATCACTCTGTATAAGTGGCAGAGCAATCACACTGGATAGGCATCCGACCAAAATTGCGATCGCGAGGACGACAACAAACAACATCAAACCAATAAAAATGAAATCAACCAGCCTGTTTATCAATAACACTGCCCCACGCTTTAGCGCATGAATGACGGACAGGTTCTCAAGCACGACCGCTCGTTCAGCGCCTACGCCGATGGCGCTTGTGATCACACTCAGGAGCATGAGCATGCCCAAGGTTCCAAGTATCGAGGCAGCGAGATTTGCGATATTATATGCTCGGATTCCTCCAGGTCGGCCAAGCTCGCTGAAGATGCTGAGAAAAGATCCTGTGGCGAAGATCAGCACGATCCAGACCGGAATCATCAAAGCCACTCGCACAATAAGCAGTTGGATAAAGCTACGTGTTCCAGCTTCAAACCCCTCGCTCACGCTCACAGTCTGCCGCTCGGCGATTGAATCCACCATCCGGATCAACGCTCCCGCCAAGAACGCAGTCACTGCGAAATTCACGAGTGTTTTGATGATCGCCGAGACTATGCCTTGGGCGGGTAGAATCAGACCGACTAACGCGTTCAAGCCCAAGGCGATTAGCGCCACGATCCACAGCGATCTGTTGCGAATCGTAATTGAGAACGCCTCATTAATGATCTGACTGCGTTTCATCTCTCTCCTCCTCTTGATGGATCTGAATGCAAAGGCTCCCCATGCTACTCGGTGAGAAAAATAAACCCCCAGTGACTATCTCGCGTCGAGTGTCACAGTATTATCATAGCATCAAAATACATATCTCATCATCGGTGCAGCTTTAGAGGATAGGTAGTTCGTTCGAATGACGGGCAAGTAGAGTGAGACTTCGGAAGTCCAACGGACTTCCGAAGTCTTTCTCGGCCTTCAACATAGGCCTTTCTTATGCGTTATGCTACACTGATACGCGATCGGTCCGCGGAGGCTACAGAATGAAAACCTGGGAGTATTGTCTAATGACTTCGGAACTCGAAGAACGAGGAAAGAACATTCTGATCACGATCTACACACCCAATCAGAAGACCGAATACGGCGGGGATATGAAGAGATTCCACCAGGCGCTCATGGACCTTGGGAAGCAGTCTTGGGAAGCTGTTGGCTACAGCGTGGCAGTACCATCAGTTCAACAGGTTCTCTTCAAGCGTGAGGTACAGCCCGCTAGCGTTGATACGCAGCCCGGTCCAGCAACGATCGAGTTGACTGCGGAAGTCGCGGAGCGATTGGCGGAAGTCCTGGAAGAGATGAAAAAGTAGGAATCCAAGATTTTTTATCCGCAGTTGGAGGCGAGTCATGGCAGATCTCTGCACCACGTACATGGGCATTGAGCTTACGAATCCCATTGTTCCCTCGGCCTCACCGCTCTCCCGGAACCTCGGTGAGATCAAGGATCTCGAGGATGCGGGTGCAGCGGCGGTTGTCCTATATTCCCTCTTCGAGGAGCAGATCGCTCTTGAGACGGGTGAGTTGTCCCACCTTTTAAGCAGCGGAGCGTTGAGCCTTGCAGACGCCATGGTCTATTTCCCACATCGGCACGATTATCCACGCGATCCTGACGAATACGTAGAACATGTGAGGCAGGCGAAGCAGGCTGTCGACATCCCCATCATTGCCAGTATGAACGGCACAAGCAAGGGCGGGTGGTTGGAGTACGCCAAGATGATCGAAGAGGCAGGCGCGGACGGCCTCGAATTAAACGTGTATTATCTTCCAACGGCGGACACCCTGTTAGGGATGGACGTCGAGAATCTCTATCTGGACATCTTGAAATCTGTGAAGGGGATGGTGAAGATCCCTGTCGCGGTGAAACTGAGTCCTTTCTTCAGTGCGCTACCCAATTTCGCCTCACAACTCGATGACGTTGGTGCAGATGCATTGGTGCTCTTTAATCGTTTCTATCAACCGGATATAGATATCGAGGCGAAAGAAGTTTTGCCGCGCATCAGCCTAAGCCGCTCAGAAGACATTCTGCTTCCACTTCGCTGGATCGCCATCCTGTACGGTCAGGTGGGGTGCTCGCTAGCGCTCACGAGTGGAGTGCATTCAGGCGCAGGTGTAATCAAAGCCGTGATGGTCGGCGCAGACGTAGCCCACATCGCTTCGGTTTTACTTGCTGGAGGGATCGACAAGTTGCAGCATATCTTGGTCGAGATGGAGCAGCTGCTTGAGAAAATAGAGATCGATTCGATTGGAAGCTTGAAAGGGAGTTTGAGTCTACAGAATTACGTAGAACCCACAGCCTTCGAGCGAGCGAGTTATATCAAGCTGTTGCAAAGTTATGGGCGAATATAGTTGGAGGGTTTCCCTGGTGAATAAATCGTAGGGGCGGTTC